>Ga0213875_10000701_pt1 | contig 25872 bp, 25 predicted proteins | sample BarmaccomBMRX_R8_FD_160105 | JGI IMG/M metagenome (GOLD analysis project Ga0213875, IMG submission 160105) | Root-associated microbial communities from Barbacenia macrantha in rupestrian grasslands, the National Park of Serra do Cipo, Brazil - RX_R8 | ecosystem: Host-associated > Plants > Roots... | reverse complement strand
CTCGAGCATCCGGGCGGCCGCGATCTGCTCGGCCAGCGCGATCGGCGCCTCGACCCCGGCCTCGCGGATGTGGGCGTCCATGTCGCGGGCGTGGGCCAGCCGGCGGCTGACATCCTTGCTGGCCTTGGCGGGCGGGATCAGCTTCATCCGCGAGCTGATCTCGACCGGGAACGGCAGCGAGTCCGAGTAGTGCAGCCACGGCTCGCCGTCCGGGAACGACATCACGTCCGGGAACCGGGAGAACGACAAAAACGCGGCGAACGAGTCGCCCGCCGTGTGCTCCAGCTGCAGCAGCGTGCGGCTGTTGTGCACCTGGCCCTCGATCAAGCCCTCGATCTCGCCCGCGCCCCAGGTCCGGCGGTTGCTGGCCGAGGCGGGCGGGTCGCCGAGCGAGCCCATCATCGCGTGCCGCAGCAGCCAGGCCAGCTCTTCGCTGGTGGCATGGCGGGCGGCCAGCGCGCTGGCCGACAGCGCCCGGCCGATCCGGTCGGCCTGGTCGGTCCAGCGGCCGACCTCGCCGCGGCCGATCGCTTCGTCCTCGATGCCGAGCTTGCGTTCGCCGCTCTGGTAGATCGAGATGAACTGGGACAGCACCCCGCCGGAGATCTGCGCGCGCATCCCGCGCGGCCCGAGCCGGACCCCGAGGTAGATCTCTTTGCTCCAGAAGTCCTTGGTCCACACGTGCTGGTAGGACTCGTCCAGGTATTCGCGCCAGCCCGCGCCGCCGTCGGCGGTGGCGTCGAGGCCGGTGGCCCACTCGGCGGCCGGGTAGGAGCGGTGCGCCACCCGCAGGTGGACCTCGGCGTCCGGCATCCGGATCGCGGCCAGCGCGACCGTGATGTTGGTGGCCAGCGCCTCGCGCTCCTCGGGGGTGGTGAACTCATAAGAGACCGAGGGCAGCCGGAAGTAGGCCCAGGCGTGCTGGTCGGTCAGCAGGATCCGGTCATCGAAATACCGGATCGCCAGCCGGCTGCTGCTCTTGGCCCGAGAACTCACTGCAGAACCTTCCGGGGAACCGGGGCGGCGGCCAGGCCGGCCACCAGCACCCCGGCCAGCGCGGTGTAGGCGTGCCGGGCCTGCGGGCGCAGCGACGAGACGTTGGCGGCCTGGGGGGCGCCGGCGTTGCCCGCGGCGAGCGTGTCGTCCCAGGGGATCCGGACGATGGCACGGCAGCGGCCGCGGGCCACCGCCTCGGCCTGCTCGACGTCGGCCAGGCTGGCCCGGCTGACGCCGTTCACCACGGTCACGGCCCGGCCGGACAGGTCGCCGTAGCCGTGGCCGCTGAGCCACTCCTGGGTCATGCCCAGCGAGCGCGGCGCGTCGGCGCTGGCCGGGGCGACCAGCACCAGCTGGTCGGCGACCCCGAGGATGCGGGTGACCTCGGCCGCGCCGGGGTCGATGAGCGTGAGCTGGTACCGGCGGCCGGCCTCGGCGGCCAGGCGGGTGTAGTCGGGTATCGCTGGGGTGGCGGGGTCGGCGTCGCCGGTGATGACGTGCAGGGGGGCGTTGCTGGTGCGGCCCTTGGGGGTGTGCTGGTCGGCGGGGGGCTCGGCGCCGGCCAGGAGGGCGGCGATCGTGAGGACCGGGGCGCTCGGGGACTGGCGGGCCAGGCTGGCGTGCCCGGGGTTGAGGTCGATGGCGGCCACCGGCTGGTCGCGCAGGGCGGCCAGCACCTGCCCGGTCATCAGCGCGGTCAGCGTCTGCCCGGCCCCGCTGGTGCAGCCGAGGAACACGATCCGGTGCGGGCCGCTGAGCGGCAGCCGGGCACGATCGCGGTCCAGGCTCTCGCGGTCGGGCTGGCCGGGGCCCTGGCCGCCGGGGACGACGCGGACGCGGCGCTGCCAGCTGTCGATGCGGCCGGGGCCGGAGAGGGCGCGTTCGATCGAGGGGAGGCCGCGGCGGGAGCGGGGGGATTCGGCGAGGGCGGGAGCGGGTGGCTCGGGCGGGGTGGCGGGGCGGGGCTCGGACTCGGCTTTGGCCTCGGCGCGGGCCTGGGCCTCGGCTTTGGCTTGCGCGTCGGCACGGGCTTGGGCCTCGGCTTTGGCTTGGGCCTCGGCTTTGGCTTGCGCGTCGGCACGGGCCTGGGCCTCGGCGCGGGCTTCGGCCTCGGCGCGGGCTTCGGCCTCGGCCTCGCCGCGGGCTCTCGCCTCGGCGGCGGCCCTGGCTTCGGCGCGGGCGCGGGCCTGGGCACGAGCGCGGTCGGCGGCGCGGGCCTTGGCGGCCGCCAGCGCCTGAGACTCGGCGGCGGCCAGGGACTCGTGGGTCACCTGGGGCTCGTCAGTGACCTCGGGCTCGGCCGGAGGGGTGAGGGCGCTGGGGGCGTCGAGGTTGGCGGGGAGCGGGAGCTCGGCCTGGGTGGGGGTCTCGCGGGTGACGGCTGGGGTGGTGCGGGGCTCAGATGGGGTGGCGGCCGGTTGCTCAGGCTGCCGGGGGTCGGCGGCGTCCGCGGCCGGGGTGGTGAGGTCGGCTGGGGCGGGGAGGTCGGCGCGAGTCTCGGGGATCTCGGTGGGCTCCGGGGCCACTAGATCATTGCCGGGCTCGGGGACCTCGGTGAGCTCGGGCTCGGGGGCCGGGAGGTCGTGGCGGGTCTCAGGAGCCTCGGAAACCTCGGCAGGCGCGGGGGCCGCCAGGTCGTCGCGGGTCTCAGGGACCTCGGTGGGTGTGGGGGCTTCGAGGTCGTGGCGGGTCTCGGGAGCCTCGGAGAATTCAGGCTCCGCCAGGTCACTGCGAGTCTCGGGGACCTCGTCGGTCGCGGAGGCCGCGGGGGTGTCGTCGGCCTCGGGCGGAGCGGGGAGCTCGGTCTCGGGCGGAGCGGGGAGCTCGGCCTGGGTCGGGGTCTCGGCGGTGACCGCGGGCCGGGCGGGCTCGGGGGCCTCGGCGGGGGCGGGGACCTCGGGCGGCGCGGAGGCGGCGGACTGTGCCAGCACTTCTTGGTGCACGGGAGCCTCGGCCGGCTCCGGAGTCTCAGCCTGCGCGGAGGCCTCAGCCTGCGCGGAGGCTTCGGGGCTCGCGGAGGTGGTCTCGCGGTCCGGAGTCGCGGACGGGTCAGCCGCGGGCGGCACCTGCGCCGGGGCGGCCGACCCGGACGCCTGGGGCGCGGGCGCAACGGGCTGGGAAGCCTGCTGTGCGGGCGCAGCGGGCTCGGAAGCCCGCGGCGCGGGGGCGTCGGGCTCGGCGGTACGAGGCGCAGGCGGCATGGGGATGCCGGCGCCGCGATCAGCCGGGCCGGCGCCGGGAGCAGCCGGGCCGGTGGCGGGAGCAGCCGGGCCGACGGCGGGAGCGGCCGAAGCGGCCGGCGTGGGAGCCGGGGGCAGGGGGGTCGGGCGACGGGCGGGGCGGCCCCAGAGGGGGATGGCGGCCGGGCCCTGGGCGGCCTGGGCGTCGTGGGACACCTCGATCGTGGGGGACGCGATCGGGAGCGGGCGAGCGCGGCCGCGGGGCTGGGTGCCGCGGCCCAGGTCTCGGCGGTCGGCGCCGCGCGAACCGCGGCCAGCGCCGGTCTGGCCGGCCCAGCCGGGCTGCTGGCCGGGGCGACCGGCGCCACCGGCGGTGGGGCGAGCGTCAGCCGAGGCCGGGCGGGCGTCGGGCGCGCGAGAGCCGGCCGCGTGGGAGTCAGCCGGGGATGGTGCGGCCGGGCCGCGGAGGACTTCGCCGGCGATGGCGGACTGGGCGCCGGCCGGGCGGCTGGCGGGATCGAACCAGGCCGGGCGGGCGGCGGGCTCGCGGCCGGGCCAGGCCGGGGAGTCGGCGCGGGCGGCCAGGCGGCGGCGCTCCGGGCCACCCTGGCCACCCCCAGCGCCCTGGCTACCCCGATCGCCCTGGCCACCCGCGGCACCGCGGGCGTCCTGGCCGCCGCGGGCGCGGACCGGGATACCGGCGCCCGCCCCCGAACGGGTGCCAGCCCGGGAGCCGGTAGCGGTACCGCCCGAGCCGGAACTGGCCTGGGCGCCCTGCGGCCACGCGCGGCCACCGGACGGGCCGTAGCGCTCGGCCGAACGGGCGTAGGCGAGCTGGGGCGCACCACCGGCGGCGCGGCCGGGAGCCAGGCCGGGCTTGGGGGCCGGACGGGCGCGGCCGCGGCCGCCACCCGGAGTCGGTTCCAGATCCCGGCCGACGCTGCGCTCCGACTGCCCAGCAGCAGCGGCGGCCGCCGCGGGCTCCTTGACCGGGTCGGGGAAGCGGTGCCAGACCTTGGCGTAGACGCGGACCTCGCTGCGTTCGGCCAGCGGGGCCAGGCGGCACCAGGTGCGGGGCTCCCCCAGGTAGCGCAGCTGGGAGCCGATCAGTTCGTGCAGCCGCTTGTTCTCCAGCACCGGGCGGGTGCTCAGCCAGGTCAAGACCCCGGGCGGCAGCACGTACAGGAAGAACAGGTTGTGATTGAAGGGAACGCCAATGGCCGCCAGCACCACCACGTACGGGACCGTGATCCCGCAGAAAACTGCGATCCAGCTGATCGGAAGCGGCATCGGCAGCCGGAAATCATAAAGCTTGTAAAGCCGCTTCTCTATTCGCCAGATGTTCGTGTAGGTGGGCAGATCCACGAATATGCGCTCCTTCGGCCGCAGCGGGGGGTGCCGTTACGGCGCTAGTGGACTCCGAGCGCGTTCGTGATACCGGTGGCCAGGGCCTGCACGATGCCGGGCGTATAGAAAACGATGGCGATCAGGACGGCGAGCACGATGAACTGCACGAACCGGGTGATCTCACGGGTGAACAGGAAGAACAGGGCGACGATGCCGACAATGCCGAGGAAGAGCGGCCCGAACAGGCCCTGGAGATAGGTGACGAGGCCCTGGGTACTCAAGGCGACCGGCGTCTGCGCGGCCAGTAGGTGCAACGCCATTACTCTTCCCTTCCGGGAGCATTAGATATATGCGTAACGGGGAGGCGATCGCCGCCCACGCTCATCGGATGACACGGCTGGCAGGCGGCCATCGGTTCAAAAATGGTCATGAGCTGCCTGCCTGCGGGGCCTGGGTCGAGGCCTGAATGCTGCGCACGAACCACTTGCCACCCTGGTCGACCACGGTCAGATCGTAGGTGCTGTTCAGCTTGCCGACGTTGGCGCTCTGGCCGCCCAGCTGCCAGGTCACGGTGACGGTGATCGTGCGGGTGTCACCGCCGGTCGGCACCGACAGGCTGGAGATCCCGGCGTAGCTGAGCGAGCCGTTGAGCCCGGTCACCGAGGCCCCGGAGGCCAGGAACCGGTTCAAGGTGGGTGTGTCGCCGCTCGCGTAGGCCTGGAAGAAGGCCGGCAGCTGGGCGTTCAGCTGGGCCTGGGCGTTCGGGTCGGCGTTGGACGGGGCGGGCGAGGGCACGCTGGCCTGGGCCGGGGCGGGCAGCCAGGCCGGGTCGCCGGACACTGCCAGCGCCCCGTTGGCGGTGTAGATCGGCACCCCGAGCTGCATCTGCTGCCCGTTCACGGTGGCCAGCAGGGTGACCACCGCCCGGTTGTCGTTCTGGACCGAGATCCCGGCCACCTGCTCGGCGTCCAGCTTGAGCGTGCCGGAGCCGTTCCAGCCCAGCTGCGGGTCAGCCCCGCTGATCGAGCTGGGCACGAACGCCGCCAGCTGGGTGGCGCGCTGGTTGGCGGTGGCCGGCGAGAAGTTGAGGAACACCGCCCCGAACTGCATGGCGTAGGCCTCGGCGAGCGTCACCGGGAACGAGCTGCCCGCTCCGGGCGTCGGCGAACTGCCGCCTGAGCTGCCCGAACGCGAGGCGGGGGTCTCGTCGAGAACGATCGCCATGATCCCTCGATACCCGATTATGAGCAGGACAGCCCAAATAATGGCGCGCACGGTCCAAACGAGCCACCGGCCACCGCCACCGCTCCAGCTGCGTCGCGGCCGCCTGCCCGGCCGTCCGGGTGCGCCGCTGTCCGTATCCGGGACCCCGGCGTATACAGATGACCGCGCTGGGTCATCAACGCCCGAACCGCGAACCATCACACCTCCGCCCGCTGCGCGTTGGGCCGTCCATCTGGGGCACAGTCCGCCCCGGCGATCCTAACGCCCATTGTGCGTTATAAAAACCTGGCCGGGGAGACGCATTGTTCAACTGACAAGACCCGCGATCAAATCGATCACGTTTTTATGGATCGAGGGCTGCACAGGAACACAACGACTTAAACGATAACCCTAAGTCCTCGGTTCAGCCGTTTGTGGCGAAATGACCGGCCGGTCATTGCATCAGCCGCCTGACCTGCGGAAACACTGGCGAAGTCGTGAGCCTTGAGACGTGTGTGGCCGCACGGGCCAGCGCGGGTGACCGTTAATGGGCGGCCTGCCCAGCCGCATACCGGCGAACCGCACGCGGTGCCACCGGACGGCGCGCCGGCCGGACCCGGGCCGCCCCGGTGAATTTCGCCTATCGGCCGACGGCAAGCACGCGCCGGCGGCTACTCCGGGGCAGCGGCGACCCTTTCATTATGAAAAAATATTCGAAGATTGGACATGGATCGATCATACGTTCGAATTAGAGCTTTGGCAAGCTGGTACGGCGTAGCCGCGAGATACCAGCTGGTCACCGGCCGGGCGGCCAGACGGCGGCCAGCACTCGCTCCGGCCAGTCGTCGGGGATGCCCGCGATGGTGACGTAGCGGCCGTAGAAGGAGCCGATGAGCATGCTGGTCAGCGCCTCGAGGTCGGTCTCAGCAGGCAGGTCGCCGGCCGCCAGCGCCTGCCGGAGCAGCGCCCGGCGCGGCTCGACCAGGCGGGTCCGGAACAGCTCCAGCAGCTCGGGATGGCGTTCTTCCTCGGCCAGCAGCGAGCCGAGGATGACCAGCGTGCGGGTGGCCCGCAGGTTGCGACCGAAGTTCTCGAGGATGGCGAGGGCGTGGGCGCGCGGGGTCGGGCCGGTGGCGGGCGGTTCCTCGACCCGGAGTGAGCCGATCACGGCCGCGGCCAGCTCGGCCTTGTTCCGGTAGCGGCGGCGGAGGCTGGGCACGGTGGTGCCGGCCGCGGCCGCCACCGACTCCAGCGACATCCGGGCGTAGCCGAGCTCGCCGAACTGGCGGGCGGCGGCGGCCAGGATCGCCTGGTCCAGGGCCGGGTCCCGGGGCCGTCCGGCCTTGGCCTGCCCAGTGTCGGTCAGCCCAGTGTCCATTTCATTATGGTGACACGTCGTAACGTAATCGCCAGGCGGCGTTCCACAACCAGTTCACTAACCGTCAAGTAGATCTCCCTAGCGTGGTCGGCAGAGCTTACGGGAGGCGAAACACCATGCCGATGTTCACCACCACCGACGGTAACGAGATCTTCTACAAGGACTGGGGCGCCGGCCAGCCGATCGTGTTCAGCCACGGCTGGCCGCTGTCGGCCGACGACTGGGACGCCCAGCTGATGTTCTTCCTCGGGCACGGCTACCGGGTGATCGCGCACGACCGGCGCGGGCACGGCCGCTCCGATCAGGTGGCGGGCGGCCACGACATGGACCACTACGCCGACGACCTGGCCGGGCTGACCGCCCACCTCGACCTGCACGACGCCGTTCACATCGGCCACTCGGCGGGCGGCGGCGAGGTGGCCCGCTACCTGGCCCGCCACGGTGAGAGCCGGGTGGCCAAGGCGGTGCTGATCAGCGCGGTGACGCCGTACGTGATGGCGGGCGAGGGCCGGCCGGACGGGCTGCCCAAGAGCGTGTTCGACGACTTCCGGAACCAGCTGGCCACCCACCGGTCGGAGTTCTTCCAGGCGGTGGCCTCGGGGCCGTTCTACGGATTCAACCGGCCCGACGCCAAGCCCTCGGAGCCGGTGATCCAGAACTGGGTGCGGCAGGCCATGACCGGCGCCGCCAACGCCGAGCACGACGAGATCACCGCGTTCTGCGAGAACTTCAGCGAGGACCTGAAGAAGATCACTGTGCCGGTCCTGGTCATGCAGGGCGAGGACGACCAGGTCGTCAACCCCGACCGGGCCCCGATGGCGGTCGAGCTGCTCAAGAACGGGACGCTGAAGACGTACCCGGGGTACCCGCACGGGATGCCGGTGACGCACGCGGACGTGCTCAACCCGGACCTGCTGGCGTTCATCCGCTCCTGAGCCGGGATCAGCTGGCGCCGGGCCGGCGACGCGGGGCCGCGGTCGCGTCGTCGGCGGAGCCGCCCAGGGCGGCCAGGCGCTTGGCACTCTCCACGCGTATCAACGTCTCAAGACCGGTACACAAGAGCGCGGACGCCTCAGTGATGCCCGTCAGTTCAGTCGCGTGCGCCAGGAGGTCGTTATCGATAGTCACCGTGGTTCTCGTAGAGACCTCCGCTCTTGACGTGCGAATCGCCGGGTCGAGTCAGCAGGGACCACGACCCGGCTCACTAGACTATCCACAAAATGAAGAGTATTCTTCAAATTGTGGACAGGGGGCCGACGCCGTCGCTCTTGCCCATTCTGCGTTCCCAGCAGCAGGGCGAGATCCTTGCGCTCCTACTCGGCGATCCCGCTCTCGAGCTCAGCCTGACCGAAATCGCATCGCGAACGGGAACGCCGCACCCGTCGGTCTATCGCGAGGTCCAGCGGGCCGAGCAAGCCGGGCTGGTCACGACCCGGAAGATCGGCAGCACCCGGCTCGTCCGGGCGAACACCGACAGCCCCTACTATTCCGGCCTGGCCGAGGTGCTGACCAGAGCCTTTGGACCGCCTGCCGTACTGGCGCAAGCCCTCAAGCCGCTGCCGAGAATTACGGCGGCCTTCATCTACGGGTCTTGGGCGGCCCGGCATGAGGGGCAGGTCGGCCCGCGGCCGGTAGCGGACATCGACGTGCTGATTCTCGGCGAGCCTGACCGTGATGAGCTTTACGCCGCCCTGAGCGCCGCCGAGAAGCGTCTCGGAAGGCCCGTTCAAGCGACCATCCGCGCCCCTGGTTGGCTCGCCTCGGGCACGGGCTCCTTCCACGACACGGTGATCAGCCGGCCGGTAGTCGAGCTCGACCTGACCCCCGGCTAGTTGAACTGTCCAGGCGGTGACGAGGACGCCAGCAGCTTGCCCACAGCAGCCAGCGCCGCTGTCGCCTTGGCCACGGCCCAGGACGCATCTGCCTTCGTGATGGGCGCCGCGTCCGGGTCGAAGTACCGTCGCCTCCGGTCGAGCGCAGGCCCTGCCGTGCGAGCAACGACTCCGCGGCCATCCGGTAGGCGTCGTAGGCAGCGACGTACGCACCGTCAATATCTCCACCCGCAAGGGCCGCGTCGGCCGTGGTCTCGACCCGTCGAGCCGCCCGGACAACCAGCGCGTCAGCCAGCGCGCCGAGGTCCCCCGCCTCGAAGCTCTCCAGACGAGCCCGCTCGACCAGATATTCAACCGTGCGTTCACCCTTGACCCAACGCGCCACCGGCCGCCTCCCTCGAATTCAAGGAGCTTAGAACCGGGCACTGACAGCGCGCTCGACGACAAGGTCCTAAACGTTGAAGCGGAACTCCACCCAGTTACGTTACACTTAAGCATTATGGAGACTGGGGCAAGGCGCGGCGCGCGGTACGCGCGGATCAGCGAAGACCAGATCGGCGACGGGCACGGCGTCGCCAACCAGCTTGACGACGAGGCCGCACACGCAGCACGGCGCGGAATCGAGATCACCGCAACCTACAGCGATAACGACATCTCCGCCACCTACGGTAAGTACCGCCCTGGCTATGCGGCGATGATGCAGGCAGCGGCGCGCGGCGAGTTTGACGTAATCCTCGTGTTCCACACGTCCCGCTTGTGGCGCAACCGTAAAGAACGCGCTGAGGGGATCGAGATTCTGAAGAACGCCGGGATCTCCGTCGAGGCGGTCAAGGGGCCATCGCTGGACATGTCCACCGCCTACGGGCGCGGAATGGCGGGCCTGCTCGGGGAGTTCGACACGATGGAAACCGAGATCAAGAGTGAGCGGCAGCAGCTCGCCGCGCAGGGTCGCGCGAAGGCGGGGAAGCCTCCGCTCGGCACCCGGCTCACCGGCTACACCACGGTCGGAGAGGTCATCGAGACTGAGGCCGCGATCGTGCGCGACATCTTCGCCCGTTTCCACGCTGGTGATTCGCTGCGCGGCGTCGCCGCGTGGCTGAACGGTACCGGCGTGCCGACGCGACGCGGGAACCCGTGGGGTCCGTCTAGCGTCCGCGACATTCTTACCAACCCCCGGTACTGCGGGCGCGTCTACTACAACCGTCACGAGGACGGCGCACGCGGCGACTGGGCACCGGCAGCGTTTCCCGCCCTTGTCGAGGAGCATGTATTCGACACGGTGAACGCGAAGCTTGCCGACCCGCGCCGCCGGACCCAGCACGGCACCGACCGGAAGCACCTCGGTGCGTCCGTCTATCTCTGCCCGCAGGGACATCCGGTCCGGTCGCACTATCTCGGCGGCAAGCCTGGTTACCGGTGCCCGCAAGGATGCGTCAACCGGACAGCCGCAGCGGTTGACGAGGCGGTCATGGCGCTGGTTCGGGCCCGGCTTTGCAAACCCGACGTGGCGCAGTTGGTTAGCAAGCCGAGAGGGAAAGAGGCCACCGACGCGGCGGCCGAGGTACGCCGGCAGCGAGGACGGCTCACGCAGGTCGAGGCCGACTATGACGCCGATCTGATCGACGCCAAAAGGTACAAGGAGAAGCGCGCCAAGATCGAGGCGGAGCTGGCGGCGGCCGAGACCCGGCTGACCCGGTTGGCGGCCGGGTCGGAAGTAGCCGGGGTGCTGACCGCCCCGGACGCCGTAGCAGCGTTCGATGGTGCGCCGCTCGGCGTACAGCAGGCAGTCATCCGGTTTTTCATGGACGTGACGTTGCTGCCCGCACCACGCGGCCGGAAGGGCTTTGATCCGGAGACGATCCGGATCACGCCCAAGCATCCGGCCACGCCGGGGCTTCATGCGGCTTCTCCTGAAGCGGCAGCGTCATAGCCGAGGATGGCGGCCAGGACGACGAGCTCGGCAGGTGCCAGGGGCGCGAACGCGGCAAGCTGCTCGGAGACCCAAGTATCCAGCGCTTGAGTCTCCGAGGCTCGCTCACCATCAGGAGCAGGCATAGGAACTACGCGGTCTCCCCTCTGGCACTTCCTCGGTGAGGCTTGTCATGCCGCTTCTCGTGGAGTTGCCGAAACATCTCCGGGGGGTTGGCCTTGTGCTCGTCGTCTGGCCTCGTTTAGGGCGGCTTGCCAGCGTTGCCGGTCGGCGACGACGTGCAGCAGCCGCCGGGCGTGTTCCATGTGGTCGGGGTCGCCGGGGGTGACGGGTTCCCAGGTGTAGCGGGCCGGGTCGGTTGCCGGAAGACCAAGCGTTTGCGTGAGCCAGGTTTTGCGGTCGGCGCGGTGGTCAGCCAGCGTTTTGCCGGACCATTTGCGGGAGACCAGCACCCGCCGCCCGGCGTAGCCGAGGTGTTCGCGGCGGTGAGCTTTGCCCTTGCACGCGCCGGGAATCAGGCCGGGCCGGGCGTTCTCGGGCTGGACGCCATAGCGGAGCCAGTTGGCGCACCGCGGCGAACACGGTTCGTACCGGAGCGCGTCGGCGAGCCGCTCGGCGTGCGCGTGCTGGGTATCAGTGGTGGCCTGGTGGCAATCGGCTACCTGCTTGGTGAGGTATTTGGTCAGGTACCCGATGCAGCGGGCGGCGTCGCGGGAGCCCGCGAGGACGCCTTGGGCGTCGAACCGGTCCCCGAACCGGGCCACGTGCACCGGTTCGGCGTCGGGGCCGATGGCGTCGAGGGCGTCGTCCCAGGTGGGCAGGACTTCCCCGGTGGCCGGGTCCAGGTAGGTACCGGCGTCGTGGTCCCAGACCGGCAGCGCGTCACCCTCGTACCGGACGACGGTGGTGTCGGGCCACCAGACCTGGTGGTAGGTGGCGGCCAGGACACGGCGCAGGTCGGCGCGGGAGACGGTGCCGCGCAGGGCAATGTGGACGTGCGGGGCGAGACGGCGTTGCGGTTCGACGGCGGCGAAGTACTGCACGTCATAACCGCAGAACCGGCGCAGGTTCTGGATGAACCGGTCGAACAGCGCCGAAAAATGCAGCGCGTCCCGGGCGGCCCGGCCATAGTCGTAGGTGGCGGGGTCGGCGGGGGTGCCGTCGCCGGTGACTCGCCCGTAGCTGGGGCAGGTGAGCGTGATGAACAGCGACGGCCGGAACGTGGTGCCGTCCGGGGCGGTGTAGGTCTTGCCGACCGTGCGCGGATCGACGGTGCGGCGGGGCAGGTCCGGGGTGTCCTGGCGGCGCCGGGTCGTGCGGTGCCGCCGGGCGGCCCGGGCCGGGAGGACATTGCCGCGCATCCCCGCTGCGGTGATCTCCTCATCGAGTTCGCCGGTCAGCGCGGCCAGGTCCTCGGCGTCGTCGCCGTCGGGGGCGGCCTGGTCGCGCATTACCTGTGCCTCGGCCCGCTTCTCGACCCACCATCGCTGGTCGTCGGTGGCCGGGTCGGGGTCGAAGACGGGTTCGTGCTCCAGGTGCCAGCCTTCCCGGCACTGGGCCGCCCGTAGCGTCCTGGCCCGTTCGGCGCAGGCCGGGCACACGCTGGCCAGGGTGTGCCCGCACGGGACGAGCACCTGCTCGACGGCCCCGGTGTCGAGGTGGGTGCGGCGCAGCTGCACGGGCCGGATGCACGCGCCCTGCTCGACGGCCAGGTCCTTGACGACGTCGCGGGCCAGTGGCATGGCCAGCCGCTCGGCCCGGGTCGCCCGGGGTGTGGTCTGGGTCAAGGACTACCTCCAGTCGTCGGCGTCGTGGTCGAGGATGAAGTGGAAGCCGCACAGGCGGCACTCGGCGGCCAGGCTGTCCAGGCCCTCGATCAGGAACAGGCCGGTGCCGCACAGCGGGCACGGTTCGTCGGTGCGCCAGGTGATTTCACTCACGCCGCCACCCCCGAGGTGGCCAGTTGCTCCATGGCGCGGATGTCGGCGTCGGTGACGTGCCCGGCGCGGACCCGCACCGGCTCCGGGGAGGTCTCCAGCCGCACATAGGCCACGCCCGCGCCCACCTCGGGCAGCGGCGAGATGAGGTCCGCGAGCGCGCCCCGGTCCCGGGCACCGTCCCCGAGCACCATGTCCACCTGGTCCGATTCATCGAGCCGCATCGCGACCCGGGCCGGGAACAGGTTCCGCAGATTGATCACGTCCTTGCGCGGGTCTTGCAGCGCCCCGACCACGCAGACCCCGACCGACCGGCCCTGACTGGTCAGCGTGGCGATGGCGGCCTCGGCGCGTTTGCGGAGGTCCCGTTCGGGCTGGTAGGCGGTCAGGAACGCCAGCTCGTCGATCAGCACGACCAGGAACGGGAATTCCGCCGAGACGGCGAAGGTGCGGGTCTTGCCGCCGAATGAGGCGGCCCGCTCGTGCATCTCGGTCACCGCGGCTTCCAGCAGCTCGACCATCGCGGCGGCGTGGTCGGCGTAGCGGGCGAACAGGCCCCGGCCGAACGACAGCTCCATCCGCTTGGGATCCAGCCCCCACACCCGCACCCAGCCAGCGACGATGCCGGGCAGCAGAGCCCGCAGCAGCGACCAGATCACCGACCCCTTGCCCGCGCCGGTCGCGCCCGCGATTAGCACATGCGAGCCGAGCAGCCGCAGCAGCCACGGGCTGCCGTCCTCGCACCGGCCCACCGGCAGCGCAGCCAGGTCCACCCTCTGCGGGACCGGCAGCGCGGGCACCGGCTCGGCCAGGGCATCGCGGCGCACCAGCTCCAGCACGATCAAGCCGGGGGCCACCGGCCGGATACGGCACAGATGCACCCCGAACCCGTGCGCCAGGCCCTCGGCCCGGTCGGCGAAGTCGCCCGGGGACTGCCCGGACACCAGCTTGACCGTGACCCGGTCCACCGGCCCGCACGCCTGCACCTCCCCGAGAACGGGCAGCAGCACCCGGCCCCGGTAAACCGGCGCCAGGCCGGTGATCGTCATGACCGCGTGCCAGCGGCGCCGGTAACACCAGTGCCGCCACCCGTCCCGGGCGGGCTGGATGACCCACCGGACGAACAGGGGCGGCCAGGCCAGCCGCAGCACTAGCAGGACCAGGACGAGCAGGCCGCCGAGCCCGGCCAGGCCCGGCCAGCCCAGATTCAGCCAGTCCAGCAGGACCAGCGCCGCCACCAGATCAAGCCCGGGGTGGCAGAGGATGAACCAGACCACCCGGACCAGCAGGCGCACGAGCTGGACGAGCCAGATCACCGGTTCGGGAGTCCGGTGCACCGGGGACCGCCACACCGGGGGCGCGAACGGATCAGGGTTGTTCACCTGCGCGAACTGCTCACCCGTCACCGCGCCTTTTCCTTGGTTACGCATTAGGCTAGAAGTCCTCTCCACTGTGACCAGTTGGGGATGTCGATAGGGGCGGCCGGAAGCGTCACCTTCCGGCCGCCCGCCCTCACTTCGTCTTGCTGCATCGGCTCTGTACACCGCTCGGCGGTTACCCGTACGATTGGCGTGCTCTCCGTCGGTGATCTTTGAGGGGAGAATCCCGGGGGGAGCCGGGGCGGCCGGATTCCCGCTACCGGCCGCCCCCACGTCCCTCACGCCGCGCCGGCGGCCTTGCTGTCGCCGCGCACCCGCTCGACGGCCAGGCGCTCGGCGTGCAGCCGTTCGGCCTCCGCTGCGAACCGTTCGGCCCCGCGGGCCAGCTCCCGGGCGAACGCCGCGAACTCGGCGGTGACCTGCTTGCCGCCCAGGCATACCGCTACCGTCGTGGTGGCCGCGCTGATGTTCAAGATGGGCGCGCTGTCGGGATAGGTGCAGCACCACACCCGCCCATCACGCCCGGTGTGCAAGCTGACCTGACCGAACGAGCCACCCTCGCTGATCACGCCGCCGCCTCCTTGCCCTCACCCACCGGGCGGCCACCCGGCCGGCCGATGGCGCGGACCCCGGCCGCCTTGAACGAGTACGCCAGCCGCCCGGTCTGGCTCACGTACGGGGTGACGGTCAAGCCGGTGAACTCCACCGGCACGAACGGCAACCCCGCCGGGACCGGCGGCAGCACCGGCTGCACCTCTGAGGCGATCTTGACTTTCACCGTCCGCGTGCGCGCCTCGGGATCAGCGTCGATCACCTCCACCGACCACAACGGCAGCCCGCTCACCTTGTCGGCCTGCTGCACGAACCGGTCACCGTCGGACCGGTCGAAATCCCGCACCGCCTCGAAGACCCCCGCCGCGAACGCCCCATGCGGGAACACGACGCCGAACTCGACCGGGATCGGACCCTGTAGTCCCACCTGGCTTCTCCTCTCTGGCCGGATCAACCGACCTGACTTATCAGGTGTAATGCCAAGCTACGCCGATCAACCTGACTTGTCAAGCAGGGATGAGTAGTACTACCTGAGCGGGCAGGAGGGGAATTAGGTAAAGGGGTAGGCGTCGTGAATTTCGTGCCGGTCGCCCGGCAGCACAATGTCGGTCACCTGCAACGGCCGGGCCGCCGCGTCATACACGGTCACGATTACGTTGAGCAGCGGCGCGTCGCCGCTTACCCGCAGGAGGGCAGCTTCTTCCCCGTCCGGCCGCCGCGCCGAGATGCGCTCGACCGCGTGATCGAATCGAACCCGCTTTTTGGCCTGGAGATGGTGCCGGATGCTCTCATCGAGCAGCTCAGGCGAGGCCAGGTCCGTGCCGGTAGCCAGCTCCAGCGGCAGCCACGCCGACGCCAGCTCGACCGGCTCCCCGTCCTCGCTGAGTACCCGCTGCCGCAGGAATGCCTTCGAGCCTTGATCCAGGCCCAGCAGTGCCACGACGTGCGGCGGGGCGACCTTGATCCCGGCCTGCACCAGTTCACCAGACAGCGCGGATTCGGGCAGCTCAAGGACCCCGGAGGCGGGCCGGGTCCGCTCCGCATCGGCCAGCGCGGGACGGCCCCGGGCAAATGAGCCCCGGCCCTGCTCAGTGCTGATCCACCCCTCCTGGCGCAGCACCGACAAGGACTTTACGATCGTCGGCCGCGACACGCCGAACTCGGTCCCCAACTGGTGCTCGGACGGCAGCAGCGATCCGGGCGGGTACTGTCCGGACTCGATCCGCCGCTTGATCTCCGCGACCACTTGCGCATACTTGGACGGGGTGTACTCGAAACTCATAACGTTGACCTGCCTGTGCCCGGCATGATGACCTATCAAGTAAGACTAACTTGCCACGCTGGAATTGTCACCACCGTGTGATATGCGCACTCTCGCGGCCCGCGATGGCGGAGTTATTATGCTCATGTCCGCATTCGGACCGGCGGTCATCCCCCTCCAGACCGCCGTTGCTGTGCCCCGGCCCTCTCCCCGGTGGACCGGGGCGCAGTCATCTGTCCTGGTTTACCGGTGGGGCGGCTCGTCGCCCCAGCGCGGAGTGGTCCAGCCGGGGCCGCGGGCGAGCTGCCGTTGGCGCCGCTCGACCAGGGTCAAGGCGATGCACAAGGACACGGCCGAGCTGTGGCTGAGAGTTGTCTTGCGGGTCTGGCCGATCCAGGTGCGGGTCTGGGTGGAGTAGATAATCCTCCACAGCGGGAACGCCCGCCGCAGCTCGCACAAAATGATCAATGTGTCGGCGTCCAGGCCCGCGTCATCATCGTCGGGGCTACCGCGGTCCTCGGACGGGGCCACGGTGCCGGGGACGGCCAGATAGTCGGCCGCGCCGGGCGGGTCGTAGTCCCGGGAGACCGGATTGCGTCCATAATCGGTCTCTATAGCGGTCTCTAGCCCGTCCAGGGTGTCGGCGGTCAGGAAGTACCGGGCGTCGCGGCGCAGCGCGACCCACCGGTCCCGGACATAGCTGAACACGTAGGCATCCCCCCAGTGGAAGGCCAGGAACGCCAGAGACCGCGGCTCACTCACGGCTGCCCTCCTTCACCGGGGGCGGGTTTGCGGCCGACGGCGGCCCAGATGTGCCCCGGCCCGGACCGGCCGCTGACCGGCAGCGCGGGCCGCCAGGTGCGCGCCTCGGTGACGCCGGGATCGACCATCTCCAGGCTGGGCAGGAAACTGGCCACCTGGTCGCGGGTGTGGTGGTGCAGGTGCCCGGCACCGTATTCGGCGGTGAACTGCTCCCCCACCTCCCCATCCAGGCGTCCGACCGAGATGATCAGGTAACTGCCCGGCGCGAGGCTGCTGATCAGGCGGCTGGTGATCGACCGGGCCGTTTCGGCGCTGAAGAAGTGCAACGTCATGGCGAGCACGACGGCGACCGGCTGCCGGAAGTCGAGCACTTGCCGGATCCGCCAGTCGTAGAGGATCTCGTCCGGCTGGGCCAGGTCCCCGGCCACGGCCAGCACCCCGGGGGCGCGGGCCAGCAGGTTACGGGCGTGGGACATGACCAGCTCGTCATTGTCCACATACACCACCACCGACCCGGGCTGGGCATCCTGGGCCACCTCGTGGGTGGCCGGGGAGGTCGGCAGGCCGCAGCCGAGGTCGAGGAACTGCCGCACCCCGGCGCGGGCCACGTAGGTGACGGCGCGGCGCTGGAACTCGCGGCTGTCGCGGGCCAGCTCGGCCGCCCGCGGGAACACCGCCAGCAGCTTGGCGGCCTGCTCCCGGTCGGCGGCGAAATTATCCTTCCCGCCCAGCAGCACGTCCCACACCCGGGGAATCGACGGTTCGGTCACGGTGAACTCCCGCAGCGGGATCGACAGTTTGGCGCGCAGCCGGTCGGTGGTTTCAGCCTGAGCGAACCGGGGCTGGATGTGGGAGCCGGTCGCCTGGGCGAGATAAAACATCCGGCCGCTGATGGCCTGCTGGGTGATGGTGTAACAGGGGAATTCCAGCCGCAACATCTCCAGCGCGGTCCGCACCGGCAAGGGACTGGTGTTCATGAACGCCCCCTCCGCGCCGACGTACACGCAAATGTCAGCGTCCGGGTCAGGCTCCCGTCCGGCCCGCGCAGCTCCTCCAGCAGCGCGAACGCCTCACCCTTGGCGGCCTGGAGCTGGGCGGCCGGAAGGTGCCGCCAGGCCACCGCCCACGGCCCCTGGGAACTGGCCGCCTGCCACCAGTGGGCCGGGGTGCGGTAGGTCATGGTCACCCGGTGCACGACGGTCGCCGGGGTGCGGAACCCGCAGCCGGTGAGCGTGGACTCAAACGCCTCCACTGATGCGAAGGCGGAGCGGCGCAGCATGGCCGCGAACCCGGGCTGGTCTGCGGGCAGGCGGGTGTCGAACGCGGCGATGACCGGCACCCAGCGGGGATCTTCGGCCAGGCTCCACGAGACCGCCAGGCGGCCGGTCGGGGTCAGCAACGTATGCCAGTGCCGGACGGCGTGGGCCGGGCGCGGCAGGAACTGGATCACGTTCCCGGCCAGGACCACATCGAAGCTGGCTGGCCCCCAGCCGGGATCGGTGCCCGGGTCCTCGGCGTCCCCCTCCCGGAACGCCACGTTCGCCAGCCCCGCCGCCCGGGCCCGGTCCTCGGCGTACGCCAGCATCATCGGGGCCAAATCGATGCCCGTCACATGTCCATCGGGCCCGGCGGCGCGGGCCGCCGGGATACTGACCGCGCCCTTGCCGCAGCCCACATCCAGCACCCACGCTCCGGCCGGGATCTGCGCGTGGGCCACCAGATGCTCACCCATGACGGTGAAAAACTCCGTCCCAGTACTGTCGTAACCATCCGCGGCAGCAGCGAACCCGTCAGTAACCTGCCGCGTGACCTCCTGCGGACCGGTCATGAGCCGATCAGCTCCCGCACCAGGCCCGGGGTCTTGACAGTGCTGGCGAGCAGCCCGTTTTCCTGCATCAGGTTCGCGACCCGCTGCAACGCGACGCTGTTCACCGACAGCGGGAAGGTACCGAGCGCCATCACCGCGGCGGTGGTCTTGCTGATATGCAGCGCCGGGGTCAGGGCTTGCTCGACGGCGGTCCGGTCGGTGCCCGCCACCCGCTGGCCGTGTTCCAGCGCGGCGACAAACGCGGCGGCGGTCCGCGGGTACTTCTTCGCCCACGCGGCGGTGGTCACATAGCCAGAGATCGGGATGTTGTGGGTCGGTCCCTGATCCACGTCGTACAGCGGCTGCGCGCCGACCGCAATCTCAGCCGCGGACACGGACGGCTCGGCGATGAACGCCGCATCGATCCGGTGGGCGGCCAGGGCGGCGCCCATGTCCGGGAAGCCCATCACCACGTAATGCACCGAGGACACCGGCACCCCGTGGCTGGCCAGCATCAGGTTCGTCACCAGCTCGGCCAGCCCACCCAGCGCGTTGAGCGCGATCGTCTTGCCCCGCAGCTGCTGCACCGTGGTGATCGGGGACTTGGCCGGGATCATGATCTCCTGCACGCCCGTTCCCCCGGCGCTGGCTGAGGCCAGCGCGTGCAACTGGGCGACGCCTTTGGCCTCGGCGGCCAGATCCGCCGCCCACTGGCCCTCATCGACATCCACCGACCCGCCGAGCAGGTCCGGGATGGCGTTGACGCCGCTGGCAATCGGGACGATCTTGACGTGCAGCCCGGCGGCGGTGAAGTAGCCGCGCTGCTGGGCGATGTACAAACCCGCCGCGCTGATCGCAGGGACCACGGCCACCGTCAGGTCCGGCTTTTCCACCCGGAGACTGGTCACCTTCTCGGCCGACCCGCAGCCGACGGCCAGCAGCGCCAAGGCCGCCCCAGCACACACAACGGCAATAACACGACGGGACCAGGTGACCGGCACATGAGCCAGTGCGGCCGGTACAACGGGCATACTAAAGACACCTCTCCTTACAGGGGAGGGCGAAGGCCCGGACTTTCACTTGCCGGTGGGCCGGGCCTTCGCGCCATAAATAGATGAAGTGCGCACCTTAAAATTGGCGTATTGCCAGTACGGATTAATATGCGCAGAAAGGCTGCCTAGACCTCGGCGGCGCTTTCCTTAACGCTCATGACCGCAGTCATATCGCGTTAACGGGCGAACTCGCGCCAACGCCCCCGGTGCCAGAGCACGCCAGGCAGGCAACCCGCTTTCGCCCCAAAGAAATGTGCTCGCTCTCCCCGCTGGCCAGGGTGAGAGAACGCCGCAAGGTCAAAAGCTTCCAGCCCCGTCCACGGCAGCACGGGCAGGGAGCCGGATTACTGATCATTCGTACGCCCCTATGCGCTGACCTATCTTCTGTCAGGTCGCGGCAAGGGACAAATGACAGGTCCGGTTACCGCAACCCAGCGGATGAACCGTCACACTATGGGCAGAAACGCCGAATGACCCGAACTCTCAGTTCGGGTGAACTTGCAGATCGGGCGTTCAGGTAAGAAGGTCGATGCGTTCGGCGAGCGCCCGAACTTGCGGAGCATAGGTAGGCCGGGCGCGTTTTAGCAGGCCATGCACGAGGTCACGAGCAAGATTGTTATACCGAAGGTCTTCCGGACCGCTTGATTCAGCGTTCATCAAATGCAAGAAAACTGCCGGGTCGTCGCGCCGCTGCTCGTAGCAGCGTGCCACTTCCAGCGCGAATGTCGTACGCCGCTCCAGAGAGGGCGACGCGGAACCGTCGATATCGTCAGCCAACCGCAACGCCTGGGCGGCTTCACCGGTCTCCATCTCGACACTCACCGCGTGTAGCCCAACATTGGTCGGCCCGAACACGGTCCACATCACGTTGCCGTCGCCTGTCCGCCGTGCGGCCGGGAACGCCTTCTCCCGCAAACGGTCGTGGGCGGCCCATGGATCGTTGTTACGCACCGCGGCGACTACCGCGACCAGCCACAGAGCACCGGTCAGCGCAACCGCGTCGAGATCATCCGCGGAGCTGACTTGCTGTAGATCCTCAATGGCCTTGATAGATACATCCTCAGCGCCCTCTGGCTGCCCTTGGGCAAGCAAGACGTGCCCGAGGTTCCACTTCGCCGCCGCGATCCTCAGCGGATCATCCGCAGCCTCAGCGGCGAGCATGCCGCGATCTGCTGCCAGCAGCGACAAGTCAACGCGGCCGATGCGCTTGGTGAACGTGCGGAGCAGAAAGTAAAGATCAGCACTGATCCGGTTGGCTTCGCGACGTTCACCCAGGTCAGTGGCCGAGGTAAAGACGCGCTGCGCCGCCTGCACATCAACCACCAGATCAGGCAGAATCCGCGAGGCCTCGGTATAGCGGTGGGGTGATCCCTGCCAGATCTCCCAAGCCCCGTCCACTCGCCCGCGCAGCTCGCTTAGATCCGGAGCACCCGCCACCACCGGATAGGCCATCATGGCGCGTTGTACGGCATTGCCGACGGGGAAAACCGTCTCATCGTTTTCCGTGGCCGACTCGCCCAGCAGCTCAGACACCCGGACACCGAGGATTCTGGAGAACCGGTGCAGCAGAGAGATGGTCGGCGTCTTACGGCCCCGCTCGATCATCGACAGATAGTCCTCGGTGATGCCCGCCAGGCCAGCGACCACCGCTTGAGTCTTGCCCTTGGCCTGGCGGTAGAACCGCAGCCGCTCGCCAATGCGCACCTCGGGCGACGGGCTCATTAACCTCTCCTCGCCAGGAACCTGGACTATCAACTTCATGGTAGGGCAGATGACCCGTCATAACATGCTCGCCGGGGACGCCAGAGAAACGGAGCGCTGACGATGACGATGACCGTGCTCGTCTTGTGGGACATCGATCACACCTTGATCGACACCAGTGGGGTTGGCAGCGAAATTTACGCGGCAGCATTCCAGCAGGTCACCGGCCAGCCACTCAAGAAGATGGCCAGCCTTTCCGGACGAACGGAGCCGGTGATCTTCAGAGAAACTCTTCGCTCGCACGACATCGATGATGCCCCGGCGGATCTATTTAGCAGGTTCGCCGAAGCTCAGGCACGCGGCTACGTCGAACGTGCGGGCGAGCTGCGTGAACGCGGCCGTGTGCTGCCCGGCGTCCCCGAAGCACTTCGCGCCCTCTCCGAAGAGGGTGACGCCATTCAGTCCGTCCTGACCGGGAACACACGCCCGTCAGGAGAAGCCAAGCTCCGCGCCTTCGGCCTGAATGGGTTTTTCGACCTGGACAGCGGCGCTTACGGCACCGACGACGACACCCGCGCCAACTTGGTCGGGATTGCCCAGCAGCGCGCCGCATCGGTCCACGATGCCACCTTTGACCGGGCGTCAACCGTCCTGATCGGTGACACGCCCAACGACGTGATTGCTGCCCGTGACGGCGGAGCACTGGTCATTGCGGTCGCCACCGGCAAGGACAGCACTCATGACCTGGCTGCCGAGGGAGCTGACACCGTTTTCAAGGATCTGGCCGACACGGACGCCTTGGTGCGGGCTATCAGCAGGCTCACCGCTCACCATGACGGCACATAACATCGACGCAGCGACGTTAGCCGACAGGAAAGCCGACCGCATGAGTCCCGCACGCGCCCCTTTCGCTGAACTAGACGACACCCTGCGCCACACCCGGCACCTGCTCTTTTTGTTCGACGGCACCATCTGTGACCTGTTCACCAGTCCTACGGCAATGTCTGCTTGCGACCGTCTCCGCAAGGCCATCATCGAGCAACAGACATCCTTGCCGCCGGAAATAACCGGTACTACAGATCCACTCGACGTAGTCGTTTACGCCGCCGATTACCTCGGTAGGGACGCGGCAATACGCGCCGAAGCTGAGCTGACTCAGCTCGAATACGGTGCCGCAGCAAATGCTAACCCCGTACCTTACATTGACGACACAATACGGGCATCCCGCGAATCTGGACGGTCAGTGAATATCGTCAGCCAGAACCGCGCCCGAGCTGTAAAGCGGTATCTCAGCAGGCACGACCTGACACAGCTAATTGCCAGCGTCACCGCCCGCGAAGTGCCAGATGTCGCCATGGTCAGCTACGAACGTCTAATTGAGCGGGCAACCGCAGGACTCGGTATCGATCCAGCCGCATGCACCTTTATATGCACGACGGCTGACGCCATCCGCGAAACTGAGAGCAACGGCGTGTACCGGATCGGCTATGCCCGCACGATGCATGATTACGACTCGCTCGTTTCTGCCGGAGCCTCCGCGATCGTTACAAGCCTCGCAGATCTCACACTCCGACTACGAGCGCAACCACTGCCGAGTTGAGCCGTATTTGATCAAGGCGACGGCGCTGCGCGCCGCCGCGCCCGCCGCACACCACGCCGGGCGTGCGGCCCTGCCGGGCCGGTCCCGGCGTGGCACGGCGGGCATGCAAGCAGCGCCCGTTGACCAGCACGGCTCATCGCCAGCACTGCGCATGACTGGGTGACGGGGGGTCGTCTTCCTCGGCTTTGGCAGTGTCCCGTTCACGGCCACCGCGTCAAGGGCGCCTGCGGCGTCGCTCCGCGATCGGCTCCGCCGCCCCTTGACCCGGCGACCCCTCACCAGGGATTTTGCGCCTATCGAGGATGACGGACAGGACCAGGAGGACAAGAATCGAATGCCGTCCTCGCCCTGAGCTGCGATGCACGGCACGAGCGGTGCACGTGCCGTGCAAGTGCGGTGCAATTGAAGATACCGTCAAGTTACCGGTACGCTCACCACTGTGAGCGAGCCTGCCCGCGATCTTCCTGTGAGCCCGGCCGTTGAACAAGCGGTCGAGCTGGCCCGCCGTGGCGTCATCACCCATCTGACGATCCATGGCGAGCGCGTAGCCGCCATCGTCCCCGAATCAGTGATCGAAGCTCTCCGAGCCGCCGAGGATGCCGAGGACGCCGCCGAGGCTGATGCAGCAATGGACGAGCCCGGCGAGTCGATCCCCTGGGAGCAAGTCAAGGCGGAGCTTGATCTGTAGGCTTACCCGACGTGGCCGCCTACACCATTGATCTCCGGCCGCGTGCCCGCCGCTCGCTGCGCCAGCTTGACCCGCCCGTCCGCAAAGCGGTCGCTCAGATTATCGACGCCCTAACTGTCGATCCCCGGCCGCCCGGTTTCCTGCCACTCACTGGCCAGCGGCCATACCTGCGCGTCCGCTCGGGTGACTACCGGATCATCTACACCGTAGACGACCGTTCCCGGGTCGTCACTGTCGCAGCCATCGGCCACCGCCGCGAGATATACCGGAGCTTTGGCCCGTGACGGTAGCGGTTAGGCCCGGGCAGTTCTTCGTCCTGCCGCGCCGCTTCCGGTCCTCGGTCGCTGCCGCTCCCTGCGGTCCGGGTCGGCTTGCCAACGAGTTTGCTCAGTGAACGCACGGAGGACGGTTCTAGCGCTGCTCAGGCCCATCCGATACCCGGTTTCCGCGCTTCGATCGTCCGGCCATCCCCCAGGCTGACATAAGCGATCAGGTCCTGGTAACGGATGCCGTTGTGCTCACAGGACTCCGTGATGGCGCGGGTCAGCACGTACCACGAGGCATTAGCGCCGGGCTCCAAGCGGTGAGGTATCCCGGCCGACCAGCTGGCAGATTCCACGATCGCCAGGCTTCGGTCGTCCGTGAGCTTCAGCCCCCAGTTCGTGACGCTCACAGGGGACCGTCCCCTATTCGCGGCGGTGACCTGGACATGCGGGTCACCGACCCTATCGCCATAGGTCGGCATAGCCGTGCACACCGTGACGGACACCAAGGCCCCGCTCTGATGCCACGTCCGCACCTGCCAGCCCAGTGATCCTGCACTAACGACGATCGCTGTAATCGAGAGGATGTCTGCGAGCACGATGTGAGTTTGCCCCAGCGACAGAGCTTGCTGGAGTTGCCTCGCCGACGGTCCGCAAGACTCCCGTCCGCCTCGCTGCGACAGGATCTCAGCCGAGTCCGCCGCGTCAAGGCCAAGCCGCTACGCGGTCGCTTCGCGAGCCTTGACCCGTCGGCCACGGCCGAGGGATGGCAGCCACGAGGAGGACGGGGGAGGAGCAGGGGACAAAAACAAGTTCAGGCCAAGGGAAGGCCGCCGGGCCATTAGCGGGCCAGCCATTAAACCCGCTAACGAAGGGTCTCTCACGGTCACTCGGGGCAAGGCCGCACCGCAGGTCAGGCCGCTAGCAAGCCCGGACGGTACAGTTTCCCAACCTGACAGCACAGTACGGTCAGGCTGATAATTAACTGTGGCGGGACTCGATATGGTGCTGACTACCATCGCACAGTCGTTACTTCGCCGGGGCTCGGCACACGCAAAATGGATGCCCGGCCGGGTCGAGCAGCACCGTCCACCGCTCACCGTCACTGGGCTGGAATTCTGGCTTGCTCGCGCCCAGCTCCAGGCACCGCTCAACAGCCTCTGCGACATCATCGACGTGCAGGTCCATGTGGTAGCGCTTGGGCGCGGCCGAGTCCGGCCAGCTCGGCGGCTCATAGCCATCTACGCGGCCGAAGCGGATGCTGGTACCGCCGTCAGTGATCACCGCCGACTCATCGTGATAGTGCGTTACGTCCCAGCCCAGCACCTGGCGGTAGAACTCGCCCAGCTCGCGGGGGTCGGCGCACTCCATGTCCACCCAGCACAAGGTCGCGAATCCCGCCACCGGATCTCCTTCGCTCAGCACCGTGCTACATATACCCCGGCGACGACCACGCCGTCCTTCAACCCCATCAAGATGCTTATCGATTAGATGCTGCACTGTGGCGAAACTCGACCGGATTCCGGACGGGCGGAAGACCGGCCCCAGACAGAACTGCATCAACTTGGGTACTGTGCTTCCGTGACCGACACTGACGGCATCCGGCGTTGGGCCACGGCGCTGCCGGAGGTCGAGGAGACCAGCCACTTTCGGTTCCACGTCCCGGTCTGGAAGGTGCGGGGCAAGACGTTCCTCGGCATGGGCAGAGGCGAGACAACGGCGGTGTTCTGCATCAGCGAGCCAGAAGCCGACGAGGCAGCGGCCGCCGACCCCGCCACATACGCGGCCGTCCGACGCCAGGACGCAAGGCGCAGCTTCCTCGGGCTGCAAGCCGAGCTCAACGGCGTGCCCGCGGAGCGCGTACGGGAGCTTGTCGAGATGGCATGGCGCCATCAAGCGCCGAAACGGCTGGTCGCAGACCATGACCGGAATGGGTCGGCGTCGCGGTAGAACCGCCGCGTCAAATGGTTAACTGTGGCGGAATTCGACAGAACTGTGCTTAAT
>Ga0213875_10000700_pt1 | contig 25990 bp, 21 predicted proteins | sample BarmaccomBMRX_R8_FD_160105 | JGI IMG/M metagenome (GOLD analysis project Ga0213875, IMG submission 160105) | Root-associated microbial communities from Barbacenia macrantha in rupestrian grasslands, the National Park of Serra do Cipo, Brazil - RX_R8 | ecosystem: Host-associated > Plants > Roots... | reverse complement strand
GGGGGGCGGTGGGCAGGGCGGGTGAAGGGGCGTGCGGGCGGAGGGCGCGGCGAGAGCGGGGAGCGCTAACGCGCGGGCCGGGGGCGGGAGCGCTAACGCGCGGCGTCCCTTGGGGGGACGGCGGCTGGGCTGCCGGGTGGGCCAGCGCTCGTTCGGTGTAAAAATCCCTGGATAAGCGGGCGGGGGCGGTCCGTGCGGGGGGGACCGGCAGCGGGGCGCCGTACCAGAACTCGATGATGCGGCGGGCGATCGAGGACGTGGGCGCCACGAAGAGCTCACCGGATTCCAGGCTGGCGCGCAGCTCGGCGCGCGTGAACCAGCGGGCCTCCAAGATCTCGTCGCTGTCGATCGTGATCCGCTGGGCGCCCTTGGCCAGCGCGCGGAAGCCGAGCATCAGGCTGCGCGGCATCGGCCACGGCTGGCTGCCCAGGTAGGAGATCTCGCCGACCACGATGTCGGTCTCCTCCCTCACCTCGCGCGCGACCGCCTGCTCCGCCGACTCCCCCGGCTCCACGAAGCCGGCCAGCACCGACATCCGGCGCTCCGGCCACGCCGCGCCGCGGGCCAGCAGGATCCGGTCGTCCGGGTCGGTCACCAGCATGATCACCGCCGGGTCGATCCGCGGGAAGTGCTCCGAGCCGTCCACCGGGCACACGGTCAGGTGCCCGGCGGGCGCCGGCACCGTCGCGGCGCCGCAGCGCGGGCAGTGCGTGTGCGTGCCGTGCCAGTTCGCGAGCGCCACCGCGTGCGTCAGCAGGCCCGCGTCCCGGTCGCTCAGCATCGCCCCCGCCTGCCGCGGGGACGCCCGGCGGGTCCCCGGCAGCTCCGTGATGTGCCCGCTGACGCCGAAGTACACGACGCCGTCGTCATCGATTCCCAGCAGGAACCGGGGGCCCTCACCCGCCTCGGGCGGCGGCACGAACACCAGCTCCGCACGGTCGCCCTCGGAACGCACCAGCGCCTCGGAGTTCTCCACGGCCACCACCCGGGTGCGCGGGTCCGCCCAGGCGCGCGCCACCCACTCCGCGTCCTGGCGCTTGATCGTCGCCCGGTCCACGGTCCCCCTGGCCAGCGCCAGACGGCCGAGCGGGCCGTCGGAGCCTGGCACGTCCACCGCCGTGCCCGCGCCGCCGGGCGCGCTCACGAAGGGTCCGCACCGGTGGCCGCGAGCTCCTCCCACAGGTACGCGGCGGCCTCGGCGCCGCGCAGCAGCAGGGACTTGTCCACGCGCTCGTTCGGTGCGTGGATACGGTCCGAATCCAGGCCCACCGCGACGAAGACCAGCGGTGCGCCCAGGATGTCGGCGAGATCGGCCTCGGGGCCGCTGCCGCCCTCCCGGGTGAACAGCACCTCCGTGCCGAACGCCCGCTGCATCGCGCGGCGCGCGGCCTGCACGGCCGGCGAGGTGATCGGCGACCGGCACGGGCGGACCGCGGGGCCGGCGGTGATGACCGCGTCGATGCCCGGCGGGAGGTGGCTCGCCACGTACTCGCGCAGCGCGCCGTAAACCGCGTCCGGATCCTGGTCGGGCACCAGGCGGAACGAGACCTTTGCGTGCGCCTCGGCGGGCACGATCGTCTTCGGCCCGGGGCCGGTATGGCCGCCCCACATGCCGTTGACCTCGGCGGTCGGGCGCGCCCAGATGCGCTCCAGCGTGCTGAAGCCCTCCTCGCCGTAAAGGTCGCGGCTGTCGCCGGCGTCGGCGAGCCACGTGTTCTCGTCGAACGGCAGCTTCGCGAACAGCTCACGTTCCTCGGCGGTGAGCGGGACCACCGCGTCGTAGAAGCCGGGCAGCGTGACCCGGTTCGCCTCGTCGTGCAGTCCGGCCAGCAGCGCGGCGAGCGCGTGCAGCGGGTTCGGCACGCCGCCGCCGAACGAGCCGGAGTGCAGGTCACGGGACGGCCCGGACAGCGTGATCTCGGCCTCGGCGAGGCCGCGCATGCCGGTGCACATGGACGGCACGTCGGCCGCCCACATCGTAGTGTCGCTGATCACGATCACGTCGGCGGCCAGTTCCGCCTGGCGCTCGCGGAGCAGATCAGCGAAGTGCGGGGAGCCGGACTCCTCCTCCCCCTCGATCAGCATCGTGATCGAAACCGGGGGCGCGCTCTGCTCCGCGGTGGCGAGGGCCGCCCGGAGGCCGAGCGTGTGGAACAGGACCTGGCCCTTGTCGTCGGAGGCGCCGCGGCCGAGGATGTAGCCGCCGCTTTCGGCCGGCTGGAACGGGGGGCTGTACCATTCGCCGGCCGGCTCGGCCGGCTGAACGTCGTGGTGGCCGTAGACCAGCACCTTCGGCGCGCCGGGATCTTCCGCCGGCCAGTGGGCGTAGACGGCTGGAAGGCCGTCCGTTTCCCAGACCTCGGCGACCGGGAAGCCCGTGTCGCGCAGGTGCCCGGCGAGCCATTCGGCGGACCGCCGCACGTCGCCGTGGTGCTCGGGGTCGGCGGACACCGACGGGATCGCCAGCCAGTCCTTCAGCGCACTGAAGAAATCCTCCGCATTCGCGGCAACGTAGTCCCGGACGTCCATGAGACCTAACGTACCGGTTCGAACGCGTCCCCCCGGCCCAGCAGGCCCGCCGACGGTATGGAAACCGTCCGGCCGGGGCGCGAGGTCACCCAGCCCACCCGGATCGGGTCCTCGCCGGCTTCTTTGAGGGCCGTCATGGCGGCCTGCTGCTCCGTTTTCGCGACGACCACGCAGAAGCCGAGGCCCATGTTGAACGTGGCGTACATCGTGGCGGGCGTGATCTGCCCTCGTTCGGCGATCAGCGTGAAGAGCTCCGACGGAGCCGGCATCGCGTCCAGCTCGTAGGAGACGTCCGCGGCGAGCCTGGCCAGGTTGAGCAGGCCGCCGCCGGAGATGTGCGCGAGGCCGCGCGGCGTGATCCCGGCCGCCCACAGGGATTCGGCGGCCTTGACGTAGACCCGGGTCGGCTGCAGCAGCGCGTCGGCCAGCCGGCGGCCGGTGCCGGGCACCTGGTCCTGCAGGCTCATGCCGCCCGTGCCGTCCTTGCCGGCTTCACCGCCCGTGCCGTCCTTGCCAGTGCCGCCCTCGCCCGTGCCGTCCTTGCCGCCGCCGCCCTTGCCGAACAGCGCGTGCCGGGCGAGCGAGTAGCCGTTGCTGTGCAGTCCGGAACTCGGCAGCCCGATCACGACGTCACCGGGACGCACCGCCGAGCCGTCGACCGGCTCCCGCGTCGCCTGGCCCGGCTGCGCGGCGTTCGGGAGCGCGCCGATCGCGGTTCCCACCAGGTCGAGCATGGGGCCGCCGCCCTCCGAGCTGGCCAGCATCGCGCCGATCTGGGCGATCTCGCCGCCGGGGATGGCGATGCCCGCGAGCTCGGCGCCGAGGAACAGGCCGCGGGCGATCTCGTCGAGCACGCCCTCGTCGATACGGTCGATGGCCACGTAGTCAAGCAGCGCGAGCGGCACCGCGCCGACGCAGACCAGGTCGTTGACGTTGTTCGCCACGCAGTCGACGCCGATCGGCTCCCACCGGTTGGCCTCCCTGGCCAGCAGGATCTTGGTGCCGACGCCGTCCGTGGTGAGGGCCAGCGGCGGCCCCGGCGGGACGTGCATGAGCGTCGCGAAGTAGCCGCTGGACAGCCCGGAGATCTTTGTCACGAGGGGAGACCTGACCGTGGTCCTGGCCAGCCACGGGCGCATGACCCTGGCGAACGCGTTCTGCTCGCGCTCCTCGTCAACCCCGGCGGCGGCGTAGGTGGACGGGGCTCCGTCGGGCGTCGCGGCGTTCTCCGGCATCGTCATCGGCTTCCTGGTCGTCCTGGTCGGCGGGAGTCTGTGACGATCCGAGACTAGCCCATCGTGCCCGGTCAGCCCCTGATCGAGGCCTTGCCCGCGGCGGCGCGGCGAGGCCTTGCCCGCGCCGGCGCGGCGAGGGACGCTGAGCATGGCCCTACAGGTGGCGAGCACAGGAGGATCCATGGCCGGCGAGTTCTGGCGGGAACTGAAGCCGGTGGCGCAGGCAATACGCCCGGGCGCAATGCCGGAGGCGTACATCGCGAACGCGGCCACCGACGACGAGCGCTACTACGCCCCGCTGTCGGAGACCGTCGGCACCCGCCCGCTGTGGATCTCCCCCAGCCAGAACCGCTGGTGCGACGTCCTGATGTGCCGCGGCGCCGGGCTGGTCAACCGGCACTATCATCCGCAGCAGGTCTTCGCCTACACGATCTCCGGCAAGTGGGGGTACCTGGAGCACGACTGGGTGGCGACCGCCGGCGACTGGATCTACGAGGCGCCCGGCGAGGCACATACCCTCGTGGCATATGAGTCCGAGGAGCCCATGCGAGTTACGTTCAACGTCACGGGCCCGCTGATCTGGCTCGATGAGAACGGCGACCCCAGCGGCCACTTCGACGTGTTCGACTACATCGCGCTCTGCCGGGACCACTACGAGAAGGCCGGGCTCGGCGCCGGGTACATCGACCGCCTCTTCCGCTGACCCGCCGCTTCGGCCCTCAACCGGCCTCCCCCCCAGCGGCCTTCCGCCCTCGGCGGGCTCCGCCCTCGGCGGGCTCGGCTCTTTGCTGCTTTGTAGGGTTTACGTAGTCGCTTATCGGGACAAACAAGGACACCTACTCACCGGTAAGGGTACAAAGTGGCGCTGTCGCGGCTTGGAGTGAGCGGCGAGGGGGTCAGGCGTCGGCGGCGGGGGGGACGCGTTCGATTAGGTGCACCAGTCCCGCCTCGTCGAGCAGGTCGGACGGGCGGACGGTCAGATCGTGCCGCACGTAATAGAAGGCCGCGCGCACACGGTCGACCGGCACGGCCGCCAGGGCCGCCCACGCGAGCCGGTAGGCGGCGAGCTGGACGGCGACCGCGTGCCGCTCCGCTTCCGAACGCGGCGGCTGCCCGGTCTTCCAGTCGACCACGTCGAACCCGCCGTCCGCGCTGTCAGCGAACACGGCGTCGATGCGCCCGCGCACCAGCCGGTCCCCGATCAGCGTCTCGAACGGAACCTCGACCTCGGCCGGCCATCGGCCTGCCCATTCGCTCGACTCGAAGCGGTCGCGCAGCTCCGCGAGGTCGGCGTCCGACTCCACCTCGAAGAGGTCCTCGTCGCCGATCAGCCGCTGCTGCCCGAACCGCTCCTCCAGCCAGCGGTGGAACTCGGTTCCGCGCCGCGCCTGCGGGGCGGGCGGTCTGGGCATCGGCCGCCGTACCTGGCGCGCCAGCTCCTCGGGATCGCGCGCCAGCGCGACCAGCGCGGAGACCGACAGACGGGCCGGCAGCGCGACGTGCACCGAGCCGTCGCCGCGGCGGCGCTCCCGCTCGGCGAGCAGCAACTCCGCATCGCGCCGCCACGCCGCCACCAGTTCGAGGCCCGCTGGGTCGAGGCCGCTGCCGGCGGTAAAGTCCACGTCTTTGGGATCCGTTCCGGCGGGAGACGCCGGATCCGCGGGATCTGTCGTCCGCACCTGATCCGCGATCGCGGATTCCACCATGCCGGCGGCCGAGCGCACCGTTTCGTAGTGCCCCCCCGCGGGTGTGGCGGGCCAGTTCGCCGTCTCGACGGAGGCGAGCAGCGGGTTCTCCGCGTCCTCCGCCGGCGGCCGAGCCCACGTGTCCACCACACCCGCCCCCGCGGCACACGCCGAGCGCACCTCGGACAGGAAAACCGAAGGTCCCAAACGGCCGGTTCCGTCTCCCCACCAGAATCCGCTGCAGCCGAGCCAGAACGCCGCGCGGGTGGCCGCGACGTAGGCCAGCCGCCGTTCCTCGGCCAGATCCCGTTCCCCGCAGGCGGCGGTGAACTCGGACAGCGAGTCCGCGTCGAGGCCGGCCAGCCTGGGCAGGTCGCCCGCGTCCCCGCGCAGGCCGAACGGGATCAGCCGCGCGTTGTCGGTCCACCGCGTCGAGAGCCGGGGCCGCGCCGGGAACACCTGGGCCCGCTCCCCGGCGGCGAGCCCGGGCACGAAGACGGCCGGCCACTGCAGCCCCTTGGCGGCGTGCACGGTGAGCAGCTTGACGGTGTCCGTGTCGCCCACCCTGCCGGTCTCCAGCCCGAACTCCTCCTGCTGGGCCGCGGTCAGGTAGGCGAGGAACGCGCCGAGTGTGGGTTCTGGCTGCTCGCCGGCGAACGCGGCCGCCACGTCGGTGAACGCGTCGAGGTCGGCCCGCGCGGCTGCCGGGTCGGCGCCGGACCGCGAGGCGACCTCGATGTCCAGGCCGAGCGTCCGCTCGACCTCCGCGGTCAGGTCGGCCAGCGGGCGCCCGGTGTGCGCGCGCAGCCGCCGCAGCTCGCCGGCGAGCGCGTGCAGCCGCGCGTACCCGTTCGCCGAGTACCGGCCCGGGTCGCCGAGGTCATCCAGCGCCTCGACGAGAGACCCGGTCTCGGCCGTCAGGTCGGTGATCGCGTCCGTGAGCGCGTCGCCACGTTCCGCCGGGGCGCGATCCCCCGCCCCGCCTGCGGGTTCGTCGCCGCTCCGGGTTTTCCCATGCTCGCCGCCGCCCTGGGCTTCCCCGGCCGCGTGGCCGCGCCGGGCTTCCCCGGGCTCATCGGCGCGGGCGAGGTTCCGCGCGCGGCGGCCCAGCGCCACCAGGTCGCGCGGGCCGATCCGCCACCGGGGGCCGGTCAGCAGCCGCGCCAGCGCGTCGGACGCCGAGGCGTCGTACAGGACCCGCAGCGTGGCGACCACGTCCTGCACCTCGGGCACCGTCAGCAGGCCACCGAGCCCGACGACCTCGCACGGGATGCCGCGGGTGCCGAGAGCCCGCCGCAACGGGACGAACTGGGACCGCTTCCGGCACAATACGGCGATGTCCGACGGCCGTACCCCGGCGGCGCGGCCGTCCGGCCACGGCAGCCCGTCCGGCGCGCACCCGGCGGGCCGCGCGAGCAGGGACGCGACCTGCTCCGCGACCCATTCAGCCTCGTCGGCGACGGTGGGCAGCAGCGCGCATGTCACCGACCCGCGCGCGGTCCGGTCCGGCGCGGGTACCAGCACCGGCATGTCCGGAGCTTCCGCGCGCAGCCCGGCCTGGAGCACGGCCGCCGCGTCCAGCACGCGGCCCGCGTTCCGGAAGCTCGTCGACAGCTGCCGCACCGGAGCGCTCCCGCCGGTGCGCAGCGGAAAGTCCCTCACGAACCGCCGGAGGTTTCCCGCGCTCGCCCCCCGCCAGCCGTAGATCGACTGACACGGATCGCCCACCGCCGTTACCGGATGCCCGCCCCCGAACAGCGCGCGCAACAGCACGAGCTGCGCGTGACTGGTGTCCTGGTACTCGTCGAGAAGCACCACGTGGTAGCGTCCGCGCTCGGCCGCTCCCACCTCCGGGTGCCGGGCCGCGATCCGCGCCGCCAGCGCGACCTGGTCCGCGTGATCGACCACCTCACGCGCCGCCTTCGCCGCGGCATACCGCTCGGCCAGCGGCAGCAGCTGCTCCCTGGCTCGCTGACAATCCATGATCTTCCGAACGGGCGCCGGTATCTTCCCCGGCAGCCCGTCTCGCCGGGCGGCGAGCCAGTCCCCCACCCGGACGACGTCGGCTGGCTCGCGCAGATGCTCGGCGAGATCCCCGGCCAGCTGCAGAACGGCGGCGGTGACGGTCTGCGGCGTCCAGCCGACCTGGTCCATCGGCCCGTCGTAGGCCGCGACGATGGACGCGGCGAGCTGCCACGACAGCGCGGGGGTGATCAGCTGCATCGACGGTTCGAGCCCCTCGCGCAGCGCGTGGTCGCTGAGCAGGCGCCCCGCATACGAGTGATAGGTGCTGATCACCGGGTCCGAGCCGAGCGCGTCCGCATCGGCGTCGTCCGTGCCGGCGGCATCGTCGGCGCCGGCACCGCCCGCGGCCGCGGTTCCGCCTGCGGCGGCCGCTCCGCCCGAGGCAGGGGAGGTCAGCGTTTCCAGTCCCGCGCGGCGCAGGCGATCCAGCCGCGACCGGACCCGGTCGGCGAACTCGGCGGCCGCCTTCCTCGTGAACGTGAGGCCGAGCACGCGGTCGGGGCGCACCATGCCGTTGGCGACGAGCCACACGAGCCGGGCCGCCATCGTCTCGCTCTTACCCGAGCCGGCGCCCGCGATCACCGTCAGCGGCCCGAGCGGCGAACCGATCACCGCCGCCTGCTCGGGTGTCGGCTCCGGCAGCCGCAGCAGCCGCGCCAGCTGCTCCGGGCTGTACCTGATGCTCACCTCAGCATTCCACCAGACCCCGCCGACATTCGGGCCTGGGCCTCCCTTACCCCCTTACCCGCTTCGGGTGGGACCGGCTTTCTCGATGTGAACGCGGAGCAGGACGCGCTTTTCGGCGCGCATCGCGGCGCGGTACTCGTCCCAGTCGGGGTGCTCGCCGGAGATGCGCCTGTAGTAGTCGACGAGGCCATCCATCGCCTCGGGCAGCTCGACGATCTCGGCCGTGCCTTCGAGCTGGATCCACTGGCCGAAGAACTGGTCGGGCAGCACGCACAGCCACACCCGGCGATCGCGGCGGACGTTGCGCACCTTGTACGCCGGCTGGCGGGTGCTGATCACCACGTGCCCGGCGGAGTCGACGCCGGCGGTAACCGGGGAGAGCTGCGGGCCGCCGTCGGCCCGCAGCGTGGCGAGTACCGCGTGATGGTTCTTGCGCACGAAATCAAGCGCTGCATCGAGGTCCATGCGCCCATCTTCGCAGCGCCGCGATCAGGGTGCCACCCGGGAACCGTCGGGGTGGACGGGGCAGCAGGAGGAGACCGGGCAGGTGCGGCAGCCTGGGTTCGCGCGGGCCTCGAAGACCGGGCCCGCCATTCCGGCGGCCACGGTCTCCACCAGGTCCTTGGCCCAGCTTGGGTCGGCGTCGTCGGGGAGCGCGTGCTGGCGCTGCACCCTGGCCTTGGCGGCGAAGCTGGCCTTGCCGACCTGGACCAGCTCGGCGCCGCCCGGCTCGCTGAGGCCGAACCCCTCGAACGCGCCGAGCAGCACCGCGAGCTGGTAGACGCCGAGCTGCGGGTGCCGGCCGAGTTCCTCCTCGCGCGGCGCGGTCGACCCCGTCTTCAGGTCGACGACGACTCCGCGGCCGCGCTCGTCGCGCTCCAGCCGGTCCACCCGGCCGGTGATCTCGACCTGGCCGATCCGCACCCGCAGCGCCTGTTCCGCCGCTACGAGCTCGCGGGGATTGGCGGCGTGCCACTCGAGGAACTTGCGGACCATGCGCTCGGCCTGCTCGCGCTGACGGGAACCGTACCAGGCGCTTCCGAAGTCGAGATGGTGCCAGATTTCGTCGATTCGCTGCGCCACCGCCCGTTCTGTAGCCCCTTCAGAAATGAGTACGGTGGCGGCGTGGATCACGGTGCCGAGGTGGCGCAGGACATCGGACCTGCCGGCGCCGACCGCCGACTCGAGCAGCCAGCGCAGCCCGCAGCGGGCGAACGACTCCACCTGCGACGGGGACAGCCGGACCGTCTCGCCCTCGCCGACGACCGGGCTCGCGTCCGACAGCGCGGTGAGCGCGTACCAGTCGCGCGGGTGCGCGCCGCGCACGCCCGCGAGGGCCAGCTTCGCCAGGTGTGCGGCGGCGGCGTGGCGAAGCGCGGCAGGGCGGGCGCTGTCCGTCGCCGTGCGGCGCAGGTCCGCGACGAGCAGCGGCAGCGACAGCCAGCGGGTGCTCGTGCCGGCCCGCTGGATGTCGATGTCATCACCGGCGAGCTCGGCCAGGAACCGCGACGGCCGCTGGTCGGCGTCGCCGCCGCCGGCCGCGGTGACCACGAGCAGGCGCCGGGCGCGGGTGACCGCGACGTAGAACAGCCGGCGTTCCTCCGCCAGGAGCCTGGCGGCGAGCGCCGCCGCGGCGATGTCCACGGGCCGGCCGTACCAGTCGGGGCCGCCCGCGGTCTCGGCCAGCTCGTCGGCGCCGAGCAGCGAGCCGCGCAGCCGCAGATCGGGCCACGTCTCCTCCTGCACCCCGGCGACGACCACCACGTCCCACTCCAGGCCCTTCGACCGGTGCGCGGTGAGGACCCGTACGCATTCCTCGCGCGCGGCGCGCTCGGCGAGGGTGTCGCCGGGGATCTCCTGCCCGCTCAGGCTGTCCAGGAACAGCGCCGGGCTGCCGGGCGGAAGCTGGGCGGTGAACTGCGCGGCGGCTTCGAACAACGCGAGGACCGCGTCCAGGTCACGGTCCGCGGACGCGCCCTGCGGGCCGCCCCCCGCGCTGAGCTGCTGCCAGCGCCGGGCCAGGCCGGAGGCCTCCCACACCGCCCAGAGCACATCCTCGGCGGTCTTCCCGGCCGCTATCGCCTCGCGCGCGATCGCCAGCAGCTTGCCGACGCGGCGCGCCGGCCCGGCGACCCGGTCCGAGACGAGGGTGAGGCTGGCGGGCTCCAGGAGCGCTTCGGCGAGCGCCGTCCCGTCGAGCGAGCGGCGCAGCTTGCGAAGGCCCAGCGTGTCGGTGTCGCCGAGCGGGCCGGTGAGCAGCTCGGCGGCGGTCTCCTCGTCCAGCGTGGCGGGCCGCAGCGCGCAGCGGAGCAGCGTCAGCAGCGGGCGGGTGCCCGGCTCGTCGGGCAGCGGCAGCTCGTCGCCGGCGATGCTGACCGGGACGCCCGCCGTGGTGAGCGCGCGGCGCAGCACCGGAATCTGGCGTGAGGCCGACCGGACCAGGACGGCCATCCGGTCCCACGGCACCCCGTCGGCCAGGTGCGCCCGGCGCAGCGTGTCGGCGACCAGCGCGGCCTCCTGGGTGGCGGTGTCCGCGATCATGATCCGCACCTCGCCGGGCGGCGCGTCCGGCAGCGGGCGCAGGTCACGGTGCCCGGCGCTGGGAGCGGAGCGAGCGGAGCGAGCGGAGCGTGGTTCTCCCGCCCGGGGCTGCGCCGGGGGGAGGCGGCGGGCCACGCGGCGCGAGGCGGCGAGCAGCACCGGGCCGCTGCGGCGGCAGGTGCGCAGCGCGATCACCGGCGCCGGGGTCCCGTCCGGCCCGCGGAACCTGTCCGGGAACTCGGTCAGCGCGCGCACGTCGGCGCCGCGGAAGGCGTAGATCGACTGGTCGGGGTCGCCGACGGCGATCAGCTCCTGGCCGCCCCCCGCCAGCGCCAGCAGCAGGGACTCCTGCGCCGGGTCGCTGTCCTGGTATTCGTCCACGAGCACCGCGTCGTACGCCTGCCGTTCCCGCTGCCTCGTCTCGTCGCGGCCAAGCAGCGCGGCGGCGATCCTGACGATCTCCGCGTAGTCGTAGGTGGGCACCGGCGCCAGGTCGAAACGCGCCGCGTACCGGTCGAGAAACGCGCCCGCGGCCACCCAGTCGTCGCGGCCGCGCCGCCTGCCGAGCTGCCGCAGCGACCTTCCGTCCAGGCCGCGCTCGGCGGCGCGCATCAGGACGTCGCGCAGCTCCTCGGCGAACCCGCGGGTGGCCAGCGCGGGGCGCAGCCGCTCCGGCCAGCGGGTGCCGCCGTCGGCGATCTCACCGCGCAGCAGCCTGCGCACCTCGAGCAGCTGCTCGGGTGCCGACAGCAGCCGCGGCGGCTCGTCGCCCGCCAGCACGAACTCCCGGCGGACCAGCGCCCAGGCGTAGCTGTGGAAGGTCAGCGCCAGCGGCTGTCTCGTCGTCCGGTGCAGGCGCTGGGTGATGCGCTCGCGAAGCTCGCCGGCGGCCTTGCGGCTGAACGTGAGCACCAGGACGCGCTCGGGGTCCATGCCGCGCTCGGTGATGCGGCTGGCGACCGCCTCGACGATCGTGGTGGTCTTGCCGGTGCCCGGGCCCGCCAGCACCAGGACCGGGCCGCCCTTGTGCTCGACCACCGCGCGCTGGGCGTCATCGAGGCGCGGCGGCTGTCTGCCCGGCGGCAGCGGCCGGCGGACCAGGCGGTAGGCGGCTGCGTGTTCCATCACTCACGATTCCAGCAGAGACCACCGACATTCCGGGGGACCTTCGGCGGGTGAACTTCGCCGGCGGTCCGGCCAGCGGGCGCGGCGTTCGCCGGCGCGGCGTTCGCGGGAGCGGGCGCGGCGGGAGCGGGAGCGGCGGGAGCGGGAGCGGGAGCGGCGTTCGCGGGAGCGGCGTTCGCGGGAGCGGGCGCGGCGGAGCCGGCGGATGTGGGTGCGATCCGCGCTGCTATGGCGACGCGAAATGCACCCAAATCCGGAATCAGCTACCCGCCCGGCGGTCCGGCCAGCGGGCGTGGCGCATGTCCACCCGGACCGGGGGACGCGCGGAACGCAGCGGCGTGCCCTCTTCCAGATAGCGGACGAGCGCCGCGTGCTCGTGACCGGGCGCTGGCGTTCCGTCGGAGTGGATCACCCGCCACCAGGCGACGCCGCCGCCGAACGTGGCCATCACCCTGCCGACCTGGCGCGGGCCGCCCTGGCCGAGGTACTCCGCGATGTCGCCATAGGACATCACCCGGCCGGCGGGTATCGCGTCCACCACGTCCAGGACCATGCCGGAGAACTCGTCGAGCGGTCGCGTCTCGTTCACGGGCAGATCACGCCCCCGGCGGCGGGACGGCACCAGGTCCCGGCGGCGGGACGGCACCTCGGCCCGGGCCCGGGCCGAAGGCGGCCGCGTGCGCGCCGCGCGCGCCCGCGCCCGTCTCCGCGTACCGTACCCTGCGCAGTACCGCGAGGCGGGTGGCCGCCGCCGCGGCCAGGGCCAGCGAGGTCAGCGCCAGCACCGCGTCAAGAACAAGCTGGCCGGAGCCTCGCGGCGGCACCGGCTCCGGCGGCACCGCCGCGGCACCGCCGCCGAAGGTGACGGTGGCAGCGGCCCCGGAGCCGGCCGGCCGCTCCCTGGCGAGGACGCCGGCCTCCGTCAGCGCCGCCGCGGCGTCCACGGTGCCGAATCCGATCTTGGCGTCGTAGCCGCCCGGCGGCCGGTCCCTGGTCGTCATCGTCAGCGCCCGCGCCACGAGACCGGGAGCCAGCGCCCGGTACCGCGACTTGACCAGGGCGGCCACGCCGGCGACCAGGGCGCACGCCGGGCTGGTGCCGCTGACCACCCAGTACTGCCCGTCCCTGCCCTGCGCGGGGACGTTCACCCCGGGCGCCGCCACCTGAACCGACAGGTTGTTGCTGGAGAAACCGGCCACGGCACCGTCGGAGCTGAGCGCGCCCACCCCGATCACCCCGGGATACTCCGCCGGGAAGGAGATGGGCGCGTAGCCGTGGTCGCGCCGCTCGTCGTCCTGGCCCGAGTTCCCCGACGACGCCACCACCACGACGCCGCGGGCGAAGGCGTACTGCAGCGCGGCCCGCACGGCGGCGCTCGGCTCCGCGTAGCCGAGCGACATGCTGATCACCTGCGCGCCGTCGCGCACCGCGTCCAGGATGGCGGTGGCCAGCGACTGCTGGATGCGCGCCTCGGGCTCGTGGTCGTAGACGCGGTAACCGGGGTCGTCCCGGCCCGGGATCACCCGGAGCGACAGCACCCTGGCCTCCGGGGCGATGCCGATGATGCCGCTGCCGCCGCCGTCATGCCCGTGCCCGGCGATGATCGACGCCATCCATGTCCCGTGCACGCCCCAGCTCGGGCTGTCCGCGGACGTGTGCAGGCCGGTGAGGTCCGGGCCGGTGAGCACCGCGCCGGACAGGTCGCTGACGCTGGGGTTCACGCCACTGTCGATCACCGCCACGGTCACGCCGGCGCCCTCGCTCAGCTGCCAGGCGGCCGGCACCTCCAGCATGCCGAGCACCCACTGCTGGCTGTCGCGGACGCTGTCGGCGTTCTCCGCGCTGGCCACCGCCGGCATGGCCGCGACCGCGCCGGCGAGGCACAGCGCGAGCGCGGTCTTCCCGGCGCGGCGCCCTAGCATCCAGGTGCTCCCGGGCAGCGGGGAGCCCGCGGCGGCGCGCCCAGCACGGTCGCGACGGATCGCGCGACGCCGGCGGCCATGCTTGTCATCTCCGCGTCAGCGTAGCTGTCATCGGTCACCGGTACCCACGGCCGGCCGTCGGTGTACCCGACCGCGTACATGACGACGTAGGGGCCCTCGCTGACGCTGGCGGCGAGCTGCCTGCGGCTGTTGGTGAAGCCGGCGGCGCTGGTGCCGCCGAAACCGGCCGTCCGCACGCCGGCGACGGCCGCGGCACCCCGGCGGGAGTCGGTGAGCCTGGGGGCCGTCAGGCCCCGCTGCACCGAACCGGCCTGCGCCCGCGAGGGGAGCACCGCGACGCCCACGGTCAGAACGTAGGTGTCCGTCCCGTCGACGTACGTGGCACGCAGCAGCGCCTGGCAGCCGTACCGGGCGAGTATCAGCGCGACCGGCCGGTCCGCCGCGGCCGCGCACGCCGACTGCGGCGCGATGCCGATCCGCTGCGCGCTCAGCGCCAGCGGCGTGCCATCGGGGAACGTGTCCGGGGCCTGGTACCTGACCGAAGCCGGGAAGATGGATCTCGCCGGCAGCGTCCGCCAGCGCCTGCCGACCTCCCATGCCATGATCTTCTGGCGCTCGGCGGCCGTGAACTGGCGGGGCAGCACCTGGATGGCGACACCGGCGAGCGACACCGCCAGCCCGGCCACCCCGAGGATGAGCGCGGCAAGGGCCGCCGCCGACGCCGCGCCCTGCCGGCCGCGCCGCACCCGCCCCGCAGGCAACGCCGTCCCCGCGGGCCGAACAGGCCGCTGCCCATCACCGGGCGCCTCCGGCTGACTCGCCACAAGGAAATGGTAGGGCTTGATTCGGATCAATGGCCGCGAGGCCGGATTCGGAGTCGATGCGCAGCCAGCGGGTAATCCCGATCCCGCGCAGGAACGGCACGTCGGTCGCTGTTGTTGTAGAAGTGGACGGAGAAGCGGGCGGAACCGGCCCGCGGGGAGACGATCACGCCGCGGCGGGTGAGCTCGGCGGCGATGGCTTCGCCTCACGGCCCGGGAATAGGGATGCTCGGTGCTGCGCCAGCCCGCCAGCGGCGGCCGGAACTCCCGCAGCACCGCCGGGCTGAGATAGCAGACCACGGGGCCGAACGTGCTGCACAGCCACGCAGGTCAAACGAAGGACTGATGCCCACCGGGACGTTCAAGGCACGCGGCGCCGCCGTCGGCGTCTCGCGCGCCGCCGAACTGGGCGTCACGGCGATAGCGATGCCGACGAACGGCAACGCCGGGGCCGCCTGGTCGGTCTACGCCGCCAGGGCCGGGCTGAGGAGCCTGATCGTGATGCCAGCCGCCGCGCCCGCGATAACGCACGCCGAGGGAAAGCGAGCCCCGGCCGGATCCCCGCACGGTGGCGTCCGGCATCACCGTTCCGGAGTCGCTCGGCGACTTTCTCGTCCTCGACGCGCTCTACGCCACCCGGGGCACCGCCGTGGCCGTGACGGACGAGGCGCTGCTGGCCGCCGGATCGCTGGCCGCGCGCCTCGAGGGCACGCTGGTCTGCCCGGAGGGCGCCGTCTGCTTCGCGGCCGTGCGGAAGCTGCGCGAACACGGCTGGCTGTCCGGAACCGACGAGGTGGTCGTGCTCAACACGGGCACGGGCCTGAAGTACGGCGCTCAGATCCCGGTGCCCGCGACGAAGACGGCCGCCGGGCCGCTGCCGGTGACCACCCCGTCGGCGGCGGAGACGTAGCAGGACTCACCACGGCCCGCCTTCAGTGTCTCGCCCGCCGCGCCGCGCAGTACCAGGTCACCCTCCATGCACAGCACGATCCGCGGCCCGGTGCCAGGCAGCGGGTAAGGCACGGCGCCGAACTCGGCGCGGTACATCCGGAACTCCGGTGCCGGAGTGTCGTAAACGGCGGCGCCGTCCGCGATCTCGCGCGGCGCGATGACCGGCACGCCGACTGCCGGGTCGGTGAGCCTGAGGAGTTCCGGCACGTCGATGTGCTTGCCGGTGAGCCCGGCCCGCACCACGTTGTCGGAGTTCGCGAGCAGTTCGATGCCGGTGCCGTGCAGGTACGCGTGCAGGCCGCCGGCCGGCATGAACACGGCCTCGCCAGGCTCAAGTACCGCGTGCCGCAACAGCAGCGAGGCGACGATGCCCAGGTCCCCTGGATGCTCTCCGGCGAGCCGGACCGTGGCGTCGCAGGCGGCGGCGTACGGGCCGCCTTCCTCCGCCAGCCGCGCGCAGGCGGCCACGACGTCGCCTGCGAGTGCCTCGCGCCCGCCGGGCGCCCACGTCAGGATGCGGGCGAGCGTGTCGGTGACCACGCGCGGCGTGGTTGCGGCGGCAAGTTCCGATACGAGCGGCTCCAGCTTGCCGACCCCCAGCGAGCCGAGCAAGGCCGCCGCGTCCCCGGCGCCGCGCAGGCCGGCCAGAACCTCGAACGGGGTCAGCGCGCAGAGCAATTCCGGCTTCGGCCAGTCGTCGACGTAGTTGCGCGCCGGGTCGCCGGGCGGGAGCCCGCGCTCGTTCTCCGCGCGGAAGCCGGCCTCCGCCTGCGCGCGGGACGGATGCACCTGGATCGACAGGGCCTTGTCCGCCGCGAGCACCTTGAGCAGGAAGGGCAGCCGCGGCCCGAACCGGGCCTGGCACTCGAACCCCAGCTCGCGCGCGGGGTTCTCCGCGATCACGGCGTCGAGGGTGCCGCGGCGGCCGCCGCGGTGCAGCCCGGAAGGGGAGGACGGGTGCGCGCCCATCCACAGCTCCGCCTCCGGGCCGGGAGACGGAACCGGCCTGCCCTGAAGTTCGGCGATCGCGCGCCGCGATCCCCACGCGTAGGGTCGCACCACCGGTTCGAGAAGATCCACGGGCGAATGCTAGTGCATGGCCGTTCTACTTCACGGCCGCACCGTCGGCACTGTCGGCACTGTCGGCCGGATGCTCCACCAGGGCCACGACCCGGCTGGCCATGAACCGCGCGGTCCGGACCGGGGAGCCCGTGCGGGTGACCTCGCTCACCTCGACCACTCCCCGGCCGGTGGTGATCTCCACGCGCCGTCCGGCCCTCGTCGCGGCGACCTCGTAGGTACGGGTTCCGCCCTCGCCCGAGTCGATCACGACCTCTACCCGGTCCCCCTTCATGGCCGCGATCCCGCCGTCCCGCCCGGCCGCCGCGTCAGTACGACGGGAGGCTGGGATCCACCTGGCTCACCCAGGCGAGGACGCCGCCGCCCACGTGTACCGCGTCCGAAAAGCCGGCGTTCTTGACGATCGCGAGGCATTCGGCCGAACGGGCACCGCTCTTGCAGTGCAGCACGATCCGCTTGTCCTGGGGAAGCTGCTCCAGGGCAGCGCCGGACAGGAATTCGCCCTTGGGAATGAGCGTCGCGCCAGGGATCGAGACGATCTCGTACTCGTTCGGCTCGCGCACGTCGACAACGAAGACGCTGTCGCCGCTGTCCAGCATGGCCTTCAGGTCCTTGGCGCTTATCGTGGAGCCCGCGGCGGCCTCCTGGGCCTCCTCGGAGACCGTGCCGCAGAACTCCTCGTAGTCGATGAGCCCGGTAATGGTCGGGTTCTTCCCGCACACCGCGCACTCCGGGTCCTTCATGACGCGGACCGTGCGGTAGCTCATCTCCAGCGCGTCGTAGATCATCAGCCGGCCTGTGAGCGGCTCGCCGATCCCGGTGATGAGCTTGATCGCCTCGTTGACCTGGATGGAGCCGATCGACGCGCAGAGCACCCCGAGCACGCCGCCCTCGGCGCAGGACGGCACCATGCCGGGGGGCGGCGGCTCCGGGTACAGGCAGCGGTAGCACGGGCCGCAGGAGGCCCAGAACACGCTCGCCTGCCCGTCGAAGCGGTAGATCGACCCCCAGACGTACGGCTTGCCCAGCAGCACGCACGCGTCGTTGACCAGGTAGCGCGTGGCGAAGTTGTCGGTGCCGTCGATGATCAGGTCGTACGGCTCGAAGACGCGCATCGCGTTGTCCGAGTCGAGGCGCTCCTCGTGCAGCACCACGTTCACGTACGGGTTGACCTCGCGGATGCTGTCGCGAGCGGACTGCGCCTTCGGCCGGCCGATATCGGACTGCCCATGGATGATCTGCCGCTGCAGGTTGGACTCGTCCACGACATCGAAGTCGACGATGCCGAGCGTGCCGACGCCGGCCGCGGCCAGGTACAGCAGCGCCGGCGACCCCAGCCCGCCTGCGCCCACGACCAGTACCTTCGCGTTCTTCAGCCGCTTCTGCCCGGCCATCCCGACGTCCGGGATGATCAGGTGGCGAGAGTAACGCTTTACCTCGTCCACCGACAGTTCGGCGGCCGGTTCGACCAGCGGTGGCAGCGACACCTCGAGACTCCCTCATGATCTGGCGGGCTACACGTGCGTCAACCGGGCCGGCTGTTGCCGCATTCCCAGCGCGCGGATCTCGGCGGCCACCGTAGCCGGATGCTCCATCTGCGCGACGTGACCGGTCCGGGGCAGCACGATGACACGGGCGCCGCCGAACGCGCGGGCCGCGCGGCCCGCCAGCCGCGGATCGACGAGGCGGTCGTGGCTGCCGAAGATCACCAGGGTGGGAGCCTCGATCCGGGCGGCTTCCCGCCAGAGCGTCCGGCTGAAGCGCTCGGCGATCAGCGCCCTCGTCGAGGCGATCAGCGCCGCGTCGGCGTAGCCCAGGGTGTCGCGGCGCTTTACTTCGGCCACCTCCCCGGCGAGGCGGGCCGGGTGAATCTCGCGGCTGTCGTAGCAGACCGCCGCCGCGATCGCCGCCACCCGCTGCTCGGCGGAAAACTGGCTGGCCCGGCTGATCAGCCAGTGGCCGACGGCGGGCACGCACAGCAGCGGGAACTTGAACAGCGACGGATCGGGCCAGCGGTCGGGCAGCACGGGCGACAGCAGCGTCAGGGTACGGATCAGGCCGGGGCGGCCCGCGGCGACGCGGACGCACACCGCGCCGCCGAGCGAGTTTCCGATCAGGTGCACGGGGCGGCCGCCATAACGCTGCTCGATCAGCTTCGTGACCACGCCGGCCTGCGCGGTGATGGAGTAACCGCGCTGCCCCCTGGGCGGCGGCGAGTAACCGAAGCCGGGCAGGTCGAGCGCCTCACAGGCCATGCGGGGAAGCAGCTCGGCCATGAGATCCGTCCAGTTCGCCGAGGAGCCCTCGAGGCCGTGCACGCACAGCGCGGGCTCGAAGTCTCCCGCATCCCCCGGCACCCCCGGCCGGGCCGAGCGGAGGAACACGTCCCGGTCGCCAAGCGAGACGAGCTGGCCCGGCCAGAGCGGAACCGGGTCCGCCGGCGCCGTCCCGGTGCTCATGCGGATGCCTTACGCCGCGTGCCGGTCTTGCTGGCGCTGCCCGTCTTGCTGGCGCTGCCGGCCTTGCTGGCGCTGCCCGGCTTGGCGCTCGCGGTCTTGCGGGAGCCGGACGTCCGGCCCGCGCCCTTGCGGCCCGAACCGTCCGCCGGCCGGCTGCCGTCGCCCTTCGCCCGGTTCGCCTTCGCGGCCGCCACGCTCGCGCGCAGGGTCTCGGTAAGGTCGGCAGGCCCGTTGCCGCGGTCGGCGGGAGCCGGGACACCGGCGGGGCGGACCACCTCATTGCCCTCGATCTTCGCCTGGACCACCGCCTCCAGGGCCTCGCGGTAGGCGTCATGGTACGCCGACGGGTCGAAGTCCTCGGTCATCGTGTCGATCAGCGACGCGGCCATCTTCAGCTCCTGTGCCCGGATGTCCACGTCCTCGTCGAGGAACCCGAAATCCGGCGTCCTGATCTCATCCGGCCACAGCAGGGTCTCCAGGACGAGAACGCCCTCCCTGACCCGCAGCGCGGCCAGTGCCTCGCGCTGCCTGATCGCGACCTTGGCGACGGCGACCCGCTCGGATCGCTCCAGGGCGTCACGGAACAGCACGTACGCACGCGTGCCGGCCGGCTCGGGCTCCAGGTAGTAGCTCTTGGCCGCCATGATCGGATCCAGCTGCCCCGAAGGCGCGAAGTGCAGGACGTCGATCCGGTGCGCGGTCGCCAGCGGCAGCTCCGCGAGATCCTCGTCGGTGAGCACGACAACGTCGCCGGTGGCCAGCTCGTATCCCTTGGCCACGTCGGAGTAGGGCACCTCCTGGCCGTCCAGCGTGCAGAACCGGCGGAACTGAATTCGGCCGCCATCCTCCCGGTGCACCTGCCGGAATGCCACATCACGCTGCTCCGTCGCGGCGTAGAGCTTGACCGGGATCACGACCATGCCGAACGAGATCGCGCCGGACCAGATGCTGCGCATGTGCTTCACCTACCCACGTTGCCGTGACGCTGATACATCCAGTCTTGTCCCTATTTCAAGTTCAGCAACATAATCGAAAATTATTTCCCTCAAAGGCATATCCGCAGATCGGGCCACTCCGGGTAAAGTCCGCCCACGCAACAGGCTCCGGCCTGCGATGATGGAAGCTCGGTGGAGGGGATGGTGTGAATATGGCCGACGTCGATGTGGTTGTGCTGGGCGGCGGGACGGCGGGCAGTCAGGTCGCCGCGTACGTCGCGGGCCGGGGCAGGTCGGTGGCTCTCGTGGAGGCCGGCCTGGTCGGAGGCGAGTCTCCGTACCTCGCGTGCGTCCCGTCCAACTCGCTGCTGCGGTCCGCCCGCCGCGGCGAGTCGTGGGAGCACGCCGTGGCCAGCAGGGATGAGGCGACCAACAGGCTTGACGACTCGGCCGCGGCGCAGCGCCTCACCGCGGCAGGGGTCACGCTCATCCGCGGCACCGGCCGCGTTACCGCGCCGGGGACGGTCACCGCCGGGGACACCAGCCTCGGCTACTCGCACCTGGTGATCGCCACGGGAAGTGAGCCGGTCGCACCGCCGATAGAGGGACTGGCCGACATCCAGGCATGGACCACCGCCGAGGCGCTGAGCTGCCCCGACCTGCCGCGGCGCCTGATCATCCTCGGTGGCGGCCCCGCCGGCTGCGAACTGTCGCAGATCTACGCGACGTTCGGGTCGCAGGTGACCCTGGTGGAGGCCGAGGACCGGCTGCTGCCCGCCGAGCCCGCCTTCACCGGCGAGATCCTCGCGGAGGCGCTGCGCCGCGCGGGCGTGGAGATACGGCTCGGCTCGGCGGCCACCAAGGCCGAGCGCACCGCCGAAGGGCTGGTGCTCGCGCTGGCGGATGGCACCAGGATCGAGGCGGACCGGCTGCTGCTCGCCACGGGAAGGCGGCCGAGACTGTCCGGGCTCGGGCTGGACGTGCTCGGCATCGACGTCAAGCCGGGGCTGCCGCTGCCCGTCGACGCGACCTGCCGCGTGACCGGCGCCATCGCCTCCGGCGCATCCGCCGGGTCCGCCGGTGCACCCGCCGCCCCGTCCGCCGGCACCGCGGACGGTGCCATCTGGGCGGCAGGTGACGCCATCGGCACCGGGCACGCTCATGCCGCGAGCTACCAGGCGCGCGTGGTGGCCGCGAACATCATGGGCGAGCCGCGCGAGGCGGACTATCGCGCCCTTCCCCGCGTGGTGTACACCGTCCCCTCGGTTTTCGCCGTGGGGCTCACCCCCGTGACCGCCGAGGCGGCGGGTATGACGCTCACCACCGCCGGTTCCAGCCTCGCCGGCACCGTCCGGGCCCGGCTCGATGACGATGACGCCGGCTGCCTGGAACTTTACGCCGAACCGGACTCGGGCGTCCTGGTAGGCGCGGTCGGCGTCGGGCCGGACGCCGCGGACTGGATGGCGGAGATCACCCTCGCGATCCGCGCCAGGGTCCCGGTCGCGGTCCTGGCGGACGTCGTGCACGCCTTCCCCACCCACGGCGAGGCGCTGGAGGTGCCACTGCGCGCGCTGACCGGGAAAGCCTCCTGACAGACTGTGTAACCGGACCGTGTAACCGGATCGTCCGGCCGGCCATCTTGCCGGCGGGGACGACCGTGACAGGCACCACGCCGATCAGGAGGCCGCGCGTTGAGCGAGATGGACATGGACATGGAAACACCGGAGGGTGACGCCTTCGAGCAGCACCGCGAGATCGTCAGCGGCGAGGACGAGGACCGCGGCCAGCTTCGCGAGATCCCGTTTGACGTGGACGAAGCCGATGCCGCGGAACAAACCCGCGACGTCGGATACGACGATGACGACTACCGTTAGGAACGGCGGAAGGCGTCACTGTCCACAACGCGGGGCCTGACTATGGGGAGCCGCTGGCCTACCATAAGTCGAATGCGGTGGAAACTCCGCCGCGGGTAAAAATCCGGAGAAACCGTTGACAGCGACTTCAGCCGCCCGGCCACGCGGGACACGGTTGCCCAGGCAGGCACGGCGCCGGCAGCTACTCGACGCTGCCCTCGAGGTCTTCGTCTCACATGGCTATCACGCGGCCGCGATGGACGAGATCGCGGAGCGCGCCGGCGTCAGCAAACCCGTCCTGTACCAGCATTTTCCCGGCAAGCTGGAGCTCTACCTCGCGTTGCTCGACGAGAGCGTGGACTCCCTTGTCGACACCGTCCGTACGGCGCTGCGGTCGACGTCGGACAACAGGCAGCGCGTCACGGCGACGTTCAGCGCGTATTTTGAGTTCGTCGCCGCCCAGGGTGAGACGTTCCGCCTGGTGTTTGAGTCGGATCTCAGCAACGAGCCCGCGGTTCGCGAACGGCTCGACCAGACCGACCGCAAATGCGCGGACATGGTGAGCCAGGTGATCAAGGAAGACGCCGGGCTGGCGGATGACGAGGCGCACCTGCTGGGCATCTCGCTCGTCGGGATGGCGCAGGTCAGCGCGCGGTACTGGCTGAGTACGCTGGGCAGCATCCCGCGGGAGGCAGCCGAGCAACTCGTGGCGCGGCTGGCCTGGCGGGGAATCAGCGGCTGGCCGCTGACCGCGGAGCACGCGGAGCAGGCAGCCGCCGGGCATCCGGGCGCCGAGCGCTCCGCCGCACAGCCCTAGGAGGGACGTGGAAGTCAAGATCGGGATCCAGTCGGTGCCGCGTGAACTTGTGGTGGAGACCGACACGCCGCCGGAGGAGATCGAGCGCGACCTCGCCGCGGCGCTGAAAGAAGCGGACGGGCACGCCATCTTCGGGCTGACCACCCAGAAGGGCGGCCGGCTTCTGGTGCCGGCCGACAAGGTGGCCTTCGTGGAATTCGGCGGCGACCAGTCCCGGCGAGGTGTCGGATTCGGCAACATCGTCTGACGGGCCACGTCACCTGCCGCCTCGCCCGGCGCCCCGTCACGCCCGGAGCGGCGAAGAGGGCTGCCGGGATCGAGCGCACCTCTGGTACCGTGAGTAACGATTAGTCAATGGAATGACGTAATCCCTGTTCGTGTTGACTATGACGTTGCTGCCCGGTCATGGGCACGCCCAGAGAAAGCGAGGCGGCCCGGTCACGGTCAGCAGCGCATGGAGGAACCCCTGACAATCAAGCAAATTCCGCCTGAGAACAGCGACGAGACACCTGACAACTCAGACAGCCCGGATCTGGCCGGGCGACCGCACCCGGTGTCGTTCCGCGATCTCGGCGTCGACGAAGCGATCTGCGCCGCCCTCGAAGGGGCGGGGATCATCACGGCATTTCCCATCCAGGAGCTCACCCTGCCGCTCGCCCTCGACGGCCAGGACATCATCGGCCAGGCGCGTACCGGTACGGGTAAGACGCTGGCGTTCGGCATTCCGCTGCTGCAAGGGCTTGCCGCCGCGCGGGCCGGGGCGGGCGCGCTGCGGCCGGAGACGGCGGCGGGCACGCGCCCGTCTCGCGCGCCGTCTGCCCTGGTGGTCGTGCCTACCAGAGAACTCGCCATCCAGGTAGCCGAGGACATCAAGCGGGCCGGCGCCGGGCTGAGCGCGCATGTGCTCACGGTGTACGGCGGTCGCGCGTACGAGCCGCAGATCGACGGCCTGCGCGCCGGCATCGACATCGTGGTCGGCACCCCGGGACGGCTGCTCGACCTCGCCGACCGCGGGCACCTGGTCCTGTCGGCGATCGGCGCCCTCGTCCTCGACGAGGCGGACAAGATGCTCGACCTCGGCTTCCTGCCCGATGTCGAGCGGATCGTCCGGCTCACCCCGGACGGCCGGCAGACCATGCTCTTCTCGGCGACCATGCCCGGCGAGATCGTGACGCTCGCCCGCCGCCACATGCGGCGGCCGACCAACATCCGGGCCGAGCAGGCGAACGCGCCCGCGCCGCCGCCGCTGACCAGGCAGCACGTCTTCCGCACCCACCAGCTCGACAAGATCGAGGTGCTGGCGCGCGTCCTGCAGGCGAAGGACCGCGGGCTCAGCATGGTGTTCTGCCAGACAAAGCGCGCCGCCGACCAGGTGGCCACCGCGCTGGGCGGCCGCGGCTTCGCCGTCGCGACCGTGCACGGCGACCTCGGGCAGGCGCAGCGGGAGCGGGCGCTGCGCGCGTTCCGCGGCGGCAAGGTGGACGTGCTGGTCGCGACCGATGTCGCCGCACGCGGGCTGGATGTCGATGACGTCACCCACGTGATCAATTACGAGTGCCCGGACGACGAGAAGACCTATGTGCACCGGATCGGGCGGACCGGCCGGGCCGGCCGGGCCGGCGTGGCCGTGACGTTCGTGGACTGGGCGGACATGCACCGGTGGAAGGTCATCAACGACGTGCTCGGCCTGGGCCAGCCAGAGCCGGCCGAGACGTATTCCACCTCGGAGCACCTGTACAGCGAGCTGTCCATCGCGCCGGGCGCGACCGGCAGGCTGCCACGGGCGATGCGCGGCAGAGCCGGCCTCGACGCGGAGGCGGCCGAAGACCTCGGCGAGACGGGTCGTACCAGGTCCCGGCGATCGCGCGGCTCGCGGAGGCCTACGGCCTCCCGGCCGCGCGATGATGCCGTGGGCAGCGGCGGGACCGGGGGGTCGTCCGCCCGGGCCGGCAGCGCCCGGACCCGCACGCGGCGGCGCACTCGCGGCGGCCGGGAGGTCATCCGGGAGATCAGCCCCGAACAGCAGGACGCTTAGGCTGATGTCCTGTGTCGACTCCTACCTCCCTGAAGCTCCCTGAGGGAGTGCGGCGGACCACCGTGGAGACCAGCCGCGGCGCGTTCGCCGCGCTGGAGGCGCTACCCGTGACGGGCATGTGCGAGCTGGGCCCGGCGTTGCTGGTGCCCGGCTACACGGGGAGCAAGGAAGACTTCCTCCCCGTGCTGGGCCAGCTCGCCGCGGGAGGGCGCCGGGTGACAGCGGTCGACATGAGGGGGCAGCATGAGACGCCGGGCTCCGACGATGCGGATGCCTACCGGCTCATCGAGCTCGGCGCGGACATCGCCGCGCTGGCCGGGGCAACCGGGGCCGTGCACCTGCTCGGTCACTCGTTCGGCGGCCTTGTGACGCGTGAGGCGGTGCTGGCCGGCCTGCCCGGCGTCGGCTCGCTCACGCTGATGAGTTCCGGCCCGGCCGGTCTCACCGGCCCCCGTGCCGCGGAACTGCGGACCATGCTCGCCCTGCTCGGCGATGACATACCGGACCAGCTCCGGGCGAGGGTCCAGCGGATCTGGTACGGCCACCTCGAACCGCAGGCGATCTCGGACGGCGTGCCCGCCCCCATCGTCAGCTTTCTCCGGGAGCGGATGCTGCGCAGCAGCCCGTCCGGCCTCGCCGCGATGGGCAGGCTGCTGCTCAGCGCGCCGGACAGGACCGCCCCGCTGGCCAGGCTCGGCGGCCTGGTCTCTTTTCTCGTCGTGTACGGCGAGGATGACAACGCGTGGTCCCCTGCCATTCAGGAGGACATGGCGACCCGGCTGCACGCGCGCCGGGCATGCATCCCCGGTGCGGCGCACTCCCCCGCGGTCGAGGCACCCGCCAGCACGGCGCACGAGCTGACCGCCTTCTGGAACGCGACCGAAGGCGTCGCCTCGCCGGTAGCGGCCAGTTAGCGATCCGGCGCAGATGCAGCCCGGCGCGCAGCTCTCTTCTCTCGTCTCATGAATGTTCCGCCGACACCCCAGCCGCGGCAGCACACTCGGCCCCCGGTGAAGTGGCTGGCTGCGGGCGCCCCTTGATGATAACGTTGTCGACGGCGAATTGTCCCTGCTCGCCCCTTTCTGAAGGCGTCAACGCCCCCCGTCAAGGCTCCCGCTAACCGGACAAAGGGGCAGCCGTCATGATCGCGGAAACGGCGGGCCGAATAGGGCGCGTCTGTTTTTAACTTGGCGGTTGTTTCGAGTGTTGGGCTGTACGTGTCGGTGCATGGCTTACCGGCGGGTATGCCGGTGAGGGTGATGTGGTGGG
>Ga0213875_10000699_pt1 | contig 25997 bp, 22 predicted proteins | sample BarmaccomBMRX_R8_FD_160105 | JGI IMG/M metagenome (GOLD analysis project Ga0213875, IMG submission 160105) | Root-associated microbial communities from Barbacenia macrantha in rupestrian grasslands, the National Park of Serra do Cipo, Brazil - RX_R8 | ecosystem: Host-associated > Plants > Roots... | reverse complement strand
GTGGGGGAGGCGGGGAGGCGGGGCGACCGTGGCGGCGGCACAGCGCGGGGGCGGAGCGACCGTGGCGGCGGCGGGGCGACCGTGGCGGCGGCTCAGCGCGGCGGGATCGCCAGGAACTCGCGCGCCTCGGGCGGGGTCATGGGCGGGCGCTGCGCCAGCGCGGCGACGGCGGCGGCGCGCTCGACGAGTTCGGCGTTGCCGGTAACCGGGCGGCCGCGGGCGAAGGACAGCGTGTCCTCCATGCCGACCCGGAGGTGACCGCCGGCGGCCAGCGCGCTCAGCATCACCGGCAGCGCCGTCCTGCCGATCCCGGTGGCCGACCAGGTGGCGCCCGCGGGCAGCGCGGCCACCGCGGCGACCAGGGTCGCCGGGTCACCCGGCATCCCGCCCGGCACCCCCATCACCAGGTCGCAGTGCACATGGCCGCCGGCGGGCGGGCCGAAATCGCCGAGCAGCCGGTGCAGCGTGGCCACGTGGCCCAGGTCGAACAGCTCGAACTCGGGCACCACGCCGAGCTCCTGAGTCCGCTGGTACAGGTCGCGGATGAAACCCCACGGGTTCGCGAAGACCTCGTCGCCGAAGTTGACCGTACCGCAGGTGAGCGAGCAGGCGTCGGGGGCGGCTTCTAGCACCGCGAGCCGGTCGCCGAAGCTGTCGGTGACCGCACCGCCGGTGGACAGCTGGACGACCAGGTCCGTAGCCTCCCTGATCGCGGCGACGGTGTCCTCGAGCCTGGGCACGCTGAGGGTCGGCCTGCCCTCGTCGTCCCTGATGTGCACGTGGATGACGGCCGCGCCCGCCTCCTGGCACTGGATCGCGGTCTTGACCAGCTGGGCGAGGGTCACCGGGAGCGCTGGGACGGCGGAGGCCTCCGCTTCGGCGCCGGTCGGCGCGACTGTGATCAAAGTAGCGGTCATCGTCGCAGCTTACGCCGCTACCGGGGCCAGGTGGTTCCTGGCGAACGCGAGCGCCTCGCGGAGGTCGGCGAGGCGGTCCTCCCTGGTCGCCGCCCGCCGGGTGTTCACCTCGACCACCACGCCGCCCCGGTAGCCGGTGGCGGCGAGGTCGCGCAGCAGCTCGGCGCACGGCTGCTTGCCGCGCCCCGGGACCAGGTGCTCGTCGGGCATCGGGCCGCCGGTCATGCCCGTTCCGTCGGCCAGGTGCACGTGGGCGAGCCTGGCGCCCAGATCGCCCGCCATCGCGATCGCGTCCGATCCCGAGGCGGCCGTGTGCGAGAGGTCCAGGGTGACGTTCGGGACATCCAGCGAGGCCGGGTCCCAGTGCGGCGCGTATCCGGTGACCTCCGCGGTGCCCGCCCGCAGCGGGAACATGTTTTCCACCGCGAAGATGACGTCTGTCTCCTCCGCCATTTTGGCCAGCCCGCTCTCGAAGCCGCGCACGTACTCGCGCTGCCAGCGGAACGGCGGGTGGACGACGACGGCACGCGCGCCCAGGCGCTCCGCGAGGTCCCTGGCCCGCAGCAGCTTGCCCCACGGCTCGCGGCCCCAGACCCGCTGCGTGAGCAGCAGGCTCGGCGCGTGCACCGCGAGCACCGGAACCTGGTGGTAGTCGATGAGCCGACGCAGCACGTCGGCGTCCTGGCTCACCGGGTCGGCGTAGACCATCACCTCGAGCCCGTCGTAGCCCAGGCGGGCGGCGGTGTCGAAGGCATCCGGCGTGCGCTCGGGATAGACCGAGGAAGTCGATAGCGCGACGGGGATTGCCAGCGGCCCGGTCAACGCGCATCCCTCCTGTCTGCTCCATACGCTCCACAGCTTATGTGAGCATCTCTCCCCGCTGTGTGCGGTCGAATGTCGGTACCCGTCGTTATGGTGCGTGGCATGGCGAAGTCAGCGTCCGGATCCACCTTCCGCTGCGCCGAATGCGGGTGGCAGACGGCGAAGTGGACCGGGCGCTGCGGCGAGTGCCAGGCCTGGGGCACCGTCGAGGAAACCGGCGTGCCCCGCCTGGTGCGCGCCGGCATCCGGGCCGCGGCGTACGGCTCCGGGCCGCGGGCCGGCTTCGGCGGCGGGCCGCCCAGCACGCCGGCGGTGCCGATCGGATGCGTGGACGCGGCGGAGGCAAACGCGCGGCCCACCGGGCTCGAGGAGCTCGACCGGGTGCTCGGCGGCGGCCTCGTGCCCGGGGCCGTGCTGCTGCTGGCCGGCGAGCCGGGCGTGGGGAAGTCCACGCTGCTGCTCGAGGCCGGCGCGCTGGTGGCCGGGGCGGGCCCCGTGCTGTACGTCACCGGCGAGGAGTCGGCGGCCCAGGTCCGGCTGCGCGCGGACCGGATCGGCGCGGTCAGCGAGAACCTCTACCTGGCCGCGGAGACCGACCTGGACGCGGTCCTCTCGCACGTCGAGACCGTCCAGCCCAGGCTGCTGATCATCGATTCGGTGCAGACGATCGCGGCGGCGGAGGCCGACGGGGTACCCGGGGGTGTCACCCAGGTTCGCGAGGTCGCCGCCGCGCTGACCGCCGTGGCCAAGGACCGGTCCATGGCGACGATTCTCGTCGGCCACGTCACCAAGGACGGCTCGGTGGCCGGCCCGCGGACCCTGGAGCACCTGGTCGACATCGTCCTGCACTTCGAGGGCGACCGGCATTCCCGGCTCCGCATGGTGCGCGCGGTCAAGAACCGCTACGGGCCCACGGACGAGGTCGGGTGCTTCGACCTCGGGGAGTACGGGCTCATCGGCCTGGCCGACCCGAGCGGGCTGTTCGTGTCCCGGCACCGTGAGCCGGTCCCCGGCACCTGCGTGACCGTCACGCTGGAGGGCCGACGGCCGCTGCTCGCCGAGGTGCAGGCGCTCGTCGGCCCGTCCGTGCTCGAGGTGCCGCGGCGGGTGACGTCCGGGCTGGACAGCTCGCGGGTCGGGATGGTGCTCGCGGTGCTGCAGCGCCGCGCCGCGGTCAAGCTCGGCAAGAGCGATGTCTACGCGGCGACCGTGGGCGGCGTTCGGCTCACCGAGCCCTCGGTGGATCTGGCGGTCGCGCTGGCGCTGTCGAGTTCCGTGGCCAACCTGTCCGTTCCGCCCGGAGTGATCGCGGTCGGCGAGGTCGGCCTGGCCGGCGAGGTCAGGAACGTGGCCGGGGTGCCGCGCCGGCTCGCCGAGGCGGAGCGCATGGGCTTTCGCCGCGCGATCGTGCCCGCCGGCGCGGGAGCCGCCTCCGGCGGGGCGGTAGAGGTGGTCGAGGCGGAGGATGTCCGGCAGGCGCTCAGCGCGGTCCTCGGCGGGTAGCGCGGCGAGCACCGCAACGCGGCTGCCGGGGATGCCCGTTCCGGCCGTTCCGCTGTGCCACGATGTGTGGGTGATGGCGACGCGCTATCTCGAGCCCGTGCTTGCCTGGTACTCGGCGCACGCCCGCGACCTGCCGTGGCGCCGGCCGGGCGTGAGCCCATGGTCGGTGCTGGTCAGCGAGATCATGCTGCAGCAGACACCGGTGAGCCGGGTGATACCCGCCCACCGGGCATGGCTCGACCGGTGGCCGGCGCCCGCCGCGCTCGCCGCGGAGCCGCCCGGCGAGGCAATCAGGCAGTGGGGCAGGCTGGGCTACCCGAGGCGCGCACTGCGCCTGCACAGATGCGCCGGCATCGTCACCACGCGGCACGCGGGCGAGATCCCGGCGTCGCGGGACGCGCTGCTGGACCTGCCCGGCATAGGCACGTACACGGCCGCGGCCGTCGCCGTCTTCGCCTTCGGGCAGCGGCACGCCGTGCTCGACACCAACGTCCGGCGCGTGCTCGCCAGGCTGACCGCGGGCCGGCAGTTCCCCGCGCCGCAGCCGTCGGCGGCGGAGACGAGGTTCGCCGAGTCACTGCTTCCCGCCTCCCCGGCGGTCGCCGCGCGGTGGTCGGTCGCGGTCATGGAGCTGGGCGCGCTGACGTGCACCGCGGCGCGACCGCGCTGCACGGAATGCCCCGTCGCGGCGCACTGCGCGTGGCTGGCCGCCGGGCGCCCCGCCGCGGCCGCCCGGCGGCCGGGACAGCGATACGACGGCACCGACCGGCAGTGCAGGGGGCGGCTGCTCGCGGTGCTGCGGGGATCTCCCGCGCCGGTGGACGCCGAGCGTCTCGGCGCCGTATGGCCCGATGCCGCGCAGCGGGCGCGCGCCCTCGACGGGCTCGTCGCCGACGGTCTGGTGGACCCGCTCCCCGACGGAAGGTTCGCGCTGCCCGGCTGAGACGCCAGGGGCCCGGGAGCGGCCAGCAGCGGCCGGGACGCGAAAGCGGGCCCCGGATGATCCGGGGCCCGCTTTCGCGTGGTGTTACGCCGTCAGCCGCGGGCCTGGGCGGTGCCCGGGCCCTCGCTGGTGCCGCCGCCGGCCGCCGGGCCGGCGGCGCCGGCGGCGGGCTCGCTCGCGATCTCGGCGAGCGGCGCGTCCGGGACCGAATCCGGCTTCGGGACACCGGTGAAGGTGAACTTCACGTCCTCACCGCTGCCCTCGGTGTCGACGATGACGATCTGACCCGGCCGCACCTCGCCGAACAGGATCTTCTCGGACAGGCTGTCCTCGATCTCCCGCTGGATCGTGCGGCGCAGCGGCCGCGCGCCGAGCACCGGGTCGTAGCCGCGCTTGGCGAGCACTTCCTTGGCGGTGGGCCTGAGCTCCAGGCCCATGTCGCGGTCCTTGAGCCGGTCCTCCACCTTGGCGATCATCAGGTCCACGATGCTGAAGATCTCGTCCCGGTCGAGCTGGTGGAAGACGATGACGTCGTCGACGCGGTTCAGGAACTCGGGCCGGAAGTGCTGCTTGAGCTCCTCGCCGACCTTCGCCTTCATACGGTCGTACGACCCGCGGGCCTCACCTGACCGGGCGAAGCCGACCGACACACCCTTGGAGATGTCCCGGGTGCCCAGGTTCGTCGTCATGATGATCACGGTGTTCTTGAAGTCCACCGTCCTGCCCTGCGCGTCCGTGAGGCGGCCATCCTCGAGGATCTGCAGCAGCGAGTTGAAGATATCCGGGTGCGCCTTCTCGATCTCGTCGAACAGCACGACCGAGAATGGCCGCCTGCGGACCTTCTCCGTGAGCTGGCCGCCCTCTTCGTAGCCGACGTATCCAGGCGGCGACCCGAACAGCCGCGAAACCGTGTGCTTCTCCATGTATTCGCTCATATCGAGCTGGATCAGCGAGTCCTCGTCGCCGAAAAGGAACTCGGCCAGGGTCTTGGACAGCTCGGTCTTGCCGACGCCGGACGGCCCGGCGAAGATGAACGAGCCACCCGGGCGCTTCGGGTCCTTCAGACCGGCACGGGTACGCCGGATTGCCTGCGACAGCGCTTTGATCGCGTCGTTCTGCCCGATCACGCGCTTATGGAGCTCGTCCTCCATGCGGAGCAGCCGCTGGGACTCTTCTTCGGTAAGCTTGAAAACTGGAATACCGGTCGCGGTGGCGAGAACCTCGGCGATGAGTTCCTCGTTCACCTCGGCGACCACGTCCATGTCACCGGCTTTCCACTCCTTCTCCCGCGCGGCCTTCTTCGCCAGCAGCTGCTTTTCGGTATCACGCAGCGCAGCCGCCTTCTCGAAGTCCTGGGAGTCGATGGCGGACTCTTTCTCCTTCCGCACCTGGGCGATTTTCTCGTCGTACTCGCGCAGGTCCGGCGGGGCGGTCATACGGCGTATGCGCATCCGCGAGCCCGCCTCGTCGATGAGGTCGATTGCCTTGTCGGGAAGGAACCTGTCGCTGATGTAGCGGTCGGCGAGCTGCGCGGAGGCGACCAGCGCGCCGTCGGTGATCGACACGCGGTGGTGCGCCTCGTACCGGTCGCGCAGCCCCTTCAGGATCTCGATGGTGTGCGAGATGGTCGGCTCGGCCACCTGGATGGGCTGGAACCTGCGCTCGAGCGCGGCGTCCTTCTCCAGGTACTTGCGGTACTCGTCCAGCGTGGTGGCGCCGATGGTCTGCAGCTCGCCGCGGGCCAGCATCGGCTTCAGGATCGAGGCGGCGTCGATCGCGCCCTCCGCGGCGCCCGCGCCGACGAGCGTGTGGATCTCGTCGATGAACAGGATGATGTCGCCGCGCGTCCGGATCTCCTTGAGGACCTTCTTGAGACGCTCTTCGAAGTCACCGCGGTAGCGCGAGCCGGCCACCAGCGCGCCCAGGTCGAGGGTGTAGAGCTGCTTGTCCTTGATGGTCTCCGGCACCTCGCCCTTGACGATCTTCTGGGCCAGCCCTTCCACCACCGCGGTCTTGCCGACGCCGGGCGCACCCACCAGGACCGGGTTGTTCTTGGTGCGGCGGGACAGCACCTGCATGACCCGCTCGATCTCCTTCTCCCGGCCGATCACCGGGTCCAGCTTGCCCTCGCGCGCGCCCTGGGTAAGGTTCCGGCCGAACTGGTCGAGCACCAAGGAGGTCGACGGGGCGGCCTCGGTGGTGGCCCCGCCGGCCGACGCCGGCTCCTTGCCCTGGTAACCGTGCAGCAGCTGGATGACCTGCTGGCGGACCCGGTTCAGGTCCGCGCCGAGCTTGACGAGCACCTGCGCGGCGACACCGTCGCCCTCGCGGATCAGGCCCAGCAGGATGTGCTCGGTGCCGATGTAGTTGTGGCCGAGCTGCAGCGCCTCACGCAGGGATAGCTCAAGCACCTTCTTGGCCCTGGGCGTGAACGGAATATGTCCCGACGGCGCCTGCTGGCCCTGGCCGATGATCTCCTCAACCTGCTGCCGTACGGCCTCCAGGCTGATGCCCAGTGACTCCAGCGCCTTGGCCGCGACACCCTCACCCTCGTGGATGAGGCCCAGCAGGATGTGCTCGGTGCCAATGTAGTTGTGATTGAGCATCCTGGCCTCTTCCTGAGCCAGGACAACAACCCGCCGCGCCCTGTCGGTGAACCTCTCGAACATCTCTCGTCGCTCTCCTCACAGCGGGGATCCGGCAGGCAACGCCCACCTGCTCCGCATGGTAGCCGCGTGCCCGACGCTGCACTTAACGCGATTATGCGTCAACTACAGAAGAACTTCCCCGGACACTGCGCCTTCATCCCATCCAACAGCGCAGACAGGCAACCGTGTTCCAAGTACGCCGCAAGCGAACGCCCCGCCCCGGGCGCGCCGGGCAGGGCGGTGAGGACGGAGAACCGCCCTGCGAAGCGTCCGGGAACCCCCTGAGAAGCCTGAGAAGAAAAGAAAAGCGCCGAGTCACGCGTGACAAGAGATAACCACGGGACCAAAAGGCGAACCACAGCCGCCCCCGCCCGAACCACAGGGCGGCAAGGCCGCCCATCACGCGGCCGGACCAACGGCGAGAAGCGCGGCATAAGCCGCCACCGCGCGGCTTATGCCGCGATCGCGCGGTCCGCGAGGGCCCACGGCCCTCCGGCCGCGCGATGCCACGGCGAGCACCCCAGCGGGCAACCGGGGGGTTCCAGGGGGGTCGCCCCCCTGGGCCAGCAGAGCCCCCCTGGGCCAGCAGAGCCCAGCACAGCCCCCCTCGGCTAACACCGCTAGTGCGCGGCCTCGTACTCGGCGACGATGTTGGCCGGAATGCGCCCGCGCTCATTGACCTTGAATCCGCGCGCCTTGGCCCACTCGCGGATTTGCGCGCTGCGCTCACGCCCGGGGCCGGTCCGTGTGCGACGGCGCCGCGCCGGTGCGTTCGCTTTGCGAGCATGTTCCACATAGTGGGCGAGCTCTTTGCGTAGCTTGCTGGCGTTGCCAGAACTCAGGTCGATCTCATAGGAGGCGCCGTCGAGACCAAACGTCACCGTCTCGGTCGCCTCGCTCCCATCGAGATCGTCGACGAGAAGCACCTGCACCTTCTGTGCCATGGAATCAGCCCTTCTGCGGAGCAACCTATTTCGGATGCCAAAGATATACCCACCTTCTTGCTTTTGACAATTCAGGGAGAGCGGAATGATGAGTACGCATCCGCGGCGGCGCCATCTCTGAGCTTCCAGAGGCCGTAACTCTCGGTAATCAGGCATTCTGTACACTGTTAGCATTCTGCCTGCTGAACTTCCGGCTCCCGCCAGCGGCGCCGCTAACCTAACCCGTACTCTCGGTGAGGCGACTTCTCCGGGAAACGCGGACAGCCCTAACGATCGGAAGCGATCAGGGCGTGTAGTGGATACTGAACGCCAACGAGCGTACATACTGGCAGACCGATAAACCCGTTGTACGTGAAATATCAGGTATGTTCGCGGCGCTCACGCCGCGGGCGTGCCGCGCCATCGGCCGGGTCCGCGGCGGCGTTCCGCCGCGCCCGGCGCCTGGGCGCCATCTCACGCCGCAGCAGCCACCCCACTCCGATGAGGAAGGCGGCGCAGACAACGAGCGGCGGAGTGAGCGCCGCAAGATCCTGCAGCATGGCGTTCACCTCTACCCTTGATCACCGGCCGGGGCCGGGGAACCGGCAGGCGTCCGGGTGACCGTGCGCCCGGCCGCTCTCCGCCGGGGCAGACCGCCCGCTCGCACCGCCGCTCCGCCCTCCGCCGCTCCGCCGCAACGACAGCCATCCTCACCTGGAACACTACCGCGCGCCGCCGGCCAAGGAGCCAGGCGGCTCCGCACCGGCGCATTAGCAGCCCGCGCGCGGCCCTATTTCACAGGCGCAGCAGCATCCGGGTGTTACCGAGGGTGTTCGGCTTGACCCTGTCAAGCTCGAGGAACTCGGCCACCCCTTCGTCGTAAGAGCGGAGCAACTCGGCGTACACCTCCGGCGCTACCGGCGTTCCGCTGATTTCGGTGAATCCGTGACTGGCGAAGAACGGCACCGCGAAGGTCAGTACGAATACCCGTGCCACTCCAAGCTGCCTGCCGCGGTCAAGCAGAGTCTCCACTATCCGGTGGCCGATGCCGTAACCACGGGCGCCGGCGTCCACCGCGACGGTACGGATCTCGGCGAGGTCCTCCCACATGACATGCAGCGCACCGCAGCCGGCTACGGAACCGTCGGCATCCCGTTCGGCTACGCAGAATTCCTGGATGTCTTCGTAAAGGTTGACCGTTGGCTTGCCGAGCAGACGCCCGGACGCGACGTTCTGGTCGATCAGGGACCGGATCCCTGGCACGTCCCTGGTGCGCGCCTGCCTGACCGTGTACCCCATCGCGGGTCCACTCTAGAGCAGCCGGGCGGCCGTAATATAAAACTTCTGCCGAGTTGGTTGAGCGGCGGCGGCCGATTCCAATATCGTGCTTCGCTGTGGATAGCGCCCGGGGAGTTGCGGTACTGGCGGCGACCGCCGCCGCTCTGACGGTCATCCTGCCCAGTGGTATCAGCGACGCGCGGACGGTCCAGCCGGCCCGGCTGTCCTCCGCCGCGGCCGCGTCCCAGCCGCGTCCCTCGCTCAGCGCACTGGTGGCCGAGGCACGCAGGCTCTCCAATCAGATCGACGCGCTCGGCCAGCAGTTCGACGCGCTGCGGATTCAGATGTCGCACGCCCGCGCCGAGGCGCGGCTGGCCGAACTGGCGGCCAAACGGGACACCGCCGCCCTCGCCGGGAGCCGGCAAGCGGTCGCCCAGCTCGCCGAGCAGGGGTACATGAACGAGGGCCTCGACCCCACTCTCGAGCTGCTCACCAGCGGCGACCCGGCACAGTTCCTGAACCAGGCGTCCACCGTGCAGGAGCTCGATTCCCGCGCAGGCGAGCGGTTCAGCGCGCTCCAGGCGGCCCAGACGGCGGCGACGCGGGCACGGGAGACCGCGCTCCAGCAGATCACCTCGGTGAAGGCTCTGCAGCGGCAGATGAACGCCAAGGCGCGGGCGATCCAGGCCAAGATAGACGTGATCAACAGCGCCGCCATGCAGCAGGCGATGCAGATCTTCCAGCAGACCGGCCAGTACCCGCAGGTGACGCTCCCCATGGCCAATACCGTGGGCGCGGTTGCCCTGCGCTACGCCCTGTCCAGGCGCGGCTACCCGTACGTCTGGGGAGCGGCCGGCCCGCGCGCCTTCGACTGCTCCGGCCTGGTCGTCTGGTCCTTCGCCCAGGAGGGAATCTCCCTCCCGCACTACACGGGAAACCTGTGGAACTCGGGCATGCACGTCTCGCGTAGCGAGCTTCAGCCCGGCGACCTCGTGTTCTTCTACCAGGACCTGGGGCACGTGGGCATCTGGATCGGCAACGGGCTGATGGTCGACGCGCCGACCTACGGCCAGCCCGTCCAGGTCCAGCCGGTCGACTGGGGCATCTACGAGGGCGCCGTCCGCATCGCCTGAGCGGCGGGCACCCCCTAGTCCGGGCGTACGAACGGGAACAGGATCGTCTCCCGGATGTTCTCGCCGGTCAGCATCATCACCAGGCGGTCGATCCCCATGCCCATCCCGCCGGTCGGCGGCATGCCGTATTCCAGGGCGCGCAGGAAGTCCTCGTCGAGCTGCATGGCCTCGGGGTCGCCGCCGGCCGCGAGCAGCGACTGCGCGGTCAGCCGTTCCCGCTCCTCGACGGGATCCACCAGCTCGGAGTATCCCGTGCCGAGCTCTGTGCCGAACGCCACGAGGTCCCATCGCTCGGCCAGCCGGGGATCGTCCCGGTGGGCGCGGGTCAGCGGCGACACCTCGACCGGGAAGTCCCGGTAGAAGGTCGGCTCGACCGTCTGCTTCTCGACCAGCCGCTCGTACATCTCGAGCACGATCTGGCCGCGGTTCCAGCCGGGCTCGGCCGGCACTCCCAGCCGCGCGCAGAGCTTGCGCAGCTCGTCGGCGCCGGCGCCCGGTGTCACCTGCTCGCCCGCCGCCGCGGAGACCGCGTCGTGCACGGTGACCGACCGCCAGGGACCGCCGATGTCGTACGACGTGCCGTCGGCCCGGGTGATCACCGTGGAGCCGAACGCGGCGGCCGCCGCCCCCTGGACGAGCTCGCGGGTCAGGTCCCCGATCGTGTTGTAGTCCCCGTAGGCCTGGTACGCCTCGAGCATCGTGAATTCGGGATTGTGCGTGGTGTCCACGCCCTCGTTCCGGAAGATCCGGCCGATCTCGAAGACCGCCTCGACGCCGCCGACGATCAGCCGCTTGAGGTGGAGTTCCAGCGCGATGCGCAGGTAAAGCTCGGTGTCGTAGGCGTTCCCGTGGGTGATGAACGGCCGCGCGTTGGCGCCGCCGTGAATCGCCTGCAGGACCGGCGTCTCGACCTCCATGAAGCCGCGCGCGAGAAGCTGCGAGCGGACCGACTGGGTCACGACGGCGCGCAGCCCGGCGAGACGGCGCGCCTCGGGATTGACGATCAGGTCCACGTAGCGCTGCCGGACCCGTGACTCGGCGTCGGTCAGGCCTTTGTGCTTTTCCGGCAGCGGCCGCAGCGACTTGGCGGTGATCACGAACCGGCCGGCCAGCACGGAAAGCTCGCCCGAGCGCGACGTGATGACCTCACCCTCCACGCCGACGTGATCGCCGAGATCGACGTCCCGCTTCCAGGCGGTCAGCCGCTCCTCGCCCACCCGATCGAGTGAGATCATGACCTGGATGTCCCCGGTGCCGTCGCGCAGCGTCGCGAAGCACAGCTTGCCGCCGGTCCGGGACAGTATGACCCGCCCGGCGACGCCGGCGACGTCACCGGTCCTGGTGTCCGGCGGCAGGCCCGCGTAACGGGAGCGCAGCTCGGCGTTCGTCGCGGTGCGCGGGAAGCCCACCGGGTAGGGGTCGACGCCCGATTCGATGAGCCGGGCGCGCTTGCCCAGCCGGACCCGCATCTGCTCAGGGACGTTCTCTTCAGCCACGTCCCGAGGCTATCGGGTGCGGAGCATGGCCGGCACGCGGCTTATCGCGTGACCGGGTTCCGGGTTGCCAGGCTGGCGGTGCGCTCGTAGACCAGCCGCAGCCCGATGAGCGTGAGCCACGGCTCGTACGCGTGGATGACGGACACCTCGTTGATGACGAGCGGCGCAAGGCCGCCGGTCGCGATGACCGTCACGGCGCCGGGGTCGGCCGGGGACAGCTCGGCCGCCATCCGCCTGGCGATGCCCTCGACCTGACCCGCGAACCCGTAGACGATGCCGGACTGCAGCGCCTCCACCGTGTTCTTGCCTATGACGTGCGGCGGCCTGGTCAGCTCGACCTTGAGAAGCTGCGCGGCACGCCGCGACAGGGCGTCCACCGAGATCTCGATGCCGGGCGCGAGCGCGCCGCCGACGAATTCCCCCTTCGCGCTCACCGCGTCAAAGTTGGTCGACGTGCCGAAGTCGACCACGATCGCGGGGCCGCCATACAGATGCACGACGGCGAGCGAGTTCATGATGCGGTCGCTGCCGACCTCTTTGGGATTGTCGGTGCGCACGGGAACACCGGTGCGCACCCCGGGCTCGACGATCACCGTGGTTCGGTCGCCGTAATAACGCCGGCACATTTCCCGCATCTCGTGCAGCACCGACGGGACCGTCGAGCACAGCGAGATCCCGCGGATATCCGGCTCCCTGAACTTGGTGGACTGCGCGAGCAGGCCGTGCAGCACGACGAAGAGCTCGTCGGCCGTCCGGTCGGGCACGGTCGCGATGCGCCAGTGCTCGACCACGATGTCCCCGTCGAAGATCCCGAGCACCGTGTTGGTGTTCCCGATATCAATCGTCAGCAGCATCGCGCTCCGTCCCGAGGTCCACCGCGACGTTGTCGATCAGGCGGGTGCCGCCGGCTCGCGCAGCGACCGCGAGCAGCGCACGGCCAGAATAATTATTCCGAACGGGACGGTACGTTGCCGGGTCGACAAGTGCGAGATAGTCCACGCGCAGCCCGGAACCGCCGAGCACGCGCCAGCCCGCGGCCAGCACCTCCGCCGCCCCCCTCCCGGCCGCATCGCGCCCCGCGGCGAGAGCCCTTGGCACGGCGAGAGCCACCGCCCGTTCGGCCTGCGAAAGATACCTGTTCCTGCTCGAGATCGCGAGCCCGTCATCGTCCCGCGCGGTGGGCACGGACTCGATGTCGATGCCCAGGGCGAAGTCGGTCACCATGCGGCGCACCAGCGCGAGCTGCTGGGCGTCTTTCTCGCCGAAGACGGCGGCGTCCGGGCGGACGAGGCTGAACAGCTTCAGCACGACCGTGAGCACCCCGCCGAAGAACCCTGGCCGGAACTCCCCCTCGAGGACGCGCCCGGCAGGACCGGGGTCGACGGTCACGAGCTGCTCGCCGGGGTACATCTCGCTCACCGGGGGGGCGAAGACCAGCCGCGCGCCCTCGCCGGCGCAGACGGCCAGGTCGTCATCGAGGGTGCGCGGGTACCGGTCGAGGTCTTCGCCGGGACCGAACTGGAGTGGGTTCACGAAGACCGAGACCACCACCGCGCCGGCCGGCTGGGCCAGCTCCCTGGCACGGCGCAGCAGCGTGCGGTGCCCGGAGTGCAGCGCGCCCATCGTCGGCACGAGCACCACGGGCGCGCTGAGCGTGCCGCGGGCCGCGGCGAACTCGGCTCGGCTGACGGCGAGATCCGGCGCCCGCACCGCGGGCATCAGGCCGTCTCCCCGAGGACGTCGAGCAGCCGCTCCGCGTCGGCCGGCGTGAGCAGCCCGGCGGCCAGAGCGCGGTCAGCGGTCAGCCGGGCCAGCGCGAGATACGCGGCCCTGGCGCCGGGCGACGCCGTGCCGAGCGCCGCGACGTGGCCGGCCACCGTCCCGGAATCGCCCCGGGCGACCGGCCCGGTGAGGCCCGCGTCACCGAACCGCAGGGCGTTGTCCAGGGCGGACGAGAGGAGCGGGCCGAGCATCCGCGCGGGGTTGTCCACGCCGGCCTTCCTCAGCAGGTCCGCGGCCTCGGCGACGAGCGTCACCAGATGGTTGGCCGCGCTCGCGAGCGCCGCGTGGTACAGCTCCCTGTTCTCCTCGGTCACGAACACCGGGTCGCCGCCCATCTCGATGACCAGCGCCTCCGCGACCGTGCGCAGCGGGCCGGGCGCGGTGACGCCGAAGGACACGCCCTTGAGCCGGTCCGCGTCGTCGTCGCGGCCGGTGAACGTCATCACCGGGTGCAGCGCGAGCGGCAGCGCGCCGAGGCGGGCCGCCGGGTCGAGGACCGCCACGCCGTACCGTCCGCTCGCGTGCACCAGCAGGCGGCCGGCATACGGCGCCCCCGTGGCCGCCAGCCCGCTCACCAGGCCGGGAAGCGCGTCATCGGGGACGGTCAGCAGCGCGAGGTCGGCGAGGTCCAGCACCCCGGCGGGCTCGGCGATGCGGGCGGCCGGGAACGCTCTCCGCACGCGGCCGACGGAGGCCTCGGACACGGCGGACGCCGCGACCACCTCGTGGCCGGCGCGGGCGAGCGCCCGGGCGAGCGCGGTGCCGGCCCGGCCCGGGCCGATCACGCCCACGCGCAGCCGCGCGGGATGCTCATGCTGCATGAGGGCTCATCTCGTTCCAGTCCGCACGGGTACCGGACATCCCCTTCTTTCCGCGGATAGCCTGCGCATCATGATAGGGGTGCGGGATGGGCCCTTCGGTCAGCTCCGGGAGGCCGGCTCGCTGTCGCGCTCCTGGCCCGGGCTCCTGGGGACGCGGCAGCAGTACTCCAGGAAAAGCGCGGCGCCGATGAGCACGACGGACGACCCCAGGGTCACGGCCGCCGCGATCATGTCGTGCCGCGGGGTAGGGCTGCTGAGCAGGCCGGAGAGGTAGAACACGAAACCCGCGGCGATTCCCGCGATGAAGGCGCCGGCCTGCGAGCTGGCCTTGGCCAGCACGACCATCCGGGCCACGAACAGGGGCGGCGCGGGCTTGGCCCCCTTCCTGCCGTGAATGCGCGCCCGCAGGTCGCGGCCGGTCCACGCCTCCGCGACGGCGGCGATCAGCAGGGCCGGCACGAAGGTCCACGGCAGCGGGGGCAGACCGTTGTAGACGGGGTGAAGCACAGCCCACGTGATGCCGGCGCATACGACGGCGGTGAGCACGAGGGTCCGCAGCCGGGTGGGAGCCATCAGCGCTCCGCTCCTCCCGGGGGAACCCATCCCCCCGGGCCCCCCTTGGCGGCGAGCGTGAGCACGGCATCGGTCCTCCGCACCCCTTCGCTGCGCCTCTCCGCCGCGGCGAGGAGGTCCGCGACGCGGCCGCCGCCGGGCAGGGTGGCGTCCGGGTCCACGTCATGCCAGGGCGCGAGCACGAACGCGCGCTCGTGCGCACGCGGATGCGGCAGGGTGAGGACGGGATCGCCGCTGACGTCGCGGCCATAGGCGATGACGTCGATGTCGAGGGTGCGCGGCCCGAAACGGACGTCTCTCACCCGGCCGAACGCCTGCTCCACCGCTTGCAGCCGGCCGAGCAGCGGCCGGGCCGCGAGGCGGGTCCGCGCCAGCAGGACGGCGTTCAGGTAGTCCGGCTGATCCGGGCCTCCGACCGGGACGGTCTCGTAAACCGGTGAGACAGCCATGACCTCCACCTCGGGCATTCCGGCGATGGCATCCACGCATCCCTGCAAGATACCCAGCCTGTCTCCGAGATTACTGCCCAGCGCGAGCACGACGTCGTGCGGCATCAGGTCACGCCGTCGGCGGCGTGGCGCCACGCGGCGGCCACCCGGACCGCGTCGGCGTTCGCCGGGACCTTGTGTACCCGCACGCACCAGGCGCCCGCGGCCGCAGCCAGGGCGGTCACGGCGACCGTCGCGTCATCGCTGCCGGTGAACGGCCGGGGAGTACCGTCCGGCGCGGCAAGCAGCCTGCCCAGAAAGCGCTTGCGGGAGGCTCCCACCAGCGCCGGGAACTCCCGGCCGCCGATCCGGCTCACCTCCCCCAGCCGGGTCAGCAGCTCCCAGTTGTGGCCGGCCAGCTTGCTGAAACCGAGCCCGGGATCGAGCACTATCAGCGAGGGATCGACGCCCTCGCGGGTCACCGCCTCCACCCGGAGGGCCAGCTCGTCGTGCACCTCCCTGGCCACGTCCGCGTAGACCGCGCGGGTGTCCATGCTGTGGCTGTGCCCCCGCCAGTGCATGACCACGTAGGGCACCGAGGCCTTGGCGACCAGCCTGGGCATGTACGGATCGGCGAGGCCGCCGCTCACGTCGTTCACCAGGTGAACGCCTGCCTCGAGGGCGAATTCGGCGACCCGCGCCCGCATCGTGTCGATGCTGACCGGCACGCCGGCCCGGACCAGCCCGGTGATGACCGGCCCCACCCGGCGCAGCTCCTCGTCCGCGGTTATCCGCTGTGCGCCCGGCCTCGTGGACTCGCCGCCGACGTCGATGATGTCCGCGCCCTGGGCCACGAGCTCGAGGCCGTGCTGGATCGCCGCCTCCGCCCCGTACCATTCGCCGCCGTCGGAGAACGAGTCGGGCGTGACGTTGACCACGCCCATGACCAGGCACCGATCGGCGGCCGGCAGGCCAGGCAGTGCAACGGGAGGCACCCGGCTCAGCCCTGCGAGGCGTATCGGGGTGGTTCCCGGCGCAGCATGCGGCGGCGCAGCCTGCCCAGCCCGAGCTTGCGCGCGAAGCGCCGCGCGTACCGGCTGATCTCCAGGCGCGGCCAGACGAGGAAGGCTTCGGCCTCCAGCGCGGCAAGCGCGATGCGCGGCGCGTCCTTGCTGCTGGGGAAGACGACGAACCGGGGCTCCCAGGTGGGTGAGAACTTCGCGTTGAACTTGTACAGCGACTCGATCTGGAACCACTTGGACATGAACAGCAGCAGCGATCGCCAGGCCCGCAGCACCGGGCCTGCCCCGATGCGCTCGCCGCGCTCCAGCGCCGCCCGGAACATGGCGAAGTTCAGCGAGATGCGCTTGATGCCGAGCGAGGAGGCTGCCTTGATGGCCTCGACTATGAGGAAGTCGTTGAGCCCCGGCTGAGCGGACCTGTCGCGGCGCATCAGGTCAAGCGACAGGCCGTCGCTGCCCCAGGGCACGAAGTGCAGCACGGCGCGCAGCACGTCGTTCTCCGTGGCCGTCACGAGCACGCAGTCCTCGTCGCCGGGCACGCCCAGCCTGCCGAGCGCCATGGAGAAGCCGCGCTCGGTATGGCTTCCCCGCCACGTATCCGCGACCGTGACGACCTCAGCCAGCTCGGCGCGCGGGATGTCGCCCACCCGCCGGACCTGCGCGACGTACCCGTGCCGCGCCACCCGCGCCACCATCTGCCGCACGTTCCGCATCGCCCGGCCGGACAGGCTGAAGTCGGCGACGTTGACGATGGCCTCGTCCCCGAGTTCCAGCGCGGTGAGGCCCCCCTCCCGGCACCAGACCTCCGCGCCGAGCTCGCTGCAGCCCATGACCGCGGGCCGCCACGCGTGGCGCGCCGCCTCGTTCAGGAACTCCCCGATGACGCCGGGCCACGCCTCCGGGTCGCCGATCGGATCGCCGGCCGCGAGCATCACGCCGGAGACCACGCGGTAGCAGACGCACGCCTTCCCGGTCGGCGACCAGATGACCCTCTTGTCGTTGCGCAGCGCGAAATAACCGAGCGAATCCCGGTCGCCGTACTTTGCAAGCAGCTCCCTGATCCTGGCCGCGTCGGCCTGGCCCAGCCGGGCCCTCGGCTGCGCCGGCCGAAGGAAGAGGTACACGGTGACGATCAGCGTGAAGAGGCCGAGCGCGCTGGTCATCAGGTGGTAGGTATCCGCACGGACGTCGGAGGTGAACAGCACGGGCCCGGAGACCCCGACGCTTTCGACGACGACGTCCGCGACCCGTTCGAACGGTGAATAGTCGCCCGCCAGGCCGCCCGTGGCGAGGTAGGTCAGCCCGATCGCCAGGTCCGCGGCGACCAGCCCGCCGAACACCCACAGCGCGTTCCACCTCGTCCGCGGGTCACCGACCGCGTAGAAGTCGTCGTGGAAGTACAGCAGCGCGGCAAGCAGGCCGACGGCCACCATCGCCGAGTAGCTGTGCTCAGGGTGCCGGTGCAGCAGGTGAGTGACGATGTTGAAGGCGAGCAGGGCCACCACGGCCTGCCAGGCCCGCCGCTTCCGGCGCCGCAGCCCGTGCGACAGCATCAGCAGCATCAGCCCGATGATCACCTCCGCGCTCCGCGCGGCGTTGGTCAGCGTGCCGGGCACGAACACGTTGATGTTGTGCATCTTCGCGTGCCACTGCGGCTGGAAGATGGCGACGATGTTGGACAGTCCGATGAGCACACAGACCAGCGCCGCGACGCTGGGAACCCAGTTCCGCCGGCTCCTGCGGCCGGGCGCCTGCCCGGCGGGATCGTTCGCTGGGCCGACGGCGGGTGTCGCGCTCGCCACCGCACCGCGGCGGGCGTGATCGGCTGACTTGCTTTCGCTCATCTCGAATCTCTTATCAGGCCCCGGATCACGGAGTAGCAGCGTACTCGCCACACGTCCACTCATCACCGTACCTCCAACTGCCAGCGGCCGGCCTAACGAGCGGCGAAGATGAAACAGCCATTAAGTTAGACACAGGAAGGGCCCCATTTGGTTGCCCCGGATTAGATTCGATCTGAAATCCGCCATACCGGATGAGCTACCCTGGCAGGCCGCAGAAAACCCCGCGTCCATCCTGGGACACGTACCGGGAGGGGTCCCGGGTTCAGTGGAGCCCGGAGTGCCCGAACATCAGGCTCATGGCTTCCGCCCGGGTGCGCGTGTCGTCGCGGATGACGCCGCGGACGGCGGACGTCACGGTCTTCGCGCCCGGCTTGCGCACCCCGCGCATCGACATGCACAGATGCTCCGCCTCGATCACCACGATGACGCCGCGGGGCTCCAGGATCCGCGTCAGCGCGTCGGCGATCTGGCAGGTCATGCGCTCTTGCACCTGCGGCCGCCTGGCGTAGACGTCCACCACCCTGGCGAGCTTGGACAGTCCTGTGATCTCGCCCTTTTCGTTTGGAATGTACCCGATGTGCGCCTTGCCGATGAAGGGGATCAGGTGATGCTCGCACATGCTGTACATTTCGATGTCGCGCACCAGGACAATTTCGTCGTGCTCGGCGTCGAAAACCGTGGTGAGCACGTCCTCGGGCTGCTGGCGCAGCCCGGCGAACTGCTCGGCGTACATCCTCGCGACCCGCGCGGGCGTGTCGGCCAGCCCGTCCCGGTCCGGGTCCTCACCGATGGCGAGCAGGATCTCCCTGATCGCGCGCTCTATCCGTGGCAGGTCGGGGACTTCGGGCCCGTTCCCGGGAAGATCCGGCCCCGCACCGTCAGTCACCGTCACGCTCAGCCGTCGCTGTCGCTGCCCGTGCCAGGACCGCCATCGTTGCCGAAGCCCTCGAAGCCCAGGGACTGGCCGTTGGCGCCGCTGGCGGGCATCGAGTTCCCGCCGTCACCCGCCACCGAACCCGAGGCGGCCGCCGCGGCGCTGAGCGCGAGCTCCTTCGGCGACAGGACCGGCGGCCGGTCAGACGGCAGCCGCTTGCCGTAGCCCGTGTACGAGCCCCTGGTCGGCCGCTTCTGCACCGGCGCGAAGAGCTCCAGGACCTCTTTCCTGGACACGGTCTCCTTGTCCAGCAGCCGCAGCACAAGTGCGTCGAGGACGTCACGGTATTCGACGAGCACCTCCCACGCCTCGTCGTGCGCGGACTCGATCAGCCGCCGGATCTCCTCGTCGATCGCGGAGGCGATCTCCTCGGAGTAGTCCCTGCTGTGCGACATGTCCCGGCCGAGGAACGGCTCGCCGTCGCCGCTGCCGAACTTGCGCGCGCCGAGCCGCTCGCTCATCCCGTACTCGGTGACCATGCCGCGCGCGATCTGGGTGGCCTTCTCGATGTCGTTGGCCGCCCCGCTCGTCGGCTCGTGGAAGATCAGCTCCTCGGCGGTACGGCCGCCGAGCAGCATGGCGAGCTGGTCCTGCATCTCGGCGCGCGTCACCAGGAACTTGTCCTCGGTCGGCAGCGCCTGGGTGTAACCGAGCGCCCTGCCGCGCGGGATGATCGTCACCTTGTGCACCGGGTCGGCGTGCGGCATGGCGTGCCCGACCAGGGCGTGACCGCCCTCGTGGTAGGCGATCAGCTTGCGCTCCGCCTCGGACAGCAGCACGCTCTTGCGCTCCGGTCCCGCCATCACCCGGTCGATGGCCTCCTCGAGCGATGCCATCGAGATCTGCTTGCCGTTGGTCCGCGCGGTCAGCAGCGCCGCCTCGTTGATCACGTTCGCCAGGTCGGCGCCGGTGAAGCCGGGCGTGCGGCGCGCGATGATGTCGAGCTCGGCATCGGGCGCGATCGGCTTGCCGCGCGCGTGCACCCGCAGGATGCCCTTGCGGCCCGCCAGGTCCGGCTGCGCCACGACGATCTGCCGGTCGAAACGGCCCGGCCGCAGCAGCGCCGGGTCCAGGATGTCCGGCCGGTTGGTGGCCGCGATCACGATGACCCCGCCCTTGGTGTCGAACCCGTCGAGCTCGACCAGCATCTGGTTCAGCGTCTGCTCACGCTCGTCGTGACCGCCGCCGAGGCCCGCGCCGCGGTGCCGCCCGACCGCGTCGATCTCGTCGACGAACACGATCGCGGGGGCGTTGGCCTTGGCCTGCTCGAACAGGTCGCGCACCCGGGACGCGCCGACACCGACGAACATCTCGACGAAGTCGGATCCCGAGATCGAGTAGAACGGCACGCCGGCCTCGCCCGCCACGGCCCGGGCGAGCAGGGTCTTGCCCGTGCCCGGGGGGCCGTAGAGCAGCACGCCCTTGGGGATCTTCGCCCCGATGGCCTGGAACTTGGCCGGGTTCTGCAGGAACTCCTTGATCTCCTGGAGTTCCTCGATCGCCTCATCGGCGCCCGCCACGTCGGCGAAGGTGGTCTTCGGCGTGTCCTTGGTGATCAGCTTGGCGCGGGACTTCCCGAAGTTCATCACCCGGGACCCGCCGCCCTGCATCTGGCTGAGGAGGAAGAAGAAGAACAGCGCGATCAGCAGGTAGGGCAGGAACGTGCCCAGGATGCTGAGCAGCGCGCTGGTCTTGGGGATCTGGACGTTGTAGCCGCCGGGCAGCTTCCCGTGGTCCTGCAGCGTCTGCAGTTCCTGCTGGAGGGCCTGTCCCTGACCGGTGATGAAGTCCGCCTGGTACTGCTGGCCGCTCTTGGTGGTGATCTGAATCGTCTGATTCTTGTCGGTGAGCAGCGCGGACTTCACCTGGCCTTGCTCGATGAGCTGGACGACCTGCCCGGTGTCCTTCTGCTGGTACGTGCTCCCCGAGTTCGCGTAATCGAGCACGATGAACATCAGCAGGACCGCGACCAGTACCAGCAGCAGCGGCCCGCGGAAATAGCGCTTCAACTCCATTGCGAGCGACCCCGTCGGCTCGGGACCGTTCCCTCCTGACCAGCCTCACGACCCGCCGACCACCGGCGGGACGGCCATGCCTGCTCACCCCTTACGTCCGGTTTTCTCCTTACCGGCCGCGCGCGGGGAATATCTGACGGTACACCGGTCGCCCGGCTTACCGCAGCGCTAGCGCCAGCACCGGCCCCGCCGCTCCGGCGGGCCCGGCACCGCGCTGTCCGCATGTCTCCTTGCACCAGTCAACGCTTCCCGTCGCGGAAACTGTTCCCCGCCGTGCTGCCCCCGGGGCGAAGCCCCCAGGAACTCAGCGCCCCTCGTAGACGCTGGGGGCGAGGGTGCCGATGAAGGGGAGGTTGCGGTAGCGCTGCGCGTAGTCCAGGCCGTAGCCGACCACGAACTCGTCACCGATGTCGAACCCGGTGTACGCGACCTCCACGTCCAGCAGCGCCGACGAGGGCTTGCGCAACATCGCGCAGACGGCGACGGACGCGGGGTTCCGTGACCGGAGGTTGCCCACCAGCCAGGACAGCGTGAGGCCCGAGTCCACGATGTCCTCGACTATCAGCACGTGCCTTCCGGTGATGTCGGCGTCGAGGTCCTTGAGGATTCGGACCACGCCCGAGGACTTCGTGCCCGACCCGTACGACGAGACCGCCATCCAGTCCATCTCGGCCGGCAGGTGCATGGCCCTGGCGAGGTCGGCCATGACCATGACCGCGCCCTTGAGCACCCCGACGAGGAGCAGTTCGCGACCGGCGTAATCGCGGTCTATCTGCGCCGCCAGCTCACCTGTCCGCGCCCGCAGCTGTTCCTCGGTGATCAGCACCTCTTTGAGCGCCGATCCCATGTCCTCCGCGTCCATCCGCACCCCTCTCGTCACGAACCGGCGCTTCCATAGGGCTCGCATCGTCAAGGCTCGCATCGCCCGCCGCCGAATGCGCGCAGGCCGCTGGCGGACGATGCTCGCTCTGCGCGGCGGCGAAGCACACCTCGCCTCCCCGGCGCGCCGCCCGGACCCCTCCGGGCAGGTCGATCCACCGCTGGCCGCGGTATCCGGTGATCAGCTCCTCGAGCCACCCGACGTGCCGCGCGGTGAGCGCACCGGGCGGGCATCCTGCCGCGATGGCGGCGTCACGCAGCACGCGGGTCCTGATGGCCGCGGGCAGCCCGGACAGGGACGCCACGGCCAGCGGGCCGGAACCGGCCCGGCAGCCGGCGGAGATGCTCTCCAGGAACTCGGCGTCGGCGTGAAGCTGGGCGGCGGTGCGGGCCAGCGCCTCGGCGACGCCGGGGCCGAGCGCCGCCTCGAGCGCGGGCAGCGCCTCGTGCCTGACCCGCGCGCGGGCGAAGCGGCGGTCGCGGTTGTGCGGATCCTCCCATGGCCGCAGACCCTGATCGGCACAGGCGGCGCGGGTCACCGGCCGCCGCAGGCCGAGCAGAGGGCGCCGGAACACGCCCCGGCTGGCCGGCATCCCGGCCAGCGAGCGCGGCCCGGAGCCGCGGGCCAGCCCGAGCAGCACCGTCTCGGCCTGATCATCCAGCGTGTGGCCGAGCAGCACCGCCGCCGCGCGGGTATCCGCGGCCACGGTGGCCAGCGCCCGGTACCTGGCGGCACGGGCCGCCGCCTCCGGGCCGCCGGCGGATCCCACCGCTACCGGAACGCTGAGCACCGGATCCATGCCCAGCCGCGTGAGCTCGGCCGCCACCGCGGCCGCACGCTCGGCGGACCCCGGCTGCAGGCCGTGATCGACGGTGACGCCTCCCGCCCGCAGCCCGCGGCGCGGCGCGACGAACGCGACCGCCGCGGCCAGCGCCAGCGAGTCCGCGCCTCCGGAGCAGGCGGTAAGCACCAGCGCGCCGGCGCCGAGGTCGCCGACGCAGCCGCGCACCGCCCGGCGGACCGCCGCGACAGCCGGGGTTGGGCCCACTTAGCCGACCCTGGCCAGCCAGTCCGCCGGCCGGGCCAGCTCGGGCCTCGTGGGCAGCGTCTCCGGCGACGTCCATACCTTGTTGAACACCGTCATCCCGGCCTCGTCCACGATCGTGCGGACGAACTTGGCGCCCTCCGCGTACTGTTTCATCTTCAGATCGATGCCGAGGATGCGCCGCAGGATCTGCTCGGCCCGGCCCGCCGAACCGCGCCTGGCGTTGAACCGCTCTCTGATCTTCTCGACCGACGGCACCACCTGCGGGCCCACCGCGTCCATGACGTAGTCGCCGTGTCCTTCGACGAGCGTCATCACGGCGGTGAGCTTGTCCAGGATCTCCCGTTGCTCGGGGGTCTGCATCGCCTCGACGAGGCTCTCCCCGTCGCCGCCGCGCACCGCGCCGGCCACCGCTCCGGCGGCGGCCCGCAGCCGGCCGAGTATCGCGCCGGGGTCCAGGTCGGACGCCAGCAGGAACTCCGTCATCAGGCCCTGTACGTAGCCGCGCATCCACGGTACGGCGGTGAACTGCACCCGGTGCGTCTCCTCGTGCAGGCACACCCACCGGCGGAAGTCATGGGAGTTGACGTCCAGCTCGCGCTCGACGAGAACGATGTTCGGCGCGACCAGCGTCAGCCGCCCCACGTTGCTGCCCGCCCCGTCGCCCGGCGGCAGGAAGAGCTCGTACTGGCCGAGCACCCGGCCGGACAGGTAGGCCAGGATGAGCCCTGCCTGTACCCCGGTGACCCGCGACCCCACGGCGGCGACCATCTGCGGCATGTTGTCGCTGCGTTCCTGAAGCCGCTCGGCCAGCGGCTCGAGCACGACGCGGAACCCGCCGACGTTGGCACGGATCCAGCCCGGCCGGTCCACGACCGCCACCATGCCCGGCGGCCCGTCGCTCACCAGCCCGGTGACCTCCTGGACCGGTCCCTGGACCGCCGTGGCAAGGTCACGGAGCTCGGCGACCGTCTGGCGGGCGTCGGCAATGCTCACCTGCGGTCCCGGCCGCGCCCACCGGACGCCCGTGGAGATGGCCAGGTCCCAGTCGATCATCTGTGCGCTGCTCACCCCTCCACCGTACGTCCTGCCGCGACCGGACCCCCCATTCCCCGGCCGGCCGGCCGTATTAATCAAACCTCACGGAGATCACTGGGCTCACTACGGCCACATGGACCACGCCGTCACTGGCATCCGCAGGCGGCGAGCGCCGCGGCGGCGGAGTCGATGTCGTGGGCGGCCGGCTTGAGCATCACGGCCCCCGGAATCTGATCCGCCATGATCGCGAAGGCCAGCAGCGCGCCGTTGCGGTCCTGCACCAGGCCGGCCAGCGTCGCGACCGTGATCAGGTTTCCCGTTTTGGCCCGCACCACGCCGAGGGCGGACCCGCCGATCCCGCCGAACACGCTCTGGCCCGCCGACAGGGTCCCGCTGAAGCCGGCCACCGGCAGGCCGGTGACCGCGGCGCGCTCACGCGTTCCGCGCGGGCCGGCCGCGAACTCGAGGATCCGGACCAGCGCCGCCGGCGTGATCCCGTCGTCCGGCGACAGGCCGCTGGCGTCCACCAGCCTCACCTCGGTGGTCACGCCGAGCCGGCGCAACTCGGTGGTGACCGCCGCCGCCGCGCCGCTGAACGAGGCCGGCTGATCCACCGCGAGCGCGAGATGCCGGGCCAGGTTCTCCGCGATCACGTTGTTGCTCTCCTGGAGCATCTGCTGCACCATGGCCGCCAGCGGCGGCGAGCTCACGCTGGCCAGCGTCACGGCCCCGGCGGGCGCGGCGGCGTTCGCCCGCGTGCCGGTGACCCTGATGCCGTCGTCCCGCAGCAGGGCCGCGAAGGCGTCGGCCGCCATGCCGGCCGGGTCGGTCGTGCGCGGGGTGAAGTTGCCGGCGTTGTCCCAGTCCTCGGGGGCGCCGGCCGTGGTCAGCCGGCCCTGGTCGACCTCCAGGGAGACGATGGGGGTGACGTTGCCGCTCCGGATGTCAGAGTATGACCAGCCCGGGGCCATGGCCGGGCCGGTGTACAGCGAGGTGTCGTAGCCGAGCGCCACCGACCTGCGGCCCGACGCCTTCAGCGCCCGTGCCGTCGCGCGGGCGAGCGCGGCGAGCGTCGCGGGCTGCGGGTAGTCGGCGGACGGGAAGCGGTTCACGGCGAGGGTCGGGTCGCCGCCCCCCACCAGCACGATGCCGCCGGGGCTCTCGGCCACCCGGGTGCTGAACCGGGCCTCGGGGCCGAGGGCCGCGAGCGCGGCGACGGCGGTCGCCACCTTGGTGGTGGACGCGGGCGTGACCGGCGAGCCGCCATCGCGGGAGTACAGCAGGCGCCCGGTCCTCGCGTCCGCGACCACGACGCCGGGCCGCGGCCCGACGGCCCTGGTCAGCGCGCGGCCGAGGGCGGAGCCCAGCCCGGCCGCGGTGGGCAGCGCGCCCGCCGTATCCCGGGTGCCGCCGGCCGGCGGCAGGACGGTTCCCGGGCCGACGGGCGCACGGTAGGCGACGACGGGCACCCGCAGCGCGGCCAGCCGTGACGGCAGCATGCGCGCGACCGCCACGCTGGCCGCGAGCGCGAACACGTTCAGCGTGGCCAGCGTGGCCAGGGTCGCCACCCGGGTGCGGCGCACAGCTCCCCTCTCTGGCGCGCCAGCGGGCCGCCGTCCGGCCCGATGCTGCCTCCTGGACAATGGAGTAAATCAGCAACCACAGCCTGGAGCGAACCGTGGACGTCGAGGTCACCATCGAGATCCCCAAGGGCCAGCGCAACAAGTACGAGATGGACCACGAGACGGGCCGGATCAGGCTGGACCGCATGCTGTTCACGTCGACGACCTATCCGTCCGACTACGGCTTCATCGACGGCACGCTCGCCGACGACGGCGACCCGCTCGACGCCCTCGTGCTGCTCGAGGAGCCCACCTTCCCGGGCTGCCTGATCACCTGCAGGGTGATCGGGATGTTCCGGATGCGCGACGAGAAGGGCGCCGACGACAAGG
>Ga0213875_10000698_pt1 | contig 26007 bp, 20 predicted proteins | sample BarmaccomBMRX_R8_FD_160105 | JGI IMG/M metagenome (GOLD analysis project Ga0213875, IMG submission 160105) | Root-associated microbial communities from Barbacenia macrantha in rupestrian grasslands, the National Park of Serra do Cipo, Brazil - RX_R8 | ecosystem: Host-associated > Plants > Roots... | reverse complement strand
CAAGAGCGCCGGTCGCCTGGATGACGCAGTCGATGCGTATGAGCGCGCGTTGCGGCTCAAGCCTGGCTGGGACGCTCCCGTGCAGGAGCTTGCAAAGCTCAAGGGTGCTGGGTGGATCGGCGGTCTCGCCGCCGACGCCGCTGCTCAGCCGATACTCCGGAAGGAGGCAAGTGCGTCGCGACTTCCGATCGGCTTGGGCGCAAGGCCTCTTACCGAGCTGCTTCGCAATCATGCAGAGGAAATCGAATTCCGGCGCCTGGGTAGGAAGGAGCGGACTTATTGGGGCGTGTTGCCGGTGCTTCGGGGCGTCGAGGCGATCCGCGGCTTCTGCATTTCCGAGGAACCGATCCTCTCGATCGAACTGTACCTCAATGATGAGCTGATTTATCGCGCACCGCCTGCCGCCAGCTTTCCGCTAGTCCTGGAACGTGAAAATCCACGGTTGCGCAAATATGTGTTCAACATTTGGATCGACGTGTCCGGCTTCGTGCGTGAGCGGCATGAGCTTGAATGCCGTGCTCGGCGGGCGAGGGGCGGCTCGATCTCACGCCGCGAGCAGCTCTGCATTGATGCAGTTCCCGAACGCTCGCTGCTTCCCGAAAGCGACGCGAGGCTGAAGGGGCGCGATCGGCGCATCCCGCTATCGCTCGACGCGCAGATCAATGCGCGTCCCAGCCAGATCAGACCGGCAGGGCAGCCGCTGCTGCGGGAGGGGCCGCGCTGCATCCTGGTGCAGCGTGCGGATCAACTCGGGGATCTCGTGGTGTCGGTGCCGGCGCTGCGCCGCCTCCGATCGATGTTCCCAGAGGCTCGTCTCGTGGGGCTCGTCTCAAGGGCAAACGCCGAGCTCGCCGGAAGCCTTGGCCTCTTCGATGCTGTCCTGACGATCGACTTCCCGCTCGTCCTGCCCGAATCGCGGCGCGTGCTCTCGACCGAGGGGTTCACGTCGCTTCAGGCGCAGCTCAAAGGCTTCGTCTTCGATCTCGCGATCGACCTCAGCGAAGCAGAATCGTCACGATTGCTGTTGCCGCTGTCGAACGCTCCGGTTTTGGTCGGCTACCGCAGCGGGCAGCTGCCCGGCCTGGACATCGACATATCGGCGAACACCTACGACAAAGCGAACGATCATGAGATCGTGCCGCACGCCAAGAAGGCACTGGGTCTGATCCAATGGCTTGAGGTTGTGCTGTCCAACGAGCCGAACATCGCTCGGCGCGATGACCTTGATCAGGCCCGCCTCGCGGATTTCGGACTGGTGCCGGGCACCCGCTTTGTGGTTCTTCACGCGGGTGCGCGTGCCAGGTTCAGCCGGTGGCCGCATTATCTCGAGTTGGCACATATCTTAGTCGAGAAGACGGATCTCCACGTTGTGATGATGGCCGTCGCCGGCGAGGAGCCGCCGATTCCGGATGCGCTGGCGCGATCTGGTCGTTTCCAGATGATCAGCCGGTTGCTCGACTTCGATGATTTCGATGCGCTGCTCACCTTCTGCGCCATATTCGTTGGTGACGACTCCGGGCCGAAGCACCTCGCGTCGCTCCGCGGCGCCAAGGTCGTGAGCGTGCAAACCGCGCGAAACAACTGGATGGAGTGGGGCCAGATGACGGCGGGAAGCATCATCACGCGTAGCGTGCCATGCGCCGGCTGCCTCATCCAGAATGACACCGATGCACAGGAATGCGGACGCGACATCGTCTGCCTCACCGGCATAGCCCCGCATGAGGTGTTCACGGCGATAGAGCGGCAATTGGCGCAAGGCTCTTAAATGGTCCGCTCGCCCGAAAGCAAAGCCTTGGCGGATGCCGCGATCACGGGCTGGCGAAGCATGACCGACGCGAAGCCGCAACTGCTCCGCGCGCTGCTCCGCGCGGATCGCGCCGACTCGCGCCTCCAGGATCTGCTCGATTGTGCCGAGCTGGCCGCGGAACTGAACCTGCCCAAGCAAGCTGCGGCGCTTTATGGGCTCGTGATCCTGCAGCTTGGCACTAGGCGCGGTGTTGCCGTGATGACGGCAGTCAACGCCCGCCTGCGCCTCTGGACGGAGGCTGTGGTTCATCCTGTAGCGGCATCGCCATCGGCATTCCCGGCCGATATTGCGATCTCGCAGATCGTGGGTTTTGCCGGCTTGGGCATCGTCGCGCCGGCGATCCCGACCGACCTCGGCCAGCTACTGCCCGCCGCCGCCGTACCGCCGCCTACCTTGCCGCCGCCGCTGTCGGCCAAGATCCCGCCAGTTGCTTCGCAAGCGGCTGATATCCTGCGGCTCATGCCGGAGGCTATGCTGGCCGGCTCGGGGTGGTCGCGCGACCTGCGGACGCTGACGCCCCGTCTCATACAGCTAGCCGTGCCGCCTCTGGCCGAGCGGATCAATGCCGATGCCGCGCAGCTGGTGGAGCTGCTTGTGCTGCGAAAGCTGCAGGAATTCGTCTCGATCAACAGCGACCTGCTCGCGGCCGAGGCAGACCGAGTGGATCCGTTCGAATGGGCTGCGGATCTCGATCCTGCGGCGTTGGGACCTTACTTCTCGCGCGCACGGCTGCTCTTTCGCACAGCGCGGGACGTCTTCTCGCTCTACGATGCCGCGAGCGCAGCAGGCGGGGGCGCCGCGGGCTTCGAGAGCTGGTGCCTCATTGCTTCCGCGCAGCTCCCGGACTCGATGCTGGAGGATCTGATCGACGAGCTTGGAGATCGCGGTATGGCGACCGTCCTCACCCTGCTGTTAGCCCGCGCTGCGCGAGACGTCCGCGTCGAAAAGCCGCAAGGATTGGTGTGGAAGATCCGTGATGCAGCGATCGACCTCGGGGAGGGGGATCTTGCGATCCGGGCGCAGGCGCTCGTGGTCCGCTGGCGTTGGTACGATCCGAACGAACGCATCATCCTCGGCGACATTGCGGCGACGTTCAGTGCGCGTACCGCCGCCGGCGCGGCGTATGAAAGCGTCGGGCAGGTGGCGTCGGATCACCGTCAGGCTCGGGAACGGCTCGCGATGCTCGCTGCCGGATCAATCAAGCCTGTGACGCACGGCTATGGCTCGTCTGCCGGGCGAGCGCAGATGCGACGGGCACGCGCCGCCGCACTCGCGAGGGGCGCCTAGCTAGATGTTTGATCCCGGGTTTTGATGGTGCATCATTCACGCCTGAGTGGAAGGATGCGCTGAGATCGCGGAACGCCAACTGGTCGATCCGCCCTCAGGCGCCGCGGTTCTGGCTTACGATCCGCAACGGAAGGTGGCGATGCTCATCTCGGAAATGCGGCCGCCCGTCATGATGGCTCGCCGGCACGATCTTCTCGAACTCTTCGCTGGCGCGGTTGATGATGGTCGCTCGCCCGGCGAGTGCGCCCTTTCCGAGGCGATGGAAGAGGCCGGTCTGCGTCTAAGCGAACTCCTACCGGTGGGGGAAGTCTGGATGTCACCTGCCTTCTCAACGGAGCGCGTCAGCCTGTTCCTGGCCGCTTATTCGAGGGAGGATCGGGTCGCGGCCGGCGCCGGTCTCGATGAAGAACAGGAGCACATCCGCACAAGGGAGATCAGCCTTGCCGAGCTGGCGAGCATGCACGCGCGTACCGATTGCGGGACGCGAAGACGCTGATCCTCGTGCAGACGCTCATGTTGATGCACCCGGAGCTGTTCGCCGCCGCCGCGCCGCCATCCGACCGCGAGAAGGTTACTTAAGTAGATCGGCGTAGATGTTACCTAAAACGGCGTCTCTATCTGCTCCAGGCCTTCGGTCGGGGATCGCATGCGGCGAAACGCTGCCGCCCTTGCCATTGAACACGACTTCGCGATGACCGACCAGTTCCGCAATTTCCTTGAGGCTGGCGTGGCTGAACAGCCCCATATGGCCCCAGCGAAGCTCTCCTGTGTATACTCCCATCGCGCCGCGGCTAAAGTCAGAGTTAAATTTCATTGCATGCAGCAGGCTAGGCGTGTTGACCCTATGCCAACAACCCGGCTTAAGCATCCGCCGTGTTTCGGCTAAATACTGGATCTGCACAATCTGAGGTGTGTGCTCGATGAGATCTTCATCAAAGATAAAGTCAATGCAGTCATCGGGCACGTCGACACGGTTCCCCATATAGGGAAAATTGAAATACCATTCCGGGTGTTGGAGTGCAAAGTCAGGTGCGTTCCGGTCGATGTCAACGTTAAGGAATCCGGGGATCGGTACCTGACCAGCGCCGAAATACACTCTGACCGGCTGGCCAGCTGCGCGCAACTCCTCCACCCGCGCGGCGAAACGCTCCATCTCCCGGTCAGGCGTCTGGGCTGTCGCATCAAGCTGCGGAAGGTCCGTTGGCGAAATCAGCTTAAAGCTCTCCCAAGCGCCGGCGGACGGGCGGTTCACTGGCGCGCTGATGCGATCGAGTTCGGCGCAGAGGAAGAGGTTATCCTTTTGGAAGGTTAGGAGACCGTCGCGCGTTCCGACGCGGTAGCCTGTTAACGGTCCTTGCGTCAGCACTTCGCCCTCTGACGCGGAATCGAGCTCGATCGCGTCACCCAAGTCGGCCCACCGCTCTAGCTGCTCAATGCGACCATCTCTCTGAGCCAGCACCGTTCCATGAACACTCAACAGAAGCATTCCCTCGATCCCCTACTCGGATTGTTACTGCGCCTTGATCAGCGGCGACAATGGCGCTCGCCGACTACAGCATCCGCGTACCGTCCCCGAAGAGCCTATCTGCGCGCGCTGGCTCGCGCAATGTCGGCCGCCGTACGCCGGGGGAGCGTAGGCTGGCTCCCCGGCGGATCAAAGCCACTGATGCCGTGAACAAGAGATTGCTTTATATCGCTATATATCGAGCGGCCGGTAAGCGGGTTTTCCGCGGCGAGCGCCGGTGTGAGCAATAGCTGGAAGGCGCGGCTGAGCCATGCGCCCTTGGAGACAAGATGGGGCGCAAGCAGGTACGGTTCGTCGGCAACTGCCAAGCGAATGCAATGGCCGGCCTATACCGGGAGTTCGTGGGCGCGCCGAATGGCGAGGAGGTCATAGCGATCGACGATCTCGGGCTGGACGCGGCCGCGCTCCTCCGGTCGATCGAGGGTGCTGACATGGTCGTAGCCATGGAGCGCGACTTCAAGCACGGGCTTACTCAATTAGAGCTCCGCACGAGCGTCAAAATTCATGTTTTCCCGATGGTGATCGCTGGTTTTCTCTGGCCGCACGCCAACGAGTCGCATGTTCATAACTTGCCTGAGCGACCGATCTCCGATGGACCCTACCCATCGCAGATTGGGGACAGCTTCCTCAACCGCATGATCAGGAGTGACGTGTCGCCGGAAGAGGCGCTCCAGCGCTACCTGGAACTCGACATCGCCAAATATGCGAGCCTGGACAGGTTGGTGGAGATCTACCTGGACAAGCAGCGCGAACGCGACGTGGCTACAGGCTTCAGCATCGCGCCACTCGTGGAGGGAAGGTTCAGGACAGAGCGGCTGTTCCTCACCGCGGAGCATCCAGATGGGTGGCTTTTTGGCGTCGTAGCCCGGCAGCTCTTCGAGAGGATGGGCGTGCCCGGAAGCGTCATCGAGACCGCGTTGGAGACGCTCACCCGGTCGCCCTTCCCGCCGACGGAGCTCCCGCTCCACCCAGGCGTCATCGCGCACTTCGGACTGCCGTATGCGGACGAGGCCACCCGCTATCCGATGAACGAGGAAGGGCGCTTCACCTTCAGCGAATATGTGCTGCGCTACATGCGTTACGAGAACAACCCAGAGCTTCGCGCGGCACTCTACATGGCGACCCGCGAGGACTCATCGCTGGTGCTGGAGAAACTATACTCGGCGCTTGAGACGTCGCCGCTATCGGTCGCCGCCCACCGCACCAAGGGCGACATGCTCTTCCGACTGGGACGCGTCGGCGAGGCAATCGAGGCCTTGCAGGAGGCGATTCGGATCGCCCCCGATCATGCACAGAGCTATGCCGATTTGGCGCTCATGCTCTCCCGCAGCGGCCAATCAGCGCGCGCCTGCGAAGTCGCGGAGCAGGCGATCGCCGTTGATCCGAAACTCGGCGGCGCCCACAGCGTGCTGGCGGAGGCGCGCATCTACAGCGGCGATTTGCCCGGCGCGCTGATGCCCGCACGTGAGGGCGTCCGGCTCTCACCGGGGCGGGCGCATGGCTACCGCATGTTTGCGATGGCACTGCACGGGACCGGCCAGTCTGTGGAGGCCGAGGGTGTGATCCGCACCGCGATGCTGATCGAGCCAGAGGTTGCCGACCATCGCAACCTGCTCGCGGAAATACTGGAAGCTCAGCAACGACGCGAAGAAGCTCTCGACGCGCTGGAGGAAGGGATCGCTGCCGGCTGGAAGAACGATCAAACCTATTCGCTGCTCGGTAATTTCTTGCTTTGGGCGGGCGCTCTGGACCGGGCCGAGCAGGCGTTTGCGGAAGGGGCCGAGCTTTATGATCATTACAGGCCCGATTTGCGTGACTGCATGATCCAGGTGCAGCAGATAAGGGCGGCTGCACATGGATGAGGCGAAGGCCGAAGCGTTCACAAAAACATCATCACATCCACCAGTGCCCACATGTCGATGCTGTTGGCCGTAACGCGACGGGTAATCTCCTCAACGCGCGGCTCGATACTCGAAGGCTTTGCCGCCTTCCCGACAAGCCGATAAGCGCGCAGCGTAGAAGAAACCGTTGCCGCTAGGCGGCGTCAGATCGAAAACCAAAAAGCCGCGGTCGAGCAGCGGCTGGATCAGCTCCGTTTGGTCCTTGCCAGGTAAGACGCGGTGCCACTCCACCATTAGCGCGTCAATTTCCTGCAGGAGGTCGTCGCGGCTCAGTGACTTGAACAGTGGGAATTCAGCGCCCTCGCAGTCGACTTTGACGACTACCCGGAGCCCGCGCGCTCGCGCTGAAGTCACGATCGGCCGCAGGACGGCAGCGGCTTCGCGCAGTTCAAGGCGGGTCGGGATACCGCCCGCCACGTCCTGGGTTGATTGGCCACCCGAGTCCCCGCGGGTGTCGGCGACTCGGAATATGGCGCTCTCGTCCGCGTCCGATAGTCCGACCATCGTTGGCTTAATCTTCGCTGCCAAATTTGGGTTCAGGCGGAGATTCGCCAGCCCGCGCGTGAACGTCTCCTCAAAAGGCTCAAAGCTGTGGACCTCCGTCACGAACGGTTTGGCAGCGAAAAGGAGGGACGCGAGGCCGACATTCATGCCGACGTCTATGACGCAGGTGTCGTGTGGGCTAAGGAAATTGTAGGCGCTCTTCGTGAACAGCTCGTCGACGAAGTTCACATCGTCGTAGCAGTTCGCGTTAAAGGTAACGCCGGAAAACGTAATGGTCATGCCATCTGTTGAGCGGCGCAGCGTGGCGCCAGCGTCGTAGAAGGCTTTAAGCAGCGGCCGTCGATGCCGCAGCAGATCGGTGGTTCGAACGCTGCCCCGGCTCGCCTCGGTTGATGCGTCTTCCGCGAGTCGGCTCACGCTCGGAGCATCGTAGACACGTAGCGGTACCGACCCGGCGACGTGGACCCGATATTCAAGGGCAGCGGAGTCGCTAATCTCGAAAGGCAGCTCTATCTCGGCGACGCCGCTTTGGAACTGCGAAGCGAACACGAAATCGTATGCCAGCAAGCGCTGACCGAATTCGGCAGCCACATCGACGAGCGCAAGAGCGGTGTCGTCGCCCAACGCATCGGCCTCAAGCCGGAATGTGACCTTGTACCTTCCAGAGGGGAGCGATTCGTAGGGGCCGTAGACCGCGTGACCTCTGGACCCCTGCTGCGTCCTGATCACCTTTCCGCGCGCGGTCTCCGCAGTCTCGCCCAAACTCGCGTTGAACATCGTTATCTCTCCGGTGGCGGAAGGAGCACGTGCCGGAGATAAACGTCAAGCAGAGTCGGAGCGTGTGCTGAGCTATCTGCAGGTGGCTCTCGCAAGCGCGCGACGGTTTCGCGACAACCCAGTTTATCCCGATACCGTGCATCATGGCGGAAGGTGCTCGGGCAGCCCGATATCAATTGGATTGCGGACACATCGGGAAAGTGGACGCTATACGGAGCTTAAGCGATGCGCGAGGCAGAGCTTGAGCTGCGTGAGGCAGGCGCCGCGAGGCGATAAGGTCGCCCCGACCATCTCTGATCGAGGCGCAGGCGTTGGCATCCCGAAGGACCAGCATGGCTCGTGCGAAGCTTCTATCCCGGCGAGTGGTTGCTGGCGGTTAATCGGTCACTGATCAAGCTGAGGAATTTCGCCGCGCCACCGGGCGCGTAGTCGGACAGTGGAGCGCTCTTATCCTTGCGAGGGCGCACCGCGGTACTCTCGACGCATAGATAAGTGGGCGATCAAAGCATCGATTACCGATGTCACATTTCCCTGCCTTAAGGGAACATTAACGACGCGGTTGGAGCAGGGGTCATGCCAGAGCGGCTAATGGAACTGGCGATGCGACATGGCGGCCCCCCGCAGGGATCAGCACAGATTTACGCCTTGTCATTGTGGAAGTGCATGACAAATGGCTACCTGGCTAAGTCTTTAAGCCGCGACGAAGCGGTGTCATGTTTTCTTAGGAACTATGAGTTCCTGGTCAAGAAGGTATCGTGTGAGGGAGTGCTGAAGTTATGCTCGGATGATTATGTTCTGTGGGATAATCGAAGATACCACGTTACTGCCAAGATGGAGCATGGCATTCTGGATGAGAGCGAGAATACGCTTCACTTCAAAGAAGGATGGCGGGCTATTTACGGAACATCTTTTAGCTTTGTGCCTGGCCATATATTCGGCTCAGACGAGCCTGACGTTATCCTGATCTCTCGCATGCAGGGCAGGGCGGGTGAAGGAGAAAAGTACTTAGAGGCTACAAAGTCTTGCGGCGACATCACGCCACAGTTCGTGACCTACAATGTACTTTTGGGTCTAGCCAAGACACTACGCATACACAGTATTATTGGCGTGGCGGCTCAAAACCAAGTCTATTATAAGGAAGCGCTATCTGATATTTTTATACCGACTTACGATTAATTTTTCCTGTCACTACTTGGTAAGATCCCACGAGATGGCTTCTTCTGTATATCGACAGCTAATTACCACAGGCCGCTATCTGCAATCGTAAGCTGGCACAGAAGGCGGGCGAAGAAAAAACGGTTGATGAAAGAGGGGATCATTGAATCCGCGTCAGAGAGATGGCTGCAGTTCTGTGCCAGTGTGGCCTGAGTCAGCCTCGCGAAACCGGATCGCCGGACATGGGGCTAATGATAACTACGAGCTGCACCAGCTCTTGCTGAACGCGATTAGCCAATCACCGGGCCGAGCAGCCGCCAGTGGCCAGATACATGATCGTCGGCATGTACCACCAGATGAAGGGCGTCAGCGTGAGCTTGTAGGCCAAGCGGCGCGACAGGGTCGGGCTGAGCAAGGACTGCCGGTTCTTCACGCGGCGAGGCTAGGACCCCCGTCCGAGGACTCAACGATGCAGTTTGCGCAACGGCAGTCCCAAATGCGATAGGTCGAGGCGAATCGTCTCCGGAAAGGCGACAGTGCTGCGGCAGCAGCGGAGCCTAGCCATGCACGAGGAGATTGGTCGCCTGTATTTCTAGTCTCGCGCTCGATCTTCGCGCGAATATGCCCGCCTCTATGGCGACAGTCCGATCGGACTCCTCCATTTCAGGTTTGCAGAGGAATACGATAAAAAGGCCGCAGGTTTGGGTGTTTCGCTGTCGCGCGACGCCGAGCCTGTTGAATTCGTACCCGGCTGCACATCCGCTCGGCTCTGAGGTCGCTGCGATGGCAGAGTCACTCGTTCCGCTAAACCTCGGTGATCAGGCCGAACCCAGCACGCGCGGAACCGGCGAGAACATCTGCCCAAAATGCGAAGTGGCGACTTGGACGGTCCCGAATGCGAGTTCTGCGGCGGGACAGGCAAGATAGTTCGAGGCATAAGCGGCGGCTATATTGCCTCCATTGCCAAAGTATCATGCGCGCATCCTTTTGATCACCGCTCGACCTTGATTTTAAACGCTGACGCCTTCCCCCGCGCCGCGGCCGCCCGACGATTCAGTGCCTTCGCAATCGTCTCGGCGTCCGAGCCCGTTTCACCCATCTGCGGAAGCAGGGTCAGCTCATCGCGTGACGAAGCGCGGGTGCCGACATCGCGCATTATCGAGCCAGCCTCAGTCCGAGCTTCACCACCCGCCTTTCAAGGCCGCTTCAGTGCGACCCTGAGCACGTGCGATTTCGGTCAGGCTGACACCACTCGTCACGAACCTCCGCAGTTGCTCCTCATCCGCTTCGCTCCAGCGCCGAGCGGGTTTGTTCGAGCTCACCCTCACCTCGCCACGTTCATCTTCAGCTTTTGAACCTTGCCTCGATACCAGCGATCGTGCGCCCGAGCTCGACCGCTATCTGCTCGATAGATGCCCTCGCGCGCGCCATCCTTCGCAGCGTCGCCACGTGTTCGTCGTTCCAGGCTTCGCCGCGGCGGTGAGGCATGGCGTTGATGAGACAAGAAATCCTCGGCATCGGCCATGTCGTTCTTCTGTCGCTTCACGTAGGGCTTTACGCAGGCCGGCGCGATCAGCTTCACCTCGTGACCGAGCCGCCCGATCTCGCGCGCCCAGTGCGCGCCGCCGCATGCCTCCATCGCCACCGTGCAGCGGGGCAGTTCCGCGAAGAAGCTGAGAAGCTGCTCACGCCGTAGCTTCTTGCGCACAACGACTGCCCCATCGCGATCCGCGCCATGCACCTGGGATACGTGCTTCGCCGAATCCAGCCCGACTGTGATAATCTGTTCCACGGACGCCTCCTGGGTGGTCTGCAACACCACCACTCTGGCACATGGATGCCGTCGGGGGCGTCCAACCCATCAACCTGTCGGCTCACAAGGGCGCCGCGGTACGTGAGGTGATCGAAGCGGTCGGCGCAAGGCTGCTCTTCCTCCCGCCCTACAGCCCCGACTTCAACCCGATCGAGATCAAGCTCAAAGCGCACCTCCAAAAAGCCGCCGAGCGCACAATCCACGGCCTCAGGATCGCCATCGGACGCATCATCGACCTCTACTCGCCCGAGGAATGCGCCAACTAATTCGCCACCGCCGGCTACGATGCAACGTGATCAGAAACGGCTCTAGCCGGCGCTGCTCTCGCACAAGAGACGAAGGACGGCACCGCCGACCTCCGCCGGGGTGATGAAGCGCATGCAGGCGAAATTCTGACCGCAATCCTCAAACCGGGTCAGCGCACAGCCCGCGCACGGGATTCGGCGACTGACGATGAGGCCGTCCCCTTCCTGGCCCCATTCGTTCCAGTTCAGCCGGGGCATGTGCACGCTCACCACGCGCGCGCCACGTAACGTGGCGACCTGCTTGGGCCCGGAGTCGTTCCCGACGAAGGCATCGCAGAAGGAGAGCAGCGCGTCAAACGCGTCGAACGGGAGTCGGCCAACCGCATACTTCAAGCGGTCCACGCCGAGGATCTCCGCAGGCACATCGATATCCTCTTCGCTTTCGCTGAGGATGACGATGGTATGGCTAGTCTCGCGCAGCAGCCACGCGGCCAGCGCGCCGTAACCGTGCCAGCGGTTGAAGCCAAGCCGCGAACCGGCGTGGAGCACGATGTACCGCTCACCCGCAGCGATTCCGAACCGCTGCAGCAGGCTGCGCTCGAGATCGGTCCGCGCAACCACCTGCAGCGGGTTGCTGGTCATCGCGCCCAGCCGCTCGATCAGCGCTACGAGCTTGCCGGAAAGCGGCGTGTTTTCGAGCTCGTTGGCAGGATCGTGGGAGCGGGTCTCGAGTCCGGCATCGAGCCACGGCGTCTCGCGCTCATTGAACCCATAGAGGAAGCGGGCGCCGGACAGCCGCAGGAGCGCGCGCGAATCGGCCGTGTCGATAAGGTCGATCGCGAGGTCGAATCGGAAGCGCGCGAGGGTTCCCTGCAGTGCGCGCTGTTCCGAGGCTGACATCGTACGACGAGCGAGCGCCGGGTCCTCCGGCAGGCGGATCGTGAGGATCTCGTCGAATAGCCGGAGTGTCGCGGCGAGTTCGGCATTGGCCGCGCTCAGCAGGCCGACGATGCGCGCCTGCGGGAAGAGGGCGCGGAGCCGTCGCAGGGCCGGGACGGATATGACCAGATCGCCGAGCTGATCGAAGCGCTGCACGAGAATAGAGTCCATCGGGCCGCCAACCACCGAACGGTCCGCCCGACGGATCATGCTGGCGCGCGCGTTAATCGACGCCTCGACTTCGCCTCGGCCTGGATCGACCACCGCGTCGGAGCTGGGGCACTCGGCCTCGGTTAATGGTTCCCCGATCCACACCATTTCCGTCAGCGCGCGCGCGATCCTGCCGCCGTGCTCACGGTATCGCAGTTCGAGCGGGCGCCGTCCGCGCGGCGCCGTCGCGAAGTCGTGCCAGATGTTGAAGACGAACTTGGAAGGCGCTTGCCCGGACGGCGGCGATGACGGCTGGAGATGCACGGATCGCAACAGCTGGCCGTCGAGCAGCAGCTGTACCTCGACCAATGGCGCTGCGCTCACGCAATAGCCGCGGATCGCCTCAACGCCGCGCAACACCCTTCGCCCCCACAGGCCGGACACGCGCCTGGCGCCGAGCCGGAAGAGCTGGACATGCTCCCCCGGACGGGCGGCTGCCGCGACATCGATCGGAAGAAGTTCCGGGAGCGGCACGTCGCCTTCCACGGCATCATCGTTCGCATCGCCTCGGTCGCGAAGCGAAGACAGCTCTTTCAGTGCTTCCGGCCAGCCCGGCTGCAGCTCGAGGGCGCGGCCGTAGAACCGCTGCGCCTCATGCACCCGCCCGATCAGCTTGTTGAAATGACCAAGCTGGAGTGCGAGATCGGCGTCGTTCGGCGCGCGTTGGAGCGCGGCTAGATAATAGCGCTCGGCACCCGAATAGTCGCCGCTTTCCTTGTGCATGTGCGCGCATTGAACGATCACGCGCACCCGATCGGGCGTGAAGCGGAGCGCCTCGGCGTAGAGCGCTGCCGCCACCGCGAAGCGGCCATGGTCTCGTGCCGCGTCTGCCTTGCGCGAAAGCCGTCGCGACATCGCCAGATTACCGTGCCGAGGGAGGCGATCGATAAGCGTGCGCAAGGGGCTCGGCATTGGCCTAGGGCGTAGTTGCCGCGCCTGAGGAGAGGAAGACAAATCATGTTGGGCAATCGGTGTCATCGCGCGAGCGGTAGTCGGGGCATCGAGTTGCTGCAATCATAGGCTGCAAACCCGCGCAGCCGCATCCTTGCGTTGCAATTCGTCGGGCGATCGCACATGGCCGGCCATGTCGTTTGCAATGCGCTATCGCGTCGAGGTCGAGCATCGCTGCTCTTCGGCTCCACGTCATTCGAGCTCAGGTTGAAATGTGCCTCCAAACTTCAGGCGGATAGGCATTTAGCCGCATGATCCTCGTCACCGGCGCAGCCGGCTTCATCGGTTCCAACTTCGCCGCCTCGCTGAACGAGCGCGGGCGGACTGACATCGCGGTGTGCGATCGCTTCGACGACGCCAATAAGTGGCTCAACCTCGCCAAAAGCCTCTTCGTCGATGTCGTGCCGCCCGATGCGCTAGCGGCCTGGCTCGCGAGCGGTCCCAAGCTCAGCGCTGTGGTCCACATGGGGGCCATTTCGGCCACGACGGCGAGCGATGGCGACGCAGTCATGGAGACGAATTTCCGCCTTTCGCTACGATTGCTCGATCACTGCACCGCGCACGACGTGCCTTTCCTCTATGCGTCTTCCGCGGCGGTTTACGGGGACGGCGATTGCGGGTTTGCCGACGATATCACGCCAGCGGCGATCGAGAAGCTGCGCCCGTTGAACCTCTATGGCTGGAGCAAGCGGCAGTTCGACTATGTGGTGGCCGATCGAGTCGCCCGCGGCGCGAAGCTGCCGCCTGCCTGTGTCGGCTTCCGCTTCTTCAACGTGTTCGGCCCCAATGAATATCATAAGGGCGAGATGCAGAGCATCGTTGCCAAGATCGCGGGACCGATCGGCCGCGGCGAGCGGATCACGCTCTTCAAGAGCCATCGCGAAGGGATCGGCGATGGCGATCAGCGGCGCGATTTCGTCTACGTAAAGGACGCGGTGGACGCGGTGCTGAGCTTTCTCGGGCGGGAGCGGATCGCGGGCATCTTCAACATCGGCACAGGAAGTGCGAGAAGCTTCCGGGAGCTTGCCGAGGCGGTCTTCAATGCCTATCAGCGGCCGAGCGCGATCGACTTCGTCGACACACCGCTGTCGATTCGCGACAAATATCAGTATTTCACGGAAGCGTCGCTCGATCGTCTTCGCCAAGCCGGATGCACGACCGCCTTCCGGCCGTTGGAGGTTAGCGTCGCGGACTATGTCGGAAGTTATCTTCGGAGCGGCGATCCCTATCGCTGAGTTCGGCCTCGATGCCATCGCCGGCGTTGTCGCGCGGGGTCACGGCGTGGCGTCGGGCACGGCGCGCGATCGGCGCTTTCCAAACGGGACGATCCGGCTGCAACTACCCTTCTTCGAAGGCGCGATAGCGAACTTCCAGGCCTATCTTGGTGGATCGCCTTTTGCCGGCACGATCAACATCGCCGTCGACACGGAGGCGGTCGTGATCATGCGCCCTGAGTTCCGGCTGCCGGAGGTGCGCTGGACCGACGTCTTCGGGCCCGAGACTTTCTACCTTTCAGCGGCCCAGCTCGTGCACGGCGATGGGCGTTATCCGGTGTTCCTCTACATGCCTGATCCGGCAAGCAAACCCGATCATCACCAGCCGCGGCAGGTCGTTGAACTGCTTGCGCGCCGCTTGCCCGAGGTCAGCTATGGCAACCGTGTGACGCTACTGTTTCGGCCCGACGCGATTGCGTTCACGCCATGAGCCTGCGCATCTCGTTGAACACTTCCTCGACCCCGATCAACCGGATGCAAGCGAAGTCCCGGCCGCATTCCTCGCCGTTTCGCCCAATTCCACAGCCCGCGCACGGCACGCGCCGGCTGATGATCGATCCGGTTTGCTCTTGCCCCCATTCGTTCCAGCCAAGCCGCGCCATATGGATGCTGACGACCGGCGTGCCGCGCAGTGCGGCGAGATGCTTTGGACCGGAGTCATTACCGACGAAGATGCGCGCCCGGGACAGAAGAGCATCGAAATCGTCGAATGCGAGTCGCTCCGGAAGCCTGATCAGCCGTTTCGACGGCCGTTCCTGCTGAATGGGATCCTCACCCATCAGGACGACCTGGAGCGCGGTCCGCTCAATCAGCACCTGTGCCAGCGAAGCGTAGTGCGGCCAGCGGCTGTAAGCCAGCCGCGCGCCGTTATGCAGGACTGCATATTCGGCCGATGCTTCGATGCCAAAACGTTCGAGCCGCTGCCCACCGAGCCCCCGGCGCGGCAGTATCTCGGCCGCGCCATACTGAGCTGCGATGAGACCGTTGACAAGCGCGAGCATCTTGCGCGACGGCGGGATGGTCTCGCGATAGTTCACCGGATCGTGCGCGTTGATATCAAGGCCGGCGGAGAGCCAGGGCGTGTCGCGGTCGCGAAAGCCATAAAGAAAGGGCGCGCCTGAGAGCTGCAACAGCGGCCGGGAGCCCGCGCCTTCGCCGAGATCTATGGCAATGTCGAAGCGATAACGGTGCAATGTCGCCGTGAGCGACGCCTGTGCTTCGACGGTCATCGTCCGACGTTCGTCGTGGCCATTGTCCGCGAACGCGCAGGTCACCACCTCGTCGACGAAGTCGAGCGTCCAGGCGAGCTCGGTATTCGCGTCGCTGACGAGCAGCACGATGCGCGCGTCGGGAAAGCCTGAACGCAGGCGGCGAAGCGCTGGGATCGAGCAGACAAGATCGCCGAGCTGATCTGCGCGCTGCACGAGAATGGTGCGCGGCTGCGCAAGCAACGAACGCCGCGCCGATCGGATGACGCTGGTCCGCCCGTTGATCGCCGCCTCCAGACCGCCGGTGTCCGCTTGCGCCGGCGACACGAGGGCATCCGAGTCCGGGTGATCGGCGGCGGGCGGCGGGGCAATGGTCAGGACGGTGCGATAGGAGCGGGAGCGCCGACCCTGCTCCGCGAAGCGTAGCTCGATATCCTTGCTGCCGGGCGTCAGCCCCGACACGTCGCACCAGATATTGAATACGTATTTCGTTCTTGCCGATGCCGGCAGAGGCAGCGCCTGGAGCGGTTCGCGATGGAAAACGACGCCATCGATCAGGACGAGCAGCTCGGCCGCGCTCCCACTGCCGATCGCGAAACCATGAATCGCCTCAACTCCGCTGAGGACGCGGGCGAATCCGCTCGCCGTGCGCGCTCGCTTCGCGCCAAGCCGGCGGACATGGACGCCGAAGCCCGGTTCGCTGGGCTTGCCACTCGCGGCGAGAAGCTCGGGTACAAGGGAAACCGATCCCTCGGCGCATGAATTCGGCTCAGCAGCGGCCCGGAAGCTTCGAACCTGGCGGGTCAGCTCGGGATTGGTCGGAGCAAGCCGGAGCGCTTGCTGGTAGAGCCGCTCGGCCCCGGCGTCATTCCCCAGCTCGCTATGCATATGCGCAAAATGGGCCAGGATGCGCGGATCGGCGGGCGCAAGTCGCGTCGCCTCTTCATAAAGGACGCTCGCCGCCTCGAACCGCTGCGCATCGCGTGCGCGGTTTGCTCGCAGCATCAGCCGATGTGCCATGCCACCTCGCGACAGGCTGGGAAGATAGGACAGCGCGATCCGAACCATCGTCGAGGGCGAGGCTATGGCCATGTCCGCTCCTGATCGGGGCGGCGCCGCCGCTGCAACAGGCCCATCAGCGGCGTCGCTCAGCGCCCGCTGGATGTCGCGACCAGCCGGCTCGTCGAATGGCCGGCGCTGAGATCGGCGAGCACGACACGACCACCCCGCGCCTGTACGACGTCGGCACCCGCGACCTGCTCGATCGTATAATCGGCGCCTTTGATCAGCACGTCCGGCTTGAGCGCCTCGATCAGCTCGCGTGGCGTGTCCTCATCGAAGATTACGACCGCTGCGACACCCTTCAAGGCACCCATCACGATCGCACGCGACTGCTCGTCCTGGACGGGACGCGTTTCGCCCTTCAGTCGCTGTACTGACGCATCCGAATTGAGCGCCACGATTAGCCGATCGCACGCGCTCGCCGCCTGCTGCAGTAGCGAAACATGGCCGGGGTGCAGCAGGTCGAAGCAGCCGTTCGCGAATCCCACCGTTAGCCGTTCGCGCGCCCAGGCCCATCGCAGCGCGACCATCGCATCAGGGCTCAGGAGCCGGCCATCTTCGACCCCAGAGGAGACATTCTCAGCTTGGATCGAGCCGGAAAGTTCATCGCAGCTGACGCTCGCCGTTCCGAGCTTCGAAACGACTATGCCCGCCGCATGATTCGCGAGCCGCATGCACTCGAGCATAGGGAGATTGGCGGCGAGGGCCGCGGCGAGCACGGCGACAACAGTATCGCCGGCGCCGGAGACGTCAAAAACATTCTGCGCGGCCGTGGCAAGATGGGTGGGGCCACCATCGGTTGGGAAAAAGGACAGGCCCTTTTCCGAGCGGGTGAGGAGGATGTGGGCGCCCGAAACCTTCTGAGCGCGCGCTGCCGCGGCCGCCGCTTCCTCGTCCGTCTCGCAAGGCAGGCCGGTTGCATCTGACAATTCCTTGCGGTTGGGAGTGAGGATCGAGGCGCCGTGGTAGGCGGCGAGGTCCAGGCGCTTCGGATCGACAATGACCTTCTTCGACGAGGATCGCGCGTGGTCGATCACCGCACGCAGCACGCTGTCGGTACAGACGCCCTTGCCATAATCAGATATAACAACGGCATGGGCATCATCGATCGCCCCCCGGGCCGCTGCGATCAACCGTCCCTCGAGGTCGGTCCCTAGCGGCAGCATGTCCTCATGATCGACCCGCACGATTTGTTGATGCGCTCCGATTATCCGCAGCTTGCGGGTCGTACGGCGATCGTCGGTCTCTATGATCCGGGAGCAGTCGACTTCCCCCAAGCCGCAGATCGCATCGATCAACTCAGCGCGGACCGAGTCGCGCCCGGCAAGCCCCACGAGGTTCACACCGACATGCAAGCTCGCCAGGTTAGCCGCGACGTTGGCGGCGCCTCCGGGAACGGAATGCTCGTTCACGACGCGCATCACGGGAACGGGCGCCTCGGGCGAGATGCGGCTGACCTCGCCCATCATGTAGCAATCGAGCATGACGTCGCCGATCACCGCAATGCGGCTCGACTGAAGCAGTTCGACGGGTGGGTGGATCACGATTTGATACCTATTTCGAGCTGATCCCGCGCACCGATCGCTTCGCTGGGCTCGCGAGAAGCAAGTTCGGTAGCAGCGACGAACAAATGGTAGAGCGTGCTCGCCGGAACATAGTCGACGAGTGGCCGGCGCTTGTCGTCAAGGTGGTCGATCCAGCCTCCGGCGAACGGGTGTCCGACGAAATTCTCGAGAAGAGTTCCTGCCATCGCTTCTGCCAGTTCGCGTGAGCCCGGAGCGCCGGCGCGCTCCTGAGCGACGGCAGCCTTGATCGCTTCGGTATGCGGCCAGACCCTGTGCGAGGACTTGATGATGACGCGATCGGTGTTGAGCTCGTCATGGATTAGGCCGTGGTCGGAGATCCCGCAATCCCGCGCGGTCGCGTGTAGGCGCCCGGCGCGCAGCGTCGTGTCCGCTTGGCAAAGGCGATCATATTCGGAGAGGAGCCAGCACCATTCGAAATGATGCCCCGGCTCGAACACATGCGCACGCTTGACATCGGGGTGAAACGTCCAAGCTTCGTCGAAATGCTCGATAAGGTACTCGTCTCGCACCAAGCGGCGATCCAGCAGCTCGACTAGCTGGCTGGCGCGCTCGCGATAGCCGCGCCCCGGCGCAGCCGCTTCGAGGGCAAGATATGCCTCGAGAAAATGCATGAGCGGGTTCTGGCGCTTGGTGCGCACGGTAATCGGTGCCGCATCGTAGAGACCGCCGTGGGTCACATCGGTGAGCTCGCTATCGATGAAGCCGATGATCCGTTCCGCGAGCACCAGCAGCGCGGCATCGCCGGTCAGTTGATACACCCACGCTATCGCTAGCAGCACGAATGCGTGGGTATAGGCGTCGCGGTCCGTCGATAGCGGTCGTCCTGCGCCATCCACCGAGAAGATGAAGGAGGAGGTCCTGCCGTTGCTCGAGCCGTAGGTCCTCAGCAACGACTCCAGGGCTCTCGAGGCGAGCTCCGCACCTGGCTCGAACCAGCCGAGCTTCGCCGCATGCGCGTACACGTAGATCTGGCGGGACTGCACCATCGCGCGCTGGGGCACGTCCAAGGGCCGACCCGCGAAGTCTAGACGCTCATGAAAGCGATGGCGCACTGTATCGAACCCACCGCTTGCCCAAAATGGCAGCGCCTCATTGATCACCCATTCTAGATAGACTCGTGCTCGGCCTGCGAGAGCGCCTCTCACCCTATCTCTCCGAAGGCATGTTCGGCCAGCATGCTTCTGACGCTCGCCGCGAGATCGCACGCGTTCGTCTCCACCAGCAGAGCTGGAACGCCCGCGGCCGCGGCGGCATCGAGGTCGCTCTGCCGGTCGCCGATCATGAAGCTTCCTTCTCGGCGGATAGGGAGATCGCGCATCGCCTGCATGAGCATGCCGGAACCCGGCTTGCGGGTATCATGCTCTATCGCGAAGGCCGGAATCGTGCCGTCCGGATGATAGGGGCAATAGTAGAATCGATCGATGCGAGCGCCCTGCTCGCTAAGCGTTCGCAGCATCTGGTCATGAAAGCGTTCCACATCCTCGACCCCGTAATGGCCGCGCGCGATGCCCGACTGGTTCGTGACGACGATCACGAAGTAGCCAGCGGCATTGAGGAGGCGAACGGCCTCGACGGCGGTGGGGGTGAACCGCAAGTCTTCCGGCCGGTGGGTGAAGCCCATGTCCACGTTGAGCACGCCGTCGCGATCGAGGAACGCGGCGGCACGCGCGTCCTGTTCGGCATACCGGGCGACCGCCGCCCGATTGGCCGAAGGAAGGCCACGGTGCCGCGCGCCAAGTTCAGGCGGCATGCTCGCGCACGCCTGCGACGATCAGCCAGCCAATCGAGTAAGCGAGCAGGAGCGCGATCAGCAGCGTGATCAGGATGCGACCGCGCTCTGGATAAAGCGACTGAACCGGCATGTTGGGCTCCACCACCCGGACGAGATAGAGCTGCTGCCGAAGCGCCTGCTCGCGCGCGCGCTCGAGGTTGCTCGCCGCGGCGTCATAGCGCTTGCTGAGGAACTGCTGCCGCAGCTGGAGCCCTTCATAGCTTCCGATATCGGCCGCGATCGCTTGATTCCCGCCAGTCAACCGTCCGAACTGCGCCGCGACCTGTGCGGACAAGGCATCGACGCGGGACTGGAGCGCCTTGAACTGCGGGCTGTTGTGATTGATCATCTGGCCCATCGACGCGAGCTGCGCGCGCGCCGCCGAGAGTTGCGCCGTGAGCGTCGAAACTAGAGTGATCTGGGCCTGTCCCGACGCCGCTGGATCGATGTCGCGACGATTTTGCCGGAAGTTGGTCAGCTGGATCTGCGACTGAGCGAGCGCTGCTTCGGCATCGGCCAGCTGCCGGCGCGACATGCCGATAGCATCCTCGTAGCTGCGCCGGTTGAGGACGTTCACCCGCTCTTCACCCAGCTGCAGCAGCCGGCTTATAAGAAGAAAAGCGTCATCCGGCCTGAACGCGCGCACCGTTACGGTGGCGATGCCGCTGTCGGCATCAATGGCGACCTGCACATGCCGGCGATAATATTTGAGGAGCTGCTCAGGCGTCGGATCGGACGACCACAGCCTGCTGAACGGGTCAATGCCGGGAAGGGTGAAGCGCTCGATGAGCCGATCCTTTGCTCTGAGCGTCGCGACGGCGTCATGCGATGTTAGGTAGTCGGCAACGCTCATCGCGTCATTCTGGCTGCCAGACATGCCGGCCATCGCACCCAATGCAGCCGGTATGCCGGGCGTGCCTGGTTTGGCGCTGTCAACCGAGTGGACCAGAAAATGCGCCTCGGAGACGTACTGGTCCGATGCGAACACATAGAGATAGGTGGCCGTGATCAGAAGCGGCAAAGCGACGACCAGCAGGAAGAGGCGGCGGCGCCATGCCCATTGCTGGATCCGCTCGCGATAGGTGCGGCGCGGCTCCTGATAAGACGGGTCCACCGGAGTCATAATGCCGTGCATGTTCATGCTCAATCTCGACTTCTGAAGGGCGCCGGAACGCGCGACATTATCCCAGATGCAGCTTGTGACGAAGTGTCCGCACGCAAACGAGCCCGGTCCAGGTTAGGATGGCGCACGCTGCCACGAGATATTCGCCGTAGAAATAATCCAGTTTAGCCGCGCTGAACTGACCGTAGCGGGCAAGCTCAAAGATGCTTGTAATAGGCAGGTAGCTCAGCCAGTCACGATAGGGATGCGGCAGCCAGGCGAGCGGGATGAACGCGCCCGACAGACCCACCATGAAATAGGAGTAGGGGTGGACGAGGCGCCCGATGGTCCGGTTCTCGTACGAGATCGCTGTGATAACGAGCGAATGACCGAAGGAATACCAGAACATGAGGCCCCATGCGGCCAACAGCGCCAACGGCCTCACCGGCGGATTGGCGAGCCTGAGGCAGATGATCAGCGTCATCAGGATGACGAAGGTCAAGAAGACGCCGGCAAACTCCAGAAGCGCCCGCGCGATCGTAATATCGAGGATGGTGACCTGCCGGTGATAGAGTAGCGGCGCGTTCGCTTCGAGGCTCCCCTCCGATCGGTTGACGATACCGCGGAAGAGGATGAACACGGTATATCCGAGGACGGCGAACGGCAGCGCCTTCATGTCGCCGCCATGACCGGCGTGCGACGAGGCGGAGTGAAGCAGTCCGATCACCGTGGCAAGCATCATCGGTTCGCCGACCAGCCATAGATAGCCCACATTCTCGCGGCCGTAGCGCGTGTGGAGCTCGCGCAGGATAAGTGCTCCGATAACGCGGCTTTGGATCGCAAGAGCATCGAAGAAGCTGCCGCGCGCCGATTGCGGGAATGGGACGCTACTCATTCACAGCCCTATGCAACATGTTGAGCACGATGGCGAGATGCTCAGGCCAGGTCGGCGCGCGCCACGCGGCGCTGCGTTGTCGCTGCGCCGCGGCGAGAGCGGAACCCGGCGACGCAAGATCTTGGATGGCGGCCTGCCAGCCAAGCCCGTCGAGCGGATCGAGATAGAGAGGGACATCGCCGCCCGCCTCGCGCAGCGCCGGCAGATCGCTGCAGAGCACCGGCACCCCCGCCGCCAACGCCTCTGCAACCGGCATACCGAAGCCTTCGGCAAAGGACGGCAGCAGCAGCCCGGCAGCGCCCGCAAGCAGCGACTGCGTCGCGCGATCGCCCAACCGCCCCTTCTCCTCGACGTAGCCGGCGAGCGTCGGGCATCTTTCAAGCATGTCGATGACCTGCTCGTTCTCCCAACCGCGCCGGCCGACGAGTATGAGCTTCGGCACGTTCTCCGGGCGCTGCCGTTCGGCTAGCCGGCGCCACAGGTTCAGCAGGAGAAGATGGTTCTTCCGTGGCTCGATCGTGCCGATGCACAGGAAGTAGGGCGGCTGCATTGAGACAGCGGCGGTCGCATCGCGGAGGCCGCTCATGGTGCCGAGCCGCGCCACGTCGATGAGCGGCAATCGATTGGAACGAGCCAACCAGGGCTGCAGCGACGCCAGGGTTGCCTGAGAATTCGCGATGATTCCGCTGGCCTGTTGAGTAATCGTGAGGATCCGCTCGCGATGCAGCCGAGCGCCGTTAGGGCGCGCATATTCCGGATATTCGAGCGGGATGAGGTCGTGGACCAGGCAGACGAAGCGCGCTCGCTCGCGCCGCAAGATATCGGCGACTAGGTTGGGCTGCGTGAGATTGTTAGGCGATGCCTGAAGATAGACCCGCCGCGCGCCGCTCGCCGGCGGCTTGGGGAAGCGCAAGCTAGGCGAGAGCCGAAGCCACCAATACGCGGCGAACCGACGCGATCTGCCGTCGCCGCCGCCTGCCTGGTCCCAGCGCTCCTCGGTCGCGGCGAGGAAGGCGAGCACCGCGTCTCTGCGCAATCGGCCGTAGACGCCGCTCGGGTGGACGGCGGCGAACGCCACCCGCCGCTCCGGCAGAAGCTCGAGAAGGCCGCGGGCATAGGCCATCTCAACGCGATCCACACCCGTCGGCGTCGAGTGCAGCAGTCGCGACAGCAACCGCGAAAGATCGAGGACAACCTCAGCTTCCTTCATGAACCGCTTTCTGTTGGCGCGTGTACGGCGTCCGCCTCAGTGGGGGATGACGGGAGCTCCTCGTGCCGGCTTAAAGGGCAATCCAAGCTGCGCAAGGGATGGCAGCGGCGCACCCCTACCGCGGAGCTGCGTCGGATGGCGTGTGACGGCGGTTCGCGCTCGATTTTAGATGCTTGTCGAGCAGCAGCAGGCGCTCTCAGCACGATTAGACCGTTCTCCCTGGGTAGCATGTGAGACTTGCCATGGGCGGCCATTAGCGCGCTGTTGCAGGCACAGGCGATTGTTGCAGCGCTGCAGTCGACCGACTTGGCTCAGGGTTCCGCGGACAGGTCGGGAGCCGATTGCTTTGAGGGAGGCGGAGGCTTCAGCGGGTGAACGCCTGGCTTCTGGTATCCCGCTTCATTTCCTGGCAGCACGTCGCCGCCGCTATCGTCCTGCGCGCCGCAGCAATCCTGCGCCATCTGCGCGTTCGAAGCGGCAGCATCCGCTTTTTCGACCTGCTCGAGCTTGGCCTGCGTCTCGGCCAGTTCCGCCTGAAGAACCCGGACTTGCCGCTGCAGATTGGCGTCGGGGCGGCTGCATGCCGACACGAGCAGCGCGGCGACTGCAAAGATGATCGAATACGGCCGGCTCATGATTGGCGCATAGCAGCGCCCCGAGGAAGGAGTAAGCCGCCGTGGCCTGGCGGCGACCTGATTGTTGCCGTGCACCGCGTAAGAGTGGATAGATGCCGCCGTCGCATTCCGGAGGATGGACAAGCGTTGAAGATCGCCTTCGTGGGCAACTGCCAGGCTCACTCGCTCTGGTTCATCTATGACCGCTACTTCGGTTCGCGGCTTGGTCAGGCGACCGTGTTCGTGGACGGGTGGAAACGGGATTCGCTGGCCGAGAGCAACCGCGCTCTGGCGGAAGCCGACATCGTGATCGCTCAGCTGTTCACCGGCCCGATGGGCGCGGAACTGGACCGGCCACGAGCCGGAGCCAAAGTCATAAGGTTTCCGGACGTCCGCGGCAGCTTTCTTTGGCCTTATGGAAACGAGCCACGTCCGGACAATCCCGTCACGCCGTTCATGACGAGCGGTCCCTATGACCCGGAAGTCGGAGACCGCTTTCTCAACCGAATGATTCGCGACGGTGTCGCTCCCGAAGAGGCGCTCGATCGCTACCTCGCGCATGACGTGGTGCGCGAAACCAATCTGTCGCGCCTGTTCGAGATCATGGTAGATCAGCAGCGCGTCCGAGACGCCGCGACGGGAATGACGACTGCCGATTTCATTCTCGAACGCTTGCAGTGCGAGCGCCTCTTCCGAACGCAAGGTCACCTCGAGAAAACCTTGTTCGATCACCTCGCCAGGCAAGTCTACGCTAGGATGGACATCGCGCTCGATGAGATTGACGCAGCGCTTGCGCGAGAGCTTCATCATCCTTTCACGCCATTCCATGACGCGCCAATCCATCCCGCGGTGACTGCTTATTTCAGACTCAATTACCTAGGCTCCAAGCCGCGCTTCTACCATTTGCATGAAGGTAGGTTCACGTTCGAAGAATACGTGCTGCGCTATATGCGCAACCAATGGTGTCCGGACCTTCACCAGGCGTGCGCGCGGCTCGACCACCCGGATCATGAGCAAACGCTCGCACTGTTCGACCGGGCTTTTCAGTTGGTGACGGACTGCGGACATGGCTACGAAAAGAAGGCCCACCTTCTATGGACCCTCGGCCGTTTTCACGAGGCGGTGGAGGCGATGGAGCATGCGCTCGCACGGGAGCCCGGCTATGGTTACTACGAGGCAGTCCTGGAGCATCACCGCCGCTGGGCCGAGAACGGCTAGTGGAACGATTGGTCCTTAAGCGACTTGGCGGCTAGTCGCTCGTGTACCAGATCGATCGATTGACGAGACGTCTGAACTCCGCCGCTTCATTCTTCCGCCAGTCGCCCGGCCAATGCAGCAAGATCGATCTTCTCGGCGCGCGATCCAGTCATCACCTCGGCGACCGTCGCAGCGACGTGATCGAGACGCTCTGCTTCATGCTCCGAGGAGAGGAAGAAGCGCAGCCGCGCACCCTGCTCGGGCACGGCGGGATAGAGGATCGGCTGCACCTCGATGCCGCGATCGAATAAGCGATCGGCGGCGCGCGCGGCGACGATCGAACTGCCGGTCATCACCGGCACGATCGCCGCGCCGATCGAGGCGCCGGTATCGAGGCCGTGCCGCCGCGCTTCCGCGAGGAAATGCGCGCCGTTCGCGTGCAGCCGGCGCACGCGTTCCGGCTCGGCGCGCAGGATCTCGAGACTGGCGAGCGCCGCAGCGGCGATTGGTGGCGGCAAGCCGACCGAGTAGACGAAGCCCGGCGCCGAGCAGCGCAGATAGTCCACGATCTCGCGAGATCCGGCGATGTAGCCGCCGCAGCCTGAGAGCGTCTTGCTCAGTGTGCCCATCCAGACGTCGACCTCGCCGGGATCGACGCCGGCATGTTCGGCAATGCCGCGCCCGGTCGCGCCGAGGACGCCTAGCGCATGGGCTTCGTCGACCATCAGATGTGCGCGGTGCCGTCTCGCGATCTCGACGATCCGCGCGAGATCGGGAACGTCGCCGTCCATGCTGTAATGCCCCTCGATCACGATGAGCGCGCGGTCCGCGGCGACGCGCGAATGGCTGAGCATGCGCTCCAGCTCGTCGAGGTCGTTGTGCGGGAAGGCGAGGCGGTGCGCGCCGCTCGCCAGCGCGCCCTGGACGATGCTGTTGTGGCTGAGCGCGTCATGCAGGATGAGATCGCCGCGGCC
>Ga0213875_10000697_pt1 | contig 26014 bp, 24 predicted proteins | sample BarmaccomBMRX_R8_FD_160105 | JGI IMG/M metagenome (GOLD analysis project Ga0213875, IMG submission 160105) | Root-associated microbial communities from Barbacenia macrantha in rupestrian grasslands, the National Park of Serra do Cipo, Brazil - RX_R8 | ecosystem: Host-associated > Plants > Roots... | reverse complement strand
CCCGCAGCGGCGAAGCCCCACCGCGGCCCGGCTCGACCCTGCGGGTCCCGACCGCCCGCAGCGCCCCGTCGGCGTCCGCCCCGGCCGGCCGGCCGACCACGCCCCGCAGCGCTCCGACCAGCGGACGCGCCGCTCCGGCGGCCCCGCCCGCCGCGTCGGGTCCGCCCCCGGCCGCCGGTCGCCCGGCCGCGGCCTCGTCCGGAGGCGGCAGCCGTCCGACGGCCGCTCGTTCGGGCGGCTCGTGGTGGCGGTCGAGCGGCGCCTCGTCGGCCGGCTCCCCGGGGTCGTCCGCTAGTTCCTCCGCTAGCTCGTCGGGTAGCTCGTCCGGCGGCGGCCTGTTCGGCGGCCGGGCCAGTCGCCCGTCGGCGCCGCCCCCGCCGGCCGGGCCCGCCCCGGCCCCGCCGCCCGGTCCGTCCACCTTCGGCGGGCGCCCGTCGGCCAGCCGGACCCGCGGCACCAGCGGCGGCGGTAACGGCAACGGCGCCCGGCCACGACCGTCCGGTGGCTCCGGTGGTTCCGGCAGCTCTGGTGGCTCTGGTGGCGGTGGTCCGTGGTCCGGCCCGTCGGCCCGCCCACGCTGGCAGCCGGGCCCGATCCGCCCCTCCAGCGGCTGGATGGGCAGCAGCGGCCAGGCCGAATCCGGTGATGCCCCGTCGTCGTCCGGGTCGGCGGGCCAGCGCGAGAACGGTCAACGCGACAGCGGCCCGCCGGGCCAGCCCGAGACGCCCCTGCCGTTCTGGCTCCGTCCCGTCCGGCGGAAGAAATAGCACCAGACCATGGACCTGTCACCAGGCCAGCAGAAGGCTCTGTTCGCGGCCGTGGTGGTGGTGCTGGTCGGCCTCGGCATCTGGCTGACCGCATCCCCGCACGGCAGTAAACAGCCATCCAGCGCCAAATCGCCCTCGCCGACCGCCGCGGCCTCGACCCCGGCGGCGGCGGGTGGGTCGCCGTCGGCGGTCCCGGTGCCGACCGGCTCCGGGAGCGTCAACATCTACCAGTGGCTGCCGTTTAGCCAGCAGGCGCTGGCCCGCGCGGCCGCCGTCACCACCAAGGTGACCCAGGACTACAACACCTTCAGCTACACCGAGAACGCGGCCGGCTACGTCGCCTCGATGAACGGGCTGATCACCAGCCAGCTCAGCCAGACCCTCAAGAACGGTTACAGCACGTTCGGGGTCGCGCAGACCCGCACCAGCCAGAAGCAGATCTCGACCGGCACCGCCGCCATCGACTCGATCCGGACGTTCGGCAACGGCAGCATCACGTTCGTGGTCACCGGCACCCAGAAGCTGGCCAGCACCAACGGCACCACCACCAACACCAACCAGTACGCGGTCACCGTCACCGGCCAGGGCAGCTCCTGGCAGGTCTACGACATCGAACCGGCGTCGGCAGGTAACACATGACCCGGGCCGGTCGCGACGCTGGCGTCAGCCAGATCGTCGTTATCGGCGTCGTCGGCGTGGTCGCGTTGCTCCTGATCGGGGTGCTGACCATCCCCATGCTGGTCGGCGGGTCCAGCCTGCTCTACTCGGCCGGCACCGGCGGTCTGGGCTGCTCCGGCAACGAGCAGCAGGCCAAGGACGCGCTGCAGTCCAAGGTCAGCAACGACGCCAAGAACTCGATCCCGTCCAACTACCTGATGTGGTACCAGAAGGTCGGCCAGCAGTACGGGGTGCCCTGGGTCCTGCTGGCCGGGATCGGCACGGTCGAGAGCGACAACGGCCGCGACCCCGCGACCGGGGTGTCCAGCGGCGACAACGGCTTCGGGGCGGCCGGCCCGATGCAGATCGGGATCGGCGGCGCGGCCGGCAACACCTGGGGCGGCGCCCCCAGCCACCCGGCCTCGGAGAAGGTCGCCGGGGTGGCCACCGACGAGGACGGCGACGGCATCGCCAGCGTCTACGACCCGGCCGACGCGATCGCCGGCACCGCCAAGGACCTGCTCGCCCACGGGGTGCTCAGCAACCCGTCGACCGCCATCTTCGCCTACAACCACCTGCAGTCCTACGTCCAGGCGGTGGAGAGCTACGCCAACCAGTACGCCAGCGGTGGTTACACGGTCTCCCAGTCGGTCGGCAGCACCTCGACCACCGCGGCCGCCTGCGTACAGCTGGCCGGGACCGTGGTCGGCGGCAACGGCACCACCACGACCGTGCCCAACTCGGCGGTGGCGGCGGTCATCTCCTACGCCGAGCAGCAGATCGGCAAGCCCTACCTGTGGGGCGGCACCGGCCCCGACGCCTTCGACTGCTCGGGCCTGATGATGATGGCCTACCAGTCGGCCGGCATCGACATCCCGCGCACCTCCGAGGACCAGTTCAGCTGGGGCCCGAGCGTCCCCGCCAACCAGGTCGAACCGGGTGACCTGGTGTTCTTCGCCGGCTCGGACGGCACCACGACCAGCCCCGGCCACGTCGGCCTGGTCATCGGCGGCGGCAAGATGATCGAGGCCTACGCCACCGGCTTCCCGGTCCGGATCTCCACCTACGGCAGCTCCACCTCCGCCCCCGGCGACGGCCAGGTGGTCGGTTTCACCCGCCCCTGGGCCCACGCCGGCGTCACCATCCCCGGCGGCCCCGCCTCCGCCGCCCCCACCACCGGCGCCCCCACCCCCTGACCCCCTACCTGCCCTGCGGCGCCGCCGCCAAGCGGTACGCCCGCGTCCTGGACCACCTGGGCGTCACCGGGGTGCACGCCCACAGCCTGCGCCACCAGTTCGCCAGCGAAGCCCTCGACACCCACCCCCGCTGGACCACCCCGCCCAGCCCGGGCGTCTAGCGACCGCCGCCCCAGCCCGGCATTTGGCGCGGCCCGGCACAATGAACGGTATGACATAGGGGCCTGACCGCTGGCACCGATGGCTGATGGACGCGCGATTCGGCGGCGTTCCCGCTGTCCGTGAGCGTCTTCTCACCGATCACTTGTATCCGGTCAGGGATACGGTGCTCGACAAGGCCACGCTGGAGCCCGGTGACACCGTGCTCGACGTGGGCACCGGGGACGGCCTGATCGCCTTCGGCGCGCTGGAACGGCTCGGGCCGTCTGGTCACGTGGTCTTCTCCGACATCTCCAAGGACCTGCTCGATCACTGCCGCGCAGCCGCCGCCGCGGAGGGTCTGCTTGACCGGTGCCGGTTCGTCTTGGCGTCGGCGGATTCGCTGGCTGATATCGCCGACGCCTCGGTCGATGTCGTCACTACCAGGTCCGTCCTGATCTACGTGAAGGAGAAGGCAGCGGCGCTGCGGGCGTTCTGCCGCGTGCTCCGACCCGGCGGACGGATCAGCCTGTTCGAGCCGGTCAGCGTGCTGATGCGCGATCCTGACCGGCTCCTCGGCTACGACATCACCCCGGTCAAGCCGCTGACGGCCAAGCTCAGAGAATTTTTCCACTCCGTCCAGCCGCCCGGCGCCAATCCCATGACCGATTTCGACGAGCGCGAGCTTATCCGGCACGCCGAGCGAGCCGGGTTCACCGACATTCACCTCGAACTGCGCGTCACCGTGAAGAACGGCAAACGGCCGGTTCCCTGGAATCATGCCCTGCGCATGTCGGCGAACCCGCTCGTGCCGCCGCTGGGCGAGGTCCTGGACCGGGTGCTCAGCCCGCAGGAGATCGCCGAGTTCACCGCGCACCTCAAGCCGCTGGTTGAGTCCGGCGCCGGCCGGGATCGGCAGGCACACGCCTATCTAGTTGCCGCCAAGGACTGAAACGGCAGGGTAAGGCTCTGGTGGTAGCGCTTGGACCACACCCGGCCCGCGCGGCCTGCACGCGATCCGCATGCAGGCCCAAGACGCCGCGCAGCCTAGCCAGCCCGCCGCATAGCCAGGCACGCCACCGGCAGGCCCCGGGCCCGACCCTAGCCACCAGCCAGAAGAGTCAGTCAGAGTCAGGAACAACCGCGCAGCCCTACCGCTGCGTCAGCATATGTTGACGAAGCTGCGACGTCAGCTTATGCTGACGGGTATGGAAACGACCCTGGAAATAGCCGAGGGCGCCGCCAGCAACGACCCCGAGGTCGGGTTGCGCGCGGTGGCCGCTCTGCGGGCTCTGACCGAACGCCTGGAGGTCCTCCAGGTCGAGAACGCCCGCTCGATGGGCTGGTCCTGGCAGGACATCGCCAGCCGCCTGGGTGTGACCAAGCAGACCGTGCACCGCAAGTACGGCCGCCGGATCGGGAGGCTCTGATGTTCGAGCGCTTCACCGCTTCGGCCCGCCGGGTCGTCGTGCAGGCCCAGCACAACGCCCGCCGCTTCGGCCACAACTACATCGGCCCCGAGCACCTGCTGCTGGGGCTCGTCGTCGACGAGGAAGACCCGGTCAGCGCGCTGCTGCGGGACCTCGGGCTCACCCCCGAGCGGACCGAGGCCGAGTTCAGCCGGCTGACCCACAGCCAGCCGGTCGGGCCGCCCGGCAGCAAGGCTCCCGTCCCCGCCGAACCGGCGGCCGGTCCGCTGTCCGGCCTGGACCGGGACGCGCTGGCCGCGATCGGCATCGACCTTGACGAGGTTCAGGCCCGGATCGAGGCCACGTTCGGGCCGGGGGCGCTGAACCGGGTCGCCCTCCGCGGCCAGGGCCACCCGGCCCGGCGCCGGCTGCTACGCCGCGGCCGCCGCGGCCCCGCCGGTACCGGCCCCGGCCATGGGTCGCCGCCCCACCACATCCCGTTCACCCCGCGGGCCAAGAAGGTCCTCGAGCTGTCGCTGCGGGAGGCGGTCGCGCTCGGCGACAACTACGTCGGTATGGAACATGTGGCCCTGGCCCTGCTGCGGATCCGTGACGGTGCGGTCCCCGAGCTGCTGGCCCGCCTGAACGTCTCACCCGACGCCGCCCGGGCGGCCCTGCTCGACCAGCACCGCAAGGCCAGCTAACTGAGCCGTGCCAGCTGAACCCCTGCTAACTGATCGTGGCCCGGCTCAGGCTGAACTGCTCGTGCCGTACGTGGTCGACCTGGCCCAGGAACGCCTTGAACTCCCCGAGCCGGTAGGCCGTCCCGTCCGGCCCGGTCGTGGTCTCCACGTGGAAGTCCCGGCCCAGGTCGGCCAGCCGCCGCAGCACGGCCGGTCCGCTCAGCCGGGGGCCGGGCCGGCCGGGTGCGGCCGCTTGTACGGCCGCCACGATCTGGGGCGCGGTCAGGAAGCCGTCCCGCCCGCGCAGCACCGCGAACACCGGGTCGTGCACGTGGGCCGACTCGTCGGCCAGCGCCAGCGGCTCGCCCTCGTGGGCCAGCGCCCGGGCGATGGCGCGCCCGACCGCCTCGGCCACGGGGGGCGGGAAGGCGTTGCCGACCTGCCGGTAGCGAGCCGTCTTGCGGCCGCTGAACTCCCAGCCCCAGTCGTCCTGCCAGCCCTGCAGCCGGGCTACCATCGCGCAGGTCAGCTTGGGCCGCAGGGCCGGGTCGGCGTCGGGCCCTGGTGCCTCGTCGGCCACCCCGAGCCCGTCCACCCCCAGCTCGGCCCAGGCCCGCTTGGCCCGGGTGGGCCCGAGGTCGGCGCCACCGTGCTTCTTCGACCCGCCGACGATCGTCGGGGCGATGCCGCTGGCCCGCCAGGCCCACTGGTCGGCGCCGGGCCAGCCGCGGGCGCCCATCAGGTCCCGCAGGGTCTCCCCGACCGTCAGGGGCGGGGTCCCCAACGGGGCCGGCCACCGGAACCAGGGCGCGTCCTCGGCCCGCACCGCGACCAGCACCGACCGCGGGCGCAGCTGGGGGACGCCGAAGTCGGAGGCCTGCAGCAGCTGCCAGCCGGGCACGTAGCCGAGCTCGCGCAGCCGGTCGAGCACGTGCTGCCGGTAGGCGGCGAACCGGTTCAGGCTGAGCCCGCGGACGTTCTCCAGCAGCAGCGCCCGCGGCCGGATCCGCCCGCACAGCTCGACCGCCCAGGCGAACAGGTCGCGCTCGTCGGTCGCGCCGAGCTGACGGCCGGCCACCGTGAACGGGGGACAGGGCACCCCGCCGGCCAGCAGGGCCACACCGCCGTAGGCCTCCGGCTCCCAGACCGCCCGGTCGGCCACGTCGCCCTGGGCCACCTTCCAGCCGGGCCGGTTGGCCCGCAGGGTGGCGCAGGCGAAGCCGTCCAGCTCGACCGCCAGCGCGTGCTCGAACCCGGCCCGCTCCAGCCCCAGCGCCTGGCCTCCCGCCCCCGCACAGATCTCGACGACCTCAAGATCCGTCACGTAGGCCCTCCTCCTGCTGCTGCGCCTGACCCTTAGTGTGGCGCAAAGGTGTCCCCGGTACCGGGCAACGGCGCGTGGCCGTCCCCGCGTGTCCTGACCGGACGTTAGCGGGTACCTCTGACAGCGGGGGTCAGCTGACCGGGCGGGAGCGCCGGGCGGCCCGGATCCGGGCCCGCGGCTCCGGCTTGCGCTCCAGCTCCTCGGGCAGCCGCAGCAGCGAGTTCGAGGTGCTGTCGACGACTTCCTCGGCGATGTCGATGACCCGGCGGCCACGGGTCCGGGCCGCGGTCCGGAGCAGGTCGAACGCGTCGCGGGTGCGCAGCCGGTGCCGTTCGGCCAGCACCCCGATGGCCTGCTCGACCCGCACCCGGGCGGTCAGCGCGTGCTCCAGCTGCTGGACGGTCACCGCCAGCCGGGCAGCTTCGTCCTGCTCGGCCGTCTCGCCCAGCGGCCGGGCATGCCGCGGCCCGGGCTTGGGCGGCGCACCCGCCCCGCCCGCCCTGCCGGCCGCACTCGTCCCGCTGGTCCCACCGGCCCCGCCGGTCTTCGCGGCCAGATCGGCGGCCAGCAGATCGGCCAGCACCATCGCGCTGGTCAGATCGGGCGCCTGCTCGTCCCCGACGACCCAGCCCCGTCCGGATCGGCGGACGACGGTCTCGTCCGTGCTCCCGCTCATCTGCGGCTGCCTTTCCTGGCCTTTCCCCAAACGGCTGGCCTGCGCTTTCGCGTACGCCAATCTGGGTAATTGATATCGCTGCCCCGTATGACATCGATAAATATAGCTGAACAAAAAAATAAACCCCGGAGTTCAGCCGCGACCCGGGCGGACCCGTGGCTGAACGACAGGGGCGGTAGGGGCCGTTGTCCCGGCTAGGCCGGCGGACCAGCACGCAACCGCGTGGGCCGCTACCCAGAACGTCCGGTTATCAACCCCATGACACAAATCCCGCCCGGCCGGTTCGTCCGGCCGGGCGATCTCGCGTCAGCTGGCGGTTAGTTCCGCCATGCGCTTTTTGACCTGAATTGATGACGGATTTACCATTACGCTGCCGTCCGGGAAGACGACGGTGGGGACAGTCTGGTTGCCCCCGTTGACGCTCATCACGTACTCAGCGGCGGCCGGGTCGCGCTCGATGTCGACCTCAGCCATCTCGATTCCTTCGCGCGCGAGCTGGGCCTTGAGCCGCTTGCAGAACGCGCACCACTGGGTCGTGTACATGGTCAGCGGAGCCGACACCTGCTGTCTCCTTCGGTCTTGGATCCCCGTTCGAGCGTTGCAACACCAAAGAGCGCCGGTGCCTTCCCGAACCGCGCTCCGGTCCTACCATGGCCGGTGTGGCTGAGGATGTGACGCACCGGCTGGTAACGGTTCCCGGCGGCCGGATACACCTGGTCGAGCAGGGCACCGGCCCGCTCGTGCTGCTGATCCACGGGTTCCCGGAGTCCTGGTACTCGTGGCGGTACCAGCTGCCGGCCCTGGCGGCGGCCGGGTACCGGGCGGTCGCGATCGACGTGCGCGGATACGGCCGCTCGTCCAAGCCGGCTGACGTGGCCGCCTACCGCATCGTCGACCACGTGGCCGACAACGTGGGGGTGGTGCAGGCGCTGGGGGAGCAGCAGGCGATCGTGGTCGGCCACGACTGGGGGTCGCCGATCGCGGCCAACTCGGCCCTGCTGCGGCCGGGCGTGTTCACCGCCGTCGCCCTGCTCAGCGTGCCCTACTCGCCCCGCGGCGGCCGCCGCCCGACCGAGACCCTCGGCGCGCTCGACGACGGCCACGGCGGCGAGTTCTACATCAGCTACTTCCAGGCTCCGGGCCGGGCCGAGGCGGAGATCGAGCCGGACGTGCGCGGCTGGCTGACCGGCATCTACGCGGGCCTGACGGGCGGGGTGGTGCCCAAGGAGCAGATTCTGCCGATGCTGTTCGTGGCGCCCGGCGGGCGGCTGGCCGACCGCTTCCCCCAGCCGGCCACCCGGCCGGACTGGATGACCGAGGCCGACCTGGACTTTTTCAGTGGAGAATTCGAACGCACGGGGCTGACCGGCCCACTCAACCGCTACCGCAACATCGACCGGGACTGGGCCGATCTGGCCGCCTGGCATCATGCCCCGATCACCCAGCCGTCGCTGTTCATCGGCGGTGAGCTCGACGGCCCGACGACCTGGCAGGCCCGCTCGATCGAGAACTTCGCCGGGACGATGCCCCGGGTCATGGGCTCGCACATCCTCGACGGCTGCGGGCACTGGGTCCAGCAGGAGCGCCCGGACGAGGTCAACCAGCTGCTGACCGGCTGGCTGGACGGCCTGCCGCGCCAGGCGACGCTGCTTTGACGATGCCCGACGCCGACGCGGTGCTGGCCGCGCTGGATCCCGAGCAGCGCGAGGTTGCCCTGGCCACCCGCGGACCGGTCTGCGTGCTGGCGGGCGCGGGCACCGGGAAGACCCGGGCCATCACCCACCGGATCGCCTACGCGGCGCTGACCGGGGTGGCCGACCCGGCCCGGGTGCTGGCGCTGACGTTCACCGTGCGGGCGGCCGGCGAGCTGCGGGCCCGGCTGCGGCTGCTGGGCGGGGCCGGGCTGGGCACCGAGGCGGTCCGCGCGAGCACCTTCCACGCGGCTGCGCTGCGCCAGCTGACCTACTTCTGGCCGCGGGTCATCGGCGGCCGGGCGCCCCGGCTGGTCGAGTCCAAGCTGCCGCTGCTGGGCGAGGCCGCGCGGGTACTGCGGATCCGCCCCGGTGAGGGCGGCCTGGCCGACGTGGCCGCCGAGATCGAATGGGCCAAGGTGACCCAGACCCGGCCGGACGGCTACGTGGCGGCCGCCGCCCAGGCCGGCCGCAGCCCGGGCACGCTCGGGGCCGACGGGGTGGCGGCGCTCTACGACACCTACGAACGGCTGCGGCGCGAGCAGCAGCTGATCGACTTCGAGTCGGTGCTCGAGCTGACGGCGGCGATCGTGACCGAGAGCCGGGCCGTCGGCGACCAGGTCCGCAGTACCTTCCGGCACTTCGTGGTGGACGAGTACCAGGACGTCAACCCGCTGCAGAAGCTTCTGCTGGACGCCTGGCTGGGCGGCCGCGACGACCTGTGCGTGGTCGGCGACCCGAACCAGACGATCTACTCGTTCACCGGCGCCACCCACCAGTACCTGACCCGGTTCGCGGCCGAGCACCGCAACGCCACCGTGGTCCGCCTGGTCCGCGACTACCGGTCCACCCCGCAGGTGGTGACGCTGGCCAACCAGCTGATCGGGGCGGGCGGGCGGCCGTCGGAGTCGCAGGCCGCCCGGCTGATCGCGCAGCGGCCGTCCGGCCCCGAACCGGTGCTGACCGGCTACGGCGACGAGGCGGCCGAGGCCGAAGGCGTCGCCCACACCATCCGGGCGCTGGTCGAGGGCGGCCACCCGGCCCGCGAGATCGCGATCCTGGTCCGGATCAACGCGATGCTGGAACGGTTCGAGACCGCGCTGACCGCGGCCGGCGTCGCCTACCAGGTCCGCGGCTCGGAACGGTTCTACGACCGGCCCGAGGTGCGGCAGGCCCTCATGCTGCTGCGCGGGGCGCTGCGCGGCACCGCCGAGACCGACACCGTCGGCTCGCTGCCGGCCGAGGTCCGCACGGTGCTGTCCGGGCTCGGCCTCACCGCGGCCGAGCCGGCCGGCGGCGGCACCAGCCGTCAGCGCTGGGAGTCGCTGGTGGCGGTGGCCCAGCTGGCCGACGACCTGGCCGCCGCCCGCCCGGCCGCCACCATGGCCGACTTCGTGGCCGACCTGCAGCAGCGGGCCGCCCTCGGCCACGCCCCCGTCCTGGACGGGGTCATGCTGGCCACCATGCACGCGGCCAAGGGCCTGGAGTGGGACACGGTGGTGCTGCCGGGCCTGGTCGAAGGGGTGATGCCGATCGTCTACGCGCGCACCCCGGCCGCCGTCGAGGAGGAGCGGCGGCTGCTCTACGTGGCCGTCACCCGGGCCCGCGAACGGCTGTATCTTTCCTGGGCGGGCGCCCGCGGGAGCGGCGGCCGCGGTGGCGCCGAGCCGTCGCGTTACCTGGCCGCCCTGCGAGCCGGAGCCGCGTCCCCGACCTCGAAAAAAGTGGTGAGCCGGACATGAGCAAGCAGCTCGACGCGCTGCTCGACCTGCTGGACCTGGAGCAGATCGAGCTGGACATCTTCCGCGGCCGCAGCCCCGACGAGCGGGTCCAGCGGGTGTTCGGCGGCCAGGTGGCCGGCCAGGCGCTGGTCGCCGCGGGCCGGACCGTCGACCCGGACCGGCCGGTGCACTCGCTGCACGCCTACTTCATCCGCCCCGGCGACCCGGCCGTGCCGCTGGTGTACACGGTCGAGCGGGTCCGGGACGGGCGCTCGTTCACCACCCGCCGGGTGTCCGCCATCCAGCACGGCAAGACGATCTTCACGCTGTCGGCGTCGTTCCACCGGCCCGAACCCGGTCCCGAACACGCCGACCGGATGCCCACGGTGCCGCCGCCGGAGGAGATCCCGCCCACCATCGACCGGCTCGAGAAGTTGTTCGGCGCGATCCCCGAGCAGTTCCGGGACAGCCCGATCGACGTGCGCTACGCCGGGCCGCTGACGTTCGAGGCGGAGCGCGACCCGTCCCTGCGCCGCACCGACAACCTGGTCTGGCTGCGGGTCAACGGTGAGCTGCCCGACGACCCGCTGCTGCACGTCTGCCTGATGACCTACGCCTCGGATCTGACCCTGCTCGACTCGGTGCTGCTGGGCCACGGCCTGTCGTGGGCCGACGGCCGCACCAAGGGCGCCAGCCTCGACCACGCGATGTGGTTCCACCGCCCGTTCCGGGCCGACCGCTGGCTCCTCTACGCCCAGGAATCCCCGATCGCGGCCGGTGCCCGCGGCCTGGCCCGCGGCGAAGTCTTCACCGCCGGCGGCGACCTGGTCTGCTCGGTCGTCCAGGAAGGCCTGATCCGCACCACGCTCTGACCTGACCGGCTCGGCCAGACCCGTCGGCCGCTGCCGTCCCGCCAGCCCCGGCCCGGCGTCCCGGCGCCAACCCGCTCCGCGCCGGCGTCCCCCGCGCCAACCCCGGCTCGAACGCGGTCCAGCGCCGCCCCCGCTCCGCGTCGGTTTGTCCGCGATGTCACATTGCGGACTTTCTAGTGCCCGCAATGTGACATCGGGTACAAAAGCCCCGGTCGACCGCTCACTCCGAATGGCATTCGCCCCCTTTCCGAATGCTTGATTTTTCACCTATCTGGCGGCCCCGGAACGGCCGGACATTTTCCTGAAAATCCAGGTCAAAAATAAGTTGCCCGCGCGCGGGACCCCTACATAGGCTTCTGCCATGCGTCTGGGCCACTAGTCGAAACCCCGGAGGGAGGTGCCCAGTGATGACGAACGATTACGACGTCGCGACGACCATGACGGTCGGCAGCGGTGTTGCCGCGCTGAGCGCCGCCCCGCAGGGCGCCGGCGCCACCGGCCTGTCCGCTTCGTGGTGCACGGGGGCCTTCGGCTTCCGCCGGCCGCTGCTCGCCGATCTGGGCCAGGTCCAGGTCAAGCCGGGCTCGGACCGGGTTCAGCCGACCGCCGCCAAGAAGCCGATGCCGACCAACCGCACCAACCACAACTACATGACCCGCGTTATCGCCAATAGCGAGGGCGGATCGGGTCCGCAACCCTTGAGGGAACAACCACCGGCCTGAGCGCCGGCCAGCTCCTCAAGGCCGCGGACCCACACAGGGTCCGCGGCCTACTTGTTTCTCAGGCCTCGGCCCATCGGACGGGCGATAGAGATCGCAAGACGAGGGATGCACGAGAGGGGTTGGCTCCGATGCAGTGGCCCAATGCCACCGCCAGGGCGGATGCAGAGGGATTGACGGCGGGTCCGGTGGAGTCCGGGGGACTCCAGCTGGCCGGTATAAACCTGCCCTGCACCGAGAATCCGGAACTGTTCTTCGCCGAATCACCGCAGGACGTGGAGAGCGCCAAAGCGCTCTGCCGCGGCTGTGCGGCCCGGCCCGTGTGCCTGTCCGGCGCACTTGAGCGCCGCGAGCCGTGGGGGGTCTGGGGCGGAGAGCTTCTCCTGCAGGGAACGGTCGTGCCGCGCAAGCGGCCCCGCGGCCGTCCCCGTAAGACCGAGGTTGCTGCTTGATGGGGCGTAGCCCCCGGGGGTCTGGGGGGCTTACGCCCCCGAGGCCAGCACCGCTTAGCTGAAGCAGCAGCGGCCGGACGAAGACAATGACGTCAAGGGTGGCGAACAGCATGTATCTGACCGAGCAGATGGCAACCGACCGACATCGAAGTCTCCTGCGAGAGGCGACCCGGACGCGCCACGCGCGCCAGCTCCGGGCGCTGAGCCGGGCGAGCCGGCGCGCCCAGCGCGCTGAGCGCCGGGCCAGCACCGCCCGTCACACCGAGGCGCGGCTGCGTTCCGCGCTACAGGTATGACCCTGGGGGACACTCTCGAAGCGCCCGCTGGCCAGCACGGTCGGCGGGTGCTTCGCTTGCGCCGGCCCGGCCGGCCCGGCCCGGCCGGCCCGCTAACCGACCGGCAGCGAGCGGCGGCCCTCGTCCGGCTCGTCGGAGTACCCCGGCATCCAGCGCAGCACCTCGTCCCGGAACCGGCCCTCGCACTCCAGCTGGCAGAGCACGCCGATGCCCGCGGTCGTCACCCGGTGGATGAGCACGTAGCTGGGCGGCAGGTTGAACTTACGGGAGATGTTGGAGGCGTTGAGGTCGGTGACCCGGGCCGCTTCGCCCCGCAGCCACTCGCGGGTGAAGTGGAAGCTCTCCGCCTTCGACGGCTCCGCCAGCGGGGCCAGGAACGCCTGCAGCGCCTCCAGGTCCACGTCGATGCCGGGCCGCAGGAAGTTGTTGGCCCGCAGCTCGCGCTCGACGGCTTTCACATCCGGGTGTTCCTCGCCCATGATCCGCAGCAGCCGGCCGAAGAACGGCGGCAGCCCGTCCGGCAGCCGGTCGACCGCGCCGAAGTCGAGCACCCCCAGCCGCCCGTCGTCCAGCAGCCGGAAGTTGCCGGGGTGCGGGTCGCCGTGCAGCAGCCCGGCCCGGGCCGGGCCGGAGAACAGGAACCGGGCCAGCAGGATCCCGGCCCGGTTGCGCTGCTCCTGGCTGCCGTCGCTGATGATCTTGGCCAGCGGGGTGCCGTCCATCCACTGCGAGACCAGCACGTGCGGGCTCGCGAAGATCACATCGGGCACGAAGATGTCCGGGTCGCCGCGGTAGGCGTCGGCGAAGGCCTGCTGAGACTGGGCCTCCAGCTCGTAGTCGAGCTCCTCCGCGACCCGGGTGCGCAGCTCCTCCAGCAGCGGCTTCACGTCCAGGCCGGGCGCCATCACGCTGAACAGCCGGCCGATGCGGGCCAGCTGGTTGAAGTCGTTGATGATGGCCTTGCCCGCGCCCGGGTACTGGATCTTGACCGCCACCGACCGCCCGTCACCCCAGATAGCCCGGTGCACCTGGCCGATGGACGCGGCCGCGACCGGCCGGTCGTCGAACTCGGTGAACTTGTCCCGCCAGTCCTCGCCGAGGTCCTGGGCCAGCACCTGGTGCACGGTCCGGACCGGCAGCGGGGGCGCCGACTCCTGCAGCTTGGTCAGCGTGGCCCGGTAGGGTTCGGCGATCTCCGGGGGCAGCGCGGCCTCGAAGATGGACAGCGCCTGCCCCATCTTCATGGCCCCGCCCTTGAGCTCGCCGAGGACGCGGAAGATCTGTTCGGCCGTGCGCTGCTGAATCTCCTGGGCGACGATCTCGGCGCCGCGGCCGCCGATCCGCTTGCCGAGCCCGAGGGCCGACCGGCCCAGGTATCCGATGGGCAGGCCGGCCAGCTTGGCGTTGCGCGTTACCGCGCGCCGAGGGACATCTTCATCGCTCACCCTTCCAATTCTCGGTCATCCCCGATGGTTGTATGGACATCAGGGGGCCCGAGCCGCTGGCCAGCGCCGCTCCGCACGGGCAGCGCGGATGCGGCGGCCAGGACCGGCGCCGCCACTGCCAGTCCGGCGCGGTCAGCTCCAGGGCCCCGTCGCTGACCGCCGCGCCCGGCCGCCCGGTGTCGAGGAACGCCAGCACCTGGACGGCCGCCTGGGCGGCGATGGTGACCGCCAGCACGGTGTCGCAGCCGCCGTCGCCCGGCCGGGCCAGCTGGGCCAGGATCAGCGGCCAGGCCGGATCCCGCTCCGACCGGGCCAGGTCCTGGCAGCGCAGGCAGGCCGACCGGCCCGGCCGCACCAGCGGCCCGATCACGGCGACGCCGTCGGCCCCGGCCACCGCCAGGTGCGGGAGCCCGGCCCCGGTCAGCTCGGCCGCCAGCTCGGTCCGGGCCGGCTCGGTCAGTACCGCCAGGTCGGGGCGCTCGCCGTGGTCGGTGGTGCGCACGTCGGGCGCGATCCGGGCCATCACCCGGGCGGCTCCGTCCGCCCGCGGCAGGTTCAGGTCGGCCAGGCCGAGCCCGGCCGGGCTGAGGTCCTGCGGCCGGGCCAGCTCGCCGTCCCGGCAGGCCACCTGGCCGACCCCGGCCGCCGCCAGCAGCCCGGCCAGCGCCGTCCCGATCCGGCCTCCCCCGTGCACCCGGACGAACGCCAGCCGCCGCCGCGCCAGCGTCCGCCCGCCGCCGTCGCTGTGCCCGTAGGTCAGCGAGGCGGCCGCCAGCTCGGGCCCGATCCGGCCCCGGGCCACCGGCGCCAGCGTGTTCAGCGTCGACTGCGGCAGATCGCTGAGGGCTCCGGCCGCGGCCAGTAGTCCCAGCACCCGCTGCACGGTCTTGACCGAGATCCCGGCGTCCCGGGCGGCCGTCACGACCCCATCCCAGTCCCTGCTCCCGTCCAGCAGCGGGATCACCACCGCGGCATCGCTCATGCCGGAAAGGGCCACCGCCCGGCGGGGGTCGACCCCGAGCTGCAGGGTGTCCCGATCCCGCCACACCACCCGCAGCCCGGCCTTCAGCACTGGTCTCATAGCCGCATGGTGACCCCGCCCTCCGACATTCCGCCTCGCTCGCGTCGCCCAGTTGACACATGCAGGTAATTACCTGCATATTGGGGTGGTGACCGAGCGAGCGGACCACGACGCGGTGTTCCGGGCGCTGGCGGATCCGACCCGCCGGGCGCTGCTGGACCGGTTGCGCGAGCGCAACGGGCAGACCCTGACCGAGTTGTGCGAGCCGGTCAACATGGCGCGGCAGTCGGCCACCCAGCACCTGGGCGTGCTCGAGGCGGCCAACCTCATCACCACCGTCCGCCGCGGGCGGGCCAAGCTGCACTACCTGAACCCGGTTCCGCTCTGGGAGATCGAGCGCCGGTGGATCGGGCGATTCGAGCGCCCGCGGCTGGCCGCCCTGGGTGCGATCAAGGACCAGGCCGAGCATCAGGAGGAGACCGTGACCCCAGAAAAAGTCACTGCCGATCGGCCCGACTACGTGTACGTCACCTACATCGAGAGCTCACCCGAGCGGGTCTGGCAGGCGCTGACTGACGCCGACCTGACCGCCCGGTACTGGGGGCACAGCAACCAGTCCGACTGGCAGCCCGGCTCCACCTGGCAGCACGTCCGCGTCGACGGCTCCGGCATCGCCGACGTGGTCGGCACGGTCATCGAGTCCATCCCGCCCAAACGGCTGACGCTGACGTTCGACGCCCCGGGGGAGCCGCCCGCGGGCGGCCCTTCGGTGGTGACCTTCGACATCGAGCCGTACCAGGACATCGTCCGGCTGACGGTCACCCACGACAACCTGGCCGGCCAGGATGCACTGGACGCGATCTCGGCGGGCTGGCCCGCGGTGTTCGCCAACCTCAAGTCCCTGCTCGAGACCGGCCACGTCCTCCCCACCGCCCCCTGGGAGATGCACGCCGGCCTCAGGGCCGAGCAGATGTCCCGCAACGACCCGGCCTGACGGAGGGGGTTGGGGTTTTGTGCCTCCGGCGGGGGCACTTCCGGCTCCGGGATGGGAGAAAGACCCTTTTCGGCCTGGCCCTCCCGCCCTCGCCCGCCGCTCAGCCGAGCAGACCGGCCTGGTCGCGTCAAGCCGCAAAGGGCGCGGCTTGACCCGCCTGCGCCCGGCCTGCTGAGCACGGCTGTCGGGACGACGGCGACGGGATGAGCCAGACCGGGGACGGGTGTGCACTTGGCGTGCCTCACCCGCCACCCTGGTCACACCCATCCCGGCCCCGGTTTCACTGGAGCAAAGTCGGTGATTATCGCCGGTTTCGCTCCAGTGAGACTGAGGGTGTTAGCGGTGTGGCAGATGGGGCTGGTGGGGCAGTACGGCCGGACGCCGGCCCAGCCAACTCCGCCCTCCGGGCAACTCTCGCCTCGCAAGCAACTCCCGCCCCTCGAGTCACATGCGCCTCGCGAGTCCAGCCCATCCAGCAGCCGAGTCACACGGGCAACGAGGCCGCGGGGACTGCGCGCATGGAAGAACCCGGATGCGCGGGCGGTCTGAACCGGGACCGCAAGATCGCCTCGTGAAAGTGCCCGCCCCCCTTCCCCTGAGGACGGCCACGTCCGTGCCGAGTGACCAGGTGCCCGCGCATCCGGGAACTTGCTGGCGACACTAGGAACCAGCGCCCGGACGCGTCAACACAGCCTGTGGATAACCCTGTGGAGGACGTGGGGAGAGACCGGCGTGTTGCTGGGGAAATCCGTCTCGCGAGCCTGTGGATTTCTCTCCGTGCAATTGTCGGCGACCGCTCTCAACTGGCCGAACGTCCTCCACCGGGTGTGGAGAAAAGATTTCCCGGCCGTTCACGGAAGTGGATCAGCTGGTCGGCTCCCCGGGCTCCCCAGGCCCCTCCGGGCCCTCGGAATCAGGCTGGCCCGGCTCATCCTCCGCGCCACCCGACGGCTCCTCGGTCAGCTTGTCCAGCTCGCTGACGTCGAAGTCGGGGCGGCCGCGGACGAAGCCCTCCGGGTCGTCCAGGTCCTCGGCGGTCGGCAGCAGGTCCGGGTGGGCCCAGACCGCGTCCCGGCCCTCGATCTCGCGGGCCTCGGTCAGGCCCTGCCAGATCGTGGCCGCCTCCCGCAGCCGCCGCGGCCGCAGCTCCAGGCCGACCAGGGTGGCCATCGTGCGCTCGGCCGGCCCGCCGGTCGCCCGGCGGCGGCGGATCGCCTCGGCCAGCGCGCTGGCGTGCGGCAGCCGGTCCTTGGCGGCCGCGTCGACCACGGTCGAGACCCAGCCTTCGACCAGCGCCAGCGCCGTCTCCAGGCGGGCCAGCGCGATCTTCTGGGCCTCGGTGTTCTCCGGCCGGAACAGCTCGCCACCGGCCAGCGCGTCCCGCAGCGCCTCGGGGTTGCTCATGTCGATCTGCGGCATCGCTTCTTCCAGCCGCGACAGGTCGACGGTCATGCCCCGGGCGTAGGCCTCGACCGCGCCGAACAGGTGCGCGGTCAGCCACGGCACGTGCGCGAACAGCCGGTGGTGGGCGGCCTCCCGCAGCGCCAGGTACAGCCGCACCTCACCGGCCTCGAGGCCGAGACCTTCGCCGAACGCGGCCACGCCGGGCGGCAGCAGCGCCGCGGTGCCCTTGGGCCCCAGCGGCAGCCCGATGTCGAACGACCCGGTGACCTCGCCGGCCAGCTCGGCCACGGCCGCGCCGACCTGGCCGCCGATCATCGCCCCGCCGACCTGCTTCATCATCGCGCCGAGGCCGCCGAAGCCGCCGAGCCCGCCGCCGAACGCCCCGAACGCCTGCTTGAGCTCCTCGGGCGCGCCCTCGAGCTGCTCCGGGTCGACCTGCATCATGTTGCTCATGCCGTCGACCACGGTCGCCGCGATCGGCTCACACAGCTTCGACCAGACCGGGAACGTCGCCTCCACCCATTCCGACCGGCTCCAGGCGGTGGCGGTCGAGATCCCGGTCGGGAAGGTGGTGGCCTCTTCCAGCCACAGGTCCGCGAGCCGGAGCGCCTCGACGACCTCCTGGCGCTGGGGGGCCAGCACGCTGGGGTCACCGGCGGCCGCCACCGCGTGCCGCGCTACGTTCTTGGCCAGGTCCCAGTTGACCGGGCCGCCCTGCCAGGACATAAGGTCGGCGAACTGGCGCAGCGCGTCCGCGAACTGCTGGGGGTCACCGAATGGGTTGGCGGCTCCGAACGGCCCACCGGGACTGGGCGGCTGGCCGGGGCCACCAGAGCCTCCGCCGGAGCCGCCGGGCGGCTGCTGGCCACCGGATCCTCCGGGGTCACCCGGCCGCCGCTCCGGGTCGGGCGGACCGAAGCCGAACGGACGATCAGTCATTTAGTCCGTCCTCTCGGGCAGGATGGAAGGGTCATGACGGCCACGTTATCTCGGGAGCAGTCTAATTTGAGAAACGCACCAGGCCAGGTTCGCCAACGGCGCAGCGCGGGGCCGCCTGCCCGGCCCCCCGCGGCCGCGGCGGCGCCGGACGCGCCCGGCCCCGGCCGCGCCGTGCGCCCAGCCGGGGACGAGGCCGTCACCCCGGCTCCGCGCGGCCCGGCTGACCCGTCTGACTCCACCGGCGCACCCGCCCTTTCCGAACAAGAGATCTCCGACCAGGAGACGGCCGAGGTGGTCGAGGGCAAGTACCCGGTCGTCGCGGTCACCGGGGCCGCCCGCGGCGTGGGCCGGGCGCTGATCGCCCGGCTGGCCGAGTCCGACCGCATCCGCAAGGTGGTCGCGATCGACGACCACCGGGGCGACGTGCGGGGCGTGACCTGGCGGGTGGCCGACGTCCGCGACCCGGCCCTGGCGGGCCGGCTGACCGGGGTCGACGTGGTCGTGCACACCGACCTCGACCTCGCCCCGGACTCCGAGCACCGGGCCCGGCGCGCGTTCAACGTGCGCGGCGCCCAGACCGTGCTGACCGCGGCCGCGGCCGGCCGGGTGGGCCGGGTGGTGCTGATCACCAGCTCGATGGTCTACGGGGCCAAGGCCGACAACCCGGTCCCGCTGACCGAGACGACCCCGCTGGCGGCCGACATCGACAGCAGCGTGGCCGGCGACCTGCTGGAGATCGAGCAGCTGGCGGGCCGGTCGCCGCGCGCCCACCCCGGCCTCGAGCTGACCGTGGTCCGGCCCGCGGCCCTGGTCGGCGACGACATCGACACGATCGTGACCCGGCACTTCGAGGCGCCCCGGCTGCTGACCGTGAAGGGCTGCGAGCCCCGCTGGCAGTTCTGCCACCTCGACGACCTGGTCTCCGCCCTCGAGCTGGCGGTGGCGGGCGAGGTCACCGGCGAGTTCGCGGTCGGCTGCGACGGCTGGCTGGACCAGGAACAGGTCTACGAGCTGAGCGGGCTGCGCGGCATCGAGATGCCCGCCAGCCTGACCTTCGGCACCGCCCAGCGGCTGCACCGGATCGGGGTCACCCCGGCCCCGGCCGCCGATCTGCGCTACGTGGTCTACCCGTGGGTGGTGGACTGCGCGACGTTGCGCCAGGCGGGCTGGCGCCCCGGGTACGGCAACACCGAGGTGCTGGCGGCGCTGCTGGAGAGCCGGGGCGGCAAGCACGCGGTGGCCGGGCGGCGCATCACCCGCAAGGAGGCCGCGATCACCGCGGCCGGGGCCGCGGCCGGCGCCGGCGCGGTGGTCGGCGCGGCCGCCGTCGTCCGCATCGCCCGCCGCCGCCGCAAGGGCGGCACCTGAGAGCCCCTGTAGGATCGGACCGGTGAGCGCAGTCCGGCTGATCGCCATTCGCGACACCCCGTTGTCGATCGACGAGGTCCACCGGGCCGTCATGGCCGACGAGGCGGGCGGGATCGCGCTGTTCGCCGGGGCGGTGCGCGACCACGACCACGGCGAGTCGGTCCGCGGCCTGTCCTATCAGGCCCACCCCGCGGCCGAGGCCGAGCTGCGCCGGGTGGCCGAGGAGGTCGCCGGGAAGTACCCCGCGATCGCCATCGCTGCCGTGCACCGGGTCGGCGACCTCGCCGTCGGTGACCTGGCGGTGGTGGTGGCGGTGTCGTGCGCCCACCGCGGCGACGCCTTCGAGGCCTGCCGGATGCTGATCGACGAGCTCAAGTCGACCGTGCCGATCTGGAAGCACCAGCGCTTCGAGGACGGTTCCAGCGAATGGGTCGGTTGCGCGTAGTCTTCCGGTCATGCCCCGACCGGCCACGTCACGACGCTCGCTGACGCTCTACATCGCGGCCATCGCGGTGGTGCTCGGCGTCCTGGTCGCCGAACGGCTGCCCGTGCCCTACGTCATCCTCGGCCCCGGGCCCACGCTCAACACGCTGGGCACCGACCAGTCCGGGAAGCCGCTGATCACCGTGTCCGGCCATCAGACCTACCCAACCACCGGCCACCTCAACATGGTCTCGATCACCTACTCCGGTGGCCCGGGGCACCAGTTCAACGTGTTCACCGCGCTGCGGGCCTGGCTCGACCCGGACGAGGCGGTCGTGCCGCAGAGCGAGATCTTCGCCCCCGGCCAGTCCCAGCAGCAGGTCAGCCAGCAGGACCAGGTGCAGATGACCAGCTCCCAGCAGAGCGCCACCGCGGCCGCGCTGACCCAGCTGCACATCGCCTACCAGACCGTGGCCGGCGTGGTCAGCGTCAAGCAGGGACTGCCCGCCTACGGCAAGCTCAAGGCCGGTGACCTGATCACCGCGATCGACGGCCGGGCGGTGACCGGCACCACCGAGCTGACCACGCTGATCAAGGCGGACGCGGCCAAGCCGCTCGCGCTCACGATCAGCCGCGGTGGTAAGACCCAGCACCTGCAGGTGACCGCCGCCCAGGTCGGCGGGCGCCCCATCCTCGGCGTCGTGGTCCAGGACCAGTATCAGTTCCCGTTCCAGGTCACGATCCAGATCGGCCAGATCGGCGGCCCCAGCGCGGGCATGATGTTCGCGCTCGGGATCATCAACAAGATCAGCCACATGAACCTCACCAACGGCAAGTTCATCGCCGGCACCGGCGAGATCTCCGCCAACGGCCAGGTGGCGCCCATCGGCGGCATCCAGCAGAAGATGATCGCCGCCCGCGACGCGGGCGCCACCGTGTTCCTGGCCCCGGCCGGCAACTGCTCGGACACGACCGGCGCGGTCCCCAAGGGGCTGCGGGTGGTCAAGGTCAGCACGCTGTCGGGGGCGATCTCGGCCCTGCAGAACATCAAGGCCGGCCAGCCCGTCCCGTCCTGCTGAGCCCGCTCCGAGGAGCCCCCGGCCCCCGGCCGATATGACGGAAAAGTCACTATCGGCCCGGCTACCCGGGCGGCCGGCCCGACCTGGCCACCCGGCCGTGGCCCAGGCCATAGTCTGGCCCCCATGAACGTTTCCGACGCGATCGCCTTCGCCGGCCACCAGGTGCATATATGTCGCTATCGGGAGGGCGGCACGCTGCTGCGCTGGCTCGGCCCGGACCTGAGCGGCCTGCGGGTGCTGGACGTGGCGGGCGGCGACGGCTACTGGGCCGGGCAGGCCCGGCGGCGCGGCGCCCGCGCGGTGAACATCGACATCGCCGGCCAGAAGCTGGTGCGGGGCCAGCAGCTCGCCAACGCCCCCGCCCAGGTGCTCGGGGACGCGCTGCACCTGCCGTTCCCGGACGGGTCGTTCGACCGGGTGCTCTCGATCTGCGCGATCGAGCACTTCGACGACGGGCCCCAGGCCCTCAGCGAGATCGCCCGGGTGCTGGCCCCCGGCGGCGAGCTGGTCATGTCGGCCGACACGCTGAGCCGCAAGTCGCGCTGGCCGTCCCTGTTCGAGGCGCACAGCCAGCGCTACCACGTCAAGCGCACCTACACCCACGGGCAGCTCACCGAGCTGCTGGGCGAGCGTGGCCTGGACGTCCAGGAGTACTCCTACCAGTTCCGTTCGGACTGGTCAGAGCGGCTCTACCTGACCCTGTCGGCGCACGGCGGCAAGGTCGGCTTCAACGCCGCCGCCCCGCTCGTCCCGCTGGTGGCCGCCTCCGACCGGCTGACCCAGCGCGACCAGGGCGCGATCGTGTTGATCCGGGCCCGCCGCCGCCCGGACGCCACGCCGGAGATCGCGCAGGAGACCGCCAGCCAGGAGCCTGCGACTCACGCCGCCTCGACGTGAGCGTCTGCGCCCCGGAAGGCGTAGGCTTCGGTGCTGACGGGACTTCCACAGCGTTGCTGACCTCCCGAACTGTGCATACGGCACCAAGTTGTCAGTAGACGGGTGGAGAGGAGCGGAGACGGTCGTGGCGCCTCGTGTGCTTGTTGACGCGACTGAGGTACCGGCGGACCGCGGCGCGCTCGGCCGCTACGTCGACGGACTGCTCACCGCCCTCGGCGCGGCCCACACCGATCTGGCCATCGCCTGCCAGCGCGCCGACGAGGAACGGTACCGGCGGCTCATCACCGACGCAGAGGTCGTGACCGCCCCGCCGACCATCACCCACCGGGCCGCCCGGCTGGCCTGGGAGCAGTCCGGCCTGCCGGTGCTGGCCCAGCAGGTCAGCGCCGACGTCCTGCACGCGCCGCACTACTCGATGCCGCTGCGCCCGGGCCGCCCGACCGTGGTCACCATCCACGACCTCACGTTCTTCACCGAGCCGGAGCTGCACAGCCCGGTGTCGTCGGTGTTCTACAAGTCGGCCATCCGCACCGCCGTCCGCCGGGCCGCCCGGCTGATCGTGCCGTCCAAGGCGACCCGGGACGAGCTGGTCCGGGTGCTGGGGGCCGACCCGACCCGGATCGACGTGGCCTACCACGGCGTCGATCACACGCTGTTCCACCGGCCCGACCCCGAGCAGGTCACCCAGGTGTCGGACCGGCTCGGCCTGCACGGCAAGCCCTACGTCGCCTTCCTGGGCGCGCTCGACCCCCGCAAGAACGTGGCCGCCCTGATCAAGGGCTGGGCCGGGGCGGTCGCCGACCTCGACGAGCCGCCCGCGCTGGTGCTGGCGGGCGGCGGCGGCTGGAGCGACGAGGTGGACGCGGCGGTGGCCTCCGTCCCCTCCCACCTGCGCCTGGTCCGGCCCGGCTACCTGCCGTTCTCGATGCTGCCGGGGTTCCTGGGCGGCTCGCTGGTGTACGCCTACCCGAGCCGCGGCGAGGGCTTCGGCCTGCCGGTGCTGGAGGCGATGGCCTGCGGGGCGCCGGTGCTGACCACCCACTGCACCTCGCTGCCCGAGGTCGGCGGGGACGCGGTCGCCTACACCGAGCCCGACGCCGGCCACATCGAGACCGCGCTGCGGGGCATGCTGGACGACCCGGCCGGCCGCGAGGCGCTGGCGCTGGCCGGTTACGCCCGCGCCCAGGAGTTCACCTGGGCCGCGTCGGCCGAGGCCCACCTGGCCTGTTACCGCCGGGCCGCCGAGGCCAGCGCCGCCCAGCAGAGCGCCGTGTAACCGCCGCCGGCTGACGGGGCCGGACGGCGTACCGACCACTGACCACCGTGAGGGCGACCCACCTATGCCGCGTGAAGAACTGGAAGCGATCCTGCTCGTCGGGGGCAAGGGGACCAGGCTCCGGCCGCTGACCCTGTCCGCGCCCAAGCCGCTGCTGCCGACGGCCGGGGTGCCGTTCCTGCGCCACCAGTTCGCGCGGGCGGCCGCGGCCGGCGTCACCCATCTGGTGCTGGCCACCTCCTACCGGGCCGAGATGTTCCGGGCGGCGTTCGGGGACGGGTCGGCCCTCGGCCTGTCCATCGACTACGTCTACGAGGAGGTCGCGCTGGGCACCGGCGGCGGCATCCGCAACGCGGCCAGCCTGCTGCGCTCGGGCCCCGACGACCCGGTGGTGATCCTCAACGGCGACGTGCTGTCCGGTCACGACCTCGGTGCCCAGCTCGACGTGCACCGCAAGGCCGAGGCCGCCGTCACCCTGCACCTGGTCGAGGTGCCGGACCCGGCCGCGTTCGGCTGCGTGCCGACCGACGCGGCCGGGCGGGTCACCGCGTTCCTGGAGAAGACCCCGCACCCGGTCACCAACCAGATCAACGCCGGCTGCTACGTGTTCACCCGCTCGGTCATCGACGCGATCCCGGCCGGCCGGGTGGTCTCGGTCGAGCGTGAGACGTTCCCCGGCCTGATCGGGAGCGGCCAGACCGTGATGGGCTACGTGGAGACCGCCTACTGGCTCGACCTCGGCACCCCGGCCGCGTTCGTGCAGGGCTCCAGCGATCTGGTCCAGGGCAAGCTGGCCTCGCCCGCGCTGCCCGGCCCGGTCGGCCCCTATCTGGCCCTGCCCGGCGCCACCGTGGCCGACGGTGCCACCGTGGACGGCGGCACCACCGTCGGGGCCCGCGCCCACATCGAGGCGGGGGCCGAGGTGCACGGCAGCGTGCTGTTCGACGGCGCCCGGGTCGGCGCGGGCGCGGTCGTCCGCGACAGCGTCCTCGGGGCCGGCGCCCAGATCGCCGAGGGGGCCGTGATCGACACCGCCGTCATCGGCGACCGGGCCGTCATCGGCAGCGGCAACGAGCTGGCCAAGGGCGTCCGGGTCTGGCCCGACGTGCGGCTGGACCCGACCTCGATCCGGTTCTCCTCCGACGCCTGACATGACCCTCCAGGCCGTCCCCCCGGCCCAGGACCCGTCCCCACCCCCCGAGTCCCAGCCGCCCCTCGCGCCCCAGCCACCCCGCGAGCCCTCCGCGGCTCAGCCACCCCCCGCGCCCCACCAGCCCCCGAAGCCCCGCCAGTCCCAAGAGGCACTGGTACGCGAGTGGCGGGCGCCGTTCCCGATCAGCGTCCGCCTGAGCCTGTCGGTCCACGCCCGCGGCGGCGGCGATCCCACCTACCGCATCGACGCCGCCGGCGCCGTCTGGCGCACCTCGCTGACCCCGAACGGCCCCGCCACTCTCCGGGTCCTGCCCGAGCGCGGCCTCGACATCGCGGCCGCCGCCTGGGGCCCGGGCGCGGCCTGGCTGCTGGACACGCTGCCGGAACAGCTCGGCGCCGCCGACCAGCGCGACGGCTTCGACCCGGCCCCGCACCCGCTGGTCCGCGAACTGGCCGCCCGCCACCCCGGCCTGCGCATCGGCCGCAGCCTGCGGGTGATGGAAGCCCTGGTCCCGGCCGTGCTGGAACAGAAGGTGGTCAGCCTCGAGGCCCACCGGGCCTGGCGCATCCTGCTGACCAAGTTCGGCATCCCGGCCCCCGGCCCGGCTCCGCGCGGGATGCGGGTGTTCCCGCCGCCGCGGGTGTGGGCGCGGATCCCGTCCTGGGAGTGGCACGGGGCCGGCGTCGAGATGGTCCGGGCCCGCACGATCGGCCGCGCCTGCGGCGTCGCCGGTCGCCTCGAAGAGATCGTCACCCTCGGTCCCGCCGAGGCCAGCCGCCGCCTCCAGCTGCTGCCCGGCATCGGCGTCTGGACCGCGGCCGAAGCCATGCAACGGGCGTTCGGCGACCCCGACGCGGTCTCGGTCGGCGACTACAACCTGCCCAAGCTGGTCGGCTGGGCCCTGGCCGGCCAGCGCGTCGACGACGACGGCATGCTCGAGCTGCTGGCCCCGTTCGCCGGCCACCGCTACCGCGTCACCCGCCTGCTCGAATTCAGCGGCCTGCGCCCACCCCGCCGCGGCCCCCGCATGTCCGTCCGCGACTACCGCCACTTCTGACGGCGCCCGGCGCCACGGGTCGGCTCCCGTCGGCCGGACCACGTGTGCCCTCAATCTCCCGTGACCGGACAGCACCCCGCCGTACTCCGGTGCCCGCTCCGGTACCGGTCCCGCTCACACCGTCACCCGATCACCCCTGACCGCCCGCCACCCGTGATCGCCGGCCGGCACTGACCACGCGCCACCCGTGACCGCCGACCGGCACTGACCACCTGCCGGCACTGACCGCCCGCCGCCCTTGACCGTCCGTCGGCACTGACCAGGCGCCACCCGTGATCGCCGACCGGCCCCGACCACCTGCCGGCCCCGACCACCTGCCGGCCCCGACCGCCCGCCGCCCTTGACCGTCCGTCGGCA
>Ga0213875_10000695_pt1 | contig 26054 bp, 11 predicted proteins | sample BarmaccomBMRX_R8_FD_160105 | JGI IMG/M metagenome (GOLD analysis project Ga0213875, IMG submission 160105) | Root-associated microbial communities from Barbacenia macrantha in rupestrian grasslands, the National Park of Serra do Cipo, Brazil - RX_R8 | ecosystem: Host-associated > Plants > Roots... | reverse complement strand
CTGTTCCCGTTCGTCACGGCGATCTGGATGGCCGTGCTGCTGCTGTGGCTCCTGGATGCAAGCAACAACACCGCAATGGAGCCGTACCGCGCGTTCATCGCCGACAAGCTCCCGGCGTCGCAACTCGGCAAGGGCTTCCTCGCGCAGAGCTTCTTCACCGGCATAGGCATCACGCTGGCGAACGTCTCTTTGTTCGTCTTCGAGAAGCTGCTTGGCGGCATGACGGACGCAGGAATCCCCTATTGGGTCTTCGGCGCGTTCATGTTGGGGTCGGTGTGCTCGATCGCGTCCGTGCTCGTCTCGATCCTTACTACCCCCGAGATCCCGCCAACGCCCGAGGAACTGGCGGCGATAAAGAACAGGCAGGGCGGCGTCGGGCGATTCTTCAAGGAGATCTTCGAGGCGATCGTCGAGATGCCGGTCGCGTTGCGCAAGCTCGCGCTGGTGTACTTGTTCCAGTGGTACGGCATGAACTGCTACTGGCAGTTCGTGACGCCGTCGATCGCGAAATCGGTATGGCACACAACCGTCGCCGGCTCTCCCGGCTTCTCCGAGGCGACCGGCTGGACCGGACTGATCAACGGCTGGTACAACATCGTGACCTTCACGTGCGCATTCAGCCTCGTGTCGATTGCGCGGCGCCGGGGCGCGAAGTTCGTGCACATGGGCTGCCTGCTGCTCGCCGCCGTCGGGCTCGTCATTTTCCCGCACCTATCGAACAAGTACCTGCTGTTCATCCCGATCATCGGTCTTGGCATCGCGTGGGCGTCGATCATGGGCGTGCCATACATCATCGCGGTGCGGGTGATCCCGTCCGCGCGGTACGGCGTGTACATGGGGATCATCAACATGATGATCGTCATACCGATGCTGATCCAATCCTTCAGCTTCGGCTGGATTTACAAACACCTTCTGGACAACAACGCTAACAACGCGATCACGGCGACGGGTGCGCTACTCGCATGCGCCGCACTGGCCGTGACGTGGATCAAGGAGCCGCCGATCACCCCCGACATCGAGGCGGCCGTGGCCGCTCCCGGCGAGTACTGACTCAGGTCGAACAGCACGTCCGCCAGTGCGACCCAGTGACCGCTTCGTGGAGCAGGTCGATCGCGCGGTCGTGCTCGCCAGCCCGGCGCCAGGAGTCGGCCGCTTCGCGCAGGATTTCGCCGCCGCGCCGATACTGCGCCGGGTTGGCTTTCCATTCTCGAGCCATGTCGGTGGCGCCGTTGGCAACAGGGAGGGACCGCCGGCCGGGACAACCTCTGACATCTAGTCACAGAGCGGGAAGCCGTTGGGAATAACGACGGGGCGTGGTCCGGACCTTCTGGGCAAGGACCACGCCAGTTACGGTGTTGCGTTGTCGTGGTGCAGCCGATCGCGGCTATGAGCGTGTCTCAGTGACCGGCACCCCGCCTGCGGTCTGTTTCAGACCGGACGGTACGGGCTGGTCGCTGCAAGGCTCGCGGGGCCGAAGAGCCGGGCGGTGAAGACGGTCTGGTCGTTCTGCAGGCCAGTGACCATCACTCCGCAGCTGCCGTGGCCGGGCAGCGCGCTGGCCTCGATCCAGCAGGGCGCGTCGAACTCGGCGTAGCGCAGGAACTCGACCTGGATGCTCGAGGGGGTCAGAGTGTGCGGGCTCAGCAGTCCGCACGCGGCTTGGCGGGCGGCTTCCAGCAGCACCATCCCCGGCACGTGGTCACCGCTGTGATCGAACAAGATGGGGTGCTGCGGGTCCGGGTCGAGCAGCCACCGACCGGGCCGGTCGGTGGGCGCCAAGACGACGTCGAAGGGTAGGTTCCTGCCGAACACCGCCGGATCGATGCCGGTCGGCGGCCTTGTGCGGCCGATGCACCGGGCGGTACTGGCCGCACCGCGCAGCCTCTTGTACGTGGCGGGCGCGATACAGGTGAAGCGTCCGCCCCCGGAGGCGCACAGGAAGCCGTCGCGCTCTACGGTGACCTCCACGGATAACTCCGACAGGCGCTTGCCCTTCCAGGCCAAGTCGGTGCAGACGGCCGTGAGGGTCAGATCGCTCGGGGTCGCCCCGATGACCAGGTGCTCGTCGTGCGTCGTGACGTGCATGTCCCACACATCAGGAACTGGTGCCCGAGGGGGACACCGAGCTCCGCGTGGGCCATGTACAGACCTGTCTGGCGGATGGTTTCTGCAGCCTGCATGGGATCGTGCCGCATCCCGTCGGCGCTGGTGAAGAAGCTGTGAGCGCGCGGCCACTGGGGTGCGTTTCTCCTTGAGGGACCGGTTGCCGCCTACATCTACATCGCGTTGCAGCTCATCGTCCTGGGACCACCCACGAGGCCGACCGAATGGACCTCGCTGCGCAGATGTTCGCGCTGGTCACCGCCGTGGTCACTCAGGAAGAAACGCACCCAGTCAGGTAGTTGTGGTGCTTCTTCCAACTCACCTCGTCCACGCCGATCGTCACCAGAGCGTCGAGCCGGTCCTCGTCGAGACTGTCGGCGACCACACGGGCGCAGATCCGGCCCACGGTGTGCCAGTCGATGCGCTGCAGGCGGGTGATGGTGGTCTTGTCGGTACGGGTGGCCAGGTAGGCGATGACGTCTTCGAAATCACGGGGTGAAGCCGGAGTGGTGCCGGGCGAAGGGCACCGCCTCGGTCTTCACCCCGTGCTCGGGGCACTCCAAGCGGCGCAGGCCGGCGCGCACGACCAGGCCCCAGCGGCCCAGATCCAGGTGCCGCCAACTGGAGGTCACCGGACGCTTGTCGTACCGGGCTCGGGTGGCGAACCCGCAGTCGGTCACGGGGCAGTGCAGACGTCTGCGAGTCAGGGCCACATCGGCAATGATCCGGTCCTCCAGGAACGACACGTCGGTGACGTTCACACTCGGGAGGTCCAGGAGACGGTTGAATGCAGTGGTGACGCGCACAGGCGCGGGCTCCTTGCGGTGTGGAAGTGCTTTCGACAGCCTCCGAACCTACGGCCCGCCCTGTGCGCGTTCTCTGCTTCACGGCCCGTGGCGCGAACATCCAACCCGGTCAGCGTATTGACGCCAAGATCGACCCCAGGCACCCACACTCATGCCCGGAGAACCCCTTTTTTTAAGAGAGGCGATTGCCCAGGCGCAGTGCGATGCGGTCGACAGTTTTGGTCATGCGGGCGGTGTCGGCGGGGCGTATCCAAAACAGGACGCGGTCGACTCCGGCGGCTGCGTAGGTGTCGACGTCGCGCAGTTCGCCGCCGAAGAGGGTGACCGGCAGGGGCTGGTCGCTGCCGGGTTTGCGGACGGTTTTTTTGAACTCCGTGATGTGGTCGAGGATTTTGGGGCGGAGCATGGGGATCCATTCGTCTCCGTAGGCAATGACGCGTTCGGCGACGTGGGGGCCGTGGCCGGCCACCAGGATCGGTGGGTGAGGTCTTTGGAGGGGTTTGGGCCAGGAGGTGATGTGGTCGAAGTTGACGAAGCGGCCGTGGTAGGAGGCGATGTCGTGGCTCCAGATCTGCTGCATGGCTTCGATGCGCTCTTGCATGAGGTGCCAGCGGTCGTCGGGGTCGGTGCCGTGGTTGCGCAGTTCCTGCTTGATCCAGCCCGGTCCCACTCCCAGGTTCATCCGGCCACCGGATAAGACGTCCAAGGAGGCCACTTCCTTTGCGGTGATCAAAGGGTCTCGTTGGGGGACCAAGAGGATGGCGGTGCCGATCTGCAAGGTGGTCGTGGCTTGTGCGATCGCGCTCAGGGCGACCAGGGCGTCCAGCCCGTTTTTGAACTCCGGTGCCAAGTTGGTGACGTCGTCGCGCTCCGGTGTGATTGCCGGGATGTGGGTGTGGTCGGGGATGAACAAGGATTCAAAGCCGCGGTCTTCCAACAGAGTGCCGAAGTCGCCGGGCGTAATGGCCTTGGAGGTGGGGAACATGACGAAGCCGAATTTCACGACGCGGGCTCCTGAAGGGGGGAGGTGATGCTGTCGGCTTGGAGGGGGGAGTCCATGCTGTGGTGGGCCACGGTGCTTTGGGGTGCGTTTCTTCTTGAGGGACGAGAAACACCTGGTCAACGCGTTGGACCTGCGGAAACCGCGGCACGGGAGATCGCGTCGGCTTCCGGGAACGACCACGTCCGTACTGGTCACCGGCGAGGTTCCTCCAGAAGAAACGCACCCGTGTTTTGTTGCAGTGCGAAGGCGCGGTCGAAGAGGGGAAGGAGATCGCCGGGGTCAAGGCGGTGTGGCAGACAGCATCCGCCTTTGGTGGCAGGCATCGGGCAGGCACGTGCATGGGGCGGTCTTCAACCGGCCTGGGAAGAGGTGTAGTGGGCTGCGAGTCGCTGCCGGCCGAGTTTGCCGCTTGGCAGGACCGGTAGCTTTTCGACGAGGTCGATCGTGCTGGGGTGCTTGTAGTTCGCCAGGCGGCCGGACAGGTGCTTTAGCAGGTCGCGTGTTTCGATGTGTCGTCCCGGCTCGGGTTCGACCATCGCGATCACGCGTTCGCCGGTGAGGTCATCGGGTACGCCGAAGACGATGGTGGCTGCGACATCCGCGTGTTCGGCGAGTGCTTGTTCGATCTCCAGTGGTGATACGGGGTAGCCCTCCACCATCATCAGGTCTTTGTGCCGGCCAAGGAACAGCAGGCAGCCGTCGGGCCGTTGCCGGACGATGTCTCCGGTGCAGATCCACTGGTCGGGGTCGAAGCGGTCCACTCCTGCCCCGTTCCATGTCCCCACAGGCCGGGAGGGGGTGCGAAGCAACAGCTGGCCGGCTTGTCCTGGCGGGGCGTCGATTTTTGTCTCCACACCGGGCAGGGGCCATCCCAAGGAGGGCTCTTGGACGGAGTCGATCCTGGGCTGAAAGATCACAGGCGCGGCTGTCTCGGTCATGCCGTAGCAGCCTTGCAGGTGTGCTCCGAAGGTCTTGAAGAACTCCCGGCTCAGATCGGGCGGGCATGCGTCGCCTCCGGCCAGGCAGCTTGTGCCTGTCAGATCGGGCACTGCAGCCGCGCAACGGCCGGCTTTGGCAAGCAGGGCGCGGAAGGTGGTCGGCGCGCCGCCGATCCAGCCGCACCGGTGGGTGCGCAGCATGCGCAAGATGACGTCGGGGGTATGGGTGGCGGTCAGCGCGAAGGGGCGGCCGCGGCGCAAACAGGTGAGCAGGACGAGGATGCCCCACGGGTTGACCAGGTCGATCATGTAGTACGTGGCGTCGGCGCGCCCGGCGCCGTGGGCTGCTGTCAGATCCAGGCTTGCGGCGAGGGTCTCTTGTGAGAGCACCAGGCTTTTGGGCCGTCCTGTGGTACCGGAGGTGTAGAAGATGGCGGCAAGTTCTTGCGGGCCGATGTCGTCGCTTTCGGGTGCGGCATCGGTGAGCAGGTCGCTCCAGGGGCGCGTGGTGGTTGTCGCGGCCGGGGAGTCCAGGATCCAGGCCTGTTCGACTGCGCCGCTTTTTTCGAGCGCGTGGGCGCAAGGTGTGTGCCGTGCGCTCTCACCGAGGTAGAACCGGGCGGTGCTGTGCGCGATCAGCTCTGCTGCTTCGCCGCCTGACAGTTTGCCGCTCACCGGTACGATCACCGCTCCCATACGCAGGCATGCGTAGTAGAGCGAGACCACCTCACAGCGGTTGCCCAGGTGTACTGCGACCCTGTCTCCTTTGCGCAGGCCTGCTTTGCGCAGGCCTGCGGCGATCCGGTCGGCGAGGCCGAGTACGGTTGCGTACGTCACTGTGCCGTCGAGTGTGACCAGCGCGGGTGCGTGTGGCTGTCGTAGCGCAACGTGCTGGAAGTCGGAGAAGATTGACATAAATGCCTCCGGCGGGATCGCCTTGGCCAAAGCGAGGGCGTAGCAAAGCATCCACAACTGCGAGGAGGCGACAGCGCGGCCCTCAGCCCCTGGTGGCGGTCACCGCGTGGTCGTTGAGCTGGGTGGGGTGGGTGTGCTGTGGGCGCCGAGCAGGTCGGTGAGGGTTCGCGTGGTGTGGCTGCAGTACTCGGTCAGCAAGGTGAAGTGGCTGCCCGGTGTGGTGGCGCAGGCTGTCAGCCCGGGCCAGTCCTGCGCACAGGAGCGGGGGGAGGTGAAGGGCAGTTGGTCGGCGGCTTGGAGGAGGAGCAGGGGGGCGGACAGCGTAGTGGGCGTCCACAGCCGGCCGAACAGGTCGAGGTAGTAGCCCATGGCGGTCAGCCCGGTGTCGTCGTCGGACCAAAACTCGCCGTGTGCTTGTGACCACTGCCGCAAGACCTCGGCCGATGCCGCTTCGGTGGCCGTGCCGGGGGGCAGGGTGTCGATCAGCACCACGGCCTGGGGATGCGTGCCGCGGGTGTGCAGGCGGTGGGCCGCGGCGTGGGCTGCCAGGCCGCCGGTGGAAAAGCCGACCAGCGTGAACGGCTTGTTTTCGGCGCACGCCTCGATGGTGGCGGCCAATGCTTCGGCTGCAGCGTCGACGGTGGCGGGCAGGGGTTGCCCGTCGTGGTAGCCGGGCAGTGACACGGCTGCCACATCGTATTGTCCCTCCAGCGTGGCGGCCAGCCGCTGGTAGGTGAGGTTGGCTGCGGCGGGGATGAAGGAGTCCAGGCAGATCAGGGCCGGCCGCAGGCCTTCTTGGCGCAGCCAGGTTGCCTGGGGTATGTGCTGGGGTGAGGGGGGGCTGGAGAAAGTCGGTCGCAGGCGCGCGGCCGCTGCCAGTATGTCGACTCCTTCGCCGGCCCGGTCTTGGCGGATCGCCTCTCGCAGCAAGGTGCCCAAGCTCCCCGCTGTTCCTTCGCCCTGGGCGGCCCGGGCAGTGGCGGTGGGGGCGAGGGTGTTGCTGTGGGCCAGTTGGTTGTGCAGGTGTGTGGCCAAGGCGGCGGGGGTGGGGTGGTCAAAGACAGTGGTTGCGGGCAGGCGCAGTCCTGTCGCGGCTGCCAGTCGGTTGCTCATTTCCACGGCAGTTACCGAGTCGAAGCCCAAGGACCTGAAGCTTGAGTCGGCGGTGATGGCTGTGGGGTCGGGGTGGCTCAAGACGGCGCCGGCGTGGCTGGTGATCAACTCGAGCAGGAAGCGGTGTCGTTCGGGCTGCGGCATTCCTGCGAACGGCCGGGCTGCATTGTCGGTCTCGGCGGTGGCCGCTCGAGGTGGCGGTGTGGTGGCCAGGTCCGACAAAAGCGATACCGGGCCTTGGGCTCGCAATGCGTTCAGCTCCAGGCGGGCCGGTATCAGGAGCGGGAGGTGGCTGTGGGGGCCGGTTCCGACAGCGGCGTCGAGCTGTCGTAGTCCTTCTTTTGTGGGGATCGGTACGAGCCCGGCGTTGATGGCTTGTGAAATCCCTTGCGGGCCCAGTTGTTCGGCCAGTCCGGATTTTTCTTCCCACATTCCCCAGGCCAGGGAGGTCGCCGGCAGTCCGTGGTGGCGGCGGTGGCAGGCGAGGGCGTCGAGGAAGGTGTTGGCGGCGGCGTAGTTGCCCTGGCCGGCCAGTCCGAGGATGCCCACCGAGGAGGAGTACAAGATGAACGCGGCAAGGTCCAGGTGCTGGGTGAGGCGGTGCAGGTGCCAGGCGGTGTGGGCCTTGGGGTGCAAGACGGTGTCGAGCTGGTCGGCAGTCAGTGTCTGCAGGGGTGCGGGGTCCACTGTTGCGGCGGTGTGGATGACGGCGGTGAGGGGATGGTCGGTGGGGATGGTGTCCAGCAAGGCGGCCAGGGCGTCGGGGTCGGCGGTGTCGCAGGCGGCGAAGGTGGTGTGCACGCCGAGTTCGGCCAGTTCGGATTGCAGGTCGGCGGCGCCGGGGGCATCGGGTCCGCGGCGGCTGGCGAGCAGCAGGTGCCGGGCGTGGTGTTCGGTGGCCAGGTGGCGGGCGGCCACGGTGCCCAGGGCGCCGGTGCCTCCGGTGATCAAGATGGTGCCGTCGGGGTCCGGGGGGCGGGGAACGGTCAAGACGATCTTGCCGGTGTGGGCTGCGTCGCGCATGAGCTGGAGGGCTCGGGGGGCGTGGCGGATGTCTTGGGCGGTCAGGGGCAGGGGGCGAAGGGCGCCGTGGTGGAACAGTTCGGCGAGCTGGGTCAAGGTGTTGCGGATGCTGTCGGGGTCTTTGGTCAGCTCGTAGGGCTGGTAGCGGGTGCCGGGGTGGTGCGAGGCGGTGTGTGCGGGGTCGCGCAGGTCGGTTTTGCCCAGGTCGATCAGGCGTCCGCCGGGGGCGAGCAGGCGCAGTGAGGCGTCGGTGAGCTCGCCGCTGAGGCTGTGCAGGATGACGTCGATTCCGCGGCCTTTGGTTGCGGCGCGCAAGTGCTGTTCGAAGGCGGAGTCCCGGGAGGAGGCCAGGTGGGAGTCCTTCAGGCCGGCGGCGCGTAGGGCGGCGTGTTTGCTGGGGTGTGCGGTGGCGTAGATGTCCGCGCCGAGGTGCTGGGCGATCTGGAGGGCGGCCATGCCGACGCCTCCGGCGGCGGCGTGCACAAGTACCGTCTCGCCGGGCTGGAGAGCGGCGGTGTCGATGAGGCTTTGCCAGGCGGTGAGGAAGGCGCCGGGAACGGTGGCGGCCTGGGCAAATGTCCAGTCCTGCGGAATGGGGGTGAGGTTGCGGTGGTCGGTGACCGTCAAAGGGCCCATCGCCCCTTCCCAGGCCAGGCCCATCACGCGGTCTCCAGGGTGGAGGTCTTGCACGCCGGGGCCGGTTTCGACCACCACTCCTGCCAACTCGCTGCCGATCTTCCCGGGCTCGGGGTAGATGCCCAAAGTGATCAGCACGTCGCGGAAGTTGATCCCGGCTGCGCGTACGGCGACGCGGACCTGTCCGTGTGAGAGGGGGGCATCAGCCTGGGGGCAGGGTGCCAAGGTGAGGTCTTCCAGGCTGCCGGTGGGCTGTTCGCGCACGGTCAGGTGCCAGGCCGGTTGTCCGGCCGGTGCTATGAGCGCGGCAGCGGTGTCGGTCCTGGCCAGGCGGGGGACGAGCAATCGGCCGCGGCGCAGGGCCAGTTGCGGTTCGCTGTCGGCCAATGCGGTGGCCAGTGCTGCGGGCAGGTGCTGCCAGGAGGCGTCGTGGTCGTCGATGTCGAGCAGGACGAACCGGCCGGGATGCTCCAGGTGGGCTGTGCGCAGCAGACCCCACGCGGGCGCCTGGGCGAGGTCGGCGATGTCTTGCTCGTCTGCTGTGGAGATCGCGCCGGTGGTCATGACCACCAGCGGGCAGTTTTCAGTGCCCTGGTGGGCCAGCCATGCCTGGACGGCGGCGAGGAGGTCGGTCGTGAGGTGGCGTGCGGCGTGCTCGACGGTGCTGTCCGGACGCGCGGCGCACGCAAGGATTGCCACTTGAGGGCCCGGGCGGGGTGTCAGGGCGTCAAGGGCGGGGCTGATGCCGGTGTACAGCTGTGGGTCGGTGTCGGCCAGCCGAAGGGTGCGTGCAAGCGGGGGCAGGGTGTGGTCGGGGATGATCCAGCAGGCGGTGTGCGGTGGCGGTGTGGTGGCCAGGGCTGCATCGCGCCAGTGCAGGCGGTAGGAAGGCGTGCTGGGGCTGTAGGTGTGGGCGAGAGTTGGGCAAGTGAGGGAGCGAAGTGCCAAGGATTCGATTGCGGCGACGGGCCTGCCGGCTTGGTCGGCCAGTCGAAGTGAGTAGGTGCTGTGGCCGGGCGGGCAGGAGTCCTCTGTGGTGGTCGACAGGTGGCCGCGCAGCGCAGTGATGCCCTCGCGGTAGATGCTCACACCGGACAGGGAGAAAAGCATCTGGGGTTGTTGCACCTGTGCGGGGGTTGTCGCTGTTGCCATCAGGCATGCCTGCAGGCCTGCGTCAAGGAGGGTGGGGTGCAAGGCGTATCCCGTGTATGCCTTGTCGTGGCCCGGTGGCAGGCAGGCTTCGAGGTAGATGTTGTTGCCGCTGCGCCAGGCGGCGGTGATCCGCTGGAAGGCGGGGCCGAGGGCGATGCCTTGTTCGGTCAGGCGTTTGTAGAGCACCTCGAGGTCGACAAGTTGGGCGTCGGTGGGCGGCCAGGCCTGCATCTGCGGCCATGCGGGGGCGGTGCGGTGGGGGGTGGTGAGTATGCCGGTGGCGTGGCGGGTCCAGCCCGGTTCGCCCTCGGCGGTCTCGGTGGCGCCGGCCGGCAGGCGGAAGTACAAATCTGCCGGGCACCATCCTTGGGCCGTGCTCGCCCCGATGCGCACCTGGATCTGCACTGAGGAGTGTGCAGGCAAGGGCAGAGGCGTCCGTAAGGAGAGTTCGTCAAGGCGGCTGTATCCGAGCTGGGTGCCGGCGCACATCATCAGCTCGGCGGTCACGGCGCCGGCCATTGTGGCGGTGCCGTCCACTACGTGGTCGCGCAGCCAGGGGTGTTCCTGGGTGGAGATGCTGCCGGTGAAAATCCAGCCTTGCTGGTCGGCGACTTCGAGTTGGGCATCGAGGAAGGGATGCGTCATCGTGGTCAGGCTTGTGCCTGCAGTCCGTTGCCGCGCTGAGGTGGCCTGCAGCCAGTAGCGGCGGCGTTGGAAGGGATAGGTGGGCAGTTCCACACGGTCGGCGTGGGCAAGCAGTTGTGTCCAGTCAAGGGAGCCCCCGCCGACGTGGAGACAGGCCAGTGCGGTGGTGAAGACGCGTAGTTCGTCACGGCCTTTGCGCAAGGTGGGTTTCCACTTGGCTTGCGGCGTGCCGGCGTGCACAGGTGTGCTTGGGTGTGCCTGGCCCAGCGCCGTCAGTACGGCGTCCGGTCCGATCTCCAAGAAGGTGGTGGTGTCATGGGTGCGCAACCATGTGACAGCGTCGGCGAAGCGTACCGTGCCCCGTGCGTGGCGGGCCCAGTACTCGGGCGAGCAGGCCTGCTCCGGGGAAAGGGCGGTGCCGGTGAGGGTGGAGATCAAGGGGATGGCGGGGGGCTGCAGGTCAAGGTCGGCTGCTTTGCGCCTGAGGTCGCCGACAATGGGGTCGAGGTGCAAAGAGTGGAAGGCGTGGCTGACGCGTAGGGGGCGGGCGCGGCGACCGCGGGCCTGCCAGTGCTCGGCGATGCGCGAGACGGTGTCGTGGTCGCCGGAGATCACAGTTGAGGAAGGTGCGTTGACTGCGGCGATGTCCACTTGGTGCTCGTGGCCGGACAAGCTGGCCAAGACTTCCTTTTCGCTTGCTTCTATGGTGGTCATCGCTCCGGTGGCCGGGAGCGCTTGCATGAGCCGGCCGCGTGCGGTGACGAACATGGCCGCATCGGCCAGGGACAACACGCCGGCGACGTGGGCAGCGGCGATTTCGCCGACGGAGTGGCCGGCCACGAAGTCGGGGGTGAATCCGAGGCGCTCCACTGTGCGGTACAGCGCGACTTGGAGTGCGAACAAGGCGGCTTGGAGGAAGTCGGTGCGGTCGAGCAGTCCGGCCTCGGCACTGCCTTGTTCGGCGAACATCACCTGCTGCAGCGGTCGCGGCAGGTGCGGGTCGAGCTGTGCGCAGGTTTCTTGGAGCGCTTGGGCGAACAGGGGGGAATGTGTATGCAGGCCACGGCCCATTCCCGGCCATTGGCAGCCCTGGCCGGAGAACAAGAATGCGGTCTTGCCCGCAGGGGCGCGCACTCCTTGGGTGAGGCCTGCTGCAGGCCGGCCATGGGCCAAGGCGTCGAGTGCGGCGAGGGTGCCTGCGCGGTCCGCGGCGGTGAGGACCGCCCGGTGCTCGAGGTGATCTCGGGTGGTGGCCAAGGAGTACCCGATGGCAGCGAGGTCGGCTTGCGGGCAGTCGGTGACCATCTGGGAGAGTTGCGCTGCTTGTGCCTGAAGCCCTTGGGGCGAGGCGGCGGACAGCGGCCATATGATCCCTGGGGCGTTGACCGCCAAAGGCGGTGGCGCGCTGTGCGGTGAGTCACCGGGGGGCGGGGCTTGCTCAAGGATGAGGTGGGCGTTGGTACCGGAGATGCCGAATGAGGACACTCCCGCTCGCCGGGGCCGCCCGTGCTCGGGCCAAGAGCGCTGGTGGGTGAGCAGTTCTACTGCACCTTTGGACCATGCCACGTGGCGGGAGGGGACTTCGGCATGCAGTGTCTTTGGCAACTGGCCGTGCTGGAGGGCCAAGACCGTTTTGATGACGCCGGCGACGCCGGCTGCCGCCTGCGCGTGGCCGATGTTGGACTTCAGCGAGCCCAGCCACAAGGGCTGGTCGTCGGGGCGGTTTTGGCCGTAGGTGTTGATCAGGGCGTTGGCTTCGATGGGGTCGCCCAGCGTGGTGCCGGTGCCGTGGGCTTCCACCGCGTCCACCTCGCAAGGTGCCAGACCTGCGTTGGCCAGTGCGTGGCGGATCACCTGTTCTTGGGCCGGGCCGTTCGGGGCGGTCAGACCATTGCTGGTTCCGTCCTGGTTGAGGGCGCTGCCCCGGATGACGGCCAGGACCGGATGACCGGCTTGAACCGCATCGGATAAACGTTCCAGTAACAGCATCCCCACACCCTCGGCGAATCCGGTGCCGTCGGCGCCGTCGGCGAACGCTTTGCACCGCCCGTCCGGGGCCAGGCCCCCCTGTCGGTTGAACTCGACGAACACCTCGGGGGTGGCCATGACGGTGGCGCCGCCGGCCAGGGCGAAAGAGCATTCGCCGGTGCGCAGCGACCGCACTGCCAGATGCACGGCGGTCAAGGAGGAAGAACAGGCGGTGTCCACGGTCAGGGCCGGTCCGGTCAATCCGAGCGTGTAGGCGATCCGGCCGGAGGCGATGCTGGTCAAACTGCCCTGCAGGCGGTATCCCTCCACGCTGGGGGCGAGCCGGTCAAGGGGAGGAAGGTAGGCCTGGTGGGTGGTGCCGACAAAAACGCCGGTCGGATTTTCCCGCAAGGTTGCCGGCAAGATTGCGGCGCGTTCCATCACCTCCCAGACGGTCTCCAGCAACAGCCGCTGCTGTGGGTCGGTCGCCAGCGCTTCGCGGTCGGAGATCTTGAAGAAGCCGGCGTCGAACCAGGCCGCCTCCGGCAAGAACCCGCCTTGGCGGGCAGGGGAGGACTGCAGGTGGTCCAGGTCGGGGTCATACAGGCGCTCAAGGTCCCAGCCCCGGTCGGTGGGGAATTCCCCCACCGCATCTGTCCCGGTGGCGACCAGTTGCCACAGCTGCTCGGGTGAGCTGACACCACCAGGCAGCCGGCATCCCATCGCGACCACGGCGATGGGCTCTTGCGCGGCGCCGAGCAGCTTGTGGTTCGTCCGCTTCAGCTGCTCGTTGGCTACCAGGCTGCGCCGCAGTGCCTCGATGAGGTTTTCGGAAGTGTTGTTCACGGTCGACTCCGTACTGGTGGCCGTGCTGCGGACGTAGTCGGTCGAGGTCATGAGGGCTCCTGCGTGGACCATGCGAGCGCAAGGAGTTCGTCGGTACTTGCTGTCTTGATGTCTTCGATGCTGGGGTGGTCACCGGCGGCGGCAAGGTCTGTGTCGCTTTGCGCTATCTGCAACAAGGTTTCGAGCAGGCCGAGTTCACGCAGGCGTGACAGGGGGATGGAGGCGATGGCCTGGTGGATGCGGGCATCGGCGGCTGTTGTTGCCGGGTCTTTTGTCCGGTCCTGCTCGCTGGGGGGGAACAGTTGCTCGCCCAGGTGGCAGGCGAGGGCTGCAGGGGTGGGGCAGTCGTAGGTGAGGGTGGCCGGCAGTTGGAGTCCGGTGGCGGTGGTCAGCCGGTTGCGCAGCTCCAAAGCGGTGAGGGAGTCGAATCCGAGGGTTTTGAATGGCTGAGCCGGTGCGCACGAGGCGGTGGCGTCCAGTCCCAAGACCGCGGCGGCGTGCTCGGCGATGAGGGTTTGCAAGTGGCGCACCCGCGCCTCGGCAGTCAAAGCGGCGAGGTCGTGGCGCAGGTCGGCAGTCGGCCGGGGGGCGGTGCGTGTCCGGGGGCCGGCCGTGGCGGCAGTCAGGCGCTCCAGCAGTGGGTGCAAGGTGCCGCGGTGGCTGTTGTCGCGCAGTGTTTGCTGGTTGAGGGGGGCGGCGGTGAGCACCGGGTGCGGCAGTTGCAATGCGGCGTCGAGCAGGGCGTGCCCGTAGTCCGCGGCGAGGGGGGCAAGTCCGGTGCGGGCGATCCTGGTGTTGTCGGTGTCGGTCAGGCCGCCGGTAAGGCCGGTGACCGGTTGCCACCAGCCCCAGGCAAGAGAGGTGCCCGGCAGGCCTTGGCGGCGGCGGTGGTGGGCCAAGGCGTCCAAGAAGGTGTTGGCGGCCGCGTAGTTTCCCTGGCCGGGGTTGCCGAAAGTACCGGCGCAAGAGGAGTACAAGACGAAGGCGGCCAGGTCGAGGTGGCGGGTGTACTCGTGCAGATGCCAGGCGGCGTCGACCTTGGGGGCGAACACCTTGTGGAAGTCGCCGGGTGTCAAGTTGGTGACGGTGGCGTCCGAGAGGACGCCTGCGGTGTGGAAGACCCCGGTCAGCGGGTGCTCGGGCGGCACGGAATCGATCAGATGCTTGAGTGCGTGGGCATCGGCGGCGTCGCAGGCGGTGATCTCCACGTGCGCGCCGGCGCTTTCGAGGTCGGCGCGCAGCAGGCGGGCTGCGGCGGCCTGGGGTCCGCCCCGGCTGGCCAGCAGCAGGTGGCGGACGCCATGGGCGGTGACCAGGTGGCGGGCGAGCAGACCGCCCAGTGTGCCGGTGCCTCCGGTGATCAAGACAGTGCCGGCGGGGTCCAAGGGCCGGTCAAAGGTGAGCAGGATCTTGCCGGTGTGACGCGCGTTTTGCATCAGTTTGAAGGCGTGGGGGGCATGGCGGATGCCGTAGGCCGTCACTGGCAGGGGGGTGAGCACCCCGGCTTGGAACAAGCGGAGCAGTTCGGTGAGGATCTGTGCGGTGCGTTCGGGGCTGGCGCTGGTGCGCCGGTCGAATGCCTGGTAGGTCAGGTGCGGGTGGGTGGTGGCCAGGTGCCGGGCGTCGCGGATGTCGGTCTTGCCGAGTTCGATGAAGCGGCCACCAGGGGCCAGCAGGTCCATCGAGGCGTCGGTGAAGGGGCCGGCCAAAGAGTTGAGCACGACGTCCACGCCGCGGCCGCCGGTGGTTTCCTTAAAGCGCGTGGCGAAATCCAAGGTGCGCGAGCTTGCGATGCATTCGTCGCGGTAGCCCAGGCGGCGCAGGGTCTGCCACTTGCTGGGATGGGCGGTGCCAAAGGGGTGCGCGCCCAGGTGGCGGGCCAGTTGGGTGGCGGCTTGGCCCACGCCCCCGGCAGCAGAGTGGATCAAGACCGTCTCGCCGGGTTGGATGCCGGCCAGGTCCACCAAGGCGTGGTAGGCGGTGACGAAAGCTACGGGCACGCCGGCGGCCTGGGCGAAAGACCACTGGTCAAGGATGCGGGCCACCATGCGGTGGTCGGCGAGGGCGACCGGGCCGAAGGCTTTGTAGGTCAAGGCCATCACGCGGTCCCCTGCGGCCAGCCCCTCAACGCCCGGGCCGGTCTCGGTGACCACACCGGCGGCCTCGGCTCCCAAGTCGTGCTGAGGCGGGATCAGGCCGAGTGCGGCGGCGGTGTCGTAGAAGTTGACGCCGGCGGCACGCACGTCGATGCGGACCTGGCCGGGCTGCAGCGGGGCGGCGGCCTCAAGGGCCGGCACGAGAGCGAGAGTGTCAAGTCCGCTCTCGCCGGTGTTGTCCAATCGCCACAAGGGCGCAGGGGAAGGCGGGGTGAGCGTCTCGGTGGGGGAGGTCCGGGCCAGATGGGGGATGTGCGGTTGCCCTTCCCGCAGGGCTGACTGCGAGTGGCCGGCTGCCAGCGTGGCGCTCAGCGCGGTCAGGCTGTCGGGATGGTGGTCGGTGTCGACCAGCACGATCCGACCCGGGTGTTCGTTTTGGGCGGTGTGCAACAAGCCCCATGCCGGGCCGTGGGCCAAACAGGGCGGGTCATGCGGACCGGTGACCACGGCGTGGCGTGTGACCACCGCCAAGACGGTGCGCTGGAGTTGGTCGTGGGCAAGCCATGCCTGCAGGAAATCGAGGACTTGCCGGCACAAGGTGCGCGCGGCGCCGGGCACCTGCTCGGCTTGGGTCCCTTGTTGGGCAGGCAGGGGCCAGATGACGACCTTGGGCGGCGCTGTGCCCGACTCGATGGCCGCGACCAGGCTGGACAGCTGCGCATAGCCAGGGACCGCCTTGATGGCGGCGGTGAGCTGCGCATTGGTCTGCAGCAGGGCCCAGCCGGTGGTCTCGCAGGCATCGGCCGCGGCCAAGGCGGTCGGCAGTGGGCTCCACCTCAGGTGCAGCAGGTCGTGATCGGGGCTGGTGCGCACCAGGCGGCGAAGATGATCACCGGTGGTGCTGCGCAAGGTCAAGGCGTCGATGGTCAAGACCAAGGCGCCGGTCTCGTCGGTGGCCACCACACTGACGGTGTCGGGCTTGGTGCGGTGCAGGTGCAAGCGCACCTGCGTGGTGGGCCTGCCCACGCAGGTGATGCCGGTGAAGTTGAAAGGCAGCCGCACTCCGGCTTGTTCGTCGGCCTCCTCCTGGGCGGTCTCGGGCAAGGCGATGGGGTGCAGCGCGGCGTCGAGCAGCGCGGGGTGGACGATGTGGCCGGCACTTGACAGGCCGTCGGGCAGGTGGGCTTCGGCGTACAGGTGCTCGCCTTGGCGCCACGCGCAGCGCAGGCCGGCGAAGGCCTGGCCGTAGTCGTATCCTGCCGCGGCAAGGCCTTTGCGCAGCTCGGCCACATCGATGGGCTGGGCGTCGTGGGGCGGCCAGGGGTGCGGGCCGCCTGCCGGCCGGTGCACCAAGGGCTGCCGGGTCAGCCGCGCGGTGGCATGGAGGGTCCAAGCGGGCGGGTCGGCTTCTTCGGCGGTGCGGGGGCGGGCGTGGACGGTCACACACCGGTGCTCTTCGTCGTCGGGGGGGCCGATCCGCAGCTGCAGGTCGATGGCGTCTTGGTCGGGCAGCACCAGGGGAGCGTGCAAAGTGAGCTCGGCGATGTGGGGGCATTTTGTCAAGCCGGCCGCATACAAGACCATGTCGAGGTAGGCGGTGCCGGGCACGAGCACGACTGCGGTGGCCGCGTGGTCGGCGAGCCAGGGATGGGTGGCCAGGCCGATGCGGCCGGTCAGCAGCAGTCCTTCGTTGTCGGGCAGGTCGATGGCCGCGCTGAGCAGCGGATGCTCCACCGTTTGTTGCCCCGCGGCTGCCACATCGGCCGGCGGCGCCGGCGTGAGCCAGTAGCGGCGGCGGTCGAAGGGATAGGTGGGCAGGTCAACGCGGTCGGCCGCAGGGTACAGGGCACGCCAGTGCAGGTTGTGCCCGTGGGCGTGCAGGCGCGCCATGGCGGCTGTGAGGGACTCGCTTTGGGGCTTGGTGCGGTGCAGCGTGCCCACCACGAGCGCGGTGGTGGCAAGGGTTTCTTCCAGCGCCGGCACCAGCACCGGGTGCGGGCTGCATTCGAGGAAGCTTTGGTGGGACTGCCCGGCCAAGGATGCGATGGTCTGGGCGAGGCAGACGCGGTTGCGCAGGTTGTCGTACCAGTAGGTGGCGTCCAGGGCCGTGCCGGGCAGCGGGGAGCCCACATAGCCGTCCACCGTGCTGTGAAAGGCCACGGTGGTGGGGCGGGGGCTTAGGTCTGCGAGGTGGGCAAGGAGGTCCTCGCGCAGGGGGTCGATGTGCCGGCTGTGGCTGGCGTAGCCGACATCGATGCGCCGTGCCCGCACTCCCTGCGCCTCGCATTGCTGCAGGAACTCGGTGAGGGCGGCAGGCTCGCCGGTGATGACGGTAGAGGCGGGGCTGTTGACAGCGGCGATGCTCAAGCGGGCGTCGTATCGGTCAAGGAGTGTGTGGGCCTGGTCGGCGGGCAGGCCCAAGGCGGCCATGGCGCCGCTGCCGGACAACGCTGCCAGTGCCTGGGCGCGCAAGGCCACCCACTTGGCCGCGTCGTGCAAGGTAAGGGCGCCGGCGAAGTGGGCTGCGGCTATCTCTCCTTGGGAGTGCCCCACCACGGCGTGCGGTATCAGGCCTAAAGACTGCCACAGCCGGGCCAAGGAGGTCGTCACTGCGAACAACGCGGGTTGGATGACATCGACCCGTTCCAGCGCGGGCGCTTGGGGGTCGCCGCGCAGTACTTCAAGGACCGACCACTGAGTGAAGGGGCGCAAGGCCTCGTCGGCTTCTTCGAGGGCTTGCCGGTAGGCGGGGAAGGCATCGTAGAGCTCCATGCCCATGCCGGGCCATTGCGATCCTTGGCCGGGAAAGACAAACACCAGTTTTCCCGGCCCGGTGGCAGGCACCACACCTTGGGCCAGGTTCGGGTGGGCCTGGGATTCACCCAGCGCGTGCAAACCTTCCAGGAGTTGGTCGCGGGAGCGGCCCCACAGCACGGCGCGGTGGGGGAAGTGGCTGCGAGTGGTGCCCAGCGAGTAGCCCACATCGGCAAGGTCGGCACCGGGGTGGCTGATGGCGTAGTGGCGCAGCCGGGCGGCTTGGGCCCGCAGCGCTGTCTCGGACTTCGCCGACAGCGGCCACACCGCCGCAAAGGGCGCCTCGGTGCGCTCGCAGGCGCTGCCGTGCGCAGTGCTGGTGCTGCCTGGGGCAGGCGGGCACGGTGCAGGGGATTGCTCCACGATGAGATGGCTGTTGGTGCCAGAAACTCCGAAGGAGGACACCGCGGCGCGACGAGGGCGGCCTTGGAGGTCGGGCCATTGTTGTTGCTCGGTGAGCAGTTGGATGGCGCCGGTGGACCAGTCCACGTGCGGGGAGGGGGCGTCGATGTGCAAAGTTTTGGGGAGCAGGCCTTCTTGCAGGGCCATGACCATTTTGATCAGGCCCGCCACCCCGGCGGCGGCTTGCGTGTGGCCGATGTTGGATTTGATCGATCCCAGCCACACCGGTCCTCCGGCGGGCCGCTGGTGTCCGTAGGTGGCCAAGAGCGCTTGTGCTTCGATCGGGTCGCCCAAAGGGGTTCCCGTGCCGTGGGCTTCAATGGCGTCGATGTCCTGCGGAGCCAGCCGGGCATTGGCCAGGGCTTGGCGGATCACTTGTTGTTGGGCGGACCCGCTGGGGGCGGTCAAGCCGTTCGAGGCGCCGTCTTGGTTGACGGCGCTGCCGCGGATCACCGCAAGGATGTGATGTCCGTGGGCTTGGGCGTCCGAGAGCCGTTCGAGCAGCACCATGCCCACTCCTTCGGCCAGTGCGATGCCGTCGGCGGACGCCGAAAAGGCCTTGCACCGGCCGTCGGGGGCAAGTACGCGCTGCCGGGAGAACTCCACGAGCACCCCGGGTCCGGCCATCACTGTCGCCCCGCCGGCCAAGGCCAGTTGGCAGTCGTTGTGGCGCAGGGCCTGGCACGCTTGGTGGATGGCCACCAGGGACGAAGAGCAGGCGGTGTCCATCGTGATCGCCGGGCCCCGCAGCCCCAGGACATAGGCGATCCTGCCCGATGCCACACACGCTGCGGTGCCCATGAACGCATGGCCGGCGACATCGTCGCAGGCCTGGTGCAGGCGGGGGCCGTATTCTTGGGAAATCATCCCGGCGAACACCCCGGTGCTGGTGCCGCGCAACGACTGCGGGTCGATGCCGGCATGTTCGATGGCCTCCCACGACACCTCCAGCAGCAGGCGCTGTTGGGGTTCCATCGCGGTCGCCTCGCGGGGGGAGAGTCCGAAAAATGCCGCGTCGAAGTCGGCGGCGTCGTAGAGGAACCCGCCTGCGCGTGAGGAGATCTTGCCCAGGCGCCCGGGGGCGGGGTCATACAGGCTGCGGGTGTCCCACCCCCGGTCGGTGGGGTAGTCCCCCATCGCGGTGCGGCCTGCCAGCACCAAGCTCCACAGTGACTGCGCGCTGGTCACTGCGCCGGGGAACCGGCAGCCGATCCCGACGATCGCGATCGGCTCGTTTGCTGTCGGGGCGCGCTCGGGGGCGTATGCAGCCGGCTGTTGGCTTGCCGGTTCCAGGCCGAGTTCACCTCGCAGGTAGGTGGCGAGCGCCAACGGGGTGGGGTGGTCGAACAAGAGGGTGGGGGGAAGGTCCAAACCGGTGGCCGCCGAAAGGGCCCTGGCGAGCTCGACCACGGACAAGGAGGTGAAACCGGCCTCCAAGAAGGTCTGAGTGGCGGCGGAAAAGGCGTGCCCCAGCACTGCGCTGGTTTCCCTGGCTATCACCTCGACCAGGATCTCGCACTGTTGGGACGGTGAGGCCTCGTGCAGTGCGGTGCTCTCAAACAGCTCACCAGCCGTGGGCACCCCGGCGGATGCCGGTGCGCCGGTGCCCGCAGGCCAAGCAGCGCAAGGCTGCACAGGTGGTTGTGGCGTGCGCTGGTGTGCCGCAGCGGCCTGGGGGCAGGTCAGGAGTTGTTCGTAGGCCCTTTCCCACCTGATCGGCACTCCGTTGACGAACGCGTGGGTCAAAGCGTGCAGGAAGCTTTCCTGGTCGTTTTTTCTGCGGTCCAGTGTGAGAATCGCCGCACCGGGTACGCCTGCGGACCGCAGTGTCTCGCCGATGACCGTGGTGAGTGCCGGATGGGCGCTGACTTCGATGAACAGATGGTGGCCGTCTTCGATGAGTGCCCGCACGGCCTTGTCGAACAGCACTGTGCCGCGAAGAGTGCAAAACCAGTGCAGGGCAGTGAGCTCGGCGCTTTCCAGCCGCGAGCCGGTGACGGTGGAGTAGAAGGCGGCCCGCTGCGTGCCTGAACCCGAAGGGGTGTGCGGTGCCTGTCCGAGCATGATCTCCCGCAGGTCCTCCACCTGGGGTGAGTGGCCTGCGACGTTGATTCCTGGCACCTTCCAGGCCCACAGGCCCTCGTTCGCCAGCTGTGCCAGCAGTTCTTCGACGGCCTGCGCCTGGCCGCTGACCGTGACGTTCCTGGCGCTGTTGACGGCGGCGATCCCCAGTCGTGCGCCCCACCTGTCCAGCAGCGGGCCGACGCGTTCGGGCCGGGCCGCGATCGTTGCCATCGCGCCTTGCCCTTCGATGCGGGTGAGCGCCGTGGCGCACAGTGCGACGAGCCTGGCCGCCTCCTGGGTGCTCACAGCACCGCACGCATGGGCCGCGGCGACCTCGCCCACAGAATGCCCGACCACCGCCGTCTCGCAAAGCCCGTAGGCGCGCCAGGAATCCGCAAGGGCTGAGGCGAGGGCGAACTGGGCAGGTTGGATGGTGGCAAGCTGTGTGAGGTCGTCTGCGGCAACCAGTGCGGCGGCCGGATCCCAGCCCAGATGGGGGCGCAACACCTGGCCGTAGCCTTCGAGCCGCTCTCGGAAGGCGGGAGAGGAGGCGAGCAACTGTGCGGCCATGCCGGGCCATTGGATGCCTTGGCCGGGGAAGACCAGCACCGGCTTGTGCGCCACGCCGGCAGTCCCAGTGATCACATGTCGCGAGGTCCGTCCATGGGCCAAGGCAGCCAGACCGCGCAGCAGTTCAGGCCGCCCTCTCGCGATGACCGCCGCACGTCGATCGGCATGATCCCTGGTCAGGAGGCGATAGCTGAGATCGCGCAATTCCTCGTAGGAGGCCGATTCGATCCCTTGATGTAATAATCGGTCGGCCGCCGCTGCGACCTCCTCCGATGTGTCTCCTGAGACCACCAGGGGTGGGGTAAGCAGATCCACGCTCAACCTCCGCTATGCGACAACGGACTTGCGCCAACCCAGCTGTGATGCCGGGTGGATCAGCACATGCGCCGGCTGCTCACATCGGAGCAGGTATTTCGCGAGCCGCCGCCGAAGCTCTCGATCATCGACCGAGTCTACGTCCTCGCAATATACATCGAGGGTGAAGACGATGTCACCGGCAGCGTTCTGATGGGTCCATGCCTGCGCTCCCGCCACTTCAGGGATCGTTTCCGCTATCGTGCACACCGACTTCAAGCAGACCTTCTCACCGCGGCTGATCATGTAACTCGGCCGGCGGTTACGGAAGAACAGATAGCCCTCGTCGTCCATCTCGAACAAGTCCCCGGTACTGACCAGGGTTTTGGTGTCGCCGACAAGGCTGAGGGGCGCATCGCGCCAGCCGATCCTGCGCAGCATCCCGGTGTCGGTCTTGACAATCAGCTCGCCGACTTTGTCACCGGGGTTCGCGGTGCGCAGGCGGGTGCGGACACCGGGGAGCGGCAGCCCCACCGAGGCGTAGCGCTCAGGCGGCTCCAGGTGGGCGGCCAGTGTGGAGACACGGGGGCCGGCCTCGGTCAGACCGTAGGTGAGGTAGAGCTCCAGGCCCGGGTTGCGCTCCAGCACATCCGCCACGCACGAGGCCTCCAGCGCGCTGCCCCCCACTGTCAGGCGGCGCAAGGGCACAGGAAGCTTTTGGCCCGTCAGACGCCAGGAGTCGACCATCGCAGGCGTCAAGGAGGACACTGTGACCTGGTGGTCTTGGATGGTCCGCGCGTAGCGCGAGGGTGTGAACGGCGGCCCTGCGATGACCGCTTTGCCCCCCAGGGCAAAAGTCCCCAGCATCTGGGCGACGAAGGCGTAGGAGTAATGCATGGGGAGGTTGATCAAGACGGTGTCGGCAGCGGTTTGACCGATTGCCTGCACATGGCGGGCGGCGTTGAGAAGGAGTGACTCAACGCGGTGCAGACAGCCGCTGAAGACGCCGGAGGTGCCGGAGGTCAAAAGGATGATCTCGCCAGGCCGGCAGTGGCGCACCTGCACTTCGCGCAAGAACACAAGCTGGGCGCTCGGGCTGATGATGCGCGGCATTTCGCCGTTGTGCAGCTCAGGCGGGATCCTCGGTGCGATGAGTGCGTCCGCTCCCAGTGCGTGGGCCATCCGCTCGATCCTGGACGGCGGCGCCGAGGGCGGCAACAGCACCGGGACCGCGCCGTGGGCCAGCAAGGCGAGCACCACGGTGATGAACTGCCGGCCGTTGGGCATCGCCACCATGACGGGCCTTCCCGGCTCAATGCCGAGCAGGTGGATCTCCTCGGCGATCGCGTCGAACCCGGGATGCTGGAGCCGGGGTTGATCGACCTGGACGAGATCGCGGAGAAAGCCTTGTACTGCGCCCGGCTCGATGGTGCTGACGGTCTTCATTTCAGTCTCCCTGCCCTGTCTTTTTGAAGATCGTGCTTGTGACGCGATGACCCGCTGCGCCTGCTGTGTGGGATGTGAGGAGCACATGGGCCGCTGAATGCTGACCCAGCCAGATGCCGGCGAGGACCTTCGCGAAGGGAAGGCCTTTTTCCGCAGGCATCGACAAGGTCATACTGGGACCGCTGAAGCCGAGAAGTTGCGAAGGAAGGCTGCAGACCGATCCGGGGTTTGCTCCAGAAAACCGCAGCGGCGAGATGCGGCCTGCCGGAATCGCCGCTGCGATCTCGCGCATGGTGTGGATGGTGCACTGATCGCTCACGACGATATGCCCCACGGACTCCCGCTCCGACAAAAATTCCTCGCCGCAGTCGTCGACTGCGTGCTCCACTGCATCGAGCACGAGCCAGGAGAGGGGGTCGGCGTAGAGGGAAGCTTTCCGCTTCGGCCGTAGACCGGACAGGTCGGGCGCCGTGGCAACCCCTTGGCCGACGATTGCCATGCCGCACGTGTGCACCGCGGTGAGTTCATTCATGCCACTGCGCTCCCGGACCCTTGGAAGACAAGGCAGGTGTTGAAGCCTCCGAACCCGAGTGTGACGCTGATCCCCGCCCCCGGATCAATCTTCATGGGCTTCTTCGACGGAATCGGCAAGCTGAGATGCGGGAGGGGTTCTTGCAGGCCGTGGACGGGGGGTGCCAATTTTGTTTCCAGGGCCTGGAGTACGGCTATTGCTTCTATCGCGCCGGTCGCGCCGAGTGTGTGCCCGAACGCCCCTTTGGTGGCGAACACCACAGGCGGGCGGGGTACATCGGAGAACACCTGCGCGTAGGCCCGGGCTTCCACCTCGTCGTTCACCGGCGTTCCGGAGCCGTGCGCGTTGACGACGGCGACATCCGCCGGGGTGATGCCTGCGGTGCGCAAGGCGCGTCGGACCGCCAAGACCACATTGCGACCAGAAGGGTCGGGGGCCACCGCGCTGGCCGCGTCGTTCGATGATCCCGCGCCGGCCAGGACTCCGCGCGGGCGGGCTCCTCGGGCTCGAGCCCGTGCCGCGGACTCGAGCACCAAGAACGCCGCGCCCTCACCGAGCAGCGTTCCGTGATGATTGATGTCGAAAGCGCGAAGGTCGTCACAAGCCATGGTTCCCAGGCGCGAATGACCGAGTCGTTTTCCCAGCGTGAGCACATCTGCCCCGCCGCACACGCAAATCTGCGCAGCGCCCGCCTGGAGGAGGCCAAGCCCGGCCAAGACGGCGTCAGAACCTGCCGAACAGGCGGTGGTGACGGTGACGGGCTCTGCTACACATCCGGCGTCCCGCACCGCCCTGGCCGACCATGGGGACAAAGTGGTGGTTTCGGGCATCTCCAGATGGGGGCCGTAGCTGGTCCCGAGCACAGGAAGGACACCCGGGTCCTGCGGGTCGATCCCCGCGTCCTGCAGTGCCCTCGACAGCGTGGCGCGCGTGATCTCGTGCTGGCGCTCCCTTGCGGGCCAGCCCCTGGGGATCTCGGGCACCATCGCCGCCCGCGTGCTGCGCAACGGGCAAGACGATGCGACCTCGCCCATACCGCAGACGTCGGCCAAAAGCGCTTCCCACACCGTGCCCACGCCGGCGCCAAGAGCTGTCGACCAGGCCATCCCGGTGACCCAGATCTGGGAGTCGGTGCTCACCACAGCTGGGGCCCCAGCTCTGCGATTTTGAGACGGGCGAGCGTTCCTTTGACCATGGCGACGCACTCCTCGGACACCTGCGCCCGCGCTGCGAAGGTGAGGAACTTGCCGCGGAGGCTCTCGCAGGTCGTGGTGAAGACGATCTGATCGCCGGGAACGGCCACACGAGTGAATTTGGCCTTGACCGATCCGACCAAAGTGATTTCGTCATCGGCCAGTGGCGAGGTCGACAACTGAAGCAAAATGATCGCCGATTGGGCAATCGCCTGCATCATGTGGCTGGCGGGGAAGATTCCGCGTTCGGGGAAGTGCCCGGAGATGGCGTCGGTCTGCCCGGAGACGACCATGAGGCTCTTCAGGTACTCGCCGGGCTCATAGTCCACCACACGGTCGAGGTAAACCATGGGGTGGCTGTGCCGCAACCAGCCTTTGAGTTCCGTGAACCCCATGGTCCTCGGTTCGCGCGCCCCGGCGTTCGTCGTCTCGGCCATCAACTCTTCGCCTCCTCGGGGAGCGACTCGCGAAGGCGTGAAACCAAATGGGTCAGCGTCCGGACCGAGGAGAAGTTCTCCGGGACGAAGTCCTCGTCCGATATCACCACACCGAACAGGTACTCGCATTGGGTGCGAAGTTCGGTGAACCCGAGCGAGTCGAGCCCGAGGACGTCCCGCAGATTGTCATCCAGGCCGATCTCCGATGGCGGGACATCGACGAATAAATCGTCGATCAGAATTTGCTTCACGATCGTTTCGATGTTCACAGTACAGTCTCCTTTATTGTCGGCCGAAGCGCCTCGAGCGTGCCTTTTCGCGCAGTCGGGACGAGGCATGGTGAGCCGAAAGCGCACCACCCCGGAAGGTCAAGGCGGCCGGCGCACCCGAGCCGCCCCGCCGAGGCATGGAAAGCCGTTCAGGCGCCGAACAATGCCTTGAAGTCAGGTGATGAAGGACGCGACGGCGGCTCCCCGGACCGGAGAGATCGCGGTAGCGAACATGCCACCAATCCTGCACGGACTGGCAAGCATCTGTCAACCATTGCCCGCGCTTGTCATTTTGAGCGTTCTAGTTGTCAAATAAAGCTTCTTCGCTGGTCGTTCAGCCCACTCGCCGCGGGATCCGGCAAGGGTCCGAGCCCCGACAGGGCGTGGAAAAGCCGTTGCCTTGACCGCACGGGGTCAAGGGGTTGCCACCGGTCAGGCGGCGCCGGTGCGCCATGCGGTGGCCGAGCGCCGGTTCGGCGGCGGCATCCGTCCCCTCGGTGGCGCATCGATTAGCGATTTCTGGTCGGAAATCAGCACCTTCACGTGGGCAGCTTGCAGTGCCCCGGCGTCCTCACGGGTCCGAGGGTGCGGTTGAGCTGTGGGGATACGGGTTGTCTCTGGGCTGACTCCGACGGTGGCGGATCGGTGTGCGGGTGTGGCTCAGGCAGCGGTGGCGTCGATGGGGACGAGGGTGACCTTGGGCCTTCACCCCGAAAAGTGGACACGTTTCGTGTGCTTACGCGGCAAGAGCCATGCTATGTGATTGTTCGTAAGCCATGGGGCTCATCT
>Ga0213875_10000694_pt1 | contig 26057 bp, 28 predicted proteins | sample BarmaccomBMRX_R8_FD_160105 | JGI IMG/M metagenome (GOLD analysis project Ga0213875, IMG submission 160105) | Root-associated microbial communities from Barbacenia macrantha in rupestrian grasslands, the National Park of Serra do Cipo, Brazil - RX_R8 | ecosystem: Host-associated > Plants > Roots... | reverse complement strand
GCGGGTGGCGGTGTGCGCGTCGACGGCGCTGGAGGCGGGGTAGGAGGCGTTTTCCACCGAGGAGGCGGTGGCCGGCCGGTTCAGCGCGGCATCCGCCGTCCCGCACGTGGCGGCCGACGCTCTTGGAGCTACTGTGGCTGCCAGGAGGCCGGTGAGTACGAGCGCGGCGCTGGCGAGGACGGCGGTAACCGCCCGTCCCGGTGACCGGCCGAGTCTGACACGTCTCAGGAGTTGGCGCCGTAGCTGGGTTCGCATGTTCACCTGTCCTCCATGTGACATTGGGCGGCAGAGCTAATACACGTCTTATTTCATGACTTAACTTAACTGGCCGGAAACGGCCGGTCAAGGGCCGTATGCGGGGCGGACGCGGTCGCGCCGCGCCTCGCGCCGGAGGGGTGGCGCGCTTATAAGGTAGTTTGTTACAAGCTTTGAACTTAGGGAGGGCCGCGCTGGATCGCAAACGAGGGACGGTCCGGGGCCTGCGGCGGGAGAACCGGGCCGCGGTCCTATGGTCGCTCTATTTCAGCCAGCCGGGAACTCGTCAGGACCTCAGCGCGGCGACCGGACTCAGCCCCGCTTCAGTCACCAACGTGGTCCGCGAGCTGCTCGACGAGGGCATCGTGATCGAGGCCGGATCGGTCGATTCCGATGGCGGGCGACCGCGGATCATGCTGAAAGTGAACCCGGAACACGGGTACGTCATCGGCGTCGACATCGGTGAGACGCGCGTGCGGGTGGAACTCTTCGACCTGACGATGCGAGAACGGGGGAAGGCGGACTATCCGCTGAATCCCCGGGAACATGACGTGGACGTGGTCGTGGAGCGGATCACGAGCGGGCTGAACGCGGTGCTGACCGACAGCGGAACCGAGCCCGCGGCAGTCCTCGGTGTGGGCGTCGGCGTTCCGGGGATCATCGAGCAGGGACCCGAGGTGCTGGTGCATGGCCAGACGTACGGCTGGGACGCCGTACCCCTTGGCCGCCTGCTGCGCGCCGGCACCGATCTGCCGCTGCACTTCGAGAACGGCGCGAAGACGATGGGGCAGGCTGAACTGTGGTTCGGGGCGGGAAGGGGCGCCAGGAACGCCGTCGTGGCGCTGATCGGCTCCGGCGTGGGCGCATCGCTGATTTCCGGCGGGGCCACCTACCGCGGCGCCACGTCAAGCGCGGCGGAGTGGGGTCACACGACCATCATGGTCAACGGCAGGAGGTGCCGGTGCGGGTCGGCTGGGTGCCTGGAGGCATACGTCGGCGCGGAGGCGATCCTGGAGCGTTACGGCCGGCCGGCCGCTGGCAACGACGAGGAGTCCGCGCTCGCGGCGCTGATCGGCGCCGCGGACGCGTCACCGCTCGCGGCGGCCATACTCGAGGAGACCGCCGACTACCTCGGCGCAGGCATCGCCAACCTGATCAACTTGTTCAACCCGGAGCGGGTGATCCTCGGCGGCTGGGCGGGCTTGCTCCTCGGCGGCCGGCTGCTGCCCGCGATCCGCGAATCCGCCCGCAGGCATTCACTGCGCCCTCCGTTCGCCGCGGCCTCACTGGAACTCGGCCGGCTCGGCCCCGAGGCGGTCGCGCTTGGCGCGGCGACCCTCCCGATCGAGCGCTTCCTCAACGGATCGCCGCGCTAGCCCGTCAGCCGGCCCGCCGCGCTGGCCCGTCAGCGGGCCGCCGCGCCGGCCCGTTCGCGATAGGACCTGATGACCCTCGCGTAACGGGCACCGCTGTCCTTGATCACGCGCCGCTGGGTGGCGTAGTCGACGTAGACGAGCCCGAAACGCGGCTCGTAGCCATCCGCCCACTCGAAGTTGTCAAGCAGCGACCAGGCGAAATATCCGGCCAGCGGCACGCCGAGCTGGATGGCGCGGCCGCACACGGCGAGATGCTCCTCGAGATACCGGGCCCGCTCGGGATCGTGTACCTGACCGTCCTGCGCCACGGTGTCAGCCCAGGCGGAACCGTTTTCGGTCACGTAGAGCCGCCGCGCGCCGTAGTCGCGCGCGACCCTGACCAGGACCTGCTCCAGCCCTTCGGCGCGCACCTCCCAGTCGAGCAGGGTCCGCCGCGCGCCATCGGGCGCCGGGACCTCCCTCGCGTACGGCAGGGGGCCGTCCGGATCATCGGCGAGCACGCTCGGCGTGTAGTAGTTGACGCCCAGCCAGTCGAGGGGGGTGGCGATGGTTTCCATGTCCCCCGCCTGGATGGGTAGGTCCGTGCCGTACAGCCGGAGCATGTCCTCGGGGAAGCCGCGCCCGTGCACCGGGTCCAGCCACCAGCGGTTGGCGTGCCCGTCGAAGCGCGCGGCCGCGTCGATGTCCGCCTCCCGGTCCGAGGCCGGCTCGCAGGCGCTGAGCAGGTTGACCAGGCCCACCTGCGCGCCGGAAGTCCGGGCCCGTATCGCCCGCGCGGCCAGGCCGTGCCCGAGCAGCAGGTGGTACGACGCCGGCACCGCGGCCCGGATGTCGGAAATGCCGGGGGCGTGCCTGCCCTCCAGGTGGCCTATCCAGGCCGAGCACCGCGGTTCGTTCAGGGTGACCCAGTTGGTCACCCGGTCGCCGAGAGCGCCCGCGACGATGGCCGCGTACGTTGCGAACAGCTCCGCGGTCTCCCGTGCTGTCCAGCCGCCCCGGTCCTGCAGGGCCTGCGGCAGGTCCCAGTGATAGAGCGTGGGATACGGGGTGATCCCCGCGTCGAGCAGGGCGTCCACCAGGCGTTCGTAGAAGGCGAGCCCGGCCGGGTTGACCGGGCCGTCCCCGTCCGGGATGACTCGCGGCCACGCGACCGAGAACCGGTACGCATCGACGCCCAGCGCCTTCATCATCTCGATATCGTCGCGCCAGCGGTGGTAGTGGTCGCACGCCACGTCGCCGGTGGCACCGCCGGCGACCCGGCCTGGCGTGTGCGAGAGGGTGTCCCAGATGGACGGCTGCCGGCCGTCCTCCGCCACGGCACCTTCGATCTGGTACGCCGACGTCGCCACCCCCCAGACGAAGCCGTCCGGTACCCAGCTGAAGTCGTCCACAGGCTGCCTTTCGGTGGTTGTGAGTGGGTTCATTTGACGGCTCCCGCGGTGAGGCCGGTGACAAGGAAGCGCTGCATGAGCAGGAATCCGGCGACCACCGGCACGCTTACGACGAGCGACGCGGCCATGATCTGGTTCCAGTACACGTCGGTCTGGGTGGAGTAGTCCCGCAGTCCGACGGCCAGGGTCCGGGTGGTGTCGTTCGTCATAACCGAGGCGAACAGGACCTCGCTCCAGGCGGTCATGAACGCGTAGATCGCCACCGTGACGATGCCGGGAAACGCCGCCGGGATCACGACGCGGAACAGGGCACGGACGGGCCCGGCGCCATCCACAAGCGCGGCCTCGTCCAGCCCGCGGGGAATGGAGTCGAAGTAGCCCGTCAGCATCCAGATGGAGAAGGGAAGCGAGAACGTGAGGTAGGTGATGACAAGGCCGGCTCGCGAGCCGAACAGCGCGATTCCCGTCGCGTTCCCGATCGACACGAAGATCAGGAACAACGGGAGCAGGAACAAGATCCCCGGGAACATCTGGGTGGACAGCACGACGATCGTGAACACGCGGCGGCCGCGGAACCGGAAGCGGCTCACCGCGTACGCCGCGAACGTCGCGATGAGCACTGACAGCGCCGCGGCCGAGGTGCAGACGATCACAGAGTTGAGGAAGTAGCGCGCGAGCGGCACGGTGCGCCACATGTCGACATACGGGCTGATCGTGATCCTCGCGGGGATCCAGCGGAACGCGCCGGTCACGTCCTGCAGCGGCTTCAGCGAGCTGCTGACCATCACGTAGACGGGCGTCACCGCGAAGACCGTGAGCAGCGTCAGCACGATCCGGCGCGTCCAGACAAAACTGCGGGGCGGCGCCATCGGCGGCCTCGTGGTACTCGGTCTAGGCATGCCGCCTCCGGCGTGACGTGACGATGAGGTAGGCACCCGTTACCAGGAGCAGGAAGAGCAGCAGGAGAACGGACATCGCCGAGCCCTCACCGAAGTTCCAGGTGAGGAACGATGCCTGATAGATATGCACCGAGATGACGTCCGCGGGCTGTGGCGAGGCGTTCCCGAACAGCACGTACGGCGTCGTGAAGTCATTGAACGTCCACAGGAACAGGACCAGCACCAGAACCTGGTTGATGGGCCGCAGCGACGGCATCGTGACACGCCGGATCTGCTGCCAGACTCCCGCGCCGTCGATGGCCGACGCCTCGTAGAGCTCGCGCGGGATCGCCTGGAGCCCGGCCATGACGACGAGGAACGCGAACGGCCAGTTACGCCAGACGGACACGGTCACCAGCGCGATGAAGCTGTTGTCGCCGAGCAGCCAGAAGGTGGGTCTGCTCGTGACGCCCAGCTCGTCGTGCAGCACGTGGTTGATGAGGCCGTTGTCGTACTGGAACATGAACGCCCAGGTGATCACCGACGCGTAGACGGGAAGGGCGTACGGCGTCAGGAAGACCGCCCGCAGCACGCCACGGCCGCGGAACCGGTCCTGGGCGAGGATGGCGGCGGCCGTGCCGAACAGCCACGACAAGCCGACGGCGAGCGCCGTGAACGCGCAGGTGACCACGAAGGAGTGCAGCAGCGCCTGTCCCACCGCGGCGTTGAAATCCACCGCGATCCGGTAGTTGGCGAGCCCCGCCCATGGCGCGTCCCGCCACTGGGCCAGGTAGAGCTGGGTCAGCGCCTTGAAGCTGATGAAGACGCCGACGACCATCGGCACCAGGTGAATGAGCAACTCGAAGGCGAGTGCGGGCAGGAGCAGCAGGTACGGCAGGCCGATACGGCGGAGCCGGCCAGGCCGGGCCCGGCGGCGTGGCCGCGCAGGCTGTCGCAGTTCGCCCGTCCCGCCCGTCCCGCCGGGCCGGGTGGCGGGACGGGCGGGTGCTGCTTCGGTTGCGCTTGGCTTGGCCAACTCCTCAGCCCGACATCTGCTGCTGGGCGCTGGCGAGCTGCTGTTGCACGGTCTGCGCGCTCACCGGGTGCCCCGCCGCCGCGTCGGCGAACAGGTTCTTGATCGCGGTCCCGACAAGCTGCTCGAACTGCGACTCTCCGGGGACCTGGGGCAGCGGCGCCGCGCTGGTGGACAGGACGTTCCGCAGCACGGACAGCTCGGGAGTTGCGAACTGCGGGCTCTGCAGCGCGGAACTGATCGGGGGGATAGAGCCGTACTTGCTGCTCAGGACCATCTGTTCGCCGTCGCTCGTCATGAACTTCACGAACTTCTCGGCCGCCGCGAGGTTGCGGCTGTTCTTGAAGATGGCGATGTTGATGCCGGCAACCATCGAGTCGACGCTGGTGCCCTGGCCGGGAGCGCCGGACTGCACGGGAACAGGGGCGATTCCGTACTGGCCCGGTGACATGCCGTGCGCCTTCAGGTTGCTGCCCGCGGCCTGCCACATGAGCATCGCTGCCTTGCCGCTGGCGAAGTCGGAAACCGACTGGTTCTGGTCATACTGGGCGTCCGCCGGGTTGACGATCTTGTCCGCGCCCATCAGGTTGACGAACTGCTGTACGCCCTGTACGCAGCCGGGCATCGTGAAGGTCGGATGGCCCGAGCTGTCGAAGAAGTCGCACCCGTGCTGCTTGGCGAAGACGAACGCGTGGTGGATGTTCTCCGGGATGCTGGCGCCCTCGATGGCCAGGCCGTACACGCCGCCGTGGGTGAGCTTCTTCCCGTCAGCGGCCAACTCCGCCCAGGTGGCCGGCGGCCCGGCGATACCAGCCTGCCTGAAGAGCGCCTTGTTGTAGTACAGCGCATAGGCGAGCGAGTAGAGCGGAACCGCGGTCGGCGGTTTGCCGCCCGCGCCCGTGGACCCGAGCGCCGAACTCACGAACCGGCTCTCGCCGCCGATGCTGGAGAAGTTCTGGCCGGTCCACGGCAGGAGCGCGCCGGTGGCCTGCAGCGAGGCGGACCAGGTGTTGCCGATGTTGACGACGTCAGGTCCCTGGCCGGAGGTGGTCGCGGCGAGAATCCGGTTGAGCAGGTCGGCCCAGCCGATGACCTCCAGCTTGACCTTGATCCCGGTTTGCTTCTGGAACTTCGCGAGTTCGGGGCTGAGCACGGTGTAATCGTCCGCGATGCTGCTGCCCTGGTCGCTTGCCCAGTAGGTGATGGTCGTGGAGCCTGAGCTACCGGAACTGGAGGTGGTGCCGGTGGAACCGCCGCCGCACCCCGCCATCGCGACGGCGGTCGCGATAGCGGCGGCGGCGAGCGCGAATGTTCGGTGCAGACGCACGATCGTCAGCCCCCTAAGGTAAAAGAAGTAATTTTAAGGTATAAATTAAGACCTGCTACGGGGGGCCTGTCAACCTGCCGGCATGATTGCCCCACAGATGGAATGGCATTGTGCCGCTTTTGTTACCGGGCCCGCGGGCGATGACGGTTCGCCAACTGGGGCGCGGGCGGTGACGGTCATGGGCGGCGCGGCACTAGCTGGCATAGACCTGGAACTCCCACAGGCTGTAGCCCCACTGGGTCGCACGGGCGGTGCCGTACATCCGGACGTACCGGCCGCTGCCGGACACGTTCAGGGTCTGCGTGCCGCCGGTGCCGGTGGTGGTGGAGTAGATGGTGGTCCAGGTGGCATTGTCGGTGGAGGTCTGGATCTGGAACGCCTTGCCGTACGCGGTCTCCCAGTTCAGCACGACCTGGCAGACCGACCGGGTGGAGCCGAGATCCACCTCCAGCCACTGCGGGTCGGAGAACGCGCTGGACCAGCGGGTGCCGGTGTTGCCGTCGGTCGCGTTCGGCGCCGGGAACGAGGCACTCTGTACCGAGGAGGCGGTGGTGGGCTGGTGAAGCGCCACGTTGGCCGTGCCGCAGCCGCCTCCGCCGCCGGTCCCGGTGGGCAGCGTCCACCGCTGCTGGGCGGAGTCCGTGCAGGTCTCGATGTCCAGCCGGGCGCCGGTGTTGCCGCCCGGGTCGGTCAGGCACAGGCCGGAGTGCGGGTTGACCAGCTCGCCGCTGGCCTGATGCGCCCAGCCCTGGGCGGCGGTCCCGTTGCACGGGTACCAGTCCACGCTGGTGCCGCTGGCGGTCCCGGCGCTGACCACGTCCAGGCAGCCGCCCTGAGTCCGCAGCGTGCCGTCGGTGTACGGCGACCACTGCTCGCCGGAGCCGCCGTTGCAGGCGCTCACGCCGATCGGGTTGCCCCCGGTGTTCAGCGAGTCCTGGTTGGCCAGGCACAGGCCGCCGATCCCGGTCACCTGCCCGGTCGCGGTCGGGGTCGCGGTGGGGGTGGAGTTTCCGCCCTGCTCGTACACGGCCACGTATCCCACGCTCATCGACGCCCCGGACGTGGTTGCCGGCGTCGGGGTGGTGCAGCCGCAGATCCCGTTCGGGTAGTTCCCGCCCATCGCCAGGTCGAAAATGATGAAGAAGCCGTGGTCGATGGCCTCCTGCCAGGCCGTTGCGCCGACCGACGCCTCGGTGATGGTGCTTTCGACCGTGCCGTCCATGACGAACTGCAGGGTCTCCGCGGCCGTGCTGGCCCGGTCGATGATCACCGAGTAGGTGTGGTACCCGGTCTGGCAGCCGGAGCCCGCGGCGGGGCAGGAGATCAGCGGGTGGCCGCTGCTGCCTGCCGCGTCGTGCAGCGTCTGGGAGGCCTCGTTCAGCCCGTTGACGTCCTCCATCATGTCGATCTCCCCGGAGGCGGGCCAGCCGCCGCCGGTGCGCATGGGCGAACCGAGCGCCCAGAACGCCGGCCAGTACCCCAGGCCATTGGCGGGGTTCGGCTGCTCGATCGACGCGGTCATCTCCAGCTTGCCGCCGGGCGGCGCCTGGAAGTCGTCACGTGTGCTCTCGATCCGCGCGGACGTCCACGTGCCGCCGTTGCTGACCGCCTTCAGCACCAGGTGGCCGTTGCCGTCCAGGTACACGTTGCCGGTGGAGCTGGTGGTGTGCTCGGTCTCCCCGGTTCCGTAGCCGGTCCCGATGTCGTAGAACCAGTTCGCCGACGACGGCGCGGACCCCGCCGCGCCCGCGAAGCTGTCACCGAACACCGTCGTCCATCCGGCCGGGGGCGGCGGCACGGTATCGGCCCGTGCGGCCGGAGTACCGGCCAGCGCGGTGAACACGACGGTGGCCAGGCAGCCCGCGACCAGGGCCAGCGTGCTCAGGATCGAGCAGCGCCGCAGCGCCGCTGGGCTGGGCATGCGCACCGTGATACCGGTCTCGCGATTCATCTGCTGACCTCCTGTCTCGCAGGCACGTCACGGGTAACGCCCGAGCCGCCGCGGCGGGGAACACCCGCACCTGGCCTCTTGGACACCCTCGATGTAAGCGCGTTTTTACTCTTAATTCAAGCCTTCACTAAAGGTTTCAAGCTAGGTGTGGCGCCGAACTTGCGGTGCAGCGCGGCCCCCCGCGAGCGCACGGCTTCGTGGCGTGGCGACGCCCAGGCCGACAAGGCGGGTCGGCGGCGCCGGCAGGGGGCGCCCGGCCGGTTGGCCGGGCGGATGGGCCGCCAGGGGGCTTGACGGGACGTTGCGGCAGAGTTAAGTTACGTCTTCAAATAAGCTCGAACCAAAGCCAAACTTATCCCACGCCCTCCAGGGAGCAGCGGGGCACCCTGCGGTGGCAACTACCGGCCCTGCCGGCACCTGCTTGAGCTCGCGCACCCCGGAGGACGTCCATGAGCCTCATCCCCCGCAAGCAGACGAAGCGGCGCCGGCCCTTCGGCGCACGTCTGGTCACGTCACTCTTCCTGGTAACCGCCTGCCTCTCCTGGTTGACCGCCAGCACGGGGAAGGCCGGTGCCGCCACGTGCGGGACGGCGGATGCCGCGCTGAACCGGCCGGCCACCGCCTCCTCGGTGGAAAACGCCTCCTACCCCGCCTCCAGCGCCGTCGACGGGAACACCGCCACCCGCTGGTCCAGCGCGTTCTCCGACCCGCAATGGCTGGACGTCGACCTCGGCTCCGCCCAGGCCATCTGCCAGGTCACCCTGAACTGGGAAACCGCCTACGGCAAGGCCTTCCAGATCCAGACCTCCGCCGACAACACCACCTGGGCCACCATCTACTCCACCACCACCGGCACCGGCGGCACCCAGACCCTGACCGTCTCCGGCACCGGCCGCTACATCCGCATGTACGGCACCACCCGCGCCACCCAATGGGGCTACAGCCTGTGGGAATTCCAGGTCTTCACCACCACAGGCAGCGGCGGGGGAGGCGGCTGCACCATGGGGTCCAGCACGCCGAACTTCGGGCCGAACACCTACGTCTTCGACCCCAGCATGTCGTCGGCGAGCATCCAGAACACGCTGAACAACGTCTTCAACACCCAGAAGGTCAACCAGTTCGGCACCCAGCGCTACGCCCTGCTGTTCAAGCCGGGCACCTACAGCGTGGAAGCCAACATCGGCTACTACACGTCCATCCAGGGGCTGGGCCAGAACCCCGACGACGTCACGATCAACGGTGACGTCACCGTGGACGCGTTCGACGGCACCGGCAACGCCACGCAGAACTTCTGGCGATCGGCGGAGAACATGGCGATCAACCCGTCGGCCGGGAACGACCGCTGGGCCGTCGCCCAGGCCGGCCCGTTCCGCCGGATGGACGTGCACGGCGGCCTGGAGCTCTACCCGGCCAGCTACGGCTACGCCAGCGGCGGCTACATCGCGGACACCAAGGTCTCCGGCCAGGTCTCCTCGGTGTCGCAGCAGCAGTGGTACTCACGGGACAGTAACTTCGGCAGCTGGAGCGGCTCGGTGTGGAACATGGTGTTCTCCGGCGTGAACGGCGCGCCGGCGCAGAGCTTCCCCAGCCCGCCGATGACCACGCTGGGCACCACCCCGGTATCGCGGGACGTCCCGTACCTTTACGCCGACTCGTCCGGTAACTACCACGTCTTCCTGCCGTCGCTGCGGACCAGTGCCTCGGGCCCCAGCTGGAACAGCGGCCCGACGCCGGGCACCTCGGTGCCGATGAGCCAGTTCTTCGTGGCCACGCCCTCGAACACCGCGGCGCAGATCAACGCCGCCCTGGCGCAGGGCTGCAACCTGTTCTTCACCCCGGGTGTCTACAACATCGACCAGACCCTCAACGTCACCAACCCCAACACGGTGGTGCTCGGCATCGGCATGCCGACGCTGATCCCGGTCGGCGGCGTGAACACCATGCAGGTCGCTGACGTGGACGGGGTTCGCATCGACGGCCTGCTGTTCGACGCCGGCACCACCAACTCCAGCGCCCTGCTGACCGTCGGCACCCAGGGCTCGCCGGTGAGCCACGCGAGCAACCCGATCTCGGTCCAGGACACGTTCTTCCGGATCGGCGGCGACATCGCGGGCAAGGCCACGAACAGCCTGATCGTCAACGCCAGCAACACGCTGGTCGACGACATCTGGGCGTGGCGCGCCGACCACGGCAACTCGGGCACGGTCGGCTGGACCACGAACACCGCTGCCCACGGCCTGGTCGTCAACGGCAGCAACGTGCTGGCGACCGGCCTGTTCGTCGAGCACTACCAGAACTATGAAGTGCAGTGGTTCGGGAACGGCGGCGAGACGATCTTCTTCCAGAACGAGATGCCCTACGACCCGCCGAACCAGGCGGCCTGGATGAACGGGTCATCCAACGGCTACGCCGCGTACGAGGTTGGTCCCGCCGTCACCAGCCACCAGGCGTACGGGATGGGCAGCTACTGCTACTTCAACGTCAACAAGTCGGTGGTCGCGGACCACGCCTTCGAGACCCCCACAGGGTCCGGCATCCACTTCCGCGACCTCCTCACGGTGTCGCTGGGCGGCGTCGGAGTGATCGAGCACGTCATCAACTCGACAGGAGGGCCCACGCCGTCCAATACGACTCCGGTCGACGTCACCGCCTACCCGTAAGCCCGGCTAAGGCCGTAGCCAGATCCCTCCGGGAGTGACCACCCTCCGTTCCGCTAAAAGATCTCTTGTACCGAACGGGCGGTGGTCACTCCCTTCCCTCCTCGATGCCGCGGGGCGCTGATCGCGGTGGCCCCCGAATGTGCCCGGCGCGAACGTTCAGGGATCTTGCAGGAACGGATGCTAGTTTCCTGGCATGGACGAATTCCGGGCCCGCCGGGTGGTCGACGCCCTTCGTGACCGTGGCGTGAACGCACACCTGCTCCGCTGCGGCGTCGACCAGTTCGGCGTCCGTGTGTCGCTGCCCGGCGGCCGCGAAGCCGAATGGGACAACGACGGCACGGCCGGCCTTGAAGCCCAGGTGATGTGCGACGGCATGCTCGTCGGCTACGTGCCTCAGATCGAAGGCTCCGAGGACTTCGGCGAGTCCCAGGTCGTCGACGCCATCGCCCGTACCGACTATGACCAGCCCGTAGCCCGTCAGCGCACCGCCGCGCCCCCACCCGGCCCCGCTCTTACCCGCGAAGGCGGCGTCTTCCGCCGTTTCCTCGACGGCTTCCGCTACCGGTAACGAGGCGACCGGCCTGCATCAGCCGAGCGGATCTGCCTGGTCAGCACCGCGTGTCCGGCGACCGCCTCGAGATCGTTCACGGCATTTCCTCCTGCCTCGCGGCCAACCCGGATAGCGTGCCCATGTACCGGGCGCCCCGGCTCGCACCGCTGGTCACTCGCGCCTGAGCGAGATCGCCAGGGATGGCACGGCGAAGGACAGGAGAAAGATCGGCAGGATGTTCTTTCCGCTGAACCGGAAGGCGATGACCTGGTCCTCGTCCGCGTCGAAGGCCGCGGTCCGGCTCGAGTTCCGGCGGCCGTTGCGGATTTGCAGGGTGTGGCGTCCGGGTTCGACTGGCGTCTCGAACGTGCCGTGTTTTTCGACCGTCCCGGCACGCTTGCCGTCGACCACGACGTCGAACGTGCCGCGGCGGACCTCCGCGCCGATTACCTTGTGCGCCACCTTGAGCGTTGCCGGCACCTTGAGTCTCCTTCTGTGAGCCGTCACGACGCTGGGGACCGGATGTCTTGCGGTGCGGCCGGGGCGGGGATCCCGCGGCTGGGCCTGGTCCCGGTGATGAGGCGCTCGCGGTCGAACAGCCGGGCCACCACGAGGCAGGCGGCGCAGTCGACCGCGAGCAGGGCGCCGCCGAGGGCGGCGACCAGGGTGAATGTCGGGGTGATGACCTGGAACGACATGAGCGCGGCGATCAGGACCGGGGGCAGGCTGCCCAGGACGGCCAGCTGCTGGGCGACGCGGGTGTCGCTGACCCTGGTCGAGATCGCCAGGCCGGCCCAGATCGCCCAGGCGGCCAGCAGCGGGATGAAGACCAGCGCGGCCGGCAGCTGCGGGGCGTGCCGCACGGCGGCGGCCACCGGCGAGGCGGCGGCGAGCTGTGTGATGGCTACGAAGATGCCGAAGATCAGGTAGCCGAGGACGGCCGCGGGCACGAAGACCGCCGCGGCCTTGCCGGTCAGCAGCTCGGCCCGGGTAACCGGCGTGGTCAGCAGCGGCTCGAGGGTGCCCTGCTCGCGCTCGCCGACCACTGAGTAGGCGCTCATGACCGCGGGCACGAGCACTGAGACCATGAGCGGCATGAACAGCGCGTAGTCGACCCGCTTGTCCAGCGTCGTGCTCAGGGCCGACGCCTTGATGGTGAGGATCGTAGCGGTGGGGCCGATCAGGAAGATCACGGGCAGCAGGACCGCTGTGACGACGATGAGCCGGTTGCGCCGGAGCTCGGCGAGCTCCTTGCGGATGACGGCGCCGGCACGGGCGATGCTCGCTCTCATCGCGGGCTCCCCTCGGTGCCGGCTACCAGTTCGAGGTAGACGTCCTCCAGCGTGTGCCGCGAGCGGGTGATCGACAGCACGTCGGCCCCGGCCGCGACCAGCGCCCGGGTCACCGCCGGGGCCGCCAGCGCCGGATCCGTCACGGTCAGCACGTAGCCGGCCGGTCCGCTGCCCGCCGGGCCGGCATCCTTCCATCCCTGCACGGCCGGCAGACCGTCGAAGACCCGGCCGGGGCCGGGCAGCGCGGCGGCGACCGTGACGTCCAGCGACGCGGCGAACAGCTCGGCCCGCAGGTCCTCGGGCCGGCCGATGGTCCGCAGGCTAGTGCTCATGATCGCCACCCGGTCGCACAGCCGCTCGGCCTCCTCCAGCCGGTGGGTGGTGAGGAAGACGGTGACCCCGCGGTCACGCAGCCCGGCGATAAGCCCGTGCACCCCGTGCGTAGCCACCGGGTCCAACCCGGAGGTGGGCTCGTCGAGGAACATCACCGCCGGCTGGTTCTGCAGCGTTCTGGCCAGCGCCGCCCGCTGCCGCAGGCCCTTGGACAGGCTCCCGGCCAGGTCTTGAGCCCGGTCGGCGATGCCGGCCGCAGCGAGAGCCTCGGTTACCCGCCGCTGCCGCCGGGGCAGGCCGGACAGGCAGGCGAAGTAGTCCAGGTTCTCGGTCACGGTCAGCCGCTGGTACAGCCCTGGAGACTCCGGCATGACCGCGATCCTCTTCCGGATCTCGGCCGCGCCTTCCGGCCCGACCGGGATGCCCGCCACCGTGGCCGAGCCGGCCGTCGGCGAGATCAGCGTGGCCAGGATCCGCACCGTCGTGGTCTTGCCCGCCCCGTTCGGCCCGAGGAACCCGAACACTTCCCCGCCAGCGACGCTGAACGACACGTCGGACACGGCGGTGCGCCCGCCGAAAACCTTGGTCAGGTGGCTGACCTCGACGGCCGCCGGCACGGCCCGGGGAGCCTGCCGGGCGCGGGCCGTTCCCGTCTCGTCCAGGCCCTGATGCACCGCAGAGTCACCGCTCACTTCCGCCCGCCTCCCGTGCCCTGCCGGGCGCCTCCCGCGTGCCCGCAGGGTCCACACCGTTGCATCCCATACTACATATGTTCTATCTCCTATAGAAATAATGTAACGGATACTCGCTGCCTCGCTCACCGCAGGCATGCCTGCGGGCCGCGGGCGGTGAGGGTCGCCAGCGGGCAGACCGCCGTTCGCGGGTAGTAGGGGCCCATGACGGCCGCGGCCGCCGCCGGGTTGCCGGCTTGGGTGATGCCCTGGGGCGAGTGCGCGAACGACGAGCTGACCAGCACGTTCCGCAGGCCCAGCAGGTACGGGCCGGCCGGGCGGGTGGTGGAGAAGGGCAGGAAGGTGACGCCGGGGACGCGGCCGATGGCGGCCCGCTGTGATTCGCTGCCGATCACATAGGTGTAATCCCCGGCCGCGTTCAGCCCGGTGGCCTCATCGGCGCGGCATCCGTAGTCGGTCCCGCCCCCGGGCAGCTTGTTGGCGACGACCGGGGTGGGAGGAGAGAGCAATCCGACGCACATCGACCAGTAGCGGACATCCTCACCCTGGGCCGGCCAGGGCAGGGGATGGCTGCCGGGCGCGAAGGCCGGCGCCTTCGCCGTGACGACGACCACGTCGGCTGCCGGGGGGCGGAGCAGGTACGCCAGGAGGTAGCTGGTGTCGGTGTCGGCGAGCCCCCCGTTGTTGAATGTGCTCTGCGGAGGCTTGAAGAACTGCAGCTGGCGTGGCGGGGGTGCTGCCGTACCCGATCCGCCCGCGCCTGCAGCGGGGGCAGCGGGACCGCTGGCGGCCGGGAAGTGGATGGAGGCGTTGCGGCTGCGGCAGGCGGGAAGCGTGCGCGCCGCGCCTCCTTGCTCCACCGTCAGCGCCGGGAGCGGCACAGCGGAAGAATCATGCCCGGCCGGCAGGTAGACACGGTAGATGAGGTAGCCCGTGTGCTGGCTGGTGGTGCCGGCGGGCAGCGGCAGCGTGCTGGCGTGGCCCGGTGCGGGATCGGGGCGGATGGTCACCGTGAACCGGCCGCCGGGCGCGGCCCGCTGCTGCCAGGGATTCAGGCTGCCGGGCCGCGGGGCGATCCGGTAGTCGGGCAGCGACGTGCCGGCGCCGGCAGGCGTGTAGACCTCGACCGAGGCGTAGCGGGCATCGGGGAAGCGGCCTGCCAGGACGATCCGGCTGCTCGCAGGCGCGACGACCGGCTGGCCGAAGTATTCCGCTGCCGCATCAGGGAACGCTGTGTTGTCGGTCTGCGCGCTTAGCACGTCCGGCCACGCGCAGGACATCCCGGGCACGATAGCCGGCCGGCTGCCTCCCGCGGGAGCGGTGCTAGACGGCTGCGCCGACGTGCACGCCGCCAGCGCCGTCGCCATGCCAGCCGCCATCCCGGTTACGGCAGCGACCCGGCCGGGCCGACCCCGTCCCCGGCCGCGGCACGACCATGGCCTGGCCATTGCTTTTCCGACTGACCCGATGCCGGCCATCATTGACGCCTCCCTGCCCCGCCGGCAACGGCGGTGCGGCGGTCGCTACGCTCATTTATTAGTTCTATAATATATAGAACAGATAAGCAGGCGTCAAACTACGGCCCTGCCGCGCGCGGGCTCCTTCCCGGTCGGCCGGCCTGAGCGCCGGGTGAGGAGGCAGAGCGTTTGACGGCAGAGTTACATTTGTTCTACGACCGCTGTCACAGATGCCATCGGGCGGGGTCTACCCGCCGGCCGGGAGGGAAGCCGGCGATGAGCGCGGCGGCGGTCAGCGAGACCCTGGAGGCGTGATGCTGCTCAGCATCGAACCGGATGGCCCCGTGCCCATCTACCAGCAGATCAGGGACCGGATCGTGGAGGCGATCGCCCGCGGCCGGCAGCCCGCCGGCTCCGCGCTGCCGCCCATCCGGCAGCTTGCGGTCGACCTGGGTGTCAACTTTCACACCGTGAACAAGGGGTATGATCTGCTGCGGCAGGAGGGGCTGCTGCGGCTCGGCCGGAAGTCCGGCGCGGTGGTGCGCCGCGACGCGGGCAGCGGGCCGCCGGATCCCGGCTGGACCCAGGACTGGGCCGCCCGGCTGCGGACACTGCTGGCCGAGGCCGCCGCCCAGGGGATGCCGGCCACTGACATCGTCGCGGAATGCGAGACCGCCATAGCGGATTTCGCCTTCCCCGCCGCGGCGGCAGAAGCGTAGAGCGGAACCGGAAACCCGCCATGAGCACCGGAACCCTGCTGGCTGCGGTCCTGCCCGTCCTAGCCGTCGGGGCGCTGATGTGCTCGCTGCCTGCGGTAACGCGGCCGACCCTGCAGTTCGGCGTCCGCGTGCCCCCTGAGCGGGCGGAGGCGCCGGTTATCCGGGGGGAGCGGCGGGCCTACTCCTGGCGGACCGCGGCCATCGGCGCCGGCTTCACCCTCGTCGCGGTGACGGTGCAAGGCCACTGTCCATCGTGGGTGCCCAGGGTCATCCTGGTGCCGGAGCTGGCCGCGGGCCTCGGCTGCTTCTGGGTCGCGCGGCGCAAGATCGCCGCGGTCAAGAGCGCGGACAGCTGGTTCTCGGGACTGCGGCAGACGGTCGTCGCCGATACCCGCTGGCGGACCGATCCGCCCCGCTTCCCGGTGCGCTGGCTGCTACCCGCCCTGGCCGTGATGGCGGCGACCGCCGCCGTCGCCGCGCTGCGCTACCCCGGCCTGCCCGTCCACATCGTCACCGGGTCCGGTCACCGGGTGCCCAAGTCTGCCGTCCTCGCCCTGGTCGTGGCCGGCCAGCTGTACTTCACCGCCGTATACAGCGGACTCATGCTGATCGTGCACCGCTCCCGGCCGGACATCGAGGCCGCCGACCCCGCGGCGTCAACGCTGCGCTACCGCCGCTTCCTCGCCGCCTTCAGCCGGGCCCTGCTGACCATGGCCGCGCTGATAGACGCCAGCCTGCTGCTGATCGCCCTGCCCGACTGGCAGGTCTACCGGCTCTCCGGGATCGGCCGGGCCCTGCCCGTGCTGCCGTTCGCGGCCGGCGTGCTGCTGCTGGGGGCCGTCGCCGCCCGGACGGGCCAGGGCGGGTCGCGGCTGAACGGCAACGTGCACGGCCTCGCCCCGGCGGCCGGGACCGACCGGGACGACGACCGGTTCTGGAAGGCCGGCCTGCTCTACGTCAACCGCGACGACCCCGCCCTCGTGGTCGGCGCCCGCTTCGGCGTCGGCTGGGCGCCCAACTTCGGCAACCGGGCCGCGTGGCTGCTCGCCGCCGGGACCGTCGCCGCGTGGGCCAGCCTGGCGCTGCTCGGGGCGGCGGCGGGAATGTAACCCAGCAACCGCGCAGCACAGCCAGGCCCCCCTGAATCGGCAAATATCTATGCGTCGCATCCTGCCGGAGATTATCCACACATGCCGCATAGGGTTTCACCTTGGCGGTGACGTCTATCGGGGGTCACGGCGGAGAGGGTGATCGGCGGGAACCTCGACCAGGACGATGGGGATGCCGTCGGGATCCTGGATCCACATTTCGGTCAGGCCCCAGGGCTCGGCTGCCGGCTCCCGGATGACCGGGACCCCGGCCGCGGCCAGCCGGGCGTGCTCGGCGCGGACATCACGTACCTGGATCCAGATCATCACCGAGCGCCCGGGAGGGCCGTCCGCGTGCCCGGAGACCTCGAGCAACCCCTGGCCGAGAAAGAACACCACCCCGGGATCGTCGGGGGGACCGAACTCCCGGTAGATGGCCAAGCCCAGCATGTCGCGGTAGAACCGGCGGCTGCAGTCCAGGTCTCCGGGCCGCAGGAGGATCCGGCTGCTCAAAACGTCCACGCCACCATTTCAGCATCACGCTGAGTGGGGCGGGAGGTCGAGGAGGAGCGGCCAGTCCAGCGCGTCGGTGGTCAAGCCTTCCACCGGGCGCAGTTCCGGGACCCTGATACCCGCTGACGTCCCGATGAGCGCCCGGCCGGCGGCCATTGCTGACTCCAGGCACTCGTCGTCTACGGAGTACCCCATCGTCTCTGCGTCCTTCCCCATGGCGGTCAGTAATCAGGCCCATGAGGTCTTTCCGCCTGCCGGCGCTGGTAAGCTCTCGGGACACGGGCCGTTGGCGCAGTGGGAGCGCGTCTCCCTGACACGGAGAAGGTCAGAGGTTCAAATCCTCTACGGCCCACGATCGATGAGCTGTCCCGGGGGGTTGTTCAAATACGCGCGGGCCAGATAGTGCTTGCGCTCGATCACGCCGATCGCGGTGTTGCACGACAGGCACAGCAGCCCGCGCCGGCACTTGCCGCACGAGGATTTCTCATCCGGGCAGCAGGCGTGATCGTGGTCTAAGAAGACAGGCTGCCCTTCCTCGAAGGGCGTGTGGCACATCGCACACGCGTACCCCTGGATGTCCAGAAGCCGGTTGAACTGTTCCGGTGTCAGGCCGTAGCGAGACAGCCTGTACGTCTGATTCCACCGGGCCTTGGCTGCGGGATCGACGTTCCGCCCGGAGAGGGCCATGCGATCTGCGAACCGCTGGCGCTGGCGCGAGAGGCACCCCGGGGGACAGGAGGTACCGCTGAGGATGGGAGACACCCGGGGAGAGGGCGTCACCCGCGCTGGCGATGGGCACCCTCAGGACGAGGACCGGACAAGGACTCCCGATGAGTCCGTGCCGCCTCTCACGTCATAACCGTGCAAGCCGACAGTGACAGGAGGGCCGCCATGGCAGGAACCGCTCAGCCCCCCGGGAACAATGCGGGAATGGACGAAGCGGTGCGTGACTACGTCGACGGCATTCCGCCGGAGCACCGCCCGCTCTTCGACCGGATTCACCGGCTGATTCTCGAAGCCCACCCCGACGCCACCGTGACCCTGTCGTACAAGATGCCCTGCTACAAGGTTGGCCCCCGCCGCCTCTTCCTCGCCACGTGGAAGCACGGCGTGTCGATCTACGGCTGGCGGCAAGACCAGGACGGCGGCTTCGTCGCCCGCCACCCCGAGCTCAAGACCAGCACGGGCACCATGCAGCTGCGCCCCGAAGACGCGGCCGCCATCCCCGACGACGAGTTCCTCGCCCTTGTCCAGGCCGCCCTGGCGCCCTGATGAGCGGTGGCCGCGATGGCGCACAAGGCGTTCCCCGGCCGCGGAAACTCCGGGATGTGCGGCACCGCCGCCACCCCGTGGCCTAGGCGCCGGATGGCGCGGCCAGGGCGGTGATGAAGTCCCGGCTCCAGCCGGCGAGGTACTGGCCGGCCGGGCGGTACTGGCCGGGCACCGCGGCGATGAGCGGGCCGCCCGGCCTGTGAGCGATGTCCAGCTGGACCCATGCGGGGTTGATGTCCAGCTCCATGGCGATCCGCGCGCCGTGCCGGACCAGCGCCTCCGCCAAGTCGGCGGGGGTGGTGGACATGCTCCCGGCATACAGGAGTGTGCCGCCCGAGGTCTCGCCGAGCGCGCTGCGCGCGACGTACTCGCCGCCGCCCAGAGTTGCACCCCATAGGCCCCAGTCGGCCGCCGCCGGTGTCGGGCGCCCGTGCAGCACGAGCGGCTGCAGGTTCTGCCGGACGCTGTAGACGGACTCGCCGGGCGCTGGCAGCCCCTCGCCCCAGAGCCCGATCCGGGCACGGCCGGAGCGGTCGATCACCAGGCTGGCCAGGCCGTGCTGCAGCGAGCTGATCACGTGGCCCTCCTGTTCGTAGCCGCCGGCCCGGCCGACAGCTTGAACCCGCCGTTGAACGCGGCGATCAGGCGGTGCCGTTCGGCGCGGCCGATGACCGGCCCGGCGGACACCAGCCCCGCGGCCCCCGGCCCTGGATCGTCGCTGCCGTTGTGCAGCACATACCGCACCGGTCCGCGGAAGGCCGCCACGGCCACCACCGATCCGTCCGCGGCGTGCACATGGGAGATGGTGACCCGTGGTGCCGGCGCGCTGACGGGAGGAGCGGCCGGGCCGGCGCTCGGGTTTCGGCCGCTCGGGCTCACGGTATGAGGGTTTTCCGTACCGGAACGGCCGGGGCTGGCCGATGCTCGCGCGCTTGCGGACGGCCGGAGCCGGCCCGCGTTGGCCGCGGGCCTCACCGTTGACGACGAGGTGCACGCCACGAGCACGCAGAGACCGCCGAGCACGCCCACGGCCCGCAGCACCCGGACGGCGCGCCGAGCGAAGATAACCGCTCGCGACCTCACCTGTACAAGCATGCGAGGTAACGGTGAAGCGATCATGAAGCGGGGTACTGATCAGCCTGCCCCGTCCGCCCGGCCGGCGACGGCGGGGACGGCGCCCCTGAGCCGCGGCGCCGCCGCGACCGCCGTTCGCTCACCCACGACGCGGCGAGGAACACCGGGGAGCTCAGGCCGAGCAGCAGCGCACAGCCGGTGAAGGCGCTCTCGATGAAGTTGCCGCCGACGTGCACCACGCCGAAGTAATAGGCGATCAGCACCGCCATGAGCAGCAGGTAGCCACCGACCGCCGTCGTGACCCAGTGCCGGATCAGCCGCAGCCATCCCCGCCTGTCCGGCGGCGCAGCGGCCGGGACGGGCGCCCGCTCACCGCCTGCCGTGCCCGGCTCCCGGGGGATAGCGGGCGCCGCGCTGCCACCCAATCGCCGCAGTAGCAGCAGCCCGGCGGCGAGCGCACCCATGATCAGCGCATAGCCGATCGCGACCGGCAGGATGTCCTGCTGGATCAGCGACGACGGCTGCGCCGCGGCGATCATGCCCGGAGCAGGAAGTGCCACCCCCGGACGAACACGTGCCAGCCGACCCACAGCCACAGCGCGAACAACGCCCACCGCCCTACCGGATAGCGCATGATCGCCCGGAGGGTACCGCTCAGCGTGGGGATACTGCCGCTCAGGTGGCTGAGGGCCAGGCCCTCCCACGCGAACAGCGCGCCGAACAGCACGGCCCAGATCAGGTAACCCAGCACCGGATGTTGTCCCACCTCGACCTCCTCAGGATCAGCCCGTCTCAGCCAAGCACACCGCCAGCCAAGCACACCGCCAGCCGAGCCGGGCCAGCCGAGCGGAACCAGGCAGCGCCAGGATCAGGCAGCGCCAGGCCCGGCTCACCGCGGGCCCGGCGGCTCCTCCTGCCCCGCGCGGGCTCTCTCCTCGGCCAGGTGCTTGATCCGCCCCAGGCGCACATCCCACCGGGCCGCGACGTCCGCCATCGCCTGGGCGGCCGCGTTGAGCCGTTCCGGGCGCACCGAATAGTGGACCTCGCGGCCCTGCCGGTGCCCCTCGACAAGCCCGGCACGGGTGAGAACCGCCAGGTGCTTGGCCACCGCCTGCCGGGTGAACGGAAGCTCGGCCGCCAGCATCGTCGGGGTCGCATCACCGCGGGCGAGCAGGAGGTCGAGCACGCGCCGCCGGGAGGGCTCGGCGACCGCCTCCCAGAGCAGCTCGTCCTCGCCCTCCCGCGGCTGCGCGCGGCGCGGTGACTCAGGAACGCCCAGCGACATAGTCGCGCAGGCTCCCCAGATGAGTGTCCCAGCCCTTGCTGTGCGCGTCGAAATAGGCCGTCTTCTCGTCCTGCGGCCTGTTCAGCGCGTCAAAACCGCTCTCCGTTACGCGCAGCCGGGTGCTGCGGCCCTCCGCGGCGAGGGTGAACTCGACGCGCAGCGAGTTGCTCTCGTCCGGTTTGACGCCGGCCGGGTGGTCCCAGCGGAAGGAGAACCTGTGCGGCGGCTCGACGGACTCCACCAGCAGGCGGACGGTCGCACGCTGATTCGTCGCCCGGTCGGCGAAAGTCAGCGTTCCCTCGCCGCCGGGCACCAGATCGATCTCTGCGACGTCGCTGAACCAGCGGCTGATCTGGCCGGGCTCGGTCACCACGCTCCAGACGGTTTCGGCCGGCGCCTCGATCAGGATCTCTCGTTCGATGGCGTTCGGGGTCATGGGTGCCTCCTCTTCTGCAATACGCAACTTCCGGTTGCGTGTAAGCAGAGGTTATCAGGAGACACATCAATACGCAACCGATGGTTGCATACTGAGGACGGCCGCCCCGGTTACACCCAAAGACACGACGGGCAGGCCGGGGGCGGCTGGCGGCCATGCCAGCGGCGAAGGTCACCTGGCGGACGGCCGCTGGGCTGGGGCAAGATGAGGACTGTGGACGCGCTTGACGGCAACGCGATCGGCGGGTTGCTGCGCGAGGTCTTCCGCGCCGAGATGACCGCCGCACCCGGCACCTGCGTGGCGTGCGGGACGACGGCGCCGGTGGCCGAGGCCGTCGTCTACCTGCGGGCGCCCGGCACCGTGGTCCGCTGCCGCACCTGCGGGAGCCTGCTCATGGTGTTCGTCCGCAAGGAGGGCATGACCTGTGTCGATCTCCGCGGCCTAGCGGCGCTCGACGCTCCGCCGGCGTGACCGGCGCAGCACCGTTAACGCGCTGACCGACGGCCGAAACCGGCGTATTGCCAGGACCGCCGGCCGATCACAACGCGCAACAGCAGCGGGGGCAGCGTCCGGGCCGCTGCCCCGAGCCCTGAAGCCAGCGAGGGGCCGAAGCTCATCAGATCCTGGTACGAGGACTGGCAAAGGAAAACATAGTCAGCGGCGATCACAATCCAGGGTATGGCGGCGATGATGGCCACGGGGCTGTGTACATCGGGCAGGGTCAGGCCGGTGAGTGCGGCGCCGACGGTGACCGTGACGGCAAGACAGGCCAGCGCTCTGGTCAGCGTCATAAGGAGTGCCGCACCGAGTACGCCCAGGGCGGCGGCGATGCCGTATCCGGCTGGCGGAGAGTCCGGGCGGGCGAGGGCCATACCCGCGACGGCTCCGAGGCCGGCGCCCAGGGCGAGCGCAACGTTCCAGGGGGCGTACTGCTTGGCACGCTTCTTGGCCAGCACCCGCTCAGCCGCTCCGGAAGAGTTGCCGGTGCCGTTCCCGGTTTTCCATGCGGTCCACCGGAGCAGAATCGCGATATGTGGCTTCGCCGCGAGCGCACGCGTCGGGTACAGCGTTTCGTTGCCGTCTGACCTGCAATAACTTGCCGCCTCGAGCACCCATCCGAGGAGGACAAACATTATGCCGAACACGGCGAAATAGAGCATCCCGCTGACCGCGGCAATGCTGGAGATGCGGAATCCCGCGAGCCAGAGTCCGGCGCCCGACCTGATCGCATAGCCGGAGCCTACGACCAGCCAGATCGCGACCGATCGCGCGGCCGTCCGCGACGGCGGTCGGCGGCTCTTGGTACCGGCCCGCAGCGCCTCATAACCGATGGCTGTGCCGAACACCAAACCGATGAGCACGGCAACTGTGCCGAGGAGGTGTATGGCGGCGCCGCCGGCCAGGGCGGCCATGAGCCGGAGGGCGGCGGCCAGGCAACTCGCCAGGATATTGCGGCGCGCATGTGCTCCCGCCGGCAGTCGGCGTCTGGCGGCGCTTACGGGGTGCTTCGTATCCTCATGGATCCCTCGTACGTCGTTCCACTGGTACCGCGCCTCGTAGATGAGGTACTCCAGAATCAGCCAGACCGCCAACAGGCGCGGCCACCCGCGGAACGACGCGGCTGCCCACGCCGCCGTGCCGAAGACACCTGGTGTGATCAGCCACTTCACCCATTCGGCGACGCGTGGCATGAGCAAATAGGAAACCAGCGACCGCTCACCTGGCCGGCGTTGTGGCCGCATGCCTATATCAGAGAGCGCGTAGCCGCGGGTGTCGCGGTGGGCCAGGTAGTCCCGCACCGCCTTCGCGAACATCGACCTTCCGCTGGGGCCGGCCCGGTAGGCCTCGTACGACAGGAGCACCACGGTCGGCCCGTACAGGAGAGTCATACCGGCTTGTACGACGGGACCGACGTGCAAGCCGATGTAGGTCGCCAGGCCGCCGAAGACCAGAAACTGGGTCGACAGCATGAGCTGCGCGAGCAGTCGGTAGGCGATCCGGCCCCTGCGCATGCTCGTGAGCTCGGTCATGACGCTCACATAGGAGGCGGGTGTCAGGCCGCCGAGTGAGCGGAATGGTTCAGGAGAATCCCCGCGCAGTTCTTCTTCTATTCCGCGCAGATAAAAATTCCGGACGGTGGCCACGGTTGCCGACATCTGCGCCATCGTGAGCGCGGCAACTGGCAGCAGTGGTGCTCCGCCGAGGATATAGTCGGGCACCGCGACGCATGACTTTCCGGGGGCAGTGAACGCGCATGTCTGTGTGACGGCCGCTGCGAGCAGCCCGACAAGGGCCACAGTGGCGGTGAAAAGGGTAACGAAGACAACAGACCAGGTCCGTTCGTCATCGCGGCATTGAGCGTAATCCTCAAGAAGGATCTGCAAACGCGGGGGATCAGATGATTCCCCTCCGGTTGCGCTGCCTAATGGCGCATTGGACCGGCTGTTACGGCGCTGCGCCATGGCTGTCCCTCACGATGAGCGCCGCCGGGGGGAGGCGTGAAAATTACGCATCGTCACTCTGGCGCGACGCCTTGTCATAACGACGATAGTAGCAACGCGCGGAATGAAGAGAGGCGGAGACGGGAATCGAACCCGTGTACAGGGCTTTGCAGGCCCTTGCCTAAGCCACTCGGCCACTCCGCCACGAGGAGAGGGCTCCACCCGCACAGAAGAGCCATGCGAGCGCCGCGGGGGTGACGGCGTTCAAGCGCCTCCGAGCGGACGACGGGATTCGAACCCGCGACCCTCACCTTGGCAAGGTGATGCTCTACCAACTGAGCCACGTCCGCACTGTTACCTCCCCCAGAGTAACCCCCCGGGAGGCCGGCCGCTCGCCGGAGCCATCCGGCGTGCTTTGAGAACTGTAGCCGATCCTGGCCTGTGCGCAAACCCAGAGCGCGCCAGCCGTCACACTCGTGTCGTTTCCAGGCGTCCTACCTGGTCGGCGTACCAGCTGACGTTCGCCACGTGCTCCGCGATCTCCCGGAGCGTCCAGGCCGGGTCGCGCGGCGCGTCCCACGCCTGCGGCCCGGCGGCCGCGTACCGCAGCAGGTACGTGCGGGCCAGCCGCCGCAGCCGGGAGCGCGCCTCGTCGAAGTCGGCCTCGGTGAACCGGCCCCAGTCCGCGTCGAGCGTGATGAGCCTGCCATGCCACTCGTCGGGGACGGGTTCGGCGCCGGCCAGCAGCGCCTCGACCTGATGCAGGTGATCGACGAGATGGTCGCCGATCCGGCGCACCGCCTTCAGCGGCGTCCACACGCCTGTCACCCCGTCCTCCGTGCGGGCTATCGGGCGGCCGTCCCACGCGTGCCAGGTCGCCGCGAGCTCGAGGCAGTGCTCGACGCCCGCGACGACGAGCTGTGCCGGGTTCGTGTCATCGAGAGAGGTCATGCTTCGATCGTGGGCGAAAGATAGTTACGTTACGGTCGAAATATGAGCGTCACATCGCTGCGCGTGCCCTACGAAGCCGACATCGCGCCCGCCGCCGCGCTGCTCGCGGACTCCACCAGGGCCGTGATGCTGCAGGCACTGCTCGACGGCCGCCCGCTGGCCGCCGGGGAGCTGGCCAGGATCGCCGGGGTGAGCGCCGCGACCGCGAGCGCGCACCTGGCGAAACTGCTCGACGGCGGCATGATCACATGTATGCGGCAGGGCAGGCACCGGTATTACCGGCTGTCCGGTCACGAGGTAGCCGCCGCGCTCGAGGCCATCTCGCTGATCAGCAAGGACATCCCGGTGCGCAGCCTCCGCCAGTCCCGCGAGGCGGCCGCTCTCGCCGGCGCGCGCACCTGCTATGACCACCTGGCGGGCCAGGCTGGGGTGGAACTGTTCCAGGCACTGCTCCGCTCCGGCATTCTTCAAGAACAGTCATACGGAACGGAACGTGGTGACCCGCATAACGCCACCCTCGACGTGACGGCGGCCGGGACGGAAACGCTGCTCTCGTTCGGTATAAATGTCGGCGAGTTGCGGCGCGGACGGCGGCGTTTCGCCGGTACCTGCCTGGACTGGACACAGCGCAGCAGGCACCTGAACGGCGCGCTCGCCGCCGCCATCACCGCCCGCCTCTTCGAACTCGGCTGGATCGAGTGCGGTCAGCGCCGCCGCGCGGTCGTCGTCACCCCTCTCGGCCGCCAAGGCCTGGCCGGCACCTTCGGCTGTGTTACCCGGGGGGGTCGCCCAGAGGGCGACCCCCCCGAACCCCCCCGCCCGCTCCGGTCCCCCGCCGTAGCATCGCCGCCGCCCCTGTAGCGCTACCGCCATAGCCCCCTCCGTTCCCTTCCCTCCCTCCCTTCCTCCCTCCCTTCCTTCCTTCCTTCCCTCCTTCCCTTCCTCCCTCCCTTCCTTCCTTCCTTCCTTCCCTCCCTCCCTTCCTTCCCCCCTTCCCCCCCCCCCCCCCCCCCCCCCCCCCCTCCTTCCCCCCCCTCCCCCCCCCCCCCCCCCCCCCCCCCCCCCCCCCCCCCCCCCCCCCCC
>Ga0213875_10000693_pt1 | contig 26070 bp, 23 predicted proteins | sample BarmaccomBMRX_R8_FD_160105 | JGI IMG/M metagenome (GOLD analysis project Ga0213875, IMG submission 160105) | Root-associated microbial communities from Barbacenia macrantha in rupestrian grasslands, the National Park of Serra do Cipo, Brazil - RX_R8 | ecosystem: Host-associated > Plants > Roots... | reverse complement strand
CCACCACGACGCCCGAGCCCACCCCCGAGACCGCTCCCACCACGACGCCCGAGCCCACCCCCGAGACCGCGCCCACCGCAACGCCCGTGGCCTCCGCCGGGCGGGCCGGCACCGCCGCCGAGCCACCCGTCGGCATGCGCATCGGCGCCGTTCATCTCAGCGGGATCGAAACGCTGCGGCCCGGCGACCCCGACATCGAGCTGCGCCTCTCGGAGGCGGGGCTCGACGTTCTCAAGCGCTCCTCGCAGAGCGCGATCGGCCGCCTGGAGTGGGGCGAGATCGAGCGGATCGAGCTGCCGGCGCCCCGTCGCGGGCTGCGGGGCCGCCGGCGAGGGCGCGAGCTGCGCGTCTGCACCGCGCGGGGCCAGGCGCAGTTCGAGCTCGCCGGCGTCAGCGACGAGGAGGTGGCGCACACCGTGGCGCCGACGCTCGAGCGCCTGCACGCGGGTGGGCCGCTCGAGGGCTAGTGGCCGCCGGTCGGCCGCCCCGGTCCGCCCGCGCCCCGACCGGCCATGCGGCTCAGGCGGGCTCGGCCTCGAGCACCCGGATGTCGTGGGCGAGCGCCTCCGGGGTCAGCTGGTCGGCGGCGAAGCCGACGCGCTCCTCGCCGCGCTTGTCGATGAGCAGGACGAAGGTCGAGTGGTCGTGCTGGGGGGTCACGGGAGCGATCGCGTAGTCGTGCCAGACGCGGCGCATGGCCGACATCGGCCCGTTGACGAAGGCCAGGCGCCCGGTCATCTCGTGCTCGGCGAGGAAGCGACGGCGGTTGGCGACGGTGTCCTGGCGCGGCTGCACGCTGACGCCGATCGCGGGGACGTTGCGCCCGCTGCCGGGGAGATCGTTGAGCGCGCCCTTGATCTGCTCGACCATGAACGGACAGGCGTCCTTGCACAGCGAGTGGATGAAGGTCAGGACCACGACCTTGCCGCGGTCGTCCGCCAGCGTGATCCGATGACCGAACTGGTCGGTGAGGGTGAAGTTCGCGGCGCGCAGGTCGGGGGGCAGCGGCGGCCCGTCGAACTGCGATTGCGCGGTGGCGGTGCCGCCGCTCCCGTGGCCGGGGCCGGTCAGCAGGACGGCGACGATGGCGGCCAAGAGCCCGACCAGGAGGAGCGCCAGCGCGCGCTGGAGTCTGGCGCTGGAGAGCATCGTCCGTCGATTCTGGCAAACCCGGTTCGCCGCCGACCGACCCCGGGCAGTCTCGATCCAGTGGACGAGGCCGCCGAACTGGCGCAGCGGCTGCGAACCGCGGTCGACGACGAACGGGTGCTGCGGGCGATCGCCGCCGTCCCCCGGGACCGGTTCGTGCCCGCCGAGCACCGGTCCCGCGCCTACGAGAACGTCGCGCTGCCGACGACCGGCGGCCAGACGATTTCGCAGCCGGTGGTCGTCGCGCGGATGCTCGAGCTGCTCGCCCTCACCGGCGCCGAGCGGGTGCTCGACGTCGGCACCGGCTCGGGGTACCACGCGGCGCTGCTCGCGACGCTCGCCGCCGAGGTGATGACGATCGAGATCTCACCCACGCTCAGCGCCGGCGCCGCGCGGGCGCTCGCCGAGCTCGGCTGCGCCAACGTGACCTGCGTCGTCGCCGACGGCTGGCGGGGACTGCCCGAGGCGGCCCCCTACGACGCGATCAACGTCGCCGCCGCGACGGGGCCTGAGATCCCGGTCAGCCTCGTCGACCAGCTTGCCGACGGCGGACGGCTCGTCGCGCCGATGGGACGGCGGCGGCAGTTCCTGACGCGCTTGACCCGCCACGGCGCCGAGGTGCGCGAGACGACCTTCGAGGAGGTCAGGTTCGTGCCGCTCGTGCGCGAACCCCCGCCGCGCTGAGGTCCTCGCCCTCGTCCCCAGCCGCTCGTGCACGATCGCCTGCCGCCCCTGCCCCCAGCCGCTCGCGCATGATCGCCAGCGCGTCGGGGTGGGAGTCGATCAGCACGAAGCGACGGTGCAGCTCGCGGCACACCGCGCCGAGCGTGCCCGAGCCCGCGAACGGATCCAGGCACCAGCCGTCGGGCCGCGACGACGCCGCGACGAGGCGGCGCAGCACCCCCGCCGGCTTCTGGGTCGGATAGCCGGTCTTCTCCGCGCCGTTGGTGGGGACGATCGTGTGAAACCAGACGTCGGTCGGCCGCTTGCCGCGGGCGGCCTTCTCGGGGCCGACGAGTCCGGGGGCCATGTAGGGCTCGCGCTGCACCGCGTCGGCGTCGAAGTGATGGGCGCCGGGGGTGCGGACGTAGGCGAGGATCGTGTCGTGCTTGGCCGGCCAACGCCGCCGGGGCTTGGCGCCGTAGTCGTAGGCCCAGATGATCTCGTTGAGAAACGCGTCGCGACCGAAGATCTCATCGAGCAGCAGCTTGCAGTAGTGCGCCTCGCGGTAGTCGATGTGGAAGTAGAGCGTGCCGTGCGGGGCGAGCAGCTCGCGCGCCCGGCGCAGGCGCGGCGCGAGGAAGCCGAGGTAGTCGCCGAAGCGATCGTCGTAGCTGAGGCGGTGCAGCAGCCGCGTGTCGTAGCGACGGCCGCCGAAGCCGATCCGCGAGGCCTCGGGATCGGCGCGCGTGCGCACCGTGGCGCGCGCCTGGGTGCGGCCGGTGTTGAAGGGCGGATCGACATAGATGATGTCGAAGGCGCCCTCGGGCAGCCCGGCCATGACCGTGGTGTTCTCGCCCGCGACGACGATCTCGCGGTCGCGCCGCAGCGAGATCCGATCTTCCGCGGTCAGCCAGCGCACGGTCCCGTCACGCTAGCGACGGGTGGGGTCGTTGCATCGAACGCTAAGATCCTGTTGCGGTGGGCTTCGATCTCTACACGCGTCTGCGTGCGTCCGCGTTCGCCGGGAAGGTGACTCGATACGCGATCGGCTCGATCATCGCGCTGCTGTCCAGCATCGTGGTGTTCGCGCTGATGTACGTCGCGCTGGGCGGCAAGCACACGACGATCTGCTCGATCGGCGCGTTCCTGGCCGGCGCGATCCCGAACTGGGTGCTGAACCGCCGGTGGGCGTGGAGGCTCCGTGGCCAGGTGGCCTTCCTGCGCGAGATCGTCGCCTACATCGCGATCTCGGGCGTCGTGCTCGTCGCGTCCTCGGCCGGCACCGGAGCGATGCAGGCGTGGGTCAAGCATCACGTCCCGCCGCACCACGGGATCCGGGTCCTGCTCGTGACGGCGGCCTACGTGTTCGTCCAGGCGGTCCTGTTCGCGGCGAAGTTCATCGTCTACGAGCACTGGGTGTTCTCGGGGCGCTCGCGCGTCCGGGCCGCGGTCCGGTCGCGCCACCAGGTCTGGACCGCCGCGCGGGCGAACCGCAGTCCGTAGCCGAGGTTCCCCCCCTTCTTCGTCCGGGTCGCGTGGTCCTGGCGGTCGCGCATCGTGGTCGGCACCTCGGCGAGCCGGAAGCCGTGCAGAGCGGCCGAGATCATCAGCTCGGAGGCCTGGTACTGCGGCTGCTCGAGCACGACCGCGGCCGTGACCTCGGCGCGCATCGCGCGCAGGCCGCACGCCGGGTCGGTGATCCGATGACCGACGAGGAGCGAGATGAGCGCGCCGAAGACGATCACCCCGGCGTGGCGGGTGGCATCGGTGGTCAGCTCGGTGCCCAGCCGACGCGAGCCCGAGACGAAGTCGGCCCGCCCGGAGAGGATCGGCTCGATGACGCGGGCGATCTCGTCGGCCTCGTACTGACCATCGGCGTCGATGGTGACGATGATCTGGGCGCCGCGCGTCCGGGCGAGCCAGTAGCCGAGTCGCAGCGCCGCCCCCTGCCCGCGGTTGACGGGCACGTCGCAGACGAGCGCGCCGGCCGCGATCGCGCGCGCAGCGGTGGCATCGCGGGCGCCGTCGACGACGACGATGACCTCGGTGGCCAGCCCGGCGGCCTGGGCGGGGATGGCGGCGATGACGTCAGCGACCGTCGGCTCCTCGTTGTAGGCGGGCACGACGACCGCCAGCGGGGCGCCCCGCCCGGCCGGGTGCGCCTCGAGGAAGGCCTCGGCGGCGCCGCGCTGCACCTGCGCGAGCCGCGCGTCCTGCGCCGCGGGAGCCACCGAGAGCAGGACGATCACCGCACGGCCTGCGCTTCGGGCTGCGACCACTCCTCCCAGACGCCGACGAGGCCGTCGCGCAGCGAGGGCAGGCGCGGCGTCCACCCGGCGGCATGCGCCCTGGCCGGCTCGACGATGACCGCCGGCATCTCCCCGGGCTTTGCCGGGCCGTGGCGGACGTCGATGTCGGCGCCCGAGACCTCACGCACCGCGTCGATGACCTCGAGCACCGACAGCGAGCTGCCCGAGCCGATGACCATCGGCCCCGACCACGCGTCGCTGACCAGCGCCAGGTGCATCGCCGCCACGACGTCGAGCACGTGGACGTAGTCGCGCACCTGGGTCCCGTCGCCGTAGATCTCAAATGTCGTCCCCAGGCGGATACAGCGCATGAGCCGCGCGACGATGCTGTCCTTGGCCTGCATCCCGAGGCCGTAGACGTTGGTCAGGCGCAGGCAGGCGCAGCGCAGCCCGTAGGAGGCGGTGTAGGCGGACATCAGCATCTCCCCCGCGGCCTTCGTCGAGCCGTACGGCGTCATCGGCTCGAGCGTCGCCGCCTCGGTGATCGCCGGCTCGTGCATCGGCCCGGTGACCGCGTTGGTCGACGCGAAGGCCAGCGAGGTCGTGCCGGCGGCGCGGCCGGCCTCGAGTAGCGCCGCGGTCCCGGCGACGTTCGTGCGATAGGTCAGCTCGGGCTGCTGCAGCGAGCGCAGCACCGAGGTCACCGCGGCGAGGTGGACGATCGAGTCGCAGCCGCCCGCGAACGCCTGTTCGAGCACGTGCGGGTCGGCGATGTCGCCGAGGACGGCGTCGACCGCCGGGTCGTCCGGTGCCCGGAGATCGACGACGCGGACGACGGCGCCCTCGGCACTCAGCGCGGAGACGACATGACGTCCGATGAAGCCCGATCCGCCGGTGACGAGAACGCGACGGCCGGTGAGGTCCGAGGTCGGCATGGGCGAATGCGCGAGACTAGCCGACGCCGAGGCCGCAAAGCCATCACGGCGCGGTGCTACCTTCGGGCGGCCCGTGGCCGAGCACACCGCTTCATCCCCGGCGTCGATGGCGCGCGGCGCGAGCGCGAGCGTGCGCGACTGGTCGGGCGTGCTGTATCGCTGGCGGTGGGTCATCGGCGCGGTGGGGGTGCTCGTGGTCGCGCTCGCGGTCGTGCACTGGGCTCGCGCGCGGCCCGGCTATGACCCGTACGGGTGGCTCGTCTGGGGCCACCTGACCATCCACGGCAAGCTCGACACCAACGGCGCGCCGTCGTGGAAGCCGCTGCCGTTCCTGTTCACGGTCCCCTACGCGCTGACGGGGGTCCACGCGCTGACGCTGTGGATGGTGACCGCGGTGGCGGCCTCGCTCGCCGGGGTGATCTTCGCCTGGCGGGTGGCCTTCACGCTCGTCGACGCACCGCCCGAGCACCGCTACGCCGCCTATCTCGCCGGCCTCGTCGCCGGGCTCGCGCTGCTCGGGATCGACGGCTACCTGCATACGATCCTCAGCGCCGAGTCGGACACGATCATCACCACGCTCTGCCTGGCGGCGATCGACTGCATGCTGCAGCGTCGCCATCGCTGGGCGTTCTGGATGTGGTGGCTGGCCGCGCTCGGACGCCCCGAGGTATGGCCTGTGCTCGCGCTGTTCGTTGCCTGGGCGTGGCGCTCGCAGCCGGCGATGCGCCGGCAGATGGTCGCCGGGGTCGCCCTGGCGCCGGTGCTCTGGTTCGGGATCCCCGCGGTCACCTCCAAGAGCGCGTTCACCGCGGGCTCGCTCGCCGAGCGTTCGCCCCGCCAGTTGCACGGCGACAAGATCACGGGCACGCTCGATCGCTTCTCCGGGCTCGACGCCGTCTCGGTGCGACTCGCCGCGGCGCTCGCCGTCGTCCGCGCGCTCCTGCGCCGAGACCGGCTCGTCGTGCTCGTGGCCGGGTTCACCGGGCTATGGCTGGCGATCGAGGTCGCCTTCGCGCTCCATGGGTGGCCGGCGGTTCCGCGCTACATGTACGAGGCGGCCGGCACGACGTGCGTGCTCGCTGGCGTGTTTGCCGGCCGGGTCGTCCTCGACGCGCCGCGCGCGCTACGGTGGCTGGCGGACCGGCTCCCCGTGCGGGGCACCACCTGGCTCGCCGCCCCGGCGACCGGGGGCGTGGTGGCCGCGATCGTGATCGTCGCGTTCGCCGCCTCGGTCGGGCACACGGCGCGCCACCGCCTCGTCGACGAGCGTCACGACCTCGCGCTGCAGCGCGAGCGCACCCACCAGATCGCGCAGCTGCGCCAGGCGATCACCGCCGTTTCAGGCGCGCGCGTCCTCGCCTGCGGCACGCCGAACATCCCGATCGCCTTCCAGAGCATCCTCGCCTGGGATCTGGGCACGAACACCGGCGAGCTGTACGTCTCGGCCAGGCACGAGCGCGAGCACCCGATCCCGCTCGAGAACATCTACCCGCACTCCTACGGCTGGCAGCTGTTCCCCTCCAACTGGACGACCCCGGCCCAGCGGGCCGCCTGCCGGGGGCTGCTCTACCGCACCCCGGCATGAGCGTCGGCGCGCGCCGGCGACCCCGCCGGTCGCTGACGCAGCGACGCGCGCGCCTCGCGCTCGTCATCGCCACCGCGATCGTCGCCGCGGTGGCGCTCATCCGCACGCTGGGCGGCGGCGCCGGGGTGCCCGCTCCACCGCGCGCGAGCGCGGCGCGCGGAGCCCCGGCCGGGGATCCGTTCGGATACGTCGCTTCGCGCCGGACGGACTTCGTCGCGCGCGCCACCGCCGGCAACGCGCACCCGTTGTTCGCCAAGAGCCCCGGCGGCGCGCTGGCGACCGCGGCGCGGGTGGCGGCCTTCCGCGGGCCGATCGACCGCGCCACCGCGGGCACCGGCCTCGACCCCAACCTGCTCGAGGCGCTCGTGTTCGTCGAGAGCGCGGGCTTTCCCGACGCGATCGCCGGCTCAGACCCGGCCGGTGCCGCCGGGCTGACCCAGATCGTCGCCTCGACCGGGCAGGCGCTGCTCGGGATGCACATCGACCTGGCCCGCAGCCGGAAGCTCTCAACCGAGATCGCGGCCGTCTCCGCGGGGCGGCGGCGGGGGGATCTGCCCGCACTGCTCGCGCAGCGTCGCGCGGCCGACGCGCGCTTTGATCCGCTTACGGCGCTCGCCGCGACGGTGCGCTACCTGACCGACGCCGAGGGCCAGTTCGGGCGCCAGGACCTCGCGTTCGAGTCCTACCACATGGGCATCGGCAACCTTCACGAGGTTCTCGGCGCCTACGACGGCGGGCGCGCGGTCCCGTACGTGCAGCTGTACTTCGACTCGGCCCCCGACCATCATCCGGCCGCTTACCGGCTGCTTTCGGGGTTCGGGGACGACTCGTGGCTGTACTACTGGCGGCTCCTCGGCGCCGAGCAGATCATGCGCCTGTATCGCTCCGATCGCGCGGCGCTGCGGCGGCTGAGCACGCTGCAGGCCGCCGACGGCGCCGGCGCGACCGTCCTGCACCCGCCGGACGCCGCCGCCACGCGCGACTACGCCGATCCCTCCGCGCTCGCCACCGCCTATCAACATCGCGCAGTCGTCCCGCTGCCGACCAACGCCGCGTTCCTGCACCTCGCCTATGACCCGGCGATGGGCGCGGACGCCAGCCGAGTGGGCGCCCCCCGCACCCTGTACCGCGGGCTGACGCCGACGGCGTTGGCGCTGCTGATCGAGCTCGCCGCTCGGGTCCGCGCATTGTCGGGGACCAGCGCCCCGCTCGAGGTCGCCACCACCGTCGCCGACCGGCGCTACCTCGCCGCGCGCGGGATCGCCGATCGGCTTGCGCAGACCGGCGACACGTTCGCGATCGACCGCCGCTACGCGACGACCGCTCAGGCGGAGGCGTTCCAGGCGATGCTCGACCGCCTCCAGTCGCTCAACCTCATCGCGTGGCAGCGGACCGCGACAACGATCGAGATCACCGTCGCCTCGGACGCAAGTCGCTGGGCGAGCTGATCACGATTCCCGACGTGGTCGCGCCGCGGCCGCGTGTCGCCACTGCTCGCGGCACTCGTGACAGACACGAGGGGGGGGCGGGCGGGGATCATTCTCGCCGCCGCCGTGCCTGGCAGATCCTCTGCACGAGCGGCGAGCTCGGTCAGCTCACGACGCCGGAGCCGATCCGCGGATCGAGGCCGCGCTTGCCCTGCCAGAAGATCGGGCTGGAGAACAGGTAGCGGTCGCCCGAGACGTGGCGCGGGTTCGGTCCGATCATCGCGTGGTAGAAGATCTCCTCCTCGCCGTCGGGCGCGGTGACGGGCGCCGAGGATCCCCCGGGTCCGATGTAGCCGCCGCCCGAACGCAGCGCGGGCCCGTTGTCGAGCAGGCGGAACTGCGACACGAGCGGGTTCCGGGAGGCGCCGACGCCGATGGCGTAGGTGCCCGTCCAGGTCGACCCGCCGCTGAAGAAGAGGTAGAACCAGCCGTCGCGGAAGGTCTCCTCGGGCCCCTCGATCACGCACGTCCCGCGCGGCGTTGCGCACTCCCAGCCGTGCCGGGCGATGAGCGCCTGGTGGATCGCCGGACTGATCGTCAGGCCGTCGGGCGACAGGGCGGTGACCCAGATTGAGCTGTGCTGCTCGGCCCAGAACAGGTAGAGCTGACCGGTGGCGGTGTCGCGGCCGACGCTGGGGTCGATGACGCCGCCGTAGCGCTCCTTCTCGCGGTCGATGCCGTTGAACTGTCCGCGGTAGTGCAGCACGCGGCTCTGCCACGGGCCGTGCAACGAGGTCGCGGTCGCCACGCCGATGAGCATCGTCGAGGACGAGACCGGGCCGCCGGTGGCGTAGCTGAGACGGAGCTTGCGGGGGTCGTACTGGGCGGCGAAGTAGATCACCCACCGATGCTCGATCCGGTACAGCGCGGGCGCCCAGAAGCGGCCCCTCGGCGACGTCTGCGCCCACCATGGCTCCTGGCCGGCGGGGAACACGTAGCCGAGGCGGTGCCAGTGCACGAGGTCGTTCGAGCCGCGCAGCGGGAACGCGTTGGGCGCGACGTCGCTCGTGCAGGAGAGGTAGTAGCGGTACCCGCCGACGTGCGCGTCGAGCACCGTGGGGTCGGGACAGCTGAGCAGCGTGCGCCCGTCGCGGATCGGCCCCGCCTGCGCCGCGCTCGCCGGGAGCAGGGCCGCGAGCGCCACCACCACGACCACGAATACCACGAGCCGCCGGCTTGACAGTGGCTCGCCCCCACCGATGTGCTGCCCGTCCATCGAGCCCCGAGACTACCCCGACGCACCACTTTCGGGGCCGGTAGCGCCCAGACTAGTCTGAGCCCGGACCACCTGCGAGGCAAAGGAATCACGGACATGGAATACCGCGCGCTCGGCAGCTCGGGGCTGCAGATCTCGGCTCTCACCCTGGGGACGATGACCTTCGGCGGGAAGGGGAACTTCGCCAAGGTCGGCGACACCGACATCGACGGGGCACGCCGGCAGATCGACATGTGCCTGGACGTCGGCGTCAACCTGATCGACACCGCCGACGTCTACTCAGGCGGCGGCGCCGAGGAGATCGTCGGCCAGGCGATCGAGCACAAACGCGACGACGTGCTGCTCGCCACCAAGGTGCGCATGTCGATGGGCGACGGACCGAACATGCAGGGCCTCTCACGCCATCACGTGATCGCGGGCTGCGAGGCGAGCCTGCGACGGCTGCGCACCGATCACATCGACCTCTATCAGGTGCACGAGTGGGACGGCCTGACGCCCGTCGAGGAGACGCTGGGCGCCCTGGACTACCTGGTCCAGTCGGGCAAGGTCCGCTACGTCGGGGTCTCGAACTACGCCGCCTGGCAGCTGATGAAGACGCTCGGGGCCGCCGAGCGCGAGCATCTGCCGCGGTTCGTCTCCCAGCAGATCTACTACTCGTTGCAGGAGCGCTCGGCCGAGTACGAGCTGCTGCCGCTCGCCATCGATCAGGGGCTCGGTACGCTCGTGTGGAGCCCGCTCGCCGGTGGGCTGCTGTCGGGCAAGTACCGCCGGGACCAGGACGGGCCCGAAGGCTCGCGCCAGCTCAACGACTGGGGTGAGCCCCCGGTCTACGACGAGGACAAGCTCTACGACACGATCGACGTGCTGCTCGAGGTCGCCGAGGCCCACGACGTGTCCGCCGCCCAGGTGGCGCTCGCGTGGCTTCTGACCCGGCCCTCGATCAGCTCGGTGATCGTCGGCGCGCGCACCGACGAGCAGCTCGCCGACAACCTGCGGGCGGCCGAGCTTGAGCTCTCGCAGCCCGAGGTGCAGCGGCTCGAGGAGGTCAGCCGCCCCGTGCTGCTGTATCCGTACTGGCATCAGTTCAAGACCGCCTCCACCCGGCTGTCGACGGCCGACCTGGCGCTGCTGGCACCGCACCTGAGTTGAAACGGCGCGATGCGCCCAGGCCCGGCGCGGCGCGGCGCGCGGCGGTCTGATCAGCGCGGGCGCAGCTCGACGACGACCCGGCGCGCGGGGCCGTCGCAGCTCAGCGCGAGCACCGAGGCGTTGGGCCGCGAGACGACGCGGGCGCCCGCGACCCGGACGGTGTACCCGCGCGGGTAGGTATAGGCGGGGACCTCGATCTGGGTCGGGGCAGCGATCCGCGGCGAGGAGAGGAAGTCGTAGGTGAACGCGCGGCTGACGCGATCGAAGGACTGCAGCCCGGGCTCGCCAGCGGTCGCCCAGGCGTAGGGCACGGCGAGCGCCTGCGCGAGCGCCGCATAGGGGCGGCGGGTCGTCTGGTTCAGCACACCCTCGTAGGGGCTGCCGCGGGTCGGGTCGTGCAGCTGCATCGCCGACCAGTACGCCCACGAGAGGTCGGTGGCCTCGGCGAGCTGCACGGTGGCGGCGACGCGCGCGGCGCGGTTGGTCGCCCCGAACTCGTCCATGACCGCCGGCGGCGGCGCCCGATGGGGCAGGGTGTGCATGCGCCCGCGCTCGTCGAGGGTCTGCGGGATCTGCAGCGGCGGATACCCGTAGATGTGAAACGCGAAGGCCAGGCGCGGGAACCGCATCGGCTCGGAGATCCCGATCGAGGTCGGGATGCCGTAGTCGCTGTCGCCGTTGGGCTCGTAGAAGACGACGTGCGTGGGGTCGGCGCGCTGCACCGCGCCGATGAGGCCGTCGGGCAGCGCGCTGCCGCCGGCCGCCGCACACGATGCCGGCTCGTGCCGCGGTCCGCCGTCGTCGCACTGCAGCTCGGCGTCGCGGACGGGGCTGAGCTGGTCGTTGGGCTCGTTGTAGAGGTCGTAGCCGAGCACGTCGGCGTTGTCGCGGTAGTGGCGCGCGACGGCGGCAAGGACCCGCGCGAACTGCCCCTGCAGGTCGGCGCGGACGTCGTTGGCCCAGAAGTGGTGGATCGCGACGCGGACCGCCGAGACTCCGAACGCGCCCGGCCAGCCCGTCGGCATCGTCAACGGATCGCCGTCGGTGCACGTCGCCCACGGCGGGGCGCCCTCGGCGTTCCAGGGATGGGGGGCGAGCGGGTAGGCGAACGCCGAGCCGTAGACGTCGGAGTGCATGTCGACGATGACCCGGATGCCGGCGCGCGCGAGCAGCGCGACGATCCGGTCGGTCCGCGCCAGGTAGCGGCGGACGGTCGCCGGGTCGTAGGGGTCTGACGGCCCGAGGCGGGGGAAAGGAGCGCCGGGGGCGTGCGGGGCGCAGTAGGTCGCGTCGTCGGGTCCAACGGCGGGCGGCCCGGGCTCGAGTCCTTCCCAGACGATGCCGAGCCGGACGACGTTGAAGCCGAGCCGGGCGAGCGTGCCGGCGTCGCGGGCGGTGAAGCGCCGGCCGGGGTCGCGCGCCGTGGGCGAGAGGACGTAGGCGAGGCGGGGGCCGCGCGCCGGCCCGACGCACGGGGTGCCGGGGTAGGGCAGGTCGATCGCGCCGCCGCCGCACTTGGCCACGAGGTTGACGCCGTGCAGCTGCAGGCGGCGGCCGAACGCGTCGGTCAGATACGTCCCGCCGCGCGCCTGCACGAAGCCGGCGCCGGCCCAGCCGTCGGGGAGCGCCGCCGCCCCGGGGGGGATCGCCAGCAGCGCCACCGCCGCCGCCAGCGCCGTCACCGCGCGCCGCGTCACCCGGAGACGATCTCGCGACGGGTGGGGCGCAGGTCGGCGTCGAGCTCGAGCTGCCAGAAGTAGCGGCTGAAGGTCGTGCCGGCGGCGAACTCCCCGACGTGGGGCTCGATCCGCTCGCCGCGGGCGAGGCGCACGATCAGCTCGGGATACGTGCGTCCGGGCAGCGCCGCATACAGATGGGCGGGGCAGGCGCCGCCGAAGCGGGTGTTGACATCGGTGATGCGCAGGCCGAGCTCGGGATCGCGGAAGACCTGGACGGTGCACGGCCCCCGGCAGCCGATCGCCTCGACGACTCGGCGGCCGAGATCGGAGAGCTCGGGGTCGGCGATCACCGTGCCCTTGATCGATTCGCCGCCGCGCGACTCGAGCATCGTCCGCGGGATCGCGTTCAGGCAGCGCCCGTCGAGGTCCGAGAGGCAGTCGATCGACAGCTCGGGCCCGTTCATGGCGCGCTGGAGCATGGCCGGCTCGCGGATGTAGGCGGCGAGGAACTCGGCCTCGCGCTCGTCCTGGGCGAGGAAGATCGAGCGCGCCCCCGACCCCCAGCGCGGCTTGACCATCACCGGATAATGCTCGACGGGCTCGCCGGGCAGCACCGTCGGGGGGGAGGGCAGCCCGAGGCGCGCCAGCAGACGATGGGTCTCGTACTTGTCGAAGGTGGCGCGCGCGATCTCGCCGTCGGGCACGAACGCGGGCAGCCCGACCTCGCGGCGGGCGTGGCCGAGGATCTCGAGGTCGAGGTCGGTGAGCGGCACGACCGCTCCGATCCCGAACTCCCGGCACAGCTCCTGCAGCGCGGGGACGTAGCCGGGATCGTCGAAGCGTGGCACCGCGCGTCGGTGATGGGCCGCGTACTGGGCGGGCGCGAGTGGGTTGGGGTCGGCGGCGACCGTCGTCGCGAGGTGCGCGAACGCGGTGACGAGCGCGAAGCGCTTGCCGACGCCGGTGAGCAGGACCGCGGGCTCGGGCATCGTCATCCGGCGCCCGGGGGCTGCCAGCCGCCGGCGGGACCCTTGTAGATGCCGGCGCCGCGGATCACCTGGCGGGCCGTGCGCCGCAGGATGCGCAGGTCGAGCGCGAGCGAGCGGTGCTCGACGTACCACAGGTCGAGCTCGATTCGCTCGGGCCACGGCAGCGACGCCCGGCCGTTGATCTGGGCCCAGCCGGTGATCCCCGGCTTGACCGCGAGGCGGCCCCGCTGGCGCTCGGTGTACTGCTCGACCTGGCCCTCGAGCGTCGGGCGCGGGCCGACGATCGACATCTCGCCGCGGACGACGTTCCACAGGTTCGGGAGCTCATCGAGCGAGGTGCGTCGCAGCAGCCTGCCCATGCGCGTGATGCGGCGGTCGTCGGCCGAGATCGCCAGCCCCGCCCCCTGGAACTCGGCGTTCGAGACCATCGTGCGCAGCTTGTAGATCTGAAACGGGGCGCCGTCCCTGCCGACCCGCCGCTGACGGTAGATCGGGTCGCCGGGGGACTCGAGGCGGACCGCGAGAGCGAGGACGGCGACGAGCGGCGCCGTGATCACGACGGCGGGCAGCGCGATGGCGAGGTCGAGCGCGCGGTGGATCACCGCGTGCCCTCCGCCGGCTCCCAGCCGGCGCGGGTGCCGTGGGCGAGCCAGTCGTAGAGGCCGGCGGCGAGCGAGGCCGTCGTCAGCACGTAGTAGCGCGCGATCAGCAGCGGACGCGAGCGAACGGCGGGCGCGGCGAGCGCGCCCGCGAGCACGCCGAGCTGGACCGCGAGCGCGCTCCGGTAGACGGGCCCGTCGCCCAGGAGCGCGAGGTTGGCGGCCAGCGCGAGGACGTGCAGGAACGGCGAGGCGTAGCGCAGGACGCGGTGGGAGACGAGCATGAGGGCGTACACGGGGTCATAGCCCCGCGGCGAGAGCATCCCGCCGCGGAGCATGATCGGCCAGCCGTGGCTCATCATCCGCCGCTTGCGAGCGAACTCGCCCTCGATCGTCGGGACCATCTTCTCGGTCGCGCGCGCCCGCGGCGCGTAGACCGCCCGCCAGCCCCGCTTGACCATGTTGAACGGGAACGACAGGTCGTGGCCCATGACCGGGTCGACGACGAGGTATGACTCGCGGCGCGTCGCGTAGATCGCGCCGTTGCCGCCGGTCACCGACCGCACGCGCGACTCCAGCGCCCGCACGGTCATCTCGTAGCGCCAGTACAGGCCCTCCTGGTTGTCCCCGCGCGCGTTGACGAAGCGGACGTCGCCGCACACGTAGCCGACCTCGGGGTCGGCGAAGGGCGCGACGAGCTCGCGCAGCGCCGCGGGCTCCCAGCGGGCGTTGGCGTCCGAGAAGGCGACGATCTCGCCGCGGGCGCGATCGACCCCGGCGTCCTGGGCGCGGACCTTGCCGCCGCGGCACAGCTCGAGAACGAGGTCGGCGCCGGCGGCCCGCGCCCGGCTCGCGGTGAGATCGGGTGACCCGTCGCAGGCGACGATCACCTCGACACGGCCGGCGGGATAGTCAAGCGCGCGCAGGTTGGCGACGCGGTCGGCGATCACGGCCTCCTCGGCATACGCGGCGACGATGATCGACACCGACGGGGGCGACCCGGCGGCATCGCCGGTCAGCGCCGGGCGGCGCCCGGTCAGCTTCGCCAGGCCCGCGAGCGCCGCCGCGTAGCCGACGTGGGTGTAGACCAGCGCGCCCGCCGAAGCCCAGAAGATCGCCCGCATCGCGTCGGGCATTGTGCCGCAGCGGCGAGGCGAAGCCCGCCGGGCCGGGTAGTTGTGGGCACAACCACCCCTGCTATCGTCGCCCCTGTGGAGCTCGGACTTGCCACCTTCGCCGACCTGGCCTCCGAGGTGACCCCGCAACAGCGGATGCGCGACCTCCTCGAGGAGGCCAGGCTCGCCGAGGCGGTGGGCCTCGACGTGTTCGCGATCGGCGAGCACCATCGTCCGGACTTCCTCATCTCCTCGCCGGCGGTGGCGCTGGCCGCCGTCGCCGCGTGCACCGAGCGCATCCGGCTGTCGAGCGCGGTCACCGTGCTCAGCTCCGATGACCCCGTGCGCGTCTTTGAGCAGTTCGCCGAGCTCGATCTCATCTCGGGCGGGCGGGCGGAGATCCTCGCCGGGCGGGGCTCGTTCACCGAGTCGTTCTCGCTGTTCGGCTACGACCTCGACGACTACGACGAGCTGTTCGCCTCCAAGCTCGAGCTGCTGCTCGCGATCCGCGACGCCGAGCGCGTCACCTGGTCGGGACGCCTGCGCCCGCCGCTGATCGACGCCGGCGTCTACCCCCGCCCGGTCCAGGATCCCCTGCCGATCTGGATCGGCGTCGGCGGCACGCCCGAGTCGGCGTTTCGCGCCGGTCACCTCGGCCTGCCGCTCACGCTGGCGATCATCGGCGGCCAGCCCGAGCGCTTCGCGCCGCTCGTCGCGCTCTACCGCCGCGCCGCCCAGCGCGCCGGCCACGACCCGGCGACGCTGCCGGTGGCGATCAACACCCACGCCTTCGTCGCGCCGACGGCGCGCGAGGCCGACGCCGCCTTCGCCTCCCCCTACCTGGCGATGATGAACCGGATCGGCCGCGAACGCGGCTGGCCGCCGTCGGGCCGCGCCGAGTACGAGGCGCTGCGCTCGCCGCGCGGCGCGGTGGCCGCCGGATCGCCGGAGCAGGTAGCCGAGAAGATCCTCTTCGAGCACGAGCTGTTCGCCAACACCCGCTACGTCGGCCAGATGAGCGTCGGCGCGGTGGCCCACGCCGACGTGCTGCGCTCCATCGAGCTGTTCGGGACCGAGGTGGCGCCGGTCGTGCGCGCCGAGGTGGCGCGTCGCGCGGCGAGCTCGGCGGCGGTCAGCGCCTGATCCGCTCGTAGACGGCGAGCGTCGCGCGCGCGGCCGCCGCCCACGAGTAGGGGCCGGCGGCGGCGCGCGCCGCGGCCTGCGCCATGCGGGCGCGGCGCGCCGGGTCGGCGATCAGCTCGGCGAGCGCGGCGTGCAGCGCGACCGGGTCGCCGGGGGCGACGAGCGCGGCGGCGCCGGTGGCGGCGACCTCGGCGAAGCCGCCGATGTCCGAGACGACCGCCGGGGTGGCGCAGGCCAGCGCGGTGGCGAGCACGCCGGACTGGTCAAAGCGCTCGGTGCGCGCATAGGGCAGGACGACGAGGTCGGCGCGCGCGAACAGCGCGCCCACCTCGGCGTCGGCGACGAAGCGGTCGACGAACCGCACGCCAGCGGGCGCGGCGGCCCGCAGCGGACGCAGGTCCATCATCGGCCGGCCGACGACCCACAGCTCGGCGTCGGCGATTCCGCGCCAGGCGCGCAGGAGCGTGTCGATCCCCTTGTAGGGCCGCAGCAGCCCGAAGAACAGGACGACGGGCCGATCGCTGTCGGCGAGCTCGGGCGGCAGCGGCGCGCCGGCCGCGACGGGCAGCGCTCCGTGGTGAACGACGGCGACCTTGTCGACGGCGATCCCGAGCCGGTCGACGAGCTGCCCCCGGCCATACTCGGAGTGGACGATGAGCGCGTTCACGCGGTCGTAGAGGCCGCGCTGGGCGCGGAGCTGGCCGGGACGGGGCTCCCGCGGCAACAGGTCGTGCGCGGTCAGCACCGTCGGCCGGTCGCCGAGCAGCCGAGCGTCGAGTCCCGGGACCGCGAGCCATTGGAAGTGCACGATGTCGGCGGTCGCGGTGCGCCGGCGCAGCGCGAGCATGTCGGGACCGTGGCTGAGGAGCTTGGTCGCGCGGCGGGTCGCCGATCCAGCCGGGCCTCGCGCGCGGGCGTAGAACGCCTCGTGGCGGCGGTAGCCGGCGGGCGGAGGCACCTCGCCGTAGGCGAAGGCGCTCGTGTAGAGGTCGACCTCGGCCCCGGCCTGCGCCAGCGCGGCGCACAGCGCGTGGTCATAGGGCGGCGTGAACGCCGACGGATCGACCATTGCCACCCGCATCAGCGCAGCGCGTCCAGCCGGCGGACGAGCGCGCGCTGGCCATCGTCGGCGGGCTGGAGCGCCGCGTCGGGCTCGCGGCGCAGGCGCGCCACCGCCGGGGCGATGTCGCGCAGCGCCGGCCCGTCGCGCGCGGTCGCCAGATCACGGAGCGCGCGCCCCGGATGGCGCGCGAGCAGCCCCGCGAGCGCCCCGACGCGGGCGAGCTCACCGTCGTCCTCGCGGTAGGCGACGCGCCCCGGATCCTGTGCGGCAACGGCCTCGGGGCGCCTGGCCGCCTCGACGCGGACGCCGTCCGCAAGCGGATCGGCGCCGGTCGGGAAGCGGTCGGCGACGAGGACGGCGCGAACCGGCGCGGCGGCGCCGGACCGGCGCGGACGATTGGACAGCGTCAGCCCGGCGAGCTCCTCGAGGCCGAGCACGACGTCGAGCGCGAGGAAGGCCGCCCGCGACGCGCGCGCGGGCGGCCTAGCGGCTGATTGCGACAGCGCATCGTGATCGTCCTCAGACGGGCCGGGCGACGCAGCGGCGGATCGCGGCAGCGCATCGTGATCGTCCTCAGACGGGCCGGGCGACGCAGCGGCGGATGGCGCGCGGGGGACGGCGGACCGGACCCGCGCAACCGTTGAGCGCTCGAGCGCGCGCCACAACGCCGGTTCGGGGGAGAACCCCGCGTACCGGCGTCCGAGCCACGCCCGCCCGGCGGCGTAGCCGCGCCACTGGCGGCGCAGGTCGCCGACGGTCGATCGATAGCGGTGCGTGGCGGCCACCCCGGGCCGGGCGACGAGCGTCCAGCCGGCGCGCTGCAGGCGCCAGCTGAAGTCGGTGTCCTCGGCGGCACGCAACCCCTCGAAGAAGCCGCCGAGCGCCTCAAAGGCGGCTCGCCGGACGAGCAGGTTGGCGGCGACGGCACGCGGCAGGTAGGGGTGGGCGAGGTGGGCGCCGGGATCGAGGAAGCCCTTGGCCGCGCCGTAGCGCGCGGCGAGCGTGTCGAGGCCGGGTGCGGGCGTGAGGCCTCCCGCCACCGCGCCGACCGCGGCCTCGATCGGCTCCGCGAAGTAGCGCGCGAGCAGGTCGGGCGGGGCCTGGCAGTCGGCGTCGAGGAAGAGGATCCACTCGCCGGTGGCGCGCCGGGCGCCGGCGTTGCGCGCGTGGGCGGGCGAGCGCTCGGCGCTGGCGCGGAGGAGCTGCACGCCGTCGGGAGCATCGTCGATCGCGCCCGCGTTGTCGACGAGGATGCGCTCGTCCCCGGCGCCCGTCGTCACCTCGAGCAGCGCTCGCGTCGCCTCTGCCCCCTCCGCGGGGGAGCCTGCGAACGGCATGACGACGCTCACCGCCGGGCGGCTCACGACTCGGGCGCGGGCGACGAGAGCGCGCGACGGCGCAGGGCGACCGCGAGCTCGCGCGCCGAGCGCAGCTCGGCGGGTCCGACGAAGCCGACGGCGAGCAGCGCCGGCCCGATCGCGGCGGTGACGACGAGCCGGGCGAGCAGACCGACCGCGCCGTGGGTCGGCAGCAGCAGGTCGCCGGCCGCCGCCAGGCCGCCCATGACGACCGCGAGCTGCACGAGCCGCCGCCACTCGAAGCGGACCGCGAACTCGCGGCGGGTCAGCAGGTACATGAAGCCCAGCATGAACACGTAGGCGCCGCAGAGCGCGATCCCCGCCCCCGCGATCCCGAGCGGGGGGACGAGCACGAGCAGGAGGATGACGTTGGCGGCGAGCCCGACGATGGCGGCGGGGAAGTTGCGCGTCGTCACCCGGGCGCGGCCGGCGATCGTCAGGAACACGACCCAGAGCCCGTACAGCGCCCAGCCGAGCGCCACCCACGGCAGCGCCTTGTACGCGCCGAAGAACGCCGGCGCGGCGAGCAGGCGCAGCACCCAGCGGCCGATGAGGGCGAGCGCGGCGACGACCCAGCCTGAGACGAGCAGGTAGTAGGTGGTGACCAGGCCGTAGAGCCGGGCCGCCTGCGCGTCGTCGGTGACCGAGTAGGCGAGCGGCGGCCACGCGTATTGGAACCCCCGCACGATGAACGCGACGGCGCCGGCGAGCTTGACCGCGATCGAGTACAGGCCCGCAAGGCTCTGGCTGCGATCGTGGAAGATGTAGTAGCGGTCGACGATGCTCAGGGCGTACACCGACGCCTCGGCGGGGACCGTCGGCAGCCCGAAACGCAGGAGCACCGTCATCGACTGGGCGACCGCGGGGCGCGGCGCGAGCCGGCGGCGCATCGCGAGCCACAGCGCGAGGAGGACGATCGTCGTGGCGCCGTAGTTGCCGAGCAGCAGGCCGCGGGCGCCGTCCCCCTCGATGACGACGAGCACGACCGAGCCGGCGATGGTCAGCAGCACGTTGGACAGCGACGCGATCGCGTACAGGCGCAGGCGCTCGTCGACCCGGAGCAGGCCGTAGGCGAGCTCGAGGTTGGTGAACGACCACAGCCCGAGCACGGCGACGCGGAACGTGGTCGGGTCGTCGTGGCTGAGCACGACCCGGCTCAGCGGCCCGGCCGCCGCCGCGAGGCCGATCGCCGCGATCGTCGTCGCGACGAGCAGGAAGCCGACCGCGCGCCGGGCGAGCGCATCGCGCCGCTCCGGGTCCTCGTCGGTGAAGTAGTAGCGCAGGAACGCCTCGATCATCCCGAAGCGCACGACGATGCTGATGAGGATGACCCCGTTGGCGAGCAGCTCGACGACCCCGTAGCCCGCGGGATCGATGTAGCGCGTGTAGACCGGCAGCAGGATGACCGCGATCAGCTTCGAGACGACGTCGGCGAGCTGATAGGCGGCGAGCGAGGAGACGAGACGCTTGAGGTAGGCGCTCACGCAGGACAACGGTAGGGACTGCCCCGGGCTGGAGAGCTCTACGCTGCGCAGGATGGCGCGCGCACCGAGGCTCGCCGTCCGCGCCACCGCGACGGTGAGCGGCGGGGACCCCCGGGGTGACGTGCGCGGGCGCGCGCTCGAGCTGGGGGTGCGCGGGTGGGTGCGCGACGGGAAAGCGGGCCAGGTGCTCGTCCACGCCGAGGGCGACCCGGATGCGGTACGGGAGCTGCTCGACTCGCTCGCGCAGGACGCGCAGGTGCAGATCGCGCGCGTCGAGGGCCACGAGCAGTTCGCGATCCGCGGGGTCAGCGCCGGCGCCTTCGTCGTCCAGGAGCACCGGGCGACCGCGCACCACTTCGACTTCCGCCTCGAGGTCGAGGGCGTCATGCGCTCGTGGGCCGTGCCCAGGGGACCCTCGCTCGACCCGGCGGTCAAGCGCTTCGCCGTCCAGGTCGAGGACCACAACATCTCCCACAACGCCTACGAGGGGCCCCGGGTCATCATCTGGGATCGCGGCACCTACGAGCAGGGCGGCCGCGTGCCGTGGCCGGAGGCGCTGGACCGCGGGCATGCCGTGTTCGTCCTGCACGGCGAGAAGCTGCGCGGCGGGTTCGCGCTGCAGCGCACCCGCGGCGGCGACAAGCCCCAGTGGCTCTTGATCAAGCGCCGCGACGAGGACGCTCGCACCGGCTCAGACATCGTGGCGCAGGCGCCGCGGTCGGTGCTGAGCGGGCGGATGCTCGCCGAGAGCTCGCAGCGCGGCGCTTGACCAGAGGGTGGACTGGTCAGCTGCGTGCGTTCTTGATCTTGTCCAGGATCCCGCCGCCCGCGTCGTTCGTGCGCCATCGCGCCTGGTGGCCGTCGCCGGTCCGGGAGGTGGTGCGCTATCAGACCGGCGTGCTGCCGGTTCCCGGAGAGCCCCGCATCGTGTTTACGCCGGGACATACCCACGGGCATTGCGCGCTGCATCTCCCCGAGCGCGACGTCGTGATCGCGGGCGACGCCGTCGTCACGCTGGATCCCTAGACCGGCCGTACCGGGCCGGGATCGTCGCCGCCGCGGCGACGGTCGACACCCATCGCAGCAACCTCGAGTCGCTGCAGGCCATCGCCGACACCGCCGCGCGGACGGTTCTCGTCGGTCATAGCGATCCGTGGACACAGGGCGCCCGCGGCATCGTGCAGGCCGCCCGGAAGGCGGGACCGGCCTGAACCCGCCTCGTCGCGCTCCACACCCGGCGCGTCACGCGGATCAGCTACAGCGTGCGCACCATGACGAGCTCCTGCAGCGTCCGGCCGTGCGCCGTCCAGGTCGTCCGCTCGCGCACGGCGAACCCCGCGGCCGCGTAGGCGCGTCGGGCGGGCTCGTTCCCGATCACCACGTGCAGCTCGAGCTCGCGGGCGCCGCGCTCGGCGGCCCAGGCACCGCACGCCTCGCACAACCGGCCCGCGCCGCCGCGCCCGCGGGCCTGGGGCGCGACCCACATGCCCAGCAGCCGGACGATCCCAGGGTGGTGGGGATCGACCAGTGCCGACGAGAGTCCGAGCCAGCGGCCGGTCTCGTCGACCAGCACGAACGTCCGGCCCTCGAGCCCCGCCTCGGACCGCTGCGCCTGAGCGTGCCACCAGGACGCTGAGCGGCCGGCCTCGCGCGCGTAGGTGGAGGCGAACACCTCGGGGTCGACCGCCAGCGCGGCGAGGCGGAGCTCGCGCAGGACGGCGTGCTCGCCGGCGCGGACGGGGCGCACCGACAGCCGGCCGCCCGGCGGCTCACGCACGGGCGGCGCCTCACCCACGGGCGGCGGCTCACGCACGGGCGGCGCCTCACCCACGGGCGGCGCCTCACCCACGGGCGGCGCCTCACCCACGGGCGGCGGCTCACCCACGGGCGGCGGCTCGCCCACCGGCGGCGGCTCACCCACCGGCGGCGGCTCACCCACGGTCGGCGGCTCACCCACGGACGGCGGCTCGCGGCCGGGCACGGAGTCGCCGCTCACCGCGACAGCAGGCTCCAGACGCTGCCGAGCAGCTCGGCGGCGTCGACGTTGCGTGCGAGCGTGCCCGCGAAGCCGGGCAGGCCGATGTCGACGACGCTGCCGCGCCCGAGGCGGTAGCCGACGATCGCGGGCCGCCCCGGGGTCGTGCCCGCGGCCGAGACGATCGCCGCCGGCGGGTCGACGCCGAGCACCGGCTGATCGGTGCCGTAGCCGCGCAGCGCTCCGGAGGTCTGGGTGAAGATCCGCAGCCGGTCGCGGTCGACGAAGATGAGCGCCCCGTGGGTCGAGGCGATCGGCCCCGGCCGGGCGAGCAGCGCATCGGAGGCGGCCGGCGGGGACGGATCCCGGGCCTCGCCGTCGGACACCGTCACCGTGCGCCGCAGCGAGTCGATGCCGAGCTCCAGGACGTGGCCGCCGCCCTGCACGAACTCGCGCAGCGACGCGCCGAGCGCCCCCGGCAGCCAGGGCTCGTCGCCGGCGAGCACCACGCCGGTGCGCCCGCGCAGCGTCGCGGCGGTGGCCTCGGTCAGGGCGATGTCGGTCGTCAGGTCGAAGCGCAGTCCGGACCGCTGCAGATGCGCGACCAGCGCGGCCTCGTCGGCGAACCCGGACGGCAGGCCGTCGACGAGCGGCCGGCTCAGTCGGATCGGCTCACCGGCGGTCAAGGTGTTCGGGATCCCGTCGCCGTTGTCGTCGACCGGGTTGCGGCCCTGCCAGGTCAGCGCCGGCAGGACGACGAGCACCCGCGGTCGGCCGGCGCGCGCGGAGGCGACGAGGGGGATGGTCGTACGGTGCGGGCCCCAGCCCAGCGACAGCTCGTACAGGCCCGGTCCCGATCCCGGCAGCGCCACCCGCAGCGCCACGGCGGCGGTCGAGCCCGAGCGCAGCGTCCGCCGCCCGCCGGCCGCGCGCAGGGTCCAGGTGTAGCGCTGGCGGCGAGCGTCGACGTCGACGGTCGCCGTGTGCCCCGCGGGCACCGCGGTCAGCGGCGGCTGCGCCGCCAGGTAGCGGACGGTGACGCCGGCGTGCGCGGTCGATCCCGGCGTCGGCGGCAGCGAGGCGGGAAAGCGCGCGACGTTGCAGGCGGGGTCGGTCAGCTGCAGACCGACGAGGTAGGTGCCCTGGGGGGCAGGCCGGCCGCCGCTGAGCGTCCCGTTCCACAGGGTGCGGTGCCGATTGGTCGCGTCGTAGCGCTTGACGACGACCGCGCCGCCGGGCAGGTCGGTGCGGTAGATGACGACCTGAGGGCGCCGGCCCCCGCCGCCGGTGAAGCGCGCGACGACGGCGGCGCCGGACGCCTGCGGGATGAGCGCGGGCCGCACCGAGGTGACCGCGAGCGCCGGGGCGCGGGTCTCGATCGTGACCGTCTCGGGCCCGGCGGAGTTCGAGATCGTGAACGTGCGGCCCTGGTGGATGAGCGACACGCGCACGTAGTAGGTGCCGTCGGAGGCGACGCTGCCGTCGTCACGACGCCCGTCCCAGGTGAACTCGACGCGGTGGTCGATCGCCATGTGGCGCCCCGAGGCGAGGGTGTCGACGATCGCGCCGTCCTGGTCGACGATGTAGACGTCGACGTCGTCGGCGCGGTGCTGCAGGTAGAACGAGATCCGCATCCGGCGAAAGCTCGTCGGGACGCGCTCGCCGAGCGGGTTGCGCACCTTGCAGACGCGGCCGCTGACGGGGTTGAACGCCGCCGGGACGGGCGCGGGCGAGCCCTGCAGCAGCGGCGTGGTCACCTTCAGGTGCTGGGTGACGAAGAAGGCCGCCACCGTGGCGATCACCAGCGCGACGAACGCCGCGACCGGCAACCGCCTCACAGCGATACCACCGCCACGTTGGGAACCTGGAAGTCGTGGAAGGCGTTCAGACCGCGGGAGTCCGAAGCGCACAGCATCACGCGGATGCTCCCGCCGTGGCAGACGACGAGCGCAGGCAGCGGGCCGACGCGGTGGATGTCCGAGAGGGCGGCGCTCACCCGCTGCTGCTGCTCGAGCAGCGACTCACCGCCGGGGAAGCGGAAGTCGGGCCCGGCGCGCCGCCAGGCGGCGTAGCGCTCGGGCTCATCGCGCTGGACCTCGGCGAACAGGTGCCCCTCCCAGCGCCCGCGGAAGCCCTCGCGCAGGCGGGGATCGAGCGTCGCCGCGAGGTCGACGCGGTCGCCGACGATCTCCGCGGTCACGCGCGCCCGACTGAGGTCCGAGGACCACAGGGAGCCGATCGGCGTTCGCCGCGCGGCGATCGCGTCGGCGAGGTCGGCGGCCTGACGGCGCCCGGTGGCGTTCAGCGGGGTGTCGGTGAACCCCTGGAAGCGCGGCGGCTCGAGGTTGTCGTCGGTCTCGCCGTGTCGAGCGAGCAGCACTCCGTCGAGATCCATGCTCGCGGCGCTAGCGATCGTCGTGATCGGTCACCGCGGTGTCCGCGCGCAGGCCGACGCGGATCGTCTCCAGCGAGAGCGCCTCCTCGGGGGCGATGTTGCCGAGGTTGACGTCGGACCCGAGACGGCGGACGAACCACACCTGCTGATCCTTGCGCGGCGCCTCGAACAGGACCTTGTCGGCCTCGACGGCGTGGAGGATCTCGTCGATCAGGCCCATCCGCACCTCGCCGTCGTGACGGAAGATGCCCGTCCGGCCCGATTCGCGCGCCTCGGCGATCACCTTCCACGCGCCGGCCTCGAGCTCGGAGCTGATCTGCTCGACCCATCGGAAGGGCGCCATGATCCGGGTGTCGTCCTTGGAGCCGACCTCCGAGAGCACCGTGAACTCCTCAGACAGCGCCGCGATCAGCTCGAGCTTGCGGTCGTGGTCGAGGTTGATCGTCCCGTCGGAGAGCTCGATGTAGCCGAGCTCGAGCTCGTGCAGTCTGGCCACGAATGCGTCGAGGCGATCCTGCGCGATCGCGAGCTCGGTCAGCGTCCCGCCGAACATCGCCGGGATGCCCCGCTCGCGGTACAGCGCCAGCTTGGCCTCGAGGTTCCCGGTGACGACGCCGGTGCCCCAGCCGAGCTTGACGAGGTCGACGTAGTCGCCCGCGACCTCGAGCATGCCGTCGACCCCCGCGAGCGAGAGCCCGCTGTCCAGGACATGGGTGATGCCGCTCTCGCGAGGCTTGGTCGTGCGGGCAGGAAGCTTGAGCAGGTCCTTCATCGCGGTCCCTTCTCCCGGAGGGCTGATCGATTACGACGGCTACGCCTGGCCCGCGAGGTCGGCCCCCACGGTCACCACGACCTGGGCCGAGCACGCGGTGGTGGCGCCGTTGCAGGCGACCGCGCGGTTCGACGCGTCGACCGCCTGCACCGCCGACATGCGGAGCTTCAGCGACCTGGCCACCGCCTCGGCCTCGCGGCGGTAGCTGGGGAGGTACCCGACGACCGTCGAGGTCTGCGTCTGGTCGGGGGCGGTCAGCACGGCGCCCTGCCTATAGCCGACGTGGGAAAGCTTGGCCATGATGTCGTGCGCGAGGTTCGTCGTCGAGGTGCCGTTGAGCACCGCCACCGTCACCGTCGACGGCTTGATGAGCACCGTCCGCGAGAGGTGCGAGCCGGCCGTCGTCTGGGCGGGGCGCGCGGCCGTGTCGGGCGCGCGCTTGGAGCCGCCGCTCGTGGCGACGAGCAAACCGATGACGACGACCACGACGAGGAGGGCGGCCGCGAGCCCAAGCGCGACCCGGCTCACCCGCGACCCGCGCGGCGGCTGGGCGCTGCCCCGTGGCCGCTGACCGGAGCCGCGCGGCGAGGCGTGCGCGGGCGAGGTCGGGCGCAGCTGCAGTCGCTGCTGGCGTCCGGCCGGCGCGCCGAATCCCGGTGCCGGGGTCACGCGCGATCCGTTGGCGCCGCCGGCCCGCGTGGACGGCGGTGGGGTCGGATGGTCGGTGACGGCGGTCGAGCCGGCGACGCCGCGGCCGGTCGCGCCCTGACCGGGCCGACCCACGGCGGTCGGGCCGACAGCGGGGTGGCCCGCCGGCGGCGCCGGGCGGCGGCCCGCCTGCGGCCTACGGATCGAGGTCAGGCCGTTGTCCTGCAGAGTCGGGATCAGCCGGGTGGCGGCGCTGAGCGCGGGCGCGCCGAGCCCGGCGGGGGCCATCGGGGCCAGCGCTTCGGCCGTCGCCGGCACGCGGCTCGCCGACACCTCGACGGGGTCGGGTGGCGCCATCCGGGAGACGACCGGCGCCGCGGCGCCGGCGGTCGCGGCGGCGGCCGGGGCGGCGGCCGG
>Ga0213875_10000691_pt1 | contig 26147 bp, 17 predicted proteins | sample BarmaccomBMRX_R8_FD_160105 | JGI IMG/M metagenome (GOLD analysis project Ga0213875, IMG submission 160105) | Root-associated microbial communities from Barbacenia macrantha in rupestrian grasslands, the National Park of Serra do Cipo, Brazil - RX_R8 | ecosystem: Host-associated > Plants > Roots... | reverse complement strand
ACGATGGAAGCTGTTCGCCATCTGAATTGGAAAGAGTTATATTCATCAAAGAAGTGGCCGCTCGCTGGCGGGCGAGCGGCCACGTTCCTTAAGAGACAAGTCTGGGGTGCCGAAAAGAAACTAGGTGCCCCAGACAGACTGGCCTGCTTTCACGTTGCTCTTGACTTTCATTTTTTATTCCTCCTTTCTTCGGAAGTTGAGTTCTTGCTGGCGGGCAAGACTCATTTTCATTGCGCAGAATTGTTCAAAACGCGCTATTCTTATAGTTATCCCGGCTAGTTACTTATTTACTCTAAGTTCTCCTAACCCGAACTGTTTTGACTTTTCCGCGTTAGCTCTCACCCCATTTAGAGCCAAATTTGCGGCTTAGTCAAACCATTTTTCTCAGAGTAGGTGTATAGGATTTTTCCTAAGCTATCTCCCCTGTAGGGAGGCATAAGGATTTGCCCTACCGATTGGCCTGAATCCCGGACCCGGCCCCACTCGCGATTCGTTTATAGTATTTGCGATGGCGATCATCGCTGTGGCGGGACGCAAGGGTGGCATCGGAAAATCCACAATTGCGGGAAACTTGGCTGCCGAGTTCACCGCCATGCGCCGGTCAGTTGCCGTTCTTGATGCTGACCCGCAGCACAGTCTATCCACTTGGGCAGCTCAGGGCGACGGAATACTCTTGCAATGTGTGGAAAAAGTAAAGGGCGGCAATGCAGAGGAAATGCGGTCCAGAGCTCGCGCCGCTGCTAAGTGCGTGGACATCGTTCTGATTGATACACCTCCAGGCAAGCCCGAGATGGCGTATCAGGCTGCTTTGGTTGCCGATCTGGTTCTACTGCCGTGCGGACCCTCTCCGTTGGATTTGTTTTCCCTGAAAGAAGCACTGGCGTTAGCACTAAAAGCACGAGCCGAGCGGCGCTCGAAGAGACCACGCATACGGTTCGTACCTTCCAAAGTGTTGATGAATACAAATCTCGGACGGAGTCTCGCTTCCTCTCTCGAGCAAATGGGGAAAAAAGTTCTTCCGGCCATAGGGCAGCGAATCGTCGTGGCTGAAGCGACTATGAGCGGACTGACGGTCCTCGAATACGCGCCGGGCTCAGCCTCTCACGCCGAGTTTGAGCAGCTTGCTGAAGCTGTCGATAAAATCGTTCAGCGCTGATGCGGCCTTTAAGGCATCTTTACCGAATCATCGAATTTCACTTCGATTTTCGTGGTCTTGCCCGGTTCCGTGTCGATAGGTTCCGGCTTTCCGGTCTTACTGTACAATCCCAGCGACGTACCGGATGGGGGCGCGGAGTGGGCATCCCAATTACCGCTCGGATCATAGGCAGCGCTGACGAAAGCCGGACGGGCTTGGACATCAGAAAAGGTTACGATTCCGTTTTTCGATGCGGTGGACTGAACCGCAATCGGAATGGTGTTGTTATTCGGTTCCACGAAATTGGACGAATCCCACAAAACGACGAAGATCTGATGTTTCTCGTCTACCGTTCCAGATCCTGAATAGTTCACACGAACCTCAATCGTCGAGCCTGTTTTCTTTTCCGCTGAATTTGCTTGGGCCATGGATAACGAAAGACCCAAGAGAAAAAATCCGATTACCGCGTAGAAACACTTTCGCATTGCTGCACTCCCGTTCTAACAAGATTGACAACGAGATTTAGGATAACATCGGAAGCCGTTCGGCCTCGAACTTTTGGCTAATCTTCCTCAGCGGTCCGACTGGCCACCTCGTTCCGGGGCAAGGTTAAAGTGAGCAGCCATAAAACGGCACAGAGCGCGATGCCGATCAAAGAGAGGCTGGCCGGTTCCGGAACATGCGAGATGTTTGGAGGTCCGTTCGGAATGATGGGTGTGCCAGGGCCCGGACTGCGGGGGCGAACAGGTGTTGGTATGTATCCAGTTGCAATGGGTACGACGGGCGGATAGATGGCCAGTGGTGGCCAGCTTTCGACCGGCGTTACGGCCGAAGGAACTGCCGTGAAAGCCGGCACTGTTAGGTTTGGCGTGAAAGGCAGCGTAGGAACTTCCCGCACAAGCTCACCGGTAGGAGGGGCTTCGACGAATGGAAGTTGCGCTATCAGTTTCGGGCTGTATGGGGGCAACGACAGAAGCCGTTCCGAGGGCTGCAGCGGCGTAGTGTTCGGTTTCGGCGTGCTCGAGAGACGGTTTCCACAGCGCGTACGAGCATAGTTGTATCCATCGGTCAACAGGACTTCTCCCTTAGGAATACGTAGCTTTTTACGAGTCCAGAAAATCCTATTGTTCAACCGGAACGATACATATTGGTATCGGTCATCGCTCAACGTAACCAGACGGGCGTCCCTGAGATTGAAATCCGAATAGTGATTACGCACCAGCGGGTCCTTTTCATTCGCGAATTTGAGCTCTGCTGGCGAATATGCGCCGCCGGCGATCACGGAATAGGGATAGTTTGGGCGCAGCGATCTGGCCAGTGGTGATATCTTGCCTGACGACGTTGTATGGCCTGCTATCCCGCGGGATAGGCTGGTCCTCATTAGCATGAGGTTCAACCCGAGCGCGGTTATGAATGCACAAACCCCAATAACCAAGATCTGGCGAGTTTTCATTCAACCTCTTCGATAAGGTTCTGAGAAACACTTGGGCCTGTGCTTTCAAAGGCTAAGTGGGATTCTCAGACGTAAGCGGCTAAAGTAAGTTGTTAACGTCAGTTGTGCCGCTGATCTACTTATCGAATTAGTTGGGCTGTTTTGACTATTGACCGAGGGGGTTTGTGAAGCCCAGTACTGCTCCACCCTACACTAACGGACTAGTAAGTTGATCCAGCTGAATCAGAGCGATGAGCGAAGCGATTGGAGCGACGCCATCCGAGAGAACAAGGCTATAGGGCGTTCTCTGCGATTTCCGCTAACTCACCTGGTGAGAGCGGAATGGGATTGCTCTTCATACTGTTCGCTTTGCTTGCCTTGTCGACAAGCTCCGGTATTTGTGACGGCTCTAAACCAAGGCTTTTGAGCGATACGATTTCGAGCTGTTTGCAAAGCGCGTCAAGCCAAATGACGGCATCTTCCGCTTTAGCGTGAGGATTGGCATTGAGAATTTGGGCGACTTCGTCATATTTCTGAAGGGCCGGGTGATCTGGAGCGCGTTCGCGAAGCGCTCGAATGTTCATCCCGACTGAATGGGGGAGTAGCGCCGATACCAGAGCTCCGTGAGGCGCTTCGAGCATGCCGCCAAGCGGCGCCGCAAAACCGTGAACCACACCGAGACCTGCGTTCGCCAGAGCCAGACCGCCGAGAAGGCTTGCAAAAGACATGGACTCTCGGGCGTCCCGGTCCTCCCCATTGCGAAACGCTCGAAGCAGACAGCGCGAAACCCGGTTCAGACCCTCCCTGCAAAACAGATCGGTAAGCGGATTCGTCCGGCTGGAAACGAATGGTTCAATCAATTGCGTGAGCGCATCAAGACCGGTGGTAGCCGTCACTGCAGACGGCAGATCCGCGGTCAGATCGGGATCGATTACGGCCAACTTTGCAAGCAGGAGCGGACTTCGCAGGCTGGCTTTTACACCATGTTCAGGCGAGCCGATTACTGCGTTTCGCGTCACCTCCGCCCCGGTACCGGCAGTCGTGGGAATGGCAACAAAAGGGAGCGGCGCATTTTTGAGAGGGCGACCATGCCCGATACCTTCCAAATAATCGAGCGGCTCACCCGAGTTGGTTGTCAGCGCGGCGATGGCCTTGGCTGCATCCATGGCGCTTCCACCCCCGAACCCCACCACGAAATGAAACCCTTCTCGCGCTGCCTGAACGCCTTCACGCGCGACCTGCAGCGTGGGTTCGCCTTCGACACGGAAAATTGCTGAATCAATTCCGGCAGCTTCGAATTCTGCCTCGATGGGAGCGGCGCGCGCGCTATTCCGACCCGTGACCAGCAGAGCCCGATTCCCGAACTCCCGAACGACTTTCGGAATTTCCCGCACGACGCCCGAGCCAAACAGCACGCGCGTCGCCGTCGCAAACTCGAAGCGCATTACCAGCCTTCATCATTCGGATACACATTCAGATATTGAGTGCTAGTGCGTGGCTCGGCCATCATCTCCGCGACCCTATCTCGCCAAGCCGCGTAATGCCTCGTGGCCTTGTGTTGAGCCGGCGCTTCGGCTGTTCGATACACCTCGACTAAGATAAACCGCGACGGGTCGTTTGCATCCTGAAGTACATCGAACCGGGCGATACCTGGCTCCTGAACGCTGTTCTTCGCATTCTCGATAGTCGCTTGCCGGAACGCTTCCAGAAATTCGGCTTTTACATGTATGTGCACATGGACGATCTGCATACAGTTCAATTGTGCTCTAACTCTCAGAAATGCGGTGGACGGCCTAGGAGCTTCGCCGAAATACGGAGAAACGCTTTTCAATATCCGGCATTAACTCACAGCCGAGGCCTGAACCCTCAGGAACGGTAACATAGCCGTTTTCCACCTTGGGAACGGCTGTAACTACCTCCGGATACCAACCCTTGTAAAACGCGCGGACTGATTCTTGCACCAGCGCGTTCGTCGCATTCAGTGCCAGGTGCGTCGACGCGGTATATACAACCGGCCCGGTGCAATCGTGAGGCGCCACCGGAAGATGCCAGGCCTCCGCCATGGTTGCGATCTTGCGCGCTTCAGATAAACCTCCACACCACGACAGATCGAACATCACCACTCCCACGGCGTTGATCTGGAGCAGATCTAGAAATGCTCCGCGGCCGCCAAGAGTCTCAGAGGCGCAGACCGGTGCTGGCGACGCTTCGGCATATCTTTTCAGGACATCCAGACTGTCCATTTTGATCGGATCTTCATGCCAGAACGTGCTGAACGGCGCGAGCGCTTTGGCGATCTGTATGGCGGGCATCAATTGCCAGAGAGAGTGGAACTCCACCATGATGTCCATCTTGCCGCCCACCCGGTTTCTGATCTTCTCGAAAGGCTCGAGCGACGCCCTGAGATCCTCCGTGGAAATGTATTGACCATGAGTTTTTTCGGCCGCCTGATCGAAGGGCCAGATCTTCATCGCGGTAATGCCCTCGGAAAGAAGTGATTCCGCCAGCTCATCTGCTCGAGTTAAGAAATCATTGAGATCGTTGAACCCAGACACCGCGTTCTCATTCGGAGCGGAGGCGATACCCCAGTTTCCGGTCGATTGCGTCTCGGCTTTTCTCATGTACGTACCTCCCGCGCACGTATTGTAAGTACGGATGCGATTACGCGTCCACCCTCCCAGCATCTGCACAACCGGCTGTCCAACGGACTTCCCGAACAGGTCCCACAAAGCAATATCGAGAGCCGATGCAGCGCGCATCTCCACGCCTGTCGACCGAAACCCGAGATACCCAATCAGATCGCGCGCGATTCGGTCGATTGCCAGCGGGTCGCGTCCGACGATCCTCGCCGCAACATCGTCGTGAAGATACGCCTCGACCGCGCTTGCATTGAAGAACGTTTCTCCCAATCCTGTGATGCCTTCATCAGTGTGGATCTGCACCCAGAGCAGTTGCGGAAATTCCGCGATTCGTATTGTTTCGATTTTTGTAATTTTCATAGCTCGGCTCCCGGTGTAATTTGGGTTTTGATGCTTCGCGTTGCATTCGTCGTGATTTCGACCGCTGCCTTACTGTTTGCGCAAACACAGAAGCAAAAGGCCATAGAACAAGCCAATCTCGGCGTCAGTCTCTCACAGAAATCCGATTATCGCGCTGCCATCCAGGCATATCGAAGGGCGATCGCGATAGATCCCAATCTGCCCGGAATTTACTTGAATTTGGGATTGGCCTGGTTCAAGCTAGGCAATTTCCGCGAAGCTCTCCCGGCCTTCAACAAAGAGAATGCGCAAGCACCAAGCGACCGGGTAACGACGCTGATCGCTATGAGCTATTTCGGCCTTGGCCAGTATAGGCAAGCAGCGGAACGGTTGAAGCCGATCGCGAGCGCGCAGCCGGAAAATTCAGAGCTCTCGTACTTGCTGGCTAAGTGCTATTTGTGGTCGGGACAGTACAAGGAAGCGATGGACCTGTTTAAGAGAGTGTTGGAGCGCGACCCGAACTCGCCCGCAGTGCATATGCTGCTGGGAGAGGCGTTAGACGCCGATGATCGTACGCCGGGAGCAATCGCCGAGTTTCAAGCTGCCGTCAAAGCCGACCCCAAATACCCGCAAGCTCACTTCAGTCTGGGTTACCTGTTCTGGAAAGAAAAGCGATACTCAGATGCCGAAGCCGAATTTCGTGAAGAGCTCAGGCAAGCGCCGGATGACCCGAAGGCGCTTGCGTTTTTGGCCGACATACTCCTGAAAAACGGCAACACGCAGGAAGCCAAAGCGGATCTAGAACGAGCCATCCAGGGCGACGACAAGCTGGCTATGTCGCATGTGGACCTCGGAACCATTTACGCGGAACAAAAGAACACGAAGGCTGCGATCGAGCAGTTCCTGGCCGCCATCCACGAGGATCCAAATCGGTATGACGCCCATTACAAGCTAGCCCGCCTATACCGCGAACTTGGGCACACGGAGCAGGCGAATGCGGAGTTCGCAATCGTCGCGAAATTGCATGAACAACAAAAACCAGGGCCGCTGATGAAAATCAGCGGCCCGCAGTAGAGAACAGCGATTCTGCTTGCTACTAGAAATGCAGCTTCAGAGCCAGCTGCAACACGCGCGGATCCCAGGTGCTGGTGACCTGACCGAAGTTACCGTCGGTGAAAGTCGTGTCAACGTTATTGAACTGGGTGTGATTGAACGTGTTGAACGATTCGAAGCGGAACTCGATATCCCGCTGCCCAGATTCGCTAAACACGAAGCGCTTGAACAGGTTAATATCCCAAACATCGCGGCCGGGGCCGCGAAGAAGCCCCTTCCCCGCATCGCCCCAAGTGCCTGGCAGCGGCGCAGCAAAGGTTCCCGTGCTGAACCATTGGGCAACGGTGCCAGGGTACGTCAAAGCGCCGACCACGTTCGGCCGGTTGGTCGACCCCGGAATGCCGTTGTTGCCGTAAGTGCCGCCCAGGAAGACACTCGTCGCCAAACCGCTTTCCATCGTGCCAATGGCTGAAATCGACCATCCGCCGAGTGCGGACTTCAGGAATAGGTTGCTCGCGTTCTTGAAGAAAGGCAAGTCATAGATGAAATTCACGACCACAATCTGATTACGATCGAGACCACTTGGCCCGAAGTCGTACGCGCGGTTATATGGATTCGAAACGTTCGCCAAGTCGCCCACGCCGCCGTTTCCGGTTGCCGGGTCCAATGCGCGTGACCACGTGTAGGCCAGCTGTAGGGTCAGATCACTTCGTATCCGGGAGTTTGCAGAGATTTGAAGCCCGTTGTAGTACGAATTCTCGCTGTCTTCAGACATATTGATCTCTCCGAAGCCGCGGTAGGGCACAACGGAGTTGTACTGCGTAGTCCCCTTCGCGATGCTGGCCAGCAAAGCCGGGTTATCTGCCGGAAGATTGATGTTCCGGTAGTCGTTTTGATGGCGGTTCTGATTTCCGACATAGGCAACAGACAAGACGGTGGACGCTCCAACTTGCTGCTGGACGCCGAGACTGTACTGGTAACTCGCCGGGTTCTTGTAGTCGCTGAATGCAAGGCCGGTAATTCCGGGTGCCGTAATCGGCGCCGCTGCAGCCGTGCCGGTTGCAACGCTAATCGTCGGGTTCGAAAGAAGAACGTTGCTCAGGGTGCTGGTGAGAGTGAACGGCACGTTGGGGCCGGCGTTATAAACGTCGTTGCCCTGAATGCGTTCATACATGATTCCGAACCCGCCGCGAACAACGGTCTTTCCGCCGCCGGTGAGATCATAGGCAAAACCAAGCCGCGGCGCAAACAATGCCCAATGATCTTGGACGAGACCGCGCGGTATCCCGTTTTGCCCGGCTATGCCGATTCCGTTCAGGTACAGAGGAAAGTTTGCAAGGATCGGGTTCGAGCTGGTTCCAAGACCCGGACTGCCCGGCGCGATATTACCGTTGGGGAGAATGATCGCAGCGTTCGCCGCATTATAAAGATTCGGATAGAAGTTGGATTGGCGATTGTTGTCCTCATAGGTGTGAGGAATGCCATCCCAACGAAGGCCCAAGTTGAGGGTCAGTCTTGGGCTTACCTTCCAGTTGTCCTGTACGTACGCATCGTAGGACTGGTTGGGCCAGTGGCCGGCGTCTTGAATGGCCAGCTGAGAGTAGCTGTTTGCGTATCCGAGCAGGAAATCGGCGAAGCCGTTACCTGTATAGGCCCCGTTAAAGCCGAAGTTGCCTTGTGTGTTCCCGAACAGGTCCTGGATCTTCTTGTAGAGCATCCAACCTCCGCCGAACTTGAACTGATGGTTGCCCTTGGTCCAGGACACGTCATCGCGGACCTGGTAGTCGTCCGCCTTGTTGTGCCACGGCCAGCTTCCAAAATCGAAAGTAGTGCTCTCGCCGCCGCTCAGCGAGATCGTCGGAATGCGATTATCGTTGTTCTTCGTCCCGGGGAAGAGTCCCGGAACGCTGAAGCTGCTCGGGCGGCTCACGAGGCCTTCCGGCACGATATTGATCCGGTTCCCGTTGTAGTTGAACGCAGTCTCGTTCAACAGCGTCGGGCTGATGGAATACGTCGCATGAACGACGCCGCTGTAAGATGGATTGCCGAAAACGTCGCGCGCGGTGGGCACGTTATCGCCGGTCCATTGGGAAGTTCCGTAGGTCTGGCTGATAGCTTCGTCGACCCAGTGGCCAAAGATCCAGAATTTATCCGTGAAGTGATGGTCGATGCGGACGACTTCTTCCCGGACATAAGTGGGCTGATTGGCGCCACCAACGAAGTTGCCGGTTGTCGACCCTCCGGATGTCTGCAGGAGGGATGGCGCCGGAAAGATGCCCGCCCCTAGCAGTGCTTGTGCATTGGGATCCAGCAGCGATGAGGGAATGACGTTGTTCGGAAATCCGACGTATGGATTCGCTCCGGAGCACGGGCTGAGTGCTACCCCGGCGGCTGCGAATCTCGTCGCTATAGCCGGCGAGACCTGATTCATGCAAGGCGTGTGGAAGTTTGCCAGGTTCGTGATCGTCGAACCGAAGTCTCCGCCGTATTGACTCGTGAGCGGTACCTGTGAGTTGAGGACACCGCCCTGAATAATCCTGCGCCATTCCTGGTTGTAGAAGAAGAACGTTCTTTCACGGTTTCGGTTGTAGACCTTCGGAATGAAAGCCGGTCCGCCAATGTTAAACCCGAAGATGTTTTGACGCAGTTCCGGAGCGGCAACACCGGCCCGGTTATTGAAGAAGTTATTGGCGTCCAAGTCGTTATTGCGCCAAAACTCCCAGGCCGCCCCGTGGAAATCCTTGGTTCCGCTCTTGAACACCATCGTCATGGTGGCGCCCGAAGAAAGCCCGTATTCTGCGCTGTAATTGGAGGTTAACGCGCGGAATTCGCCAATGGCGTCGATGGACGGCATGATGCTGATGTTCCCGGAACCGCCTCGGTCGTAATCCTCACCGCCATCCACCATGTACAGGTTATGAGATTGGCGCAGTCCATTAAAACTGACCGTGGCGTTCCCGCCGACGGGCGTCGGGCTCTGATAATCGCTCATGTTGCTCGATGAACCGGGGACCAGCGCCGTCAGCGTATAGAGACTCCGGCCATTTGTGGCAAGCTGCGTTACCTGCTGGCCGGTGATGACATCGCTGACTTCGCCGGACTCGCTTTGGACCTGAACAGCCTCCGCCTCCACAACAACGCTCTCCGTCGTGCTGCCGACTTCGAGCTTGACGTCAACAGTGCGCCGGTCTCCAACGTTCAGTGGAATACCGGTCTGCTCAAACTTCTTAAATCCTTTCATCTCGGCTGTCACGGTGTAATGGCCGACAGGCAAGCCGGGCGCCGTGTATTCGCCGCTAGTATTGCTTGTTACATGCGTCACCGTGTTTGTATCGACATCGGCGATCACAATATCTGCATTGGGAACTGCCGCGCCGGACTGGTCTGTCACAGTACCCACGATTGTGCCTCCTGCGCCAACCTGGGCTGAGGCCAAGAAGGAGCAAGCGAGCAGGAGAACGCAAATTGCCAGAAGCCGCGCGGCTTTTGAACGGTGCATACGGGGTCACCTCAATCTTGAATTTAATTGGGCCGGAGACATATGCAAATCTAGCCTCGTCGAGCGCACCAGAGGCCGTCATTGCACCACCCTTAAGCTTTTCAGGTATTATGAGCGCTGTTTTCCGGGCGCGCTAGGTTACTACGGTTAAAGCAGCGCCTTCGCCAAGTCTCAAGTGCCTTATTTTCTTTGGCGTACCCCGCATCGATTTAACGCATTTAACGTACAGTTGGGCCAGTAAGAGTTCTGATATACTGCTTTCTGTCTCATGGCTTTTGTAAATGAGATTTCCATGGCGCTATCCGCCGAAGCACGGCGGGCGGCAATGGAAGCCGTCCTCAAATCGCGCGCCTTATCCAGAAACCCGCGGCTTACTGCGTTACTGCGGTACTTGTGCGAACGATGTTTTCGCGGTCAGACAACCTCGATTAAGGAATACGATATCGCTACCGACGTTTTCGCGCGTCCAGCCGATTTCGATCAAACCACGGACGCCATTGTCCGGGTGGAAATGCACCGCCTCCGAAAAAAACTGAAAGAATTCTATAGCAGTGAAGGCGCCGATCAGCCGATTGAGATTGTCATCCACAACGGCAATTACATCCCCGAATTTGTCCCGCGTGAAATAACAGATTCGAAGCCGGACCGGGAGGAGCAGTTAACTCGAACGGAACCAATCCTGCCCTCGCCGGTTAAAACCCAGATCCGGATCTCGCGCCGATTTATATGGGCGATATCCGCAGTAGTTATGATGGCGCTCGCGGTAGTCGTCTTGGCAATGGTGGCCCGGCGGCACGCTACAACCGCTCCAGCAGCCCACCTCTCCCCTAAGCCACTGGTCGACGCAGTCGCCGCGCTCCCCCCTGAAGCCGGATATCGCATGCTCTGTGGTTCTACAAAAGGCGGTTATCGCGACAGGCAGGGTCATGAATGGGGCCCCGACGCTTTCTTTTCCGGCGGAACTGCCGTCGAACTTCCTTCCCAGCCCATCTATCGCTCACGCGATGCATCTCTCTTCCGCAGCTTGCGTTCCGGTGAATTCTCCTACAAAATTCCACTCAGGCCGGGCACTTACGAACTGCGCCTCTATTTCGCCGACACCTCCTACAGTCCTGGAACTGCTATGGAAGGTGGAGAGAACGTCCGCGTCTTCAATGTCTTGATCAACGGCCTTCCAGCCTTACGTGATTTCGACATCATCGCCGACGCGGGACCCAGCACCGGCTATGTGAGGGTATTCAAGGACATTCATCCAGCTACCGACGGCTATCTCCACCTCGGCTTTTCAAAATTGTCCGAGCTGCCTCTCATCAATGCCATTGAAATCACTCCTGGTATTCCGGGCCATCTTCGCCCTACTCGGATCGTCACTCAGGACAACGTATTAACCGACCGGAACGGTTTAACCTGGTATCCCGATAATTTCTTTCTGGGCGGAAGGATGCTAGCGCGGTTCGGAGATATAGCTGGCGCCGATGACCCTCGGATTTATGAGCGAGAACGCTACGGAAGATTCTCGTATGCAATTCCCGTCGCCTCAGGCCGCTATGCGGTCAGTCTGCATTTTGCCGAGACATATTGGGGACCCGACGGACAAGGCGGCGGCGGAACAGGTAGCCGCATATTTGACGTATATTGCAACGGAGTCGCCTTGCTCCGAAATTTTGACATGCTTCAGGAAGCGGGCTCCCATCGTCAGTTGACCAGGACCTTTCATAATCTCCAGCCCAATGCGCAAGGCAACCTGTTACTTTCTTTCGTCCCTGTGAAAAACTACGCGACCATATCAGCTATCGAAGTGATCGACGAAACACCTTAGACGTGTGAACCAGCACGTCTCCATTTGGGCGTTTGCGGAGTCCAACGGCAGGAGGAATTATGGCCAACGACAAGAAATGTGCCCACTCACCCTGCAATTGCCAGGCAAAAGAGGGAAGCGATTATTGCAGTACGTATTGCGAAGGAGCCGGGAAGACGACCGAAATTCAGTGCGGTTGCGGTCACGCCGGCTGTTCAACCACGGCAAAGGTCTGACACGCGCCTGATCAGGGTTGGCAGGGGAGAGTAGCGCTCGTCTACTGCGGCTCAGTTTCTGGTTGCGGCGATCCCATGATCATCGCTTGATCGCGTTCTAAATGGCTCTTACGGAGATCCTGCGAGAGGAGCAGTTCTTTCCTCGCGCGGTCCGCCTGACCGAGCTTCCGATAGGCCACAAACAACTGATAATGAACGTTTCCAGAGTGGTCCGAAGGAGCTGCCTTCTCGAGCTTCGAGATAGCATCGGCAAATTGTCCCAGACGCAAGTACGCCGTTCCTAACAAGCTGTTTGCTTCGGCCAAGTCCGGCTGAATGCGCAGCACCCGTTCGAGATATGGGACCGCTTTTTCGTTATCCTTTTTTTCCACGTAGAGGCGTCCCAACAAGTACAACGTGTGCGCACGCGAGGGCTCGAGTGCCAACGCTTGCTCCAGTTCACGCTGCGCAGCACCAAAGTCATTGTTTTCCAGGTAGAGTTCTCCGAAGGCTTCATGGAGCTCAGGTTCATCGGGCCGCAGCGCCAGAGCCGCCTGAAACTCCTGTACGGCATGCTGAAAACTCCCGCGTAGGGCATAGCTTTCGGCCCGAAGTTGGTGAGTGCGCCAGGAATCTGGAAACGATTGCTCGAGCTGCGCATAGGTCTCTGCTCCCAGTGCCTGCCAGGTCCGTTCCAACCAGTAGCTGGCCTCAGGGGTTTCAGGCGCGGCGACGCTAACGTGCGTTAAGGCGTCAGCCGCAGGCCCGTATTGCCGCAGCGTGAGACGCGCTTTCCCGAGGAGCAGCCACTCCGAATCAGTCAAATGCTTGCGGCTTTCGAGCGAAGAGATGCAGCGCGAGTAGCGATGGGTTTTGCAAGGGTCCTGCTCCGATTGGTCTCCTCGACCTGCTTTCGATAGCTGTTGCCGCCAATCGGCAATTGCGTCTTCAACGGATTTCCACGGAAACTCCCGTTGCGCGGCCAGAAACTCCGGAGAAATCTGCTGAACTTTTTCGAGGTCTTCAAAAGCACTCGCAGGTCGATTCCGGGCGAGCTGGAGATATGCCATGCCCAGCCATGCCGCTTCACTGTTTGGGTCCAAATGAAGCTCACTCTGAAACTCTGCCTCGGCTTGTTCGAACTTTTGCGCTCGTAACCAGGCTTGACCGATGGCCGCGTACAAGCCGGGCTGTTGGGGCTCAGCAGCGAGCGCCTTCTGATACTCGTCTACCGCGTCTTGCCAGCGACTGCGCTCAAAGAGTAGATCACCGAGAAAGCGATGTCCCCATGCCGAGTCAGGATACAGATGCGCGCCTCTGTAAGCCAGGCGAGCAGCCAAATCCAGGTACTCGTGTCCGAGCTTGAACCACGCTTCCGACTTATCGAGATTGAGATCGGCGGTGCGGCGGAACTGCTCAGCCGCACTCCCGAACTTTTTCTGCGCGAGCTCACTCGAGGCCAACGCCTCCCGGGCATCACGATTCGAGGGATCGAGTTTCAACGCCGCCTGCAAGAACGGAATGCCCTTCTCAGGAGAGCCAAGTTTGAGATAGTCCATTCCGACAATCACATTCGGCCCAAGCAGATTCGGCCTTTCACGAAGAGCTTTTACGAGATAGCGCGTGGCCTCGCCGTATTCCAGGAGGCCCTGATATGCCAGGCCTAAGTTAACCTGCGCCTCGAGTAGCCCTGGATCGAGTTGGAGAACCTTCTTGAAATCTTCGGTTGCTTGGGCGAACTGGCCTCGCTGCAAGGCTAGTTGGCCGACGCGAAACGACCGTTCGATCTTTTCGTCGGCGGTCTGAGAACGTACGGCGCGGGGGGCGATCCATGAAGCGATAAAGGCCGCTCCGAGCGCAATGACGCGACGATATTTCAGAAGCTCAATCTTAGCGCGAATTGTATAAGACGCGGAAGGTTGTATTGCCCCGTCACTTGGCCGAAGCTGGCCCCGCCGCAACAGCTGGTATTGGGTGGGTTGAATTGCACGCGATTGAAGGCGTTGAAGAACTCTCCACGGAACTGCAGCTCGGTCCGCTCCCCTGGGGGCATCTTAAAGTTCTTGAACACTCCGACGTCGAAGTTCTTCACCCCGTCGTCGCGGATGTTCGGCTCCGTGCGTGAATCATTGCCGTAGCTATAGTCCGTAGGAGCGACGAAAGTGGCAGTGTTAAACCAGTGCGCGAGTTTTGCGTCCAGAGGGCCACTGGTCAGACTCTCCTGCCCAATCCTGTCGGCAAGAGCGCAGCCGACATTGGGAATGCCGGAGTTACTGAGTTTGCCCGGGCAGCCGCCAATGATGACCGGGAATCCGCTCTGGAACGTGATGATGGTGTCCACGCCCCATCCGCCGATCAAGGCGTCGGCAAACTTGTTCATATTCGAGCCGAATTTGCGGCCCCTGCCCAATGGCAGATCGAGTACAGAGGCGATTACCAGCCGCTGTGGAACATCGAATCCGTCCAGGCTGCGCGCGCTGTGGAGGTTATAGGCATTAGAGTCGCCCCAAGTAGGAGAAGCGGCCTCCAGCCAATTGATTTCGGAGTTGGTGTTATCGATGAGTTTAGAAACCGTGTAAGTGGCGAGCAACTGCGCTCCCGCAGCGAAGCGTTTCTGAACTTTCAACTGCATGGAGTTGTAACTGGAATCGCGATCGTCGACCTCAGCCTCACCAACGTCGTCGTACTGCGGATAAGGCAGCAGCAACTGGGCGGCTTTGATGGTAGGGCTGCTGCTGAGACTGCCCCCGTTCTGCACGATTCCGTAAAACGGGTTCGGAACCAGAGCTGTCAGGGCCGCCACCTGAGCCGCATTCGTTGGGACATACTGTGGAGGCAATTGGTCCAGGTCTTGGTTATGCATCGGCAGATGCGTGCCTTTCGAGCCGGCATAGGCGATATCGACAAGAGTGCCTGCGGGCAACTGGCGCTGAATGTCGAAATTCCACTGTTGGACGTAAGGAGCCAAGTAGTTACTTAGCGGGGCGGAATTCCCGCCTCCCTGCACATTGATAAAAGCCGGATTACGTCCGGGAGGTGCAGCAACTCCCTGGGGGAACGGATTGGATATGGGATTTTCCGGTGTAACTCCGTTGGCCTGCGCGGTAACCCAGTTGGTGTTGATCGAATTAATGAAAAGGTTGTGAGGCGCATCATCCCAGCGGACATCCACCGGTAGATAGAAGATGCCATAGCCGGTCCGAATGACCGTATTCTGATCGAGCTGGTACGAGAGTCCGATACGCGGGCTGACGTGATTCCAAGAGGGGAATGCGGTCCGGCTCGGATGTTGCTGAGAATCGACCAAGTCATACGCGCCTTTGAGAGTGGGGATGCCCACCTGGGCTGCGATGGGGCTTGTTTCGGTGGGATTGAAGACAACTATTCGGTTGTATCGCTCCGTCCAATCCCCTTGAAAATCGGCGCGAACTCCTAAATTGAGCGTCAGTTTGTGGCTTGCCTGCCACGTATCGTTGAAGTAGAGTGCCCAATATCTGTTCTGGTCGGCCGTTTGCGCGGGCTCCGTGGTGCTGCCGCTGCTTCCATACCCGAGCAGGAACGAAGCCATGCCATCGCCGCCGTTCCCGGTCAGAGTTCCCGCCTGCTTGCCGTTGTTTGGGTTGGCCGATGTCATTCCGGCATCGAATTGGAATAAGCCGGCAGGATCGTTGCTCTGATAGTAGTTATTTTGGAGAATGCGGACTTCTCCGCCAAGCTTGAGATTGTGGGAGCCTATGAGGTGAGTCATCGAGGGCTCGATGCTGTAAGTGTTATCCCAGGCGCCGATGCCGCTGCCCGTTCCTGCCGAGCACCAACTGCCGTTGCCCCAGCGGTTGTCGCCGGGCACCTGCGAAACGCAAACCGTCGGGATGTGAGTGTAAGTCAAATCCGGCGTTAACGCGGCCCAGTTAGGACCGAATTTCGAGAGGTCTATGCCTTGGCTCAAAGGTGTTCGCAAGTAAACGTAACGCGTGAAGCCCAGGTGTATATCGACCACCGTTTTGGGCGAAATCGTGATGGTGTCGCCGAATCCAGCCCGGTTCGTGACCGTATTCTCGGTGCAGCGGTCGCTACAGACGTCGCTGAACGGAGCGTCGGGAAGCGACAATACATGCGAACGCGTATAGCGCGCAAAAATTCTCTGTTTCTCGCTTATGTCATAGTCGACGCGTTCGTTAATTTGGTTCACATTGCCGCCGGTCGGATAATTCTCGACGAAGTTACCGGAGGGATTACCGAATGAGTTCGGCAAAGGGAAGTAGCTGAGAAGCGCCTGCGCCGTCGGATCGAGCCGGTTCGTCGGAATGACGTTGCCGGGGAATTGAGTTCGGCAGACCGCCGCTGTAGAGGTGCAATTCGCACTGGTTGTCGGGTCGTAAATGGGAAGCACGGAGCCCGTGCCGCTCGAGCCGATTCCCGAGAAATCGCCCATGCGCTCCGCGGCAGTGGGCATCCAAGTGGTCAGTACGTTTCCCTTGCGTTGCCGGTAGCCTTCATAGGTTGAGAAGAAGAAGAGCTTGTCCTTGATAGCAGGCCCGCCACCGTTCACGCCGAACTGATTCTGGGTGAACGGCGGGCGTGGGTTGCCGGCTTCGTTTGAAAAGAAGTCATTCGCATTCAGGACTTTGTTGCGCAGAAATTCGTAGGCGGAGCCATGGAAGGAGTTGGTGCCCGACTTAGTCGAGAGATTGATGACGCCGCCGGCGAATCGCCCGAATTCCGGGCCAAGATTGTTTGTCTGCACTTTAAATTCCTGAATGGCGTCCTGCGTCGGAATAACGGTGACGACATTCAGGTAGGCTCCGTTGGTGGGCACGCCATCGATCAGAATTTGGCTCTGCCCAGCCTGGCCGCCGCCGATCTGGAAATCACCGGCGGCGAATGGGTTGGCGCCTACTGGATTTCCTGTCGAGGAATTGCCGGCCGAGGGCTGGCCTTGTGGCACGACTCCGGCACTCAAAGCGACTAGCGCCAGGGGATTGCGCCCGTTCAGCGGCAGCTCAGTTACGGTTCGCGTCTCAACAACTTGCCCCAACGAGCTTGTTTCCGGCTGCAGCAGCGGCGCCTCAGACGTCACTTCGACCGTCTGATTGACCGCGCCGACTTGCAGCGCGATGTCGACGCGCAGTCCGCTTTCGACCTCGACAATGATGGGCTCTCGGATGATCTTCTTGAAGCCGGTCTTTTCGGCCTCAACCTTGTAGCGCCCCGGAAGGACATTGACGAACGTATACTCACCCGCTCCGGTACTTTGCATGCTGTGCGTTTCACCGGTTTCGAGGTTTGTCAAAGTGACATTGGCGGCCGCAACTACAGATCCGCTCGGATCTGTAATGGTTCCGGCGACAGATCCGTAAACGTTTTGACCAAAACTGGCCTGCGGGGCCAGTGCCCAAACAAGAACTATCGCCGTAAAGAAGAAAACCCGAGCGTTAACAAGATTCTTCATTTTGTCCACCCCCAATCAAACTATGCGCACACTGCCCCTGCCGTTCGGAGGTCGCTCCGAGGCTGAGGCAAGGCAAGACTGTCAAACTGCGTAGAAGATACAGGTTCGAAAGCTGTTGCACAAGGATAGATACGTCACTAACGTTGACCTTATATGTTTAACTACGTGGATTTAACCGTCCTAACGGGAAGTACTTTTCGGTTAAGGAGCGGAACCCGACGATCTTCCAGGCCGGTTTTCTTTGAAAAAGACTGTGATATGCTCTGGCGGGAATCGGGGCCGTGGCAGGCAAACGTGATCAGGCGAGTCATGAAGCCGCGATAGCGAGGATCGCGGAAGCCTTACCTCACGCCCACATTATTCGAGCGCATCTTAGCGACATCCTGAATTCCGCTACGTTCAAGGGCAGCCGAAGAAGCCAGGAGTTCCTCACTCATGTAGTGGAATGCGCGCTTGCCGGACAATGGGAGCGGCTGAAAGAGCGCAGCCTCGGGATTGAGGTTTTCAGCCGCGACGCCTCGTACGATACCGGCGGCGACTCCATCGTGCGAGTGACCGCGAGCGATGTTCGCAGGCGCCTTCTGCAGTACTACTCAGAGTGCGATCGAAGCCCTGCTTTCCGCATTGAGATTCCTGCCGGATCTTACATTCCGGAATTCCTCGGGCTGGACGAATCCGCCAGAGTCGTCGCGGTGGCCGAGTTTAACAGCCCCGCCCTGAACGGCCCAGGCGGGGTTAGTCCGTTCGGCTTCCATGCAGGGGCGCGTCGCCACTTCCCGAGAAGCACCCTGTTGCTATTGATCATCTGCCTTAGCTGGGGGCTCGGAGTGATGTCGGCGCGTTTGATGTCGAGCGCCTCTCGAAAAGCCGATTCGCGCTACGCGTTTTACCGCGAATTGCTGGGGCCAATCGGCATCGACAGCGTGCACGAAACGGAAATCGCTCTCAGTAATCCTCGATTGTTGCTTTACGTCGGGAGCAACAATCCCACAGCGCCTATTTGGCCCTCGACCCTGAACGCGCGAGTCCCTGCCGAACTCGAAAAAACCTTGAATCCGGCGGCCAACGACGTCCAAGCCGATTATCCTTTTCACTTCCTAAGCCTCGCGGACCAAGATTACACCGGCATGGGCGAGGCGGTATCCGCGTTCAATCTGAGCCAGTTAATGGGCCATATCGACCGTCCTCTTCGTCTGACCCAGGCGCGTTTCCTGAACTGGGGGGCGGCGCGCAACGTTCACTTGATTCTGCTCGGTGCGCCGCAACTGAGTTCGTGGGTGCGACAAAGCCTGGGACAAGCGAACTTCACGATGGAACATGAGGCGATAACGAATGCACAACCCCTACCCGGTGAACGCAAAGCCTACAATCGTTCTCTCAATGGAAGTGGTTTCGAGGATTATGGGCTCATCTGGATGGCGCGCATGCCGTCCGGTCTGCGTCAGTTATTGATCGCCGGACTTACCAGCGCCGGCACAGCGGGCGTGGGTGACTTCTTCTGCGATCCGGAACGCATGCGGCCGGTATATGATCGATTGCGCACTGCTTCAAGGAACCGAACCATCCCCTCGGATTGGCAGGTATTGTTGCACATCCAGGCGAGAGAGAATGTACCGCTCGAGGTGAGTTTCGTTTCGCTGCGAGTAGACGGCTTGCGGTAAGCGCGTTCGATTTGGCCCTGATATAAGAGAGTAATTGTCCGCTCTGCTTCGCTTCCTGCAGATGAGGTGCGCCATTGCGGCGCTGCCGGTTGCAGCGGCGCTCTGCTTCGCGGCAGATTCAGGAACATCGCGCTACGCAGGCGCCGAGGTCTGCGCGAAATGCCACAAAGACATTGCCAACACACAGGGCGCCACTGCAATGGCAAAGACGTGGAATGCGGCCTCGACACTCCCCTTGCCTGCCAAATTCGACGAGAAGAAAGTCGAAGGCCCTGATCCCGCCTTAGTCTACGAAGTGCGCGCCTCCGGCGGCAAATTGCAATTCAGCGTTGCGGGTCCGCACGCCGCCGAAACAGTATTGCCTGTGGAGACTGTTATCGGCGGAAAACGCCATGGCATCAGCTTTCTGGCACGAATTCGTGAGTTAGATGGAATCCCGCTCGCGCGACCGGCCTTGATCGAAGCTCGTTACGCTTACTCTCCTCACAGTTCAAGTCTTGTTCTTTCACCCGGATTTCAGACAGAAAAACCAGTCAGCTTGGAAACCGCGTTAGGCCGCGTACTTAGCCCTGCTTTCGAACAGAAATGCTTGAGTTGCCATGGACAGCCCGGCACGTCGGGCGCAGGGACGGTGGGCGGCGTTCGCTGCGAAAGCTGCCATGGACCCGCCGCCGATCACGTTGAGTCGCTGACGGATGGCGGCCGCGAGCCTATCCGACCCGCATCGCTCGCGGGCCCGAAATCGATCGAGATATGCGCACAATGCCATACCGGCCTGAGCAATATCAATCACGCTGACCCCGTGCCTGGCGATCTGCTGGTGTCGAGCCAGGTTCCTGCCCTTCAGCACTCCGAATGCTTCCGGCAGAGTGGCGGCCTCATCACTTGCACGGATTGCCACGACCCGCATCGCGATGCACCGTCGTTCAACATCGCCGAACGGGCGATGAAGACCTGTCTCAACTGCCACGCCGCCGCGAGTCCGCGGCACGCATCCATCTGCCCGGTCAACCCCTCTTCCGGCTGCACCGCATGCCACATGCCCTCCGTTCAAGTGAACGGATTCAACGTCGCGGATCACTGGATTGGCGTTCATCCCGAGCAAGGCGTAAGACCAGAAAAGAGGGACGCAAGCTTGCGGTCGCTTGTCGCGCCCAAACGCGAGTATCTGGAAATGATTGCCACCGATGATCGCGGCAAAGCGGAAGTCGCTCTTAAGCGACTGGCCGCGAGCGAGCCGTTCTACGATGTCGCGCGCGCTACATCGCTCGATCCGACAGCTTCCGCCGGTGGCTACCTGGGTGACGTGCAGTTATCCGATATGGATCCGCCTCTGGCCAGTGCAGCTGCGCAACTTTGGTACGGCGATACCAGCGGCATTCTCGAGCAGAGAAGCCGATACCTGATCCTGCACCGTCTGCCGCGCGATTTCAGATGGGAGGCGAACCAGCTCTTCCTTGAGGCCGTGCAACTGCGGGCACGCGCCGACCGCAGGGCCGCCATGGCCAAAGCGCAGGCAGCGCTGAAAGTCTACCCGTATTTCTTGCGCGCTCACATTTTTATGGGTACCCAGATCCGCGAAGCGGGGAACGCTGCACGGGCTGCATATATCCTCGCCTTCGCTAGCCAATCCTATCCGCCCGACGCTTTCGCGCAGTTCCAGTATGCCCTCACGTTAAGTAACCATCCCGCCGCCCAAATGGAAGCATTGCGCCGCGCGATCCACCTCGAACCGGACATTGTTGCTGCTTATGAAAGCCTTGGCGCCGCGCTTGCTTCATCTGGTGACGTTCAGAGCGCCATTCAAGTCTTTCGCCAAGGTCTCGCGATTGACCCGCTCTCGGCTGTTCTTAATTACCATCTAGGTGTTGCGCTCCAACGACAAGGCGACGAGGCTGCCGCGAAACAATTTTTCTCGTTAGCTGCCAAGCTCGATTCTGATATCGGCGCCCGATCCCGTTATTAGCCTGTGCAACGGTCGCTGATCAGGGTTTTGGCAGGCTTGACCGGTAACTGCCCCAAGCCGCTTTAGCCCCACTCGCAAAGCTCTCCAGTTGCGAATAGTTGTCGGCATAGGTAGTGTACATAAGGCCCACCACTCCAGGAATCGCGGCAGCTTGGGTCAATTCTTCGCGCGCAGCCGATGCTCCAACGCCTTTGTCGTAGAATCCGGCAATGATCTGCCGATGCGACACCGGCTGCCGCGAATCCATCCCGGAAAACCAGGTAAGCGACTCGCGAAGCCGTTGCAAATTCCAATTCATGATCGTGACATCAGAAGAGAGCCCCTTCCACGAACCGTCCAGATCGCCTTCCACGAAAAAGTAATTCTTCACGGCATTGTGATAGGGGTCGAACATGTCGCTCCAGAAATAGAGCCCCGCACCCGGCAAGACGGATCGATAAAGTCCAATCGATTGACCCGCGCTCCAGGCCAGCAGTTGCCCCGCGGTCATATTTTTTGCCCTGCAGCTCCCGCATGAATTCATCTGGCGCATCTCGTCATACCCGACCAGAACTGCTCCCGCTGCCGGCAATACGTTCTTGACCGCTCGCGCGTTGGCACGCAGCCATTCCCAAACTCCAGGCTCGGTAAGACACATACCGACTTCATCGGAGTAGGAGATTGGGAACACGGAATAAGAATCGATCGCGACCATCTGGCCAGGTGACAGATGGGTTCCGCGCGGAAGTGTCACCGCCGGAGGCTCGTGATAAAGGTGAAACGGCGTTTCCGCGGCTGCCATGTATGGATCGCTGATGTAGTTGTAATCAACTCCCTCGCGATAAATTTTCGCCGGATCGGTCGGGTCGTACATCGTTACCGGGGTGCCCGCGCGACGTGCTACATGAATGAGAGCCGTCTCTTCTACCTGGATATCATCGAGCCACAAAACTCCAGAGCTGCCGCCCCAAACGCCGATATAAAGATACGCTTCGGTGCTGTCCTGGCTGTCGAAACTGTAGTCGACCCGAGTCCAGTCGTGCGATCCAGCAGCATCAATAGTCGGATTAAGCCGCACTCTGCTGAGATCCGTTGAATCCAGAACGGAAAGCATTGCCGACCCGCGGAAATTTGAAGATTTATAAAACAGCCGCAGATGGTACTGCCGCCAGGGCTTCAGCGTTATCTTCTGACGCAGGCGAGCGTTGCCCGGCGCATCGACGATGACCGCTGAACTTTTCCCCGTGTGCGCAACCGAATTGATTCCCACTCCAGGGTCATTCACGTCAAACCAATCCGACTTGCCGAGCTCAAACCCTGGATTAGCCAAGCCAGGGAAGCTGTTCACGAGCTTCAACTGTCTTCCTGAATGGTCGACCTGGAACAGCGTTCCAAACACCCGCTGCGCCTCGGCCCAATTCTTGTTCACGCGGAGAACATCGTTCGACCAGCCAAACGGCGCAAGCATCGCCATCACTTTGAGATGCTTTTTGGTCGCATACTTCATGACTTCACGCATCCGGTCCTCGTTATCCAAAGGCCAGGACGGATTACCCATGAAATTGAAGCTGCTATCCCAAAACACAACGCCTGTATAACCGGCAGCGGCTGCCCTGTTGATCAGCGCTTTACTCGAATCAACAGCATCGTCGTTTGATAGGTAGCTGTGATGCCAATACCATAATTCCGGCGATGAAGGCGTCTGCGCAAGGCACCCGAACGCGGACAGCGCAATAGAACACCAAACAAGATTTCCTATCTTCATCCCTGTTCGATAGTACTGTCCAACCTAAAATGGACACTATGCAACGGGACTTCGTCGTCCGAGCCATCGACGAGTACGACGACACCGCGGCGCTCGAGGACGCGTTTACCATTCCTGCCTCCTGGTACACCATGCCGGAGATGCTGAATCTGGAATGGCAGGCCGTGTTTGCGCGAACCTGGCAGGTGATCGGCCGAATAGATCAATTGTCCGAGCCCGGAGATTACGTCACCGCGGATGTGGCGGGCGAGCCTGTTCTCGCCGTTCGCGGAGCTGATGGAGTTCTGCGCGCGTTTTTCAATGTCTGCCGCCACCACGCCGCAGCCGTCGCCGTGGAACCCTGTGGCAGAACACAAATATTCCGCTGCCCCTATCACGGCTGGACCTATGGCTTGGATGGGACGTTGAAGGGAACTCCGGAATTTACCGCTGTTCGGAATTTCGATCGATCCAAAAACGGATTGGTTCCTGTACGCGTGGATCGCTGGGAGCAGTTTGTCTTCGCCGCTCTGGATCCCGATGTGCCCCCGTTAGAGGATTTTCTCGGTAGTCTTACCTCCGTTGTAGAACCGCTGAATCTTCAAAATCTCAGATTCTATGCGCGAAAAGACTATACCCTCAATTGCAACTGGAAAGTATTCGTCGATAACTATCTCGATGGCGGCTATCATGTTCCCCACTTACACAAAGGCCTGAACAGCGTTCTGGATTACAAGCAATACACAATCGAAAATGGCGAACATTATAGTGTTCAATCCAGCCCGATGCTTCCTTCTGAAGACCAATCCGTTGGGGCGACCCGGCAAGGCGAACGCGCCTATTATCTTTGGCTCTATCCCAACTTCATGATCAACTTTTATGAAGGAGTCATGGACACGAATACGGTTGTTCCTCTCGGCATCGACAAAACAAAAGTGATCTTCGATTTCTATTTCGATGATGTCAGCCCGGAACGCGAATCGAGAAATAGGAAAAGCATCGCAGTCAGCGACCGCGTTCAAGACGAAGACATCGATATCTGCGAATCGGTACAGCGCGGTCTAAATTCGAGAGCGTACCGCGCCGGCAGGCTCTCAGTCCGGCGCGAAGCCGGCGAACACTTATTCCATCGCCTCTTGGCAAAACAGTTGAAGGCCGCGCTTTGAGCTTCGCAGCCACGAGATTGTAAGCTCATCTCATGACATTCGCAAAGCGGCTTCTGGAGGGAGTCCGCAGCGGAAAAATCACCTGTAGTGTCCGCATCTGGACACGCCCCCATGTCACAGCCGGCAAACGTTACGCCATGGAGAAAGGCGAAATCGAAGTGGATTCGATCACTCCGATTGGTTTACCCGACATCACGCCCGAGCTCGCGCGCAAATCCGGATTCCTGGGCGTCGTCGATCTATTGAAAGTTGCCAAGCACGGAAAGGGCACTAACATATACCTGATTCGCTTTCACTACATAAGTGCCCGCAAACAGCGCCGACAATTAGCCGGTCGCTCCTAATGAATTTTCCTTTTGATTCGCGTAGCGCTCAGATGGTCGAAGAGTCATATGTGGGTCGTCCAAGGGGCGTCGCGACATTCTGATGGCCTTCAGCAATGGCTTCGAAAATCCGGGGGTTCCTCTATCCAGGGCCGTTAGGCGTGAGGTTTGCGGCATGATGCCGGTCAGTTTCCGGGTTGCGCGTCATCAAGCCGCAATCCCGATAATCGATGTTCCATACATTGTGCAGCCACTTTCTAATAATAGTATTCAGAAATGTCGCGCGGCTGATGCCTGGGCATTGAGGACCGATAGGTTCCAGGAGCGGCCAGTCTGTGGCGTCTAATCATAATCGCAGTATGGACATGACTGATTTCGTTCTAGAGTGCCGCCATTGTGCTAACAAGGCACCGATGGAGATCCTCGTCGAGAAGAGCTTCGTCGAGCAACATGAATATGAGGGAAATCCGATGCCTGCTATTGAATGGAACGCGGGTTTCATCTATCAGGTGCTTCGCTGCTACTCATGCAAGGATGTCACTGTCTATCAGCGCGCGGTTCACACAGGATTGGACCCCGAAGGCATCGACAGGTCATATGACAAGATCCTTTATCCTTATGCGCGGGAATCGCCACAGTCACTCCCTCGGCCGATCCAGGCTGCTTGGGATGCGGCAATGCGTGTTCGGAGAATAGATCCCAATGCGTTTTCCGTACTTCTCGGCCGAGTTCTGGATGTGATCTGTGTTCAGGAAAATGCAAAAGGCGACACCCTTAACAAGCGAATCGAACATCTGGCGGCCGAGAGGAGATTCCCTGACCATCTGACCAAGGCAGCTCACGGGCTCCGAAAGCTCAGAAACTTTGGCGCACATGGAAACTTGGGAAATCTCAGCGAAGAGGATGCGCCACTCCTCGAGTCACTCTGCGCTGCCGTGCTCATGTACCTCTATGCAGTGCCAGCCTTGGCCAGAGATGTAGAACAACGTTTAGAGAAGCTCAAGAATTAACACGCTTGGATCGGTTGCGAGCGGACGCGTGGCGTTAACAGAAAACTGAGTTGGTGCCTACGTCGGCCTCATTCACTTCCAACATCGGCCGCTACTCGGAAACTTGACCAACTACGAATGAGCGGTCGCGAAGGGTCGAGCACCAACCCTCGCAACCAGATCTCAATCCCAATTCCGTCGTTCTAATCGCCCTTAATTCCAAACGCATACAGCGTAGAATCATGCGTCGTCGCAAAGACGCGCCCATCATTTACCGCCACTGCTCCAAAATGCGTAAACGACGGCATCGTCTTACCACTCGAAAATAATTCCTTCCCGGTCTCGGCATCAAAAGCGTAAAGGGTTGCGTTCCCGGTCGTATTCTGAATGCGTTCCTCGGTTGTGTAAAGAGCGCCGCTTTCTTTCACCTGTCGAGTAAATTCGCCGCTCGATATCGAGAACACGACTCCGTTCGCGATCACAGGCGGCTCCGGCACGTTCATATCTCGCGACATCCAAACGGGTGTGAGTACGGGTTGACCATCCTTATCTTCAACCTTAAATGCCATGATGCTGCCGTCAGGCGCAGGCCCATTCGTGATCGGGAAAGGCGGCGCTGTCGAAGTAATCGGTCCCCAGGCCGGCGCATAAATCCAGCGGGTACCCTTAGGATCCTCCCAGCTCGCAAAAGCTCCCCAAAATCCGCGCCCCGCAATATCGGCGAATTCGTTCGCGTATTGCGGACTTGCAAAGAGCGGCT
>Ga0213875_10000690_pt1 | contig 26164 bp, 20 predicted proteins | sample BarmaccomBMRX_R8_FD_160105 | JGI IMG/M metagenome (GOLD analysis project Ga0213875, IMG submission 160105) | Root-associated microbial communities from Barbacenia macrantha in rupestrian grasslands, the National Park of Serra do Cipo, Brazil - RX_R8 | ecosystem: Host-associated > Plants > Roots... | reverse complement strand
CCCCGCCAGGACCACCCCCCCGGCGAACGTGGCAGCGACGATCGTGGTGCCGTGTGCCAGTTCGAGTCCTGTGCCGCCGCCTGCGACGAGATCTTCGTCCATGAGGCCGCCCCGCAGCAGCTCCGGGGCGTATGACGCGAGGAACTCGGTGAAGGAGGATGTTCTCGTCACCATCAAGGCCCAGGGAAAGCGCCGATTGCGGTCGAAGTAAGGGTCCACGCTTCCTCCCTGCCATGAGTACCGTTTCCGGACAGACTCTACTGTGGCCTACGGCATCGGCAAGTGGGTGGTTTGAGGCAGGCCACCCAAGCACGAACACCAGCGCAAACCGCGGCGGGTGAGTCGGCCTGTAGGCCGGGTTCTGTGCGCCCGCTGGCGCGGGCCGGCGGCCATCCATCTAGGGCTGCCGTTGCCGGCAGCCTCGTGCGGTCTACCCGCGAGCATCGGGCGGGCCACCCTCGATCGCTCGCGCAGGCACGCGCCTCATGTGCGCGGGCCCTCCTGACCTTGCTCCAGGTGGGGTTTACCGAGCCGCCGCAGTCACCTGCGGCGCTGGTGGTCTCTTACACCACCGTTTCACCCTTACCCCGCGCGAAAGGCGCGAGGCGGTCTGTTTTCTGTGGCACTTTCCCGCGGGTCACCCCGGGTCGGCGTTACCGACCACCCTGCCCTGTGGAGCCCGGACCTTCCTCACCGGGCCTGACGCCCGGCGCGACCGCCCGGCCGACTCACCCTGCGCACAGGATACGCCGCGAGCTCATCTGGCGGTCGGTCCCGGGGCGCTAACCCTTTAGAAGCAAACCCCACGGGTGGCGGGCGGCGTCACAAGCACGGGCATGACGTAGGACCCGTACTGGCGGCCTGGCCTTTGGGACGTAGATCTCGGTAGCTCCTCCGCCGCCGGGTCGCGGTCGGCCAGGTCCGATAGCCGCCGGAGGCCGTCCGGCCCGGCGACCCTGATCGCGCCCAGCTTCCACAGGATGTCCAGCATCCGCTCGACGTTCCGGCCGTTGGTCCAGCCGCTGGACCGCCAGCTGACCGCCGCGCGGTCCTCGAACGCGACCGCTCACCGCGGAACCGGCGAATCTTTCATGGCGCGCCCCGGAGATAAGTTACGGAGCGATAACGGGACCGCGGGAGACCTGGCCAGGTTGGGGTGCGGTAGCGGTTACTTATGTTAAAGCATGTGGTAGTCGAGCTCAGAGGGTTTACAGAAGTTGGCCGGGAGGGGCAATGACCGTGCTTGCCGGGATCGAGCGGGGGCGCGCGTCCTGCCCGTCTATGCGTGCGGTGAGTGACGTGAGCGAATGGTGATCGCGGTGATCAGGCGAATGCTGGCGCCAGCGGTGGCCGCCGCCGCCGCGGTGTCCTGGGTGGCCGGGGTGGCGGCCGGGCCGGCCTGGGCGGCGGCGGGCCAGCCGGGTGGACCCGGCCAGGCGGGTCAGGCGCGGCACGAGGGCCGCGCGGGCCTGAGGCCGCGCGCGGGCGAGTGGTGGTTCACCACGTGGAAGATCCTGCCGAGCGTGTGGCCGCTGACCCAGGGCGCCGGCGTCACGGTGGCGGTACTCGACAGCGGAGTGCAGGCCAGCGTGCCCGACCTGCGCGGCGCGGTCCTGCCCGGAGGCGATGTCACGGGCCGCCACAGCAACGGCAAGACGGACTTTGACACGGCGAACGACGGCCACGGGACCATGATGTCGGTGCTCATCGCCGGGCAGGGGTTCGGCACCGGCATGGCCGGCATCGCCCCGAAGGCGAAAATCCTGCCGGTCGTTACCGACGCCAACGCGACCGCCTCGGGCGCCGAGCCCGCCGCGACGGCGGCGGGCATCATCTACGCGGCGAACCACGGGGCGCGGGTCATCGACATCCCCGAAGCACACCGGTCTGCTTCGGCGTCGGCCTGTGACGCGGCGGAGCAGGCGGCGGTGGCCTACGCGATAGCCCGCGACATCGTCGTCGTCGCGACCGCGGGAAGCACGAACCTCACCGGCACCGGGCCAACGGAGCCCGCCTCATGCGCGGGCGTGCTGGCCGTGGGGGCGGTGTCGCCGAAACGGGCCCTGTGGCCGCTCAGCACGCGGCAGCCTTACGTCAGCATCGTGGATCCGGGCGCCGGCCTGATCACCTCCGGGCAAGACGGGCGGCTGCTGACCGGGGTGAGCGGCACGAGGGCCGCCAGCGCGCTGGCGGCCGGCGCGGTGGCTCTGATCAGGTCGCGCTACCCCGCCATGCTCTGGTACCAGGTGATCCAGCGGCTGACCGGCACGGCGCTACCGGAGGGCGGCCATGTGCCCAACAGCTCGTGGGGATCGGGAATCCTGCGGCTGAGTCACGTGGTGAACGCATCCGCCTTCCCCGTGCCGGCCAGCGCGCCGAACCCTGTCTACGCGAAATACCAGGCCTGGCTCGCCAGCCCGCAGGGCAGGGCGGTCTCCCGGCAGCTCGGCAGGTCCCCCGCGCCCGCGGCGGGCTCCCCCGAGGGCAAGGCCGCGGGCTCCCCCCAGGGCAAGAAAGCCTCCCGGGCGGGTAAGGGGAGCTCCCCGGCAGGCCGGGGCGGCTTCCCCGCTGCGGCGCTCATCGCGGTCACGGCGCTGCTGGCTGTCGCGGTCGCGGTGGCGTTTGTCACGCCGGCCATCCGCCGCCCCGCATCGGCGGTGCGGCGCCCCGCGCTGACATTGCGCCGCCCCGGGCCCCGGAAGCGGCGCCCCGTATCGGCAAAGCGCCGCCCCGCATTCGGGAATCGCCGCCCGGCGTCCCGGCGGCCAGCCCGCAGGGGCCTCGGGAACGAGCCGTCCGGGATGGCGTTCGCTGACCTCCCTTACGAGCCGGAGGGGTACCTTCTCGACCCGGAACCCGCATCCGGCCTCTTCCCGGATGCCCCGCCGGACCTCTACCCGGATCCGCCACCGGACGATCAGGTGGACGGGTACCTGCTATTTGGCGAGCGAAGGCCTTACAGAGTCCCGCCGTACAGCCCTGCTCCCGGCCGCTATCCCCCCGGCGGGGACGGCTTACTCGTCTCCGAGAATGACGACCGGCTGGCGCGCCCAGGACGTGTCCGGCGACAGGCCCTAGCGGGCGGCGTACGCGGTGATGAGGCCGGCCGCGACGACAAGCAGCAGCATCACCGCGGCGAGCGCCGCGGCGTAGCCGGTGAGGCGGCCGCGGTGCGGCGGTTCGAGCAGCCGCTGCACGCGCGCGGTGACGGCGCCCCCTGTGGCGGCGAGCGCGGTGGCCGGAAGGGAAACGGCAGGGACGGCCGTTCCCGTGCCGATCGCGAGCAGCGCCGCGACGAGCGTGCGCCGGCCGCTGCGGCGTGCCGCGGCGTCATCGGCGCGCATCTCGGCCAGGCGTGCCACCTGGGCCGGTCCCCTGGTGAACAGCGGCACGGAGGGGAAGGCGGCGGCGAACCCTCTGGTGAGCGTGATCAGTGCGTGATGACGGCCGGCCAGGTGGGCACGCTCGTGGGCGAGCACGGCGCCGAGCTGCGCGGCATCGAGCACGGCGAGGGCCGCGCTGGTGACCACGATGGCGGCGGGACGGCCCGGTACGCAGTACGCCGCGGGCCGCGGGGCGTCGAGCACCACGGCGCCGGTGCCGGGCAGCTGGCGGCCCGTTATCCGCGCAGCCGCGGCGTGCGCCCGGGTGCGCCTCCTGGCGCGCTGGGTCCGGCGGCCATAGCTCCAGGCCAGCGCGGCAGCCGTCAGCGCGGCGGTGACCGCGGCCGCGCCCAGGGCCGCCTCGAAGAGCGCGCTGCGGTAGACGACCGGCGTGCACGCTCCCCCGGCGACCGAGCGGCAGACGACCTCGCTCAGCCGGGGCCAGCCGGCGACGGCCGCCCGGATCAGGAACTGCAGCGCGAGCGCGGCCGACGCGAGCACGCTGCCCATCGCCGTCACCCAGGCCGTCAGCCCGAGCCGCGGACCGATGCCGTACCTGGTCAGCCGCGTGAGCAGCGGCGGCAGGAACCACGCCACGGCGAGCGCATAGCAGAACACCAGCAGCGCGGGTGTCATTCGGGCCGCCGGCCGGACAGCCGCTGCAGCACGGAGCGCAGCACCTTGGACTCCTCGCCGTCCATCTGTGCGACGAAGTGGCTGAGCACCGCCTCGGTGTCGCCGCCGTCGGCCAGCGCCTCCCGCATCAGGCGCGCGCTGTACTCGCCGCGGCTGGCGGTCGCCTCGTAGCGGTACGCCTTGCCCTCCTTTTCCCGCGCGAGCCAGCCCTTCTTGTGCAGGTTGTCCATCGTGGTCATCACCGTCGTGTAGGCGATGGGCCGCTCCTGGCGCAGCTCGTCGAAAAGCTCGCGGACGGTCACCGGGCCGGCGTGATCCCACACCCGGTGCATCACCACCGTTTCCAGATCACCGAACCCGCGCACGCCGCCTCCGCTTATGGTCTCCGCTCCGTCCTCGCGGCCAGCATACGGCGCTACGGTCGCCCGGCGTTCCCGCACGCTGGCCGCGCTACTATCTACGTACATAGACAGTAGATGGTCGGGAGTGTCTTGTCGAGCGGGGCAAGGGATTCCCGTTTGTCCCCAGCGGGAACTGCTTCTACCGGCTGCACACCCACGCCGCCTCTCCCGCCTCGGGTCGGAAGTTCACCCGCAGTTACATGATCACCCGCCATTGAGTGCGATTTGGGTCGGAAATCCGACCCAAATCGCACACGATCAAGAGGATTAGCCGGGCCCTTAGGGGGCCGGTGGGTTCGGGGTGCCGGTGGGGCTCAGCGGATGGATCCGGGCACGTGGGTGTCTTCTCGGTCGGAGTCGGCGGCACCGTCGACGGCCTGAGCAGCGGCGGCAGGCTCCGCGGCGGGTGGGGCGGCGGACTCAGCGTCGGCACGCTGCAGGGCGGCGGGCTGGGAGCCGACGGGCTTCGCGGCGGCTGCTGGGGCGGCGGGCTCGGCGGCGGTCTCCCGCGAAGGCTCTGGGGCAGCGGGCTGGGAGCCGGCGGTCTCCCGCGAAGGCTCTGGGGCAGCGGGCTCGGAGGCGGTCTCCCGCGAAGGCTCGGAGGCGGCGGGCTCTGGGGCAGCGGGCTCTGTGGCGCTGCCCGGTTCGGCGGATTCGGGGGCCGGGGGCTTGCCGGCCGGGACGCGGGCGGGGGCGAAGGCCAGGCCCGCGGCGAGACAGGCGAAGGGGAGGACCGGGAGCAGGTAGCGGTAGTCGAAGTCGGCGGTCGCGATCGGGAAGACGAGCAGGACGACGGCGGTCACCCAGGGCAGCATGCTGCCGGTGCGGGGGGACCAGCGCAGCCGGAGCGGGCGGCGCTGCACGCGGAGCACGCCGCCCAGGCCCATCACCATGATCACGCCGAACAGCGGGCCCCAGGTGTAGAAGAGCCGCTCGTAGCCGAGGATTCCGATGGCGAACGGCTCGACGACCACGCCCGGCGTGGCATGCCCGTAGGACACCCAGTCCTGGTAGGCAGTGCCGCCGGGGATCCACGAGTGGTGCTTGGGGATGGACAGCAACTTGGTGTGGAAGTTGTAGTAGTACACGGTGCCGGAGCCCGGGTACGCCTTTCTCGGCCACTCCACGGACAGCAGCAGGCCGTCGAACACCGCGTGCAGGTAGCCGAGGGGCTGCGCCTCGACCGCGTGGATCGCGAAGCTGGTCAGCAGCTTGTTGTTGGCGGGGCTCACCGGGCCGCCGGCGATGTCGTGCACCATCGGCGCGTGCCAGATGTAGTTGCCGGGCGGCGTGCGGCTGGAGGGCGCCCCGGACGGGCACACCTTCAGCTCGTCCGCCGGCGGCTTGATCACCGAGCAGTCGGCGAACGACGACACCCGCCCCCACAGGTAGAACCCGTCGGAGAGGGTCACGTTGTACTGGCCGGTCCTGGAGTGGAACCACGCCACGTAGGAGGCGACGGGCACCAGGCAGCCGATCGCCATCAGCGCCGCGGCCAGCCAGCCGCGCCACGTGCGCCAGCCGCGCACCAGCAGGTAGAGCGGGAACAGGACCAGCACCGGCGCACCCTGGGTGCGCACGTCGAAGGCGTACCCGGCCAGCAGGCCCGCGATCAGCGCGCCCCACCACGGCACCTGACCGCGCCAGAGCAGCAGCGCCAGGGCGGCCACGATGAGGAACGTGGTCAGCGCCTCGGCCATGATCATGTGCTCGTCTTCGATCATGAAGCCGTCGAGCAGCACGGGCAGGGTCGCGATCGTCGACCACTTCTTTGGCACGCCGCCCCGGCGCAGCAGGGCGTAGACCATGACCGCGACGGCGAGCCCCATCAGGTGCTGCAAAAAGACGACCAGCGTCAGGCTGTGGAACGGCAGGAGCGCGCGGAGGAAGAACGCGTAGCCGGTCGACTTGGACAGGTCCGGCCGCGGCCGCAGCGCCGCTCCCAGGTACACGTAGGAGTCGCCGGCGAACCACAGCGCGCCGGGATAGCCGAGAATCGCGAGCAGCCGGAGCCCGGCGCCGCAGACCAGCGCGAGCGAGAACATCTGGTTACGCTCGACGAGCAGGCCGAGCCGCCGCAGTCCCGGCACCGACTGCGTCGCGCGCAGCGCGCGCCGCGCTCGCTCGGCCACGATCTCCTTCGCTGACACGGCCACGATCTTAGTGCGCCCATTCCTCGAGCTGGGCCACGAACGCCCGGGCGTCCGCCGGCCAGCCGAGGGACCGCAGCGCGCCGTCGTGCCCGCGCAGGCCCATCTTCACCCGCAGGTCGCGGTCGGCGTCCAGAGCGCCCGCCGCGTCCGCCGCGGCCCGGGCGTCCCCGAACGGGACCACGAAGCCGCACTCGTAGCGCTCCACCAGCTCAGCCGCCAGCGGCAGCGGCGTGGAGATCACCGGGACTCCCCTGGCCATGTACTCCACGACCTTGGTCGGCATCGAGGACCGGAAGTTCGGCTCGTCCCGCAGCAGCGACAGCCCGGCGAGCGCCCCGTCCACCAGGCGCATGGCCTCGTCGTTCGGCACGAAACCGTGCCAGCGCACCGCCTCACCGGCGGCCTCGATGTGCGCCCGCGCCTGCGCGTCGGCGGGGCCGACCAGGTGCACGGTGATGCCATGCGGCGCGAGCAGGCGGCCCAGCTCGCACATGTCGCCGCTGCCCCGGTCGGGCGACAGGTGACCGACGTACACCACCCTCCGCTCATCGTCGGGCGGCGCCGGATGATGCGGAACGTAGGTGGTGTTGCGCACCACCGGATGCGGCCGGCGGAACCGGGCGGCGTAGCCCTGCTCGGCGAGGATCAGGTGCAGCCGGCGCTCCGCCAGGCGCTCCGCGGCGATCACCCCGGCGGCGGCGAGCGGGCGCAGCGGGCGGGGCAGCCACGCCTTGGTGCTCAGCGCCGCGGCCGTGTCCTCGTGCACGTCCCAGACCGTGGGCGGCCTGCGGCGCGGCAGCACGAGCAGCAGCTCGGGATCGTGCACGAGCAGCAGGTTCGCGCCCGCCACGTTCCTGGCCAGGGCCCTGCGCGCGGCGCGGAGCGCGGCCAGCCGGCGCCTGCCCGCGGCCCGCGGGATAGCGACCGTGTGAAGAGATGCCACCGTCCGTTCAGAAGAAAAATTCGGCTCCCCCACCGGTGCTATGTAGGTGACCTCATGCCCGGCATCCAGCAGCGCGCGGATCTGCCGGTAGTAGATCCGGGCGTCCGCGGGGTGGTGCACTACCGTGCAGACGACGACGTGCATCGCTGGCTCACAGGACGTCGACGGTGCCGCCGTCGCCGGCGGCGGCCTGCCCCCGGGTGTCGAGCAGCAGGCGGGCGCGGCGGGCGATGTCATCGAGGTCGTAGGCGCTGTGCGCCTGCAGCAGGATCGTCAGGTCGGCGTCGGCGGTGGCCTCCGCGGCGCGCGGCACGCCCCGCCCGTCGACCTGCCAGCTATCGACGAACGGATCGTGGTAGCTGAGCACCGCGCCGCGGGACAGCAGCTTGCGCGCGATCGGCCGGGCCGGGGACTCCCGCTGGTCGGCGATGTCCCGCTTGTAGGTCACGCCGAGCAGCAGCACCCGCGCGCCGTTGAGCGGCTTGGCGTCGCGGTTGAGCAGCTCGGCGGCGCGGTCCACGATGTAGCCGGGCATCCGGCTGTTGATCTCCTGCGCCAGCTCGACGAAACGGAACGGATAGCCGAGCGTGCGGACCTTGTAGGACAGGTAGTTCGGGTCGATCGGGATGCAGTGGCCGCCGACGCCGGGGCCCGGGTAGAACGGCTGGAAGCCGAACGGCTTGGTGGCGGCGCACCGAATCGCGTCCCAGAGGTCGACGCCGAGTTCGTGGCAGAAGATCGCCATCTCGTTGACCAGCGCGATGTTCACGTGCCTGTAGGTGTTCTCCAGCAGCTTGGCCATCTCCGCCTCGCGCGCCGACTTCGCCGGCACCACCCGGTCGCAGACCTGGCCGTAGAACCGCGTCGCCGCCTCGGTGCAGGCTGGGGTCACCCCGCCGACAACCTTGGGCGTGTTGCGGATGCCGTACACCTCGTTGCCCGGGTCGATCCGCTCCGGCGAGAAGGCCAGCGAGAAGCCGATCCCCGCGGTCAGGCCGGAGGCCTTCTCCAGCACCGGCCTGACCACCTCGTCGGTGGTGCCCGGGTACGTCGTGGACTCCAGGACCACGAGCGTGCCCTGCCGCAGCAGGCGCCCCGCCGTCTGCGTCGCCGCGCGGACGGCGGTCAGGTCGGGCCCGTCGGATTCGGAGAGCGGGGTCGGCACGCAGATGACGATCACGTCCGGGTCCCCCGCCGCGGCCTCGTCATCGGTGGCGCGGAAACCCCGCGCCAGCATCGCCGCCACGTCGTCGTCGCCGATGTCGTCGACGTGGGACCGGCCGCCGTTCAGCCCGTCGACGGTCGAACGCCGGGTGTCGAAGCCGGTCACGTTCAGCCCGGCCTTCGCAGCCTCCTGGGCCAGCGGCAGCCCCACGTAGCCAAGCCCGATCACCAGGACGTTCACAAACGCCGACCTCCTCCACTCGGGGTGACCCTCCATGGTAGAGGGTCACAGGGCCCCAAGGCGGGCGTACGCGTCGCGGTACCTGGCGGCGTTTTGCGCCCAGGTCCGGTCCGCGGCCACCCACTCGCGGGCGGCGGCGCCGAGTTTCGCCCGCAGGCCCGGGTCGCCGAGCAGCCGCTCGAGGCGCTCCGCCAGGGAGACCGGATCCTGCGGCGTCGCCAGCATCCCCGTCACCCCGTCTTTGACTATCTCCGCCAGTGCCCGCACGCCGCTGACAACCACGGGCAGCCCGCTCGCCATCGCCTCTACGGGCTTCAGCGGCGTCACGAGCTGGCATACTCGGTCACGGGTCCGGGGGACGACGAACACATCGAGGACGGCGTGGAATTCACGGACTTTGCTCACCGGCACCCGGCCGGTGAAGATGGCGTCAAGGCCGAGCGCGGCCGCCTGGCGCTGCAGTGCCGCGCGTTCCGGCCCGTCTCCGACGATCAGCGCGCGGACGGGCAGGCCACGCTCGGTGAGGATGGCCGTGGCCTCGAGCAGCGTTCCGATGCCCTCGTGCGCGGCCAGGCTGGAGACCAGGCCCACCACCCGCTCCCCGGGCCGGATGCCGAGCCCGGCGCGGAGGGCGCCGCCTTCCGGCAGCGGCCGAAGGAAGTCACCGGACACCGCGTTCGGCACGATGATCACCTTGTCCCGCGGCACGCCGCGGGACAGAATCTCCTCGCGCATCGCCTCGCCGAGCGTGACCACCAGGTCGGCCTGCCGCATGCACCAGGTCTCCAGGTCGCGGCTGAGCCGGTACCGCTCGCTGTCCGCCAGGTCCGGCCCGTCCCCCACGCCGTCCCCGGCGTGCCGGGACAGCCAGGTGTCCTCCCAGAAGCCGCGCACCTCGTAGACGAGCGGCAGCCCGGACGCCTCGCGCAGCGCTATGCCGGTCAGCGCGTTGGCGTAGTTGCTCGCCGCGTGCAGCACGGCCGGCCGAAGCCGTGCGGTGAGCGCGGCGGCGAGCTCGGCGCCGCGCTGCGCGGCGGCGTCGGCGAGCTGCGGCATCAGCCAGGGCAGCAGCCTGTGGTACGGGACGCCGTCGATGGTCACCAGCGGCCTGCCGTCGAGCGTGCCGTCCGTGACCGGGAACCCGATCCTGGTCACCACGTGCGGGTCCATGCCCGCCGCGCGCTGTGCGAGCGCGATCTCCTGGGTGCGGACGGTGTAGCCGGCGTTCGTGGTCGGCAGCGCGTCGTTGACCAGGTGGAGCACGCGCCCCGGGGTCCCGTGGCCGCCGGATGCGAGTGCTCCCGGGCCGAGGCGGACCGTTCCCGGCTCGAGCAGGGCCTGTTCCGCGCCGATCATCCGGCGCAGCCGCCTCGCCCGCCAGCCGCGCGCCCCGTCGAGCGCCCGGAGGGCGTCGGTGAGCCGCCCCTCGCGCTGCGCCAGGCGGGCGGCGAGCCGCTTGCGCGCCTGGCCTCCGGGCCCGTGACCGGGCACCCTGGCGAGCGCGTCGCGCGCCACCCGCGGCTGGTCGACGGCGAGGCTGAAGGCGGCGAGGCGCCGCGGCGAGGCGCCGAGCACGGCCAGCGCGGCACGGCCCTCCCCCGCGCCCCACAGCGTGGCGGCGCGGCCGTACGGGCCCGCGGCGCGCAGGCAGCCGCGCAGCGGTGCGGGCAGCGCCCGCCAGGCGAGCACCACGGCGCGCACCGGGTCGTCGGCGACATGCCGGATCATGATCGAGGCGGCGAGCACGGCCGCCCGCGGCTTTGGCTGTACAGTCACGGCGGCGGATAGTAGCGGGAACAGGTGAACGGAACCATTCTCACTCCAGGGAATCCAGGGAGGGCGATGCACGCGCCCATCACGCACGTACTCGGTGCCAGGCCGAACTTCGTCAAGGCGGCGCCGGTGATCCGTGCCCTCGCCGGGCTCGGCCACGAGCAGCGGGTCGTCCACACCGGCCAGCACTACGACGAGCGGATGTCCGACGTCTTCTTCGTCCAGCTCGGCCTGCCCGAGCCCGACGTGAACCTGGGCGTCGGGTCGGGAAGCCAGGCACGGCAGACGGCCGAGGTCATGATCGGCATGGAGCAGGAGTTTACCGAGAACTCACCCTCGGTCGCGGTGCTGTACGGTGACGTGAACTCCACCCTCGGGGCGGCGCTGGCGGGTGCGAAGCTGGGCGTCCCGCTGGCGCACGTGGAGGCGGGCCTGCGCAGCTTCGACGACACCATGCCGGAGGAGATCAACAGGCGGCTGACCGACCAGCTGTGCGGCCTGCTGTTCGCCACCTCGCCGGAGGCGGTGGGACACCTGGCTCGTGAGGGGCGGCCGGTGTCCTCGGTGCATCTGGTGGGCAACCCGATGATCGACACGCTGCTCGCCAGCCTGGGCAAGTTCGACGACCGCGCGGCGCGCGCCGCGCACGGGCTGACCGGCCGCTACGTCGTCGCGACTCTGCACCGGCCCGGCAACGTCGACGACCCGGAGACCGCGGCGCGCCTGGTGCGGGCGCTGCACGAGGTCGCGGCCGAGGTGGACGTGATCATCCCGCTGCACCCGCGCGGCCGCGCCACGCTGACCGCGGCCGGGCTGCTCGGTGAGCCGCGGGTGCGCGTCGTCGACCCGCTCGGCTACCTGGAGTTCATGTCGCTGGTCAGGGGCGCGGCCGCGATCATCACGGACTCCGGCGGCGTGCAGGAGGAGACCACGCTGCTGCGGGTGCCCTGCCTCACGCTGCGGCCCAGCACCGAGCGGCCGATCACGATCACCAGCGGCAGCAACCGCCTCGTCACGACGAGGGATCTCGCGGCGGCGGTGCTGAAGGCGTGCGACGACGGCCCCTACGCGGGCGAGCTGCCGCCGCTGTGGGACGGCAAGGCCGGCCCGCGGATCGCCCGGATCCTGACCGGGTGGCTGAACGCCCCGGGGGGCGGCGGCGATGACTGACCTGGAACCCGGCGACGCGGCCCCCGGCGATCCCGGGATCATCGCCGAGCGGGAACGCCTGGCCAGGACGCTGCGCGACACCAGGCTGCAGCTTGCGATGACGGAGGCGCGGCTGGCCGCGCTGGAGCAGTCGGCGACGATGGGCATCGGCCGCGCGGTCGTGAACGCGGCACGGCGGCCGTGGCCGCGCGGCGCGCTGCTGCCGAGGGAGATCTACCGGCTGTGGCGCGAGCGCAGCGGCGGCAAGGAGGGCGCGACGCTGGCGGCGCAGCTCGCCGCGGCGCAGCTCAACGACCTCGCGGGGGCGGGCGAGCGGTACCTGTCCGCGCTCACCGTGCCCGGCAGGCCGGAGCTGGCGGATCCGGCGCTCACGCTGGCGGGCCAGCCCGACGGCGCGGCCGGCCTGGTGATCGCCGGCGCGCTGACCGCCCTCGGCTGCGCGACGCTGGCACCGGACGCGGTGGTGCACCCGCTGCTTCCGCACGACGCCGACGTGGTGCTCGAGTCCACCGGCGCCGACCTGGTGCTCATCCAGGCGTCCGCGCTGCTGGCCGGCTCCCCGTGGGCGCACGCCACCGACCCGGCGGCGGCCGACCGCGGCAGGCGGCTGGCCCGGCTCATCGTCATGGCCCGCTCGCTCGGCAAGCCGGTGGTCCTGGTGCGTGACGTCCCGCCGGCGCTGCTGCCCGGGCTCGGCTGGCTCGCGGGCAGCTGCGACGTGGTCAGCGACGACGGGCTCGGCGTGCAGCTCGCCAGGTTCAACCCGATCGGCCTGCCGGACGGCCGGCCGACGGCCTTGGTGTACGCGGGAACGCGCGACCCGCGCGAGCCGCCGTCGCTGCGCGCGGTCCTCGACGAGCTGACCGCGAGCGGCGATGTCACGCTCGCGGCGCCGCGCTCCTGGCGCGGCCTGCCCGAGCTGTACCGGTCGCACGCGCTGTTCCTGGCCGCGACGGCCGCGCAGGCGCGCGAGCAGGCCGCTTCAGGGGCCAGGGTGGCTGGGCCGGTCACCGGCATGCCGCCCGGCGAGGCGGGCGCGGCCCTCGCGTCCGCGCGCCGCGGCGGTCCGCCCTCGCCCGCCGAGGTGCGCGCGTCGCTGCGGGAGATCTTCGCGGAGCACGCGACGCCGGTGCGGCTCGCGGCGCTGGCCAGCGCCACCGGGCTGCCCGCGGGACTGGTCGGCGGCAGGCAGATCACGGTGACCGCCGCGGCCGGCTCGGCGGCGGATGCCGCCGCCCTCGCGGCCAGCCTGACGCGGCAGCGCCTGCGCCCGGCCGAGGTCATCGTGTCGGCCGGCGCCGTAGCGGAGACGGCGGCCGCGCTGGCCGGGCTCGGCGACCGAGGTGTCGCTGTGCGGGTGGTGCCGTCTGATGGGGATATGGAACGGGCGGGGCATCTCGCCCGGCTGGCGACCTCCGGATGGGTGGCGCCGCTGGAGGCGGGGCGGGACTACCCGGCGACGTATCTCGCGGCCCTGGCCTGCGCCAGGGAATGCTCGCAGGCCGACGCCGTCGGCGTCGGCCCCGGCGACTATGAGTTCACCCGCTCGCTGGTGCCCGCGCTGGCACGCCGTGAGCTGCTCGGGCCCGACGCGCCGCCGCCGGGCACGTGGGGAAGTCACGGGCTGCGCCTGTTCAGCGTGTCCGGTGACGACGAGGAAAAGGAGTAACCCGCGGTGGCCGGATCACCCCGCGCCCTTGTTTACGGCGACGTGGACCTGAACCTGCTCGATGGCTCCGCCATCTGGCTGCAGTCGGTGACTCAGGCGCTGGCCGCGGCGGGCTGCGCGGTGACCGTCGTGCTGAAGGCGCCGGTGCGCACCGACCGGCTGATCGCCCCGCTGCGGGCGCTGGACGGCGTGACGGTGGTCAGCCCGCACGCTTCGGGGCTGGCGGGCGCCGAGCCCGAGGCCAGCCTGACCATCGCCAGGGCGGTCGGCGTGCTGGCCGCCGTCGACGCCCCGGAGCCGTTCGGCCTCGTGGTGCTGCGCGGCCGCTCGCTGGTCTCGGCGGCCGCCGCCGACGGCAGGTTCGGCGGGCGCCTGTGGGCCTACCTCACCGACGTTCCGCAATCCGTGCCGGCGATGACGCCGGAGGCGGCGAAGGACCTGGCGCAGATCGCGAAGGCCGCACGGTACCTGCTGTGCCAGACCGAGGAACTGCGCTGCTTCCTCGAGGGCAGTGTGGCCGAGGCGTGCGGGAAGTGCGTGCTGCTGCCGCCCATCCTGCCGCCCGCGGGCGCGCCGGTGCGGCCGGACAAGCCGGCCGGTGACCCGCTGCGGCTCGTCTACACCGGGAAGTTCGCGCCGCGCTGGAACACCCTCGAGATGACCCGGCTGCCGGGCCTGCTCGCCGCCCGCGGCGCGCGCGCCGAGGTGCACATGGTGGGCGACAAGATCCACGACGACCGGTCCGACCCCAGCTACAAGCGCCGGATGCGCGCCGCGCTCGATGAGATCACCTGGCACGGCGGGCAGCCGCGCGCGGAGGCGATGCGGATCGCCGCGTCCTGCGACATCGGCCTGAGCTGGCGCCATCCGGAGCTGGACGCCTCGCTCGAGCTGTCCACGAAGGTCCTCGAGTTCGGCGCGCTCGGCCTGCCGGTGATCCTCAACCGGACGCCCATGCACGAGGCGCTGCTGGGCGCGGACTACCCGCTGTTCGCCGCCAGCATCGACGACGCCGCCGACGCCGCCGCGGCGGCGGCCGCGGACCCGGCGGTGTTCCGGCTGGCCGCGGCGCGCACCGGCGCGGCGGCCGCGCGGTTCACGCTGGAGCGCGCGGCCGGGCGGCTGCGCGAGTATGTGGCGCGCGCTGTGCCAGCCCAAGCGTCCTGCGCTGCGTCCGCCCCCCCGCTTCGTGTCGTCATCGCGGGGCACGACCTGAAGTTCTTCACCCCGGTGATCGACTACCTGCGGCTGCAGCCGGACCTGGAGGTGCGGATCGACCAGTGGGCGGCGCTCGGCGAGCACGACCCGGCGGTCAGCCGTGAGCTCGCGGGCTGGGCGGACGTGGTGATCTGCGAGTGGTGCGGGCCGAACGCGGTCTGGTACAGCCGGCATAAGCGCCGGGGCTCCCGGCTGCTCGTGCACCTGCACCGGTTCGAGCTGTACTCGCACTACCCGGGCCAGGTCAGGATCGGCCAGGTGGACCAGGTGATCTGCGTCAGCGAACACTACGCGCGGCTGTGCCGCGAGCACACCGGCTGGCCCGCCGCCAAGATCGTGACGGTGCCGAACCCGCTGGACGTCAGCCAGCTCGACCGGGCCAAGCTGGAGGGCGCCAGGTTCAGCATAGGAATGATCGGCATCGTCCCGTCACGCAAGCGTCTCGACCTGGCGCTCGACGTGCTCGAGGAGCTGCGCCGCGACGACGACCGCTACCTGCTGTTCGTCAAGTCCGGTATGCCGTGGAAACACTGGTGGGTGTGGCAGAACCCGGCCGAGCGCGAGCACTACACGACCGCGCTGCGCCGGATCCAGCGGTCACCGCTGCTGCGCGGCGCGGTCGTGTTCGACGACGCGGGCCCGGACGTCGCGGCCTGGCTGCGCCGCGCCGGGTTCGTGCTGTCCACCAGCGACGACGAGAGCTTCCACGTGGCGCCGGCCGAGGGCATGGCCTCCCGCGCGGTGCCCGTGATCAGGCACTGGCCGGGCGCGGAGACCATCTACGACCGCCGCTGGATACACGAGACACCGGCGGACATGGCCGCGGCCATCGCCGCGCTGAGCGATGACGCCGGCTGGCGCGCGGCGGGCGACGCCGCCCGCGCCCAGGCCGATGGCTTCGAGCTGGGCAAGGTGTGCCGGGCGTGGCGCGGCCTGCTCACCGAGGACCTGGCTCCCGGCAACGGGCCGGTGCCCGTGCTGCAGGGCTCGGCGTGAGGCGGCATGTACTTCACCCTCGCGGTGAGCGCGCCCGGCGCCGCCCACCTCGACGCGCTGACGCGTGAGGCCTGCGCCACCGACCCGCGGACCATGCCGGTCCCCGGGCCGCCCGGCGTGACCTGGCGCTCCGCCGACGGCCGCGCGGCGATCGTTCAGTGGCCCGGCCCCGCGAGCGGCGGGGAGCAAGGCGGAGACCGGGCAGGCGGCACGGCCGCCCCGGCCGCGCCGTCGCGGTCGCACTCGGGCACGATCTGGGCCGAGGACACCGGCGGCGCCCCGGTGGTGTGCGGCCGCACGTCCGTCACCCGCGTGGATCCGGTGTACGCCGCCGAGAGCGGCGGCGCGGTGGTTCTTTCCGACCGCGCCAGCTGGGCGGCGGCCGTCACGGGGCGGCTCGGCACCCCGGACCCGAACCTGATCTGCGCGCTGCTCAACCCCGGGTACCCGCTCGGCGCCACGACGCCGTACGCGGGCGTCCGGGCCCTCGGCGGCGCCTTGTCGGTTCGCGCGCTGGCGGGCACCGCGACCGGTTCCGCGGTCCGCCCGGCCGCGCCCGAGGATGACGTTGCCGAGAGCGGTGGCGCGAGGGAGGTCGCGGCGGCGCTGGTCGCGGCCATCGAGCCGCTGCGCGCTGCCCCGGCGCCGGTCGAGCTGAGCCTGACCGGCGGCAAGGACAGCCGCATCGTGGCCGCCGCGCTGGTCGCGGCGGGGGTACCGGTGCTCGCCCACACCCACGGCTTCGCCGGCCATCCCGACGTGGTGATAGCGGCCCAGATCGCCGAGCGCCTCGGCATCGAGCACACCGTGCGGGTGCCCGTCGCCCCCGGCGGGGAGGCGGACCCGCTTGGCAGGATCCGCTCCGCGGTGCTCGTCGCCGACGGGATGCTGTCCGCGTTCGAGAACACCGGCAGGCCCGATCCCGCTCCCCCGTCGGCCGTCACCATCGGCGGGCACGGCGGCGAGCTGCTGCGCGGCGGCTACGCCGAGGTGGCCGCCGGGCACGGTGGGCGGGGCTATCTGTCGCTGGCCCGCCGGTCGGCCGGCGCCGGCGAGCTGCTGCGCCGCCTCACCACGCGCCGGATCGGGCTGCTGCGGCGCGGCGCGGCGGCGAGGTACGCGGCCACCCTGGCGCCGTGGATGGCGGCGCTCGGCCGCGGGCCGCTGCGCGCGCTCGACGACTTCTACCTGGTGAACCGCGCGGGCAGGTGGTCGGCCGCGGCCCGGCAGGGGTACCTGATCCGGGAGGAACTCGTCCAGCCGCTGTTCGACGACCGGGTTGTGCGCGCAGCACGCCGCGTTCCGTTGACCGAAAGGGTGAGCGGGCATCTGTCGCGCGCCGTTGCCGCCGAGCTCAGCCCGGCACTGACCGATGTGCCGCTCGCCGGCAAGGGGCCGTCCGCGTTCGACTGGCGGCGGGATTACGGCGCCGAGATCGCCGGGTTCCTGCGCGAGTACGTGCTCGACAACGGCGCCGCGGGCGGCCTGTTCGAGGTCGTCAGCCGGCCTGCCGCCGAGCGGGTGCTGGCGGTGCCGCACGCCGAGCCCGGCACGGTGTGGGCGCTCGCGACGCTGGCCTGCCTGGTCTCCGGCGACTGGCGCAACGCCCGCGAGCCGTCGGGCCGCACCTTCCGCGTGGGCTGAGACTGTACGTCAGCGGCCGTCTGAGGCTTCGCTTTCCCCTGGTCTTCGCTTCCCTGGTCTTCGCTTCCCTGGTCTTCCGCGTCAGCCCGGCGCCGCCGCGCCATGATCACGGAAACGCCGGGCCGCATATGACACCCTTGTTTCCGCCATAGGGTTCGATGCTGGCGCGTCGTGGAAACGCCGGGTCGTATACAACACCGAGACTTCCGCGATGCAGTTCACACCCGACGTTTCGCGGAAACGCCGGGTCCACAGGCGTCAGCCGATCCATGTCACGCTCACCACTACAACGCGGCGCTGTTCCTCCAGGATCACGTAGATCGCGCGCCGTCAGCGGCCGAGCCTCGCGTTGATCTCCGCCTTGTGGACGTGCCCCGGAACCACGTGCACATTGTCTCCGTGCTGCAGTCGCGCGGCCTGGTCGAGCATAATCCGGTGCGCGGCGGCGCCCTGGCGCTGGGTGATCTCTGCGATCTTGCGGTAGGTGCTGAGCACCTGAATGACGCCCGTCAGATCCAGCGTGCGGGCAGCGCTGGCCATCTCCTCGGCGAAACGCCGCTCGAACTCCGCGCGCTCGTCGTCGAGGAGCGCGTCACGGATGCTGCGCGGCGTGCTGGGCGACAGCAGCGCGGGTGCCGGCGTGCTGTCTTGGGGCACCGGCAGTGAACTCATGTCTATAGCTTAGACGGAGAAGCGCGGCGGAGGCCGTACGCGCCGCTGTGTGGCGGCTTAGCCGCGGCCGTATTTGTGCTCGGCCTGCCAGAAGAAGACGAGGCCGAGGGCGAGGAAGACGACGCCCCAGCCAACGGCCCACGCCCACAGCTGCGGGTTGGTCACGATCGGGTGGCAGTACGCCTGGAGCATCGCGTTCGATCCGTGCGGGCCGCCGCCGGGGTCGCGGTGGAAAAGCGCGCACCTCGCCGCGTTGTACGGCTGGTTGCCGGGCGAGTCGGCCCGGTAGGTCCACATCAGCGAGACCCGCGTCAGCGAGATGTAGACGGCGGCCGGGTTGAGCGAGAGCACCTTGAGCGCCCATTCGGGTATCTTCGCGGGCAGCGTGGTCACCATGTACATGACGCCGCAGAAGTACCGGGAGACGCGCAGCAGGAACGGGATCAGCTCGCTGACGTCCTGCACGCTGCCGCCCATGCGGGCGACGATCAGCGCGGCCCCGGTGTTGAACATGGTCTGCAGCACCATGGTGGGCACCATCAGGAACCAGTAGAGCGTCAGGTGCTCGCCGCTGCCGATCATGATGGCGAACAGCACCACCAGGCTCAGCAGCGTCTGCTGGAGCTCCACCAGCACGTACGCGAGCGGCAGCGAGGCACGGGGGAAGTACAGCGCGCGGATCAGCTGGAGGTTGGCCCGCATCACGTTCGAGCCGGTGACGATCGACCGCTCGGTGAACGCGAACATGAACACCCCGGCGACCAGGAACGCCGGATAGTGCCGCACCCCGCGGCTGGCCTGGAACAGCAGGCCGAACACCAGGTAGTACACGCCGGCGTTCAGCAGCGGGGTGAGCACCTGCCACAGCTGGCCCAGCCGCGCCTCGGTGTACATGGAGATGTTGCGGGCGGTCGCGTACCCGACGATGAAGTGCCGCCGCTGCCACAGCATCCGCACGTAGGTGAGCAGCGGCGGGCGCGCCCCGCTCGGCCGCAGGCCGTACTGCGCGGCCAGTTCGGCCAGCGGCTGGTCAGGCAGCCGCGGGGCGTCTGGCGCGACGGAGACCCCGGCCTCGAGACTGCCTGGGGCGCTTAGCTGCCCGCGATCGCTCACGGCGGAGAAGTCTATAGGTGTTTCCCGGCGGCCAGCGCATTCTCCGCGCCCTCGGCGGCGCGCAGGTGCCCGGTGTCATTCAGCGAGCGCACCACGGCGGGGCCGTCCGGGTACCAGTCGGCCCGCGACAGGCAGGCCACATCCAGGTGCATGCGGTACAGCGAGGCCAGCGGCGCGAGCAGCGCGTGCGCGAGGAGGACCTTGATCGGCGTCACGTGGCTGACGATCACGACGGTCTGGCCGCGGTAGGACGCGAGCGCTTCGCCGAGGCCCTCGAGCACGCGGCCGGAAACGGCGGAGATGCTCTCGCCGCCGGGCGGCGCGACCGCGGGATCCGCGAGCCACGCGGCCATCTCCTCGGGCCACCGGTCCCGCGCCTCGGCGAACGTCAGCCCGTCCCACGCGCCAAAGTCGGCTTCCCCGAACTCCTCCGCCACGACCACCGGGACGCCCGTGGCGAGCGCGACAGCCGACGCGGTGTCCCGTGCCCGGCGCAGCGGGGAGGTCAGGATCACGGCGGCTCCAGAGCCAGCCAGCCGGGCCGCCGCGGCGGCGGCCTGCGCCGCGCCGTGGGACGTCAGCCCGATATCGGTCCGCCCGGCGAACCGCTTCTCCACCGACAGCGGCGTCTGCCCGTGCCGCAGCAGCAGCGTGACCGTGGCCTCGCCGGCCGCCGGGACCCAGGTCGCGGCGCTGGGACGCTGCGTTTCGCCCTGCGTGTCGCCCAAGTTCTACAGGCCCGACTCGGGGGTGCGGACGAGGATGCGGCGGCATTCCTCGCAGCGCAGCACCTCATCCGGCGGGGACTGCCTGATCGCGTTCAGGTCCACGGTGTTCAGCGACAGGTGGCACCCCTGGCACCTGCCGGCGCGCAGCGCGGCGGCACCGATACCCCCATGAGCGTCGCGGAGCTTGTCGTAGAGGCTGAGCAGCTCCGCCGGAACCCCGGAGGCCACCCCGGCCCGCTGGTCCCCCGCCTTGCCCTGCTGCTCGGTGATCTCCTGCAGCGCGGCGTCGCGGCGCCCGGTCACCGCCGCTGTCTCGGCGGCCACGGCGTCCCGCTCCGCGGCGAGCGTGTCGCGGTTGCCCTGGATCGACTCGCGCTTCTCCATCAGGTCGAGCACGATCTCCTCGAGATCGGACTGCCTGCGCAGCAGCGAGCCGACCTCGGACTGCAGGGATTCGAGCTCGCGCGCCGAGGACACCTGGCCGGCGTCGAGCCGCTGCCGGTCCTTGTCGATTCTGGCCCGGACCTGGTCCACGTCGCGTTCCGCCCGGCTCTGCTCGCGGTCCAGGTCGCTGAGCGCGGTGTCGGCCGCGACGATGGCGTCGCCTATCTCGGCGGACCGCGCCGTCAGCCTGGCCAGCTCGGCCTTCTCCGGCAGCGACTGGCGGCGGTGTTCCAGCCTGCCGAGTTCGGTGTCCAGGTCGGCGAGCTCCAGCAGCCGTAGCTGCGCCTCCGGTGATGCTTTCACGGGTCCCAACGTTAGCTGCCCTGGCGGGCAATGTCGTCAGCCGCCCCGGCGGCAATCCGCGTTAGCCGCGCCGTTAGGTGCCGTTAGGTGCCGTTAGGCGTCGTTAGCCGACCCGCGGGCGATTGCGCGTGGTAGACACTTCGCCATGGAGATCCCTCGGGTCAGCCGGCCCCACATGCCCGGATACGGCATCGCCGGGCCAGAGCAAGGCAGCGGGCTCCTGCACTGGTCCTGGGCCGCGGAGCGGCTCACCGCGGCCCGCAACTACTGGGTGGTCAGCGTCTGGCCGGACGGCCGCCCGCACACGATGCCGGTCTGGGGAATGTGGGACGACAGCACACTGTGGTTCACGAGCAGCACCGGCTCACGGAAAGTCCGCAACCTGATCGCCGACCCGCGATGCTGCGTCAGCACGGAGGACGCGTCGGACCCGGTGATCATCGAGGGCATCGCCCGCATCGTGACCGAACCCCCGGTGCTGCAGCGCGTGATCGACCTGATGAACGCCAAGTACCGGACGGACCTCGGCGTCGACTTCCTCGACCCGGAGCGGAACGCGACCATCGGGGTGCGGCCGAAACGCGTGTTCAGCATGCTGCACAGCGACTTCACCGGCTCGCCGACCCGGTGGATTTTCGAGGACTGACATAACGCGGCCGGATGGGCGGGAACTCGTTTTGCGCTGTTGTAACAACAGCGCAATGTCGGCACGGCCGGGCGGCCAGTATCCAGCTTGTAGCGTGAAAAGAGTATTCACCTGCGATAACCCCGGGCGGGCAGCCAGCGATGACATCACCTTCCACCGCCGCTGAGGCCGGCGGGCCCGGCCCAAGGCGGCCGCGTCCCCTCACCGGCGCGGCGGCGGGGGTGCTCACCGCCGCGGTGGCGATGGGCGTGGCCCAGCTGTTCGCGGGCCTGACGGTCCCGCAGGCGTCTCCCGTGCTCGCGGTCGGCCAGGCCGCCATCGACCTGACGCCGTCGGCGGTAAAGAACTCCGCGATCTCCGCGTTCGGGACAAGCGACAAAAACTGGCTGCTCGGCGGCATCCTTGTGGTCGTGTGCGCGCTCGCGGCGCTCGTCGGGGTGCTGGCGATCCAGCGGCTGGCGTTCGGGATGTGGGGACTGGCGCTCTTCGGCGCGGTAGGGCTGGCCGCCGCGCTCACCCGGCCGAACGCGACGGCGACCAACGTGCTGCCCACGGTGGCCGGCGTGGCGGCAGGCGCGTTCGCGCTCAGCCGCCTGGTCCGCGCCGCCTATCTGGCCCTGCCGCCGCCCGCTCCGGAGCGGATCGTGTTCGGTTCCGGACCGCCGTCTCCTTCCGCCTCACCAACCCCTGCGTCCCCGGCTTCCTCAGACGGACGGGACGCCGCGGGCGGAGGGAGCGATGCGGACAGGCGCGACGCGGCGGAGGGAGGGAGCGATGCGGACAGGCGGGACGGAGCGGGCGGAGGGAACGATGCGGACAGGCGGGACGGAGCGGGCGAACTGCGGGCTCCGGGCCTGCTTGGCATCGGCGTTCCCGGAGGTACAGGGCCGCCACCGGCGGCACGGCCGGGCGCACCATCCCCTGGCCGCCGGAAGTTCCTCACCAGCGCAAGCTTCGCCGTGGTGGCTGCCGCGGTCAGCGAGGTGGGTGGCCGCGAGCTGTCCACCAGGAAAAACGTCAGCGCTGCCCGGTCGGCGCTGCGCCTTCCCGCCCCGTCGGTGCGCGCTCCCGCCATGCCCGCCGGTACTGACCTGCGCATCCCCGGGCTCAGTTCTTTTATCACTCCAAACGGAGAGTTCTATCGCGTCGATACGGACCTGTTCCTGCCGCAGGTGGATCCGGGCAACTGGCAGCTCCGCATCCACGGCATGGTCGCGCGCGAGGTCGTGGTGAGTTTCGGCACGCTGCTCCGCCAGCCGCTGATCGAGGATTACGTGACGCTCACCTGCGTCTCCAACCCCGTCAGCGGACCCTACGTCGGCAACGCGAAGTGGCTCGGCGCCCGGCTGGCCGACCTGATCCGCTCGGCCCGCCCGCTGGCCGGCGCCGATCAGCTGCTGTGCACGTCCGCGGACGGCTTCACGTCTGGCACGCCGCTCGCCGTGGTCCTCGATGGGAGGGACGCTCTCCTCGCGGTCGCCATGAACGGCGAGGCGCTGCCCATCGAACACGGCTTCCCGGCGCGGCTGGTGGTGCCGGGGCTCTACGGCTACGTTTCCGCCTGCAAGTGGGTGGCGGACATCGAGGTCACCACGTTCAGCTCCGCCTACTCCTACTGGGCGCAGCGCGGCTGGTCGCAGCAGGCGCCGATCAAGACCGAGTCGCGGATCGATGTCCCCGCCGGCGGGACGGTCGCTCCCGGCCGGGTGCCGGTGGCCGGTGTGGCCTGGGCTCAGCACAAGGGAATCGCCGCCGTCGAGGTTCGAGTGGACCATGGCCCCTGGCACGAAGCAACTCTGGCCGCGGTGCCGGGCATCGACTCGTGGCGGCAGTGGGTATGGCACTGGGACGCCACTCCCGGCTCGCACCTGATCGAGGCCCGCGCCACCGACGCGGGCGGCTACACCCAGACGAGCGCTGAGGCGCCTCCCGAGCCCAACGGCGCGACCGGCTACCCGTCCGTGAACGTGACCGTCCGCCGCTCCTGACCGTCATGATCATCAGCCGCCGCTGAGCACACGGGCGCCGGACGGATGCCGCGGCCCGTTTGGCGCTGCCTGCTCCAGGATCTCGACGGGGTCGCCGATCTTTATCGTGTCGCCGGGCCTGGGAGAGTCCGGGATCAGGTTGATGCCGAACCACACTTTGCCGTCCCAGCGCCGGTATTTCGCGAGCGTGGTGATCGGCTCCTTGCCTTTCGCCGCCGTGGCGGGGTCGATCGTGGTGAGCACGCAGCGGTCGCATCCTTTGGTCACCCGGAACACGACGTCGCCGATGCGCAGCAGCCGCCAGGTGTCCTCGGCCCACGCTGGGGCGCCGGCGACCACGACGTTTGGCCGGAACCGCGTCATCGGCAGCGGCCCTTCGGCCGCGCGCGGGCCGCCGGCGATCAGCTCGTTGAGCGTGACCAGCGAGGCCTGGCTGGTCAGCAGCAGCGGGTAGGCGTCGGCAAACGACACCCGGTCGCCCTCCCGGCTCCGCGACGGATCTGGCCTCCGCCGTGTCGGGTCGTCGAGATACACGAGGCGTACCGGCTCCCCCACAACCTGGCTGAGCCAGTCCGCCGCCGCGTCGCAGGCGAGCGCCGCGGGGAGCTCGCTGTCCCACACACTCACCGGCACCAGCTCGTCCCCGCGCGGAACGGGGACGGTCAGGTCCTCGGCGGCAGGCGTGCTGAGCGTGATGCTGTCGCTGTTCAGGTAAGGCGTGACCAGCAGAAGCTGCGGGTACTTGCGCGCGGTCACCGCGTCACCGTCGGCGTCCACGATCATCCAGCGGCGGTCCCCCGCCAGCCCCCACGGCTCGACGGCCGCGGCTTCTCTCCGCTCGCCGCGGCAGGACTTGAGCGGGTACCGGTATATACCGTTTACGCTGAGCGGCATACCCCAATAGTGCGGTACGGGCTTGGCACGTTGTACCCGGTGCCCCGTTGTACCCGGTGCCCCGTTGTACCCGGTGTTCGGCCGGCCGCGGTCAGCTCGTGTCTCCTGAGTCGCGGTGCTTTCCGGCGGATATCTCTTTCTCAGAATGCCAGGATGCCTCCAAATCACATACATTGATAATAGAAATTGTTTTCAAGAGTTCGGCCATCTGGCTTGCCTTTAACGGACTGGCGTGCTATGCTCGAACTGAGCATCGGGACTATTGGTCGGCTGAGCGTTAGGCCGACATTGACTTCTCCCCGCCTCGCGCGGGCCCAGCGGACACATAGGCAGCGTCCCGGTTCCGGATCACGTCATCGCTCAGCTCATGGCTGCAGCATCGCCCAGTGCCCGCTCTCAGTACGGGGGAGGTGACCGCCCGGTGGCTATCCCGCCCGAAGATCCCGGCCAGGAAGACGAGGGCCGGAGTACCAAGCCCGGCAGGGAAAACGAACACGGCCAAAGCAGGGAACCCGGCACGGTAAGCGACCCTGGCCAGGTAAGCGAGCCTGGCCCATCCGCTGACGGCGTGTGGTTCATCACAGCCGGCCCTGAGCAGTTGGCCGCGCTCGGGGTCAATGACCTGGCCGGGCTGGACGTCGCAGGGTTCGCCCAGGGCGGGGCGGCCGATGTCATGCCGCCCGGGCCGGTGCTGACCGCGATGGCCGAGGCCGCCTGCGATGCCGGGACGCTGCGCGGGCTGGACGACGGGCAGGTGCTGGGGGTGGCGGGGGCGGGCAGGCGGCTGGCCGCGCTGGCCGCGTGGGTGCAAACCACCGCGGTCGCCGAGTTCGCCGCCCGCCGCCCAGCCGGGCAGCCCCCCGCCCGGGTCGCCGGGCAGACCATCACCGAGTTCGCCGAGTTCGCCTCCCACGAGCTGGCCCCCGAACTCGTGGTCACCGACCGGGCCGCCGAAGAGGTGATGCGCCGCGCCGCCTAGGTCACCCGGCGGCTGCCCGCCTGCCTCGCCGCCCTGCGCGCCGGGCAGATCAGCGAATTCCAGCTCACCATCGCCGCCGACGCCACCGCGGGCCTGGCCGATGACGGCGCCCTGGAGGCGGACCAGCTGATCGCGGCCGCCGCCCCCGCGCTGACCCCGGGCATGCTGCGCACCATGTGCGCGCGGACGGTGATGATGATCGACCCGCAGGCCGCGAAACGGCGTAAGGATGAGGCGGCCAAAGACGCCCGGGTGGAGCGGTTCCAGGAGCACGCCGGGACCGCCGCCTTGTGCGGCCGGGACCTGCCCCCCGATGAGGTGCTCGCCTCCTGCGCGCACATCGACGCGCTGGCCCGGGGGCTGCGCGCCGCCGGGATGACAGCCACCCTGCGGGCGCTGCGGGTCCGGGTGTACCTGGACCTGCTGCAAGGCAAAGACCCCCGCGACCGGCTCACCACCACCAGCCAGCACTCCCCCGCCGCCGGCGGCAATCAGTCTCCCGCCGCCAGCGGCCGGGACTCCCGCGCCAGCGGCCAGGACTCCCCCGGTGCTGGCAGCCGGGGCTTCCCCGGCACCGCCAGCGGAAGCACCGGTTACGGCGGCGCGGGCACCGCAAGCCCAGACACCGGCGCCGCGAGTAAGGGGAATCCGGGCACCGACGGCGGAACCAGCGAAGATGACAGCGAGCCCGCGGAAGATGACCGCGGGACCGGCGACGATGACGGCGGGACCGGGGAGGACGGCAGCGGCGGAACGCGGCCCCAGCCGCCAGACCCGGCCAGCCCCGCGGCCCCCGGCGGCCGGGCCGCCTTCCCCGCCCTGATCAACCTGCTCATCCCCGCCAGCACCCTGCTCGGCTGCTCCGGTGCCCCAGGTGAAGCCGCCGGATGGGGCCTGCTCGACCCCGCCACCACCCAGGACCTGGTCACCGCCGCCTCCCACCACCCCGCCACCCGCTGGTGCATCACGGTGACCGGCCCCGACGGCACCGCCACCGCCCACGGCT
>Ga0213875_10000688_pt1 | contig 26275 bp, 21 predicted proteins | sample BarmaccomBMRX_R8_FD_160105 | JGI IMG/M metagenome (GOLD analysis project Ga0213875, IMG submission 160105) | Root-associated microbial communities from Barbacenia macrantha in rupestrian grasslands, the National Park of Serra do Cipo, Brazil - RX_R8 | ecosystem: Host-associated > Plants > Roots... | reverse complement strand
AGGTTCCCTGTGGTGGCTTCCCGCCATCTACAGCAGGCTTTCGGTACTGCCGCCATCCACTGAGATAGCCGGTCCGGCACGTCATCGCGAGGAGCGCAGCGACGCGGCGATCCAGGGTCGCGGCACCGGGCCACCCCTCTGGATCGCCACGCCGCGAAGCCGCGGCTCGCGATGACGGCGTAGCACCCGGAAATCATGGAGCAGCGATCGTGGGTAGCCGGATGGCCAGTCCGGTGGGTTCCCTTTGCTGGATTCCAGCTTTCACAGCAGGCTTTCGGTGCTGCCGCCATCCACCTGGATCGTCGTGCCGGTGAGATAGCCGGCGCGCTCGGAGGCGAGAAACGCTACCACCGCGGCGATCTCCTCCGGCCGGCCGATGCGGCGCAGCGGAATGCGCTCCATCGCCTCGGCCACCACGTCCTCGAGCGGCCGGCCGGCAATCTCCGCCTGCCGGCGAAAGGCGCGCTGCGACAGGTCGGTGTCGATGCGGCCGGGGCAGATCGTGTTGATGGTGATGCCGTCGCGGCCGATCTCGCGCGACAGCGTCTTGGAAAAGCCGATCAGCCCGGCCCAGGTCGCAACCGACAGCCCGAAGCCGGCGATCGGCGATTTCGCCGAGACCGCGGTGATGTTGACGATGCGCCCCCAGCGGCGTTCGCGCATCGACGGAACGCACAGCCGCGACAGGCGCACCACGCTCATCAGATTCTGCGCGACCGCACGCTGCCAGGCGTCATCGTCGAACTCCATGAGCAGGCCGAGCGGCGGCGCCCCGTCATTGTTGACCAGCACGTCGATCTGGCCGAAGCGCGCCAGTGCCGCGCCGACGACCTTCTCGTGGTCCTCCGCCCGCCGCACGTCGCCGAGCACGGTGGCGATCTCCGCACCGGTCGCCGCGCGTATCCGCTCGGCCGCCTCGGCGAGCGCCGGGTCGCGCCGCGCCCACATCACCAGCCGCGCCCCCTCCGCCGCCAGCGCCGCGGCGATCGCCGCCCCGATGCCCTGGCTGGCGCCGCCGACGATCGCCACCTTCCCCGCCAGTCCGAGGTCCACGGCCTACCCCGTGACCAGCGCGCGCAGCGGACCGCGCTGCACCTTGCCGGTCGGCGTGCGCGGCAGCGCGGCGAGGAAATGCACACGCTCCGGCAGCTTGTAGGTGGCGATCGTGCCGCGCAGGAAATCGACCACCTCGCCGGCACTCAGCGAGGCACCGGGCCGCAGCACGATGCAGGCGCAGGCCGTCTCGCCCAGCTTCTCGTCGGGCAGGCCGATCACCGCCGCGTCGGCGATGGCGGGATGCTTGTGCAGCACCTCCTCGATCTCGCGGGGATAGATGTTGGCGCCGCCGCGGATGATCATCTCCTTGCGCCGCCCGACGATGCGCAGATAGCCCGCGGCATCGAGCGTGCCGAGATCGCCGGTGCGAGCCCAGCCATCCCTGGTGAAGGTGCGGGCATTGGCGTCGGGATTGTTGTAGTAGCCGAGCATCACCGAAGGCCCGCGCGACAGGATCTCGCCGACCTCACCCGCCGGCACATCGCGGTCGGACTCGTCGACCAGGCGCATGCCCATCTCCCGGCTCGGCCGACCGACCGTGCCGGCCACCGCCTCGGGATCGTCGGCGAGATCGGTGCAGGCCTGGCCGCCGCATTCCGCCATGCCGTAAAGCTCGAGCAGATGGCCAGGCGCGGCGGCCCGCCAGCGGCGGATCAGCTCGATCGGGCAGGAGGCGCCGCCGGTGATCACCACTTCCAGCGAGCTGAGGTCGTAGCGCGCGAAATCCGCCACCCCGAGCATCGCCACCAGCCCGGCCGGCGCGGTGGCGAAATGGGTGATCCGCTCGCGCTCGATCAGCGCCAGCGCCGCCTCCGGCCGGAACACGTCGAGATAGACGATGCGGCATCCCGCGATCAGCGTCTGGATGGTGCTGCCGAATCCCCAGTTCAGGCCGACCGGCAGGAACAGCAGGAAGGCGCTCGACGAGGTGATGTGGTAGTCGTGGACATGGAACCGGCAGGAGGCGAGGGAGGTGTTGTGCGTGTGCACGACGGCCTTCGGATCGCCGGTCGTGCCCGAGGTGAACAGCAGGCGCAGCACGTCGTTGCCGTGCGGCCGATGCCGCCGCACCTCGTCCTCGCTCGCCTCCGCCGGCGCATCCTCGTCGAGAAATCGGCGAAGATCGAAAGCATCGGGGGTAACGTCCTCGCCGACTACCTCCAGGTGGCGCAGCTGCGGCAGCGCCGGGCGCAATTCGCGCAGCATCGCCTGGTGGTCGAAGCCGCGGAACGTCGATGGCATCACCAGCAGCGAAGCGCCGGAGAATCCGAGGATGAACTCCACCTCCTTGCGCCGGAAGTCGCTGTGGAAGTGGCAGAAGGGAATGCCGAGCAGCGAGGCCGCGGCGACGGCGATGGCGAACTCCGACCAGTTCGGCAGCTGGATGGCGATGACATCGTCGCGCGTCAGGCCGAGCCGCAGCCAGTGCGCGGCCAGGCGCTGCGCCTGTCGCCAGTACTGCGCATAGCTCAGCCGCCGGCTTCCGTCGACCAGGGCTTCCCGCTCGGGATGCGCGCGCGCGGCCCGCTCCAGGATGTCGCCGATCGAGGCATCACCCCAGTATCCGGCCTCGGTGTAGCGACGCACCGCCTCCGCCGAAGGCTGCATGGCGCGCAGCGACATCAGGACCGCGCCGCCAGACGCGGCAGCACGCTGTCGCGCAGCGGCGCCTTCTGCACCTTGCCGGTCGGCGTGCGCGGCAGGCTTTGCAGGAACTCGACATATTCCGGCAGCTTGTAGGTGGCGATGCGCCCCTTGAGGAAGCCGATCACGTCATCGAATGTCAGGCTCTCCCCCGGCCTGGCGACGACGCAGGCGCAGACCCGCTCGCCCAGCCGCTCGTCCGGCACACCGATCACCGCCGCATCGAGCACGGCGGGGTGCTCGTACAGCACCTCCTCCAGCTCGCGCGGATAGATGTTGGCGCCGCCGCGGATGATCATCTCCTTCTTGCGCCCGACGATACGCAGGCAGCCGCGTTCGTCGAAGCTGCCGATGTCGCCGGTGTGGAACCAGCCGTCCCCGGTGAAGCTGCGCGCGTTCGCTTCGGGGTTGTTGTAGTAGCCGATGGTCAGACCGGGTCCGTAGGTCAGCACCTCCCCGGGCTCGCCGACCGCGCAGTCGCGGCCCGCATCGTCCACCACGCGGATGCCCATCTCCGGCACCGGCCGGCCGGCGGTGCCGCAGACCGCCTCGGGGTCGTCGTCGATCGTGGTGTGCGCCTGGGTGCCGCATTCCAGCATGCCGTACATCTCCAGCAGGTGGCCCGGCAGGCGCGCCCGCACTGCGCGGATCACCTCGATGGGGCAGGAGGCGCCGCCCGTCATCATGTGGCGCAGCGAGCCGAGATCACGGCGCGCGAGATCGGGAACGTTGAGCATCCCCACGAGATGCGCCGGCGCGCAGCAGAAATGCGTCACCCCCTCGCGTTCGATCAGCGCCAGCGCTGCCTCGGCGTTGAACACATCCTGCAGCACCAGCGTGCCGTGGGCGAACAGCGCCTGCAGCACGTTGAACAGCCCCCAGTTCAGCCCGACCGGCAGGAACACCAGGAAGACGCTGTCGGCGCCGACCTCCTGGCCGCGATTGAGAAAGCGGATGGCGCAGTTCGTGGTGTTGTGCAGGTGCAGGACCACCTTCGGATCGCCAGTCGTGCCCGAGGTGAAGGCCGCGCGCATCAGCGCATTGGCGTGCGGCCGCCGCTCCGCCGGAAGGTCGACCTCAGCCGGCGCCGCGGAGAGGAACCGGCGCAGATCGAAACAGGCCTCCGGCACTGCATCGCCGACCACCAGCACGTGGCGCAGCATCGGCAGCCGCTCCCGCAACACCTCGACCATGGCGAGATAGTCGAAATTGCGGAACCCCGCCGGCACGATCAGCGTGCTGGCGCCGATGAACTGCAGCATGAAGGTGAGCTCGCGCAGCCGGAAATCGCTGTGCAGCTGGCAGAACGGCACGCCCGCCAGCACGGAAGCAGCGACGGCGACGGGAAACTCGCTCCAGTTCGGCAACTGGATGGCGACGACGTCGTCCGCGGTCAGCCCGAGTCCGATGAAATGCGCCGCGAGGCTTCGCGCCCGGCGCCGATAGGTCGCGTAGTCGATCCGCTCGCGGGGATCGGTGATGGCGATCTTGTCGGGAAACGCGGCCGCCGCTTCGTCGAGCTCGTCGGCCAGCGTGCTGTCGCGCCAGTATCCCGCCGCGGTGAACTCCCGCATCCGCTCTGCCGCGATCGGCGGATCAGCGATGCGCATCGGCTTCCTCCCCGCCTCGTCCTGCCCGGGATGATTCCATAAGCCGGTGCGCCGTGCCAGCCTGCCCGTCACGCCACCTCGAACAGGCGTCGCGGATAGTCGTTCAGCACCTCGCAGCCGCTTTCTGTCACCACCACGCTCTCGCTGAAGCACATGCCGAATTCCGGCATGAACAGCGTGGGGACGACGTGGAACGCCATTCCCGGGCGCAGCACCGCCGTCTCGCCGGCGCGGATGGAAATGATCTTCCCCTCCGACCAGTTCGGCGGAAAGCCGAGGCCGATGCCGTAGGCGGCGCGGTGGTCGAAATAGCCGGCAAGCCCGGCCGCTTCGGCGACCGCGCGGCAGGCCGCATACACATCGCTGCATCGCACGCCCGGGCGCATGGCGCCGATCGCGGCTTCCAGCATGAGGATGATCGTCGCCGCCGCGTCGCGCTGGGCCGGGCTGGCCGGGCCGAGCACGGCGGAGCGGGCGATCATCGCGTGGTAGCGGTCGATGCAGCCCGCCGCTTCCAGCAGCACGACATCGCCGACGCGCAGCACCCGGCGCCGCCACATCGCGAAGCAGAGCGCGGTACGCTCGCCGGCAACGACCAGCGGCGGATGGCCGAGATACTCGCTGCCGGCACTAATGGTCGCGGCGAACATCGCCGCGGCCAGGTCGTTCTCGGTCTTTCCCGGCGCGATCGCGCGCAAGGCCGCATCGAGCCCCGCCTCGGCGGCGCGCGCCGCCCAGCGCATCCGCTCGAGCTGCGCCGGCGTCTTGATCAGCCGCTGCTGCTCGATGAAGCCGTTCCAGTCGACGAGCCGCACGGCCACGCGCGCCTGCAGGTCGCGATGGTCGCGCACCGTCAGATACCACGCGCCGGTCTCCGCGCCGACCGGCGCACCGGCAGGCACTGCGGCTGCCAGATGCACGGCCAGCACTTCGGTCGGCACGGCGTCGTCATCGATGGCGACGAAGCCCTGCAAGGTCGGGGTTTCGCGCGCGAGGTGCCGGTTCACCGTCCGCGAAATCAGCACCGGCTTGCCGGCGGCCGGGACGAACAGGCAGTTGAAGGTGAAGTAGCCGATGGTCTGGAAGCCGGTGAGCCAGAAGATGTTCTCCGGATCGAACAGCAGCGCGCCCTGCAGCGCATCGGCGCGCAGCCGCTGCTGCACCACGGCGAGACGGTCGGCGAATTCGCCTTCGGAGAAGGGCAGGGGCTCGGCGGCGCGTGTCACGATGTCACTCCACAAAGGCGGCGGCGTTCATCAGTGCGCGCACCCGGTCGGACGCCGCGTGAAAGGCGGGATCGCGCAGCGCCGAGAAATCCCGCGGCCGCGCCAGCGCCACCGGCACGACATCCTTGATGCGCCCCGGCCGCGGCGTCATCACCACCACCCGGTCGGCCAGCAGCACCGCCTCGGTGATGCTGTGGGTGATGAGCAGCACGGTCTTGCGCGTCTCCATCCAGATGCGCTGCAATTCCAGGTTCAGCTGCTCGCGGGTCAGCGCATCGAGCGCCCCGAACGGTTCGTCCATCAGCAGCAGAGCAGGGTCGTGCACCAGCGCGCGGCAGAGCGCCACCCGCTGCTGCATGCCGCCGGAGAGCTCGTGCGGCTTGCGCTGCGCAAAGCCGGCCAGGCCGGCGAGCTCGAGCAGTGACGCGATCCGCGCCCGCATCTCCGGCCGGTCGTCGTGCTGGATGTCGAGCGGCAGCGCGACATTCGCCTGCACGCTGCGCCAGGGCAGCAGCACCGGCGTCTGGAACACCACGCCGATGCCCGGGTCCGGTCCGCGGACCTCATGTCCCTCGACGAGGATTTTCCCCCGCGTCGGCGGCAGCAGGCCGGCGATCAGGCGCAGCAGCGTCGACTTGCCGCAGCCGGAGGCGCCGACCACCGAAACGAACTCGCCCTGCGCCACGTCCAGGTCGATATCGGCCAGCGCGTCGATCCGCTGCCCCGCCTTGCCGAACGATTTGCAGGCGGATCGGGTCTCGATCGCCGGCGGCATCGCTCAGAGCCTGTTTGACAATGCTACTACGGCGGCCATCTGACGCGGCTTTCTGCGCTTCCGGTGCTCACGGCCCCGAACGGCCGCTCCGCTCCGGTTCTCGAAAGTCACGCCAGCTGACTCGCCGTAGCGCATTCTCAAACAGGCTCTCAGCTGGACAGCAGGTCGTTCGTGTAGAGCCGCTCGACCGGCGTCTCCTTGGAAAGCCCGGCGTATTTCAGCAGCAGGCCCTGGGTTTCGTTCCAGTCCTCCGCCGCCATGGTGCCGAACGGCTTGCCCTCCGTCGCCTTGGTGCCGAGCAGCGGGAAACTGAAATTGAGCTGTCGCAGCAGCACCTCCTTGTAGCGCGCCTGCTGCGGCGCCTGCGCGATGACGGCGGCGATGGCGTGCTCCGGATCGGCCTTGGCAGCGGCGAAGGCCTCGGCCGTGACCTGCAAAAAGGCGCGGGCGGGGTCCGGATTGGCGTGCGCCCAGTCGGCATTGGCGACGATGCCGTTGTTCATCAGGTGCACGCCGAAATCGCTGAACAGGAAATCGTAGATCTTGGCACCCTGGGCTTCCAGCTGCGCCGGCTGCACGTTCAGGCTCGCCGGAATCGCATCCGCCCGGTTCTGCAGGAACAGCGCGTTCTTCGCCCCGGTGGCGGGGTTCAGCACGCTGACCTGCTGCGGGTCCACCCCGTTCTGGCGCAGCAGCGCGACCGTCATCTGGCTCGTGCTCTCCGACGGAGCATAGGCGATGACCTTGCCCTCCAGCTCCTTCGGCGAGCGGATCGGCGCATCGGCGTGGCTGACGATGCACATGTTGTTGGCGATCACGCGTTGCAGCGCGATCAAGGGCACGCCGGCGGCGACCGCGAAGATCATGCTGCCGAAATCGACGAAGCCGAGCGGATCGCCGCCCTGGCCGACGAGCTTGGCCACCGTCGCCGAGCCCTGGCCCTCGCCGATCGTCACCTCCAGCCCGGCCTTCTCGAACATCTTCTCCTGCACCGCGAGATAGAACGGGGCATGCGTGCCATACACCGTCCAGTCCAGGCGGAAGCTGATCCGGGTCGCGGCGCGGGCGCGGAGGGAGGGCGCGGCGAGCGCCGCGGTCGCGCCGATGAGCAGGCTGCGTCGGCTGGTGTGCATGAAAAACCTTTCTTCCGGCGGGAGAGTGGTCAGGGAACGACGGTCACATCCTGTAACCGGATCACCGCATGCCAGGGAATGGCGATCCGCTCGATGAGCTCGACCGCATAATACAGCACCAGGCCGATGACCATCAGCGCGATCAGCACGGAGAACAGCAGCGTGGTGTCCAGATTGGCGTTCGCCTGCAACAGCAGATAGCCGAGCCCCGCGGTCGCGCCGACCCATTCGGCGATCACCGCGCCGACCACCGCGAACGCCACCGAGACCTTGAGCCCGGCGAAGATGCTGGGCAGCGCCAGCGGCAGGCGGAAGTGCCAGAACACCTGCAAGCGGGAGGCGCGCAACGCCAGGGCGAGCTCGATGACCTCGCGCTCGACGGAGCGCAGCCCGACGATGGTCGAAATCACCACCGGGAAGAAGGCGACCAGAAAGGTCACGACCAGTTTCGGTACCACGCCGAGCCCGAACCAGACGACGATGAGCGGCGCCAGCGCGATCTTCGGAAACGTCTGGCTGAGGATCAGCCACGGCATCAGCGCGCGATCGAGCGGCCGCGACGCCACGATCAGCATGGCGATCGGCAATCCGAGCAGCACCGAAAGCGCGAAGCCGCCGAGCGTCTCGTAGGTGGTTACCCAGCTATGCGCGAGCAGGAATCCGCCATCCTCGCGCATGCGTTGCAGAACGGCGCCGGGCAGCGGCAGCAGATAGGCGGGAATGCGCAAAGCCAGCACCGCCACATACCACAGCACGACCACCGCCACCGCCGTGCCGAGCGGATAGAGCAGCGCGACCAAGCGGTTCAAGCCAGCTCCTTGACCAGCAGCCGGCGCGGGAAATCGGCGAAGCACTCCGCACCGCCCTCGGTCACCGCGAAGGTCTCGGAAATCACCAGGCCGTAATTCTCGAACCACAGGGCGGGGATGCAGTGGAACGTCATCCCCGGCTCGAGCACCGTGCGGTCGCCGGCGCGCAGGCTGGCGGTCAGCTCGCCCCAGGTCGGGGGATAGCCGATGCCGACGGGATAGCCGATGCGGCTGTCCTTCTCGATGCCGTGCCGCGCGATCACCGCCGACCACGCCGCCGCCAGCTCCTCGCACAGCACGCCGGGCGCCACCTTCGCCAGCACCGCCTCCAGCCCCTCCGCGATGATCGCCGTCAGCTCCAGCAGCCGCGCCGGCGGCCGGCCGAGATAGATGCAGCGCGACAGCGGCGAATGGTAGCGGTGCCGCACGCCGCCCATCTCGATATAGAACAGGTCGTCCGGCTTCAGCGCGTCGTCGGTCCAGGACAGATGCGGCGCGGCGCAGTATTCGCCGACCATGGCGTTGGGCGGCTTGCACGGAAACGTGCCGCCGAATTCCGGCAGGCCGGCGGTGGTGACGCGATAGAGCTCGGCCATCACGTCGCATTGCCGCACGCCCGGCGCCGCCGCCTCGAACGCCGCCTGCTGCGCCGCCGCGGCGATCCGCCCGGCTTGGCGCATGAAAACGAGCTCCGGCTCGGACTTCACCATGCGGCAGCGATTCACCAGCAGGAAGGCATCGGCGAAGCGCGCCTCCGGCAGGCCGTGGCGCAGGATCGCATCCCACTTCGCGGTGTAGTAGTAGTCGTCCGTCTCGACACCGATCGTGCCGCGATGCCAGTTGCGGCGTTGCAGCTCTTCCACCACGAACTGCATGGGATGCAGCTCGCCGGAACCGACATAGGCATCGGGATAGGGCAGCACGTTCTCCGGCGACAGAAACGCGGTGAAACGCGCGCCGACCGCGTCCATCTTGCGCCCGATCCAGATCGGCTCCTCCTGCGCCGGCGACACCGCCACCATCTGCGGCGTGTAGTACGACTGTCCGTCGTAGCCGGTGAGCCAGAAATGATTGGCCGGCGAGGCGACCAGCAGCAGATCGATGCCGCGCTCGGCCATCGCCCGCTTGACCAGCCCGACTCGCCGGAGGAATTCGTCGCGTTCGAAGAGGATCATGGGTCGATGATGCGCCGGGGAAGGCAGAAAGGCGAGGGGCTCTGCCCCCAAACCCTGAAGCATGGGACCCCGCTGGGGACCGTGGTCCCCAGACCCCATGACTCAAGTGATACGAGGTCGCACAGAGCGCCCCCTTATCGTCACCCCCCGCGAAAGCGGGGGTCCACGCCATACATGGATTCCCGCTTTCGCGGGAATGACCGCTATGAATCGGCGCTCCCGGGAACTGGTATACTTGGCTTGCTAATCGTGCTGCTCTGCGCGACATGCACTACAGGGAATTGCTCTCGCCGCTGACCATCCGGCGGCTCACCCTGAAGAACCGGATCATGAGCTCGGCGCACGCGCCGGGCTACACCGACGGCGGCCTGCCGAACGAGCGCTACCAGGCCTATCACGAGGAGAAGGCCAAGGGCGGCCTGGCGCTCACCATGTTCGGCGGCTCGTCCAACGTGGCGCGCGACGCCGGCAGCATCTACGGCCAGATCTACATCGGGTCGGACGACATCATCGCGCCGTTCCGCGCCTTCGCCGCGCGCATCCACCGGCACGGCGCGGCGCTGATGTGCCAGGTGAGCCACATGGGACGGCGCACCACCTGGGACGCCGGGGACTGGTTCCCGACCCTGGCACCGTCGGTGGTGCGCGACCCGGCGCACCACTCGGTGCCGCGGGCGATGAGTGCGGCCGACATAATGCGCCTCACCAAGGCCTTCGGCCAGGCGGTGCGGCGCTGCCGCGAGGGCGACCTCGACGGCTGCGAGCTGCTGGCGACGACCCACCTGCTCGGACAGTTCCTGTCGCCGCTGTCGAACCGGCGCACCGACGCCTACGGCGGCAGCCTGCGCAACCGCGCCCGCTTCCTTCTCGAGGTCATCGAGGAAGCGCGCCGGCAGGCCGGGGACGATTTCATCGTCGGCGTGCGCTACGCCGCGGACGAGGCGAACGAGGGCGGCCTGTCGCAGGAGGAGGGGCTGGAGATCGCCCGCATGATCGCCGCCACCGGGCAGATCGACTTCCTCAACGTCAACGGCCGCTACGCCGGCACCGCGGCGGGAATGGCGGAGACATATCCCGGCATGGCGTTCCCCAGCGCGCCCTATCTCCTGCTCGCCAGGCGTGTGCGCGAGGCGTCCGGCCTGCCGACCTTCCAGGCGGCGCGCATCGCCGACCTGCCGACGGCCAACCACGCCATCGCCGGCGGCTTTCTCGACATGGTCGGCATGACCCGGCCGCACATCGCCGACCCGCATATCGTCGCCAAGCTGCAGCGCGGCGAGGAGGCGCGCATCCGGCCCTGCGTCGGCGCCGGCTACTGCATCGACCGCGGCTATGTCGGCCGCGATGCGCTGTGCCTGTTCAATGCCGCCACCGGCCGCGAGCGCACGATGCCGCACGTCATCGCGCGCGCGCCGGCCGCACGAAAGATCGTGGTGGTCGGCGGCGGGCCGGCGGGGCTGGAGGCGGCGCGGGTGTGCGGCGAGCGCGGCCATCGCGTGGTGCTGTTCGAGGCCGCCGCGCGCCTCGGCGGCCAGCTCGTGCTGGCGGCGGCGGCGACCTGGCGGCGCGACATGGGCGCCATCGTCGACTGGTACGCGCGCGAGCTCGAGCGCCTCGGCGTGCGGGTCGCGCTCGCCACCTTCGCCGACGCCGCCGCCGTCCTGGCGGAAGCCCCGGACGCCGTGCTGGTCGCCACCGGAGGCGTGCCGATGCAGGACATGCCGGAAGGCGGCGCCGAGCTGGCGGCCACCTCCTGGGATGTGCTCGCCGGGCACGCAGCAATCGGCGGCCGCGTCCTGGTCTATGACGAGACCGGCAGCCAGTCCGGCCTGTCCACCGCCGAGTTCATCGCCGCCGCCGGGCACGAGGTCGAGCTCGTCACCCCCGACCGGCATGTCGGGCTCGCCATCGGCGGCCAGAACTTCCCCGTGCATCTGCGCGAGCTCTATGCCGCGAAGGTGGCGCTGACGCCGGACCGGCGGCTGCTCGGCGCGAAGCGGTCGGGGAACCGCCTGGCCGTGCGCCTGATGAACGCCTATTCCCGCGATATCGAGGAGCGGCAGGTCGACGCGCTGGTGACGAATTACGGCACCGAGCCGGCGGATGGCGTCTTCCACGCCCTGCTGCCGCGCTCGCGCAATCTCGGCGAGTTCGACCTGGACGCGCTGGCGGAGGGAAAGCTCGACATCCCCGACAGCAACCCCTCGGGCAGCTTCCTGCTGTTTCGCCTGGGCGACGCGGTCGCCAGCCGTAACGTGCACGCCGCGATCTACGACGCGCTGCGCATCTGCAAGGATCTGTGAGCGTCGTGGGCGACGGCACGCATGACGATCTCGCCGCCGTGGAGCCCGCGCCGGCACAGCCGGCATCGACCGGCGTTGTGGTGATCGGCGGCGGCATCGTCGGCGCCAGCACCGCGCTGTTCCTGGCGCAGTCCGGCCTTCCCGTCGTGCTCGCGGAGAAGGGCCGCATCGGCGCCGAGCAGTCCGGCCGCAACTGGGGCTGGTGCCGCGTCATGGGCCGCGACAAGCGCGAAATCCCGCTGAGCCTGGAGAGCCTGCGGCTGTGGCGCGGCATGAACGCGCTGGTGGGCGAGGAGACCGGCTTTCGCCAGGCCGGCATCGTCTATGCCTGCGAAACCGAGGCGGAGGCCGCGGCGCAGAGCCAATGGCTGGACGCCGCGCGCGACTACCAGGTCGGCGGCCGGCTGCTGCGCGGGGCGGCGCTCGCCGAGCTGCTGCCCGGCGCCGCCAGGCCGTTCGCGGCGGGATTGCACACGCCGACCGACGGGCGCGCGGAGCCCGGGCGGGCGGCGCCGGCGATCGCCCGCGGCGCGCAACGCGCCGGCGCCACCGTGCTGACCGGCTGTGCGGTGCGCGGCATCGAGGCGCGCGCCGGGCGGGTATGCGCCGCGGTGACCGAGCGCGGGCCGATCGCCTGCGATGCGGTCGTGCTTGCCGGCGGCGCCTGGTCGCGCCTGTTCTGCGGCAATCTCGGCATCGACCTGCCGCAGCTGAAGGTGCTGGGCTCGGCGCTGCGCACACGGCGGCTGGACGGCCTGCCGGAGGTGGCGGTGGGCGGCAGCGACTTCGCCTTCCGCAAGCGCCTGGACGGCGGCTACACCGTGGCGCGGCGCGGCGCCAACATCACGCCGGTGGTGCCGGACAGCTTCCGGCTGTTCTTCGACTTCATGCCGGCCTATCGCAAGAGCTGGCGGGAGCTGCGGCTGCGCCTCGGCCGCCGCGCGCTGCAGGAGTGGCTTGTGCCGCGCCGCTGGGCGCTGGACGAGGCGTCGCCGTTCGAGCGCGCGCGGGTGCTCGATCCGGAGCCCGCCGCCGGCCTGCTGGAAGAGGCGCGGCGCAACCTGGCGCGGCGCTTTCCCGGCTTCGCCGCGATGACGGAAGCCGAGCGCTGGGGCGGCCTGATCGACGTGACGCCGGACGCGGTGCCGGTGATCGCGCAATCCGACCGGCTGCCCGGCCTCTACATCGCCACCGGCTTTTCCGGCCACGGCTTCGGCCTCGGCCCCGGCGCCGGACGCCTGATGGCCGACCTGGTTCTCGGCAAGCCGCCGGTGGTGGACCCGACGCCCTTCGGGCTGGACCGGTTCCGCCGCACCATGCACGCATCACCCACGGCCTGACGTAATCCGAGACCGGGAGCGGGGGCCGTGGCACGCCCTTGACCATGCGTGCCAGGGAGCCTACGCGTACCTCCGGTTTGTTCGCACAGGAATAATCGAAGTCGGAAACAGGATGGAGGATCAGCAACCCTGTGGAATGGCCCTGTCGGGCACGCAGGACGACTCCCCCGTGCTGATCGGCCACAGCCATAGCATTTTGATCTTCGCTGCTGCGAGGCAAGCTGGATTTCGACTTAGGGGCACTCCATTCGCTGAGGGGCCCCAGCCCCCATTCGATGCCGATATCACCGCGTTTCATCCTGAAGTTGCTCGGTTGCTCAACTGTGCAACTGTCTTCTCCGCGGTGGGCAGGTCCGTCCATGATATTTTGAGCCTGGTTCAGCATCCGCGTTCATTCGACTTCATGGTGCCGTGGCGGCCCGAGCTTCGCGCCGATCCCAGTGCCCAGTTCATTCCTTTCCAGGTGATTCGTGACTTGCTGAAGCACCACATGGAGCAGGATTTCAAGATACTCGCACTTGCAGATTCCCTTGCTGGTGGGAGGCTGATCCACATAATCTCGCAGCCGCCCTTGGAGGACAACGAACTCCTGGCGACTATGCCGCCATGGCCTATGAGAGAAGGGGAGACGTTTTCGCCTGCCCCGCTTCGGCTCAAATTCTACTTGGTTTATAGTTCTCTTCTTGAGGAATGGTGTACCCGCAGGGGAATTGCGGTGATACATCCGCCCTCTCAGGCCTTGACCCAAGGCGGCTTCCTGAGAACGAGTTATTACTCCAATGCGACCCACGGGAATGTGGCGTATGGACAGCTAGTGCTATCTCAAATGCAGGAGTGCCTGTGACCCATCCCTACTCAGGCGCGGCGCCACATCGCTTATGGCGGAAATCTGTTTCCGCGCTGGGGAGCGGTACCGATCCAGTGGTTGACTTTCCTTTCAGGATCTCGCGCGACGACAAGGTCGTTGCAGCAGGCAGCTGCTTCGCCCAACACATATCCGGCCGCTTACGAGCGAACGGCTACGATTTTCTCGTAACGGAGCCGCCGCACCCGCTGCTGCCGCCGGAGATCGCCCAGGCGTATAATTACGGCCGCTTCAGTGCTCGGTATGGCAACATCTACACTGCCCGCCAGCTGCTGCAACTCCTTCGTCGCGTGTATGGCCGCTTTTCTCCGCTGGAAGACGTGTGGTTCAATGACGAAGAGGCGCTCATCGATCCCTTTCGTCCCCAGATTCAGCCTGGCGGATTTGCAAGCCTTGAAGAATACCGCTGCGATCGGGATCAGCATTTCTCCGCGGTGCGGCGGGCTATCGAGAGTATGGACGTTCTGATCTTTACGCTGGGTCTGACGGAATGCTGGGAGCATAGGGTGGACGGAGCCGTATTTCCGGTTTGCCCAGGCACCGCCGGGGGGTGTTTCAATCCGTCCACCCATAGCTTTCGGAATCAGGATGTTGCTGAGGTGGTCTCCGATTTGACCAGCTTCCTTCAAGAGCTGAGCGAGGTCAATGCGCGAGCACGGATCATCCTGACGGTGTCGCCGGTTCCCCTCGTTGCAACTGCCGAGGATCAACACGTTTTGCTGGCAACCGTCTATTCCAAATCGGTTCTGCGGGTTGCTGCGGAGACGGTTGCGCGGCGTGTTACCGGAGTCGCTTACTTTCCGTCGTATGAGATCATCACGGGCCCACAGGCCCGGGGTGCTTACTTCGCTGATGATCTTCGCTCCGTAACTGAGGCTGGCGTGGATCGAGTAATGAACCTGTTTTTCGATCATGTTGCCGAAGGCCAGAGTTCATCAGATCCGACGCTAAGCGGCGTCTCGCGAGATGACCATTACACGATACATGCCCGCGAGGTCATAGACGCACTTTGTGACGAGTTTGCGCTCGATGCGCAGGACTGAAGCCCCAATAGCATTCAGCCGGATGAAGGCGCACCCATGATCGACCGCCGTTCGCTCCTCCTGTCCGGATCCGCGAGCCTCGCGATGGCGGGAGTGCCGCCGGCTCTGGCGCAGGGCAAGACCGGTCTCGCCGCCGGGTTTTCGGCGACCGACATCGGCCAGCTCGATCCGCACAAGGCGGTCGGCACGCCGGACCGGATCGCCGTCAGCTGGATCTTCAACGGCCTGGTGCGCTTCAAGGACGGCACCATCGACCCGGCGCAGATGCAGCCCGACCTCGCCGAGAGCTGGGAGTTCAACGAGGACAAGACGGTCTGGACCTTCCATCTGCGCCGCGGTGTGGCCTTCCACGCCGGCTTCGGCGAGTTCACCGCCGATGACGCGGTGTTCAGCCTGCAGAAAGCGGCGAAACCGGCGACCTCCTCGTTCTCCGGCGACTACCGCGCCTTCAAGAGCGTCACGGCGCCGGACCCCTACACGCTGCGCATCGAGCTGGCCAACGCCATCCCGAGCCTGCTCGGCATGGTGGCGAACTACTCCGGGGGCTTCGTCATCTCCCGCCGCGCCTATGAGCAGCGCGGCGACAATTTCACCCGCGCCCCGGTCGGCACCGGCCCCTTCGCTCTCGACAGCATCGTGCCGAACCAGGCACTGAACCTCATCGCCCACGAGAAGTATTTCCGCGGCGCGCCGGCGATCAAGACGATCGCCTACCGCTTCCTCAACGCCAGCGCCTCGCGCGACCTGGCGTTCCAGAGCGGCGAGCTCGACGTGGCGCAGGGCGTGCAGGACCAGCGCTGGGTCACCCGCTTCAAGGCGCTGCCGAACACCATCGTCGACATCTTCGAGCCGGCCGAGCTGTCGCAGCTCTACCTGAACATGGACACGGCGCCGCTGAACGATCTGCGCGTGCGCCAGGCCATCGCTTGTGCCGTCAACCGCGACGAGCTGGTGCGCTGGCGCGGTGCGGACATTTCCCGTCCCGGCCTGAGCGTGATCCCCAGCGGCACGCTCGGCTACACCGCCGATAACGGCCTGCCGAAATTCGATCTGGAGAAATCCAAGCAGTTGCTGAAGGAGGCCGGGCACCCCGACGGGCTGACCATCCCGGTGATCCAGACGCAGTATCCCGACATGCTCAACCTGATGCAGGTGGTGCAGGCGCAGCTGCAGCGCGCCGGCATCAAGCTGGATTTCCAGCTCGTCGAGCACAGCACGTTCCACCAGATGATCCGCCAGGACCGCAGCCCGCTGGTGATGTATTCCGCCGCGCGCTTTCCCGTGGCGGATGTCTATCTCACGCAGTTCTTCGCCTCGCGCAGCATCGTCAACACGCCGACGGCGGTGACCAATTTCAGCCACAGCCGCGACGTGGACAGCCTGCTCGACGCCGCGCGGACGGAGCCGCACCAAGACAGGCAGGTCGCGCTGTGGCAGGAGGCGCAGCGCAAGCTGATCGCCGAGGTCGCCGCGGTGCCGCTGATCGAGACGCTGGAAGTCTCGGCGCGGCACAAGGACGTGCAACTCGGCTACGATCTGCAGGGTGAGATGGCCGGCGGCGTGCTGCTGACCGAGCGCTCCTCGCTGGCTTAATACAGTTCGCACCTATAAGTCATGGGGTCTGGGGCCGACGGGCCCCAGCGGGTCGAGGGCAGAGCCCTCGCCTTACTTCTCGGCGGAGGCGGCGATGCACACCGGCCAGTTCTACGTCGGCGGCGAGTGGGTCGATCCCCTGGGCTCCGAGCGGATCACCGTGGTCGATCCGGCGACCGAGGAGCCCTGCGCCGAAGTCGCCGCCGCCGGTCCGTCCGACATCGACCGCGCCGTCGCCGCCGCCCGCGCCGCCTTTCCCGATTTCGCGGCGTCCACGCGCGAGCAGCGCCTCGCCTTTCTGGAAAGCTTCCTGCGCGCCTACGAACAGCGTGCCGACGACATCGCCCATGCGCTGTCGCAGGAGATGGGTGCGCCGTTCCGTTTCGCCCGCGACCGCCACATCCCCGGACCGGTGCGCCACTTCCGCAAGATGATCGAGGTGCTGCGGGAGTTCCGCTTCGAGGAGATGCGCGGCACCACGCTGGTGGTGCGCGAGCCGATCGGCGTCTGCGGCCTGATCACGCCGTGGAACTGGCCGCTCGTGCAGATCGCCTGCAAGCTGGCGCCGGCGATCGCCGCGGGCTGCACGAGCGTGCTCAAGCCCAGCGAGGTGAGTCCGCTGAGCGGGCTCATCATCGCCGAGGTGCTGCACGAGGCCGGGCTGCCGCCGGGTGTCTGCAACCTGGTCAACGGCACCGGGCCGGTGGCCGGCGAAGCGCTGGCGGCCCACCCCGATGTCGACATGGTCTCCTTCACCGGCTCGACACGCGCCGGCATCCGGGTGGCGAAGGTGGCGGCGGACACGGTCAAGCGGGTGCATCAGGAACTCGGCGGCAAATCCGCCAACATCGTCCTGCCCGACGCCGATCTCGAGCCGGCGGTGACGACGGGCGTGCTGGTCTGCTTCAAGAACAGCGGCCAGTCCTGCAACGCACCGACGCGCCTGCTGGTGCCGGCCGCGCGGCAGGAGGAAGCGGCGGCGATCGCCAAACGCGCCGCGGAGTCGCTGCGCGTCGGCCCGGCCGCCGATCCCGCGGCCGATCTGGGTCCGGTGGCCAATGCCGTGCAGTTCGAGCGCGTGCAGGCCTTCATCCAGCGCGGCATGCAGGAGGGCGCGCGGCTGGTGACCGGCGGCCCCGGGCGGCCGGAGGGCATCAACCGCGGCTACTACGTCCGCCCCACCGTGTTCGCCGACATGCGTTCGGACATGGCGATCGCGCGCGAGGAGATTTTCGGCCCGGTGATCGGCATCCAGCCCTACCGGGATGTCGACGACGCCATCGCCATCGCCAATGACAGCGTCTACGGCCTGGCGGCCTATGTGCAATCCGCCGATCTGGATGCGGCGCGCCGGGTCGCCGCGCGCCTGCGCACCGGCACGGTGCAGGTCAACTATCCCGCGATCGATCCGGGCGCGCCGTTCGGCGGCTACCGCCAGTCCGGCAACGGCCGCGAATACGCCGAGTTTGGCCTCGCCGAGTTCCTCGAGATCAAGGCCGTGCTCGGCTACGCCGCCGCCTGACATGGCTGCGCCGCAGCCCTGACATGATCGCCTACGCGGTTCGCCGGCTGCTGGCCGCCGTGCCCACCCTCCTTGCGGTGCTGACGCTGGTGTTCCTGCTGGTGCGGGTGGTGCCGGGAGACCCGGCGATCGCCATCCTCGGCGACCGTGCGACGCCGGACGCGGTGGCCGCCTTGCGCGCGCGCCTCGGCCTGGACGTGCCGATCTGGCAGCAATATCTGCGCTTCGTCGGCCAGTCGCTCAGCGGCGATTTCGGCACCTCGATGGTGACCAACCGGCCGGTGGTGCGCGACGTCGCCACCGTCGTGCCCTACACGCTCGAGCTCAGCGCCGCGGCGCTGCTGGTCGGCGTCGCCGTGGGCGTGCCGGCCGGGGTGGCGGCGGCGCTCTACCGCCGGCGGTTTGCCGACCTGGCGATCCGCATCGTCTCGCTGCTCGGCCTCTCCTTCCCGGTCTTCGTCTCCGGCATCTTCCTGCTGCTGCTGTTCGCCCTGCACTGGCCGATCTTCCCGGTGATCGGCACCGGGGCCGCCGCGGGCCTCGGCGACCGGCTGTGGCGGCTGGTGCTGCCGGCGGCGACGCTCGGGCTGGTGATGGCGGCCTACATCACGCGGGTGACCCGCAGCGCGATGATCGCGGTGCTGCGCGAGGACTATATCCGCACCGCGCGATCCAAGGGCGTGTCGCGGGGGCAGGTGGTCTGGCGGCACGGCTTGCGCAACGCCGGCATCCCCGTGGTGACGGTGGTCGGCCTCTATGTCGGCATCCTCATCGGCAACTCGGTGTTGACCGAGATCGTCTTCAACCGGCCGGGCCTGGGCAGCCTGATCGTCAATGCGCTGACCGCGCGGGATTATACGATGCTGCAGGGCCTGATGGTGGTGTACTGCTTCCTCATCGTCGCGGTGAACCTGCTGACCGACCTGGCCTATGGCCTGATCGATCCGCGGGTGAAGCACGGATGATGCGGGTCGTGGTCATTGCAGATTCGCTCTTCGGTCGCCTCGAGGCCGTCATCGCGAGGAGCGCAGCGACGCGGCGATCCAGGGCCGTCGCACGGTGCCAAGTCCCTGGATCGCCACGCCGCCGAGGGGCGGCTCGCGATGACGGCGCAGACGAGGTCGATCTGAAACTGACCTACTCCTCGATGGCGCAAACATGATCGCGCCCGCTTTGCCGCGGCGCACGACCGGGGCGCTCGCGCGGCGTGCGGCGCGGGCGGCGGCGGCGCATCCGACCGTCGCGATCGGCGCTGCGCTCTGCGCGCTGCTGGTCGTCGCCGCGGTGCTGGCGCCGGCTCTCGCACCCTTCGACCCTTATGAGCAGAACATCGTCGACCGGCTGCTGCCGCCGGACAGCACCTATCTGCTCGGCACCGACTCCTTCGGCCGCGACGTGCTGTCGCGGCTGCTCTGGGGATCGCGCGCCTCGCTGATCGTCGCCGTGTCCTCGACGACCGCCGCCGTGCTGGTCGGCGGCACCATCGGCATGGTGAGCGGCTACGTCGGCGGCCGCACCGACCTCCTGCTGATGCAGGTGATGGATGTGCTGCTGTCCTTCCCGAGCCTGCTGCTCGGCCTGGTCGTGGTGGCGCTGCTCGGCCCCGATCTGCAGAACCTGGTGGCGGCGATCGCACTGACCGCCATCGCCCCCTTCGCCCGCATCGCCCGCGCCCCGGTGATGAGCCTGAAGGAGCGCGCCTATGTCGAGGCCGGCCGTGCGCTCGGTTTTTCGCACGCGCGCATCCTGTTCGTGCACATCCTGCCCAACATCCTGGCCGAGGTGCTGGTGATGGCGGCGCTGTGGATGGCGACGGCGGTGCGCACCGAGGCGAGCCTCTCCTTCATCGGCCTCGGCATCCGCCCGCCCGCCGCCAGCTGGGGCAGCATGATGCGCGACGGTTTCGACAACATCCTCGACGCTCCCTGGCTGTCGGTGTTTCCCGGCCTCGCCATCCTGCTGCTGGTGCTCGGCCTGAACCTGGTCGGCGACGGCCTGCGCGACGCCGCCGATCCGACCTTGCGAACGGAATGAGCCCGACGCATTCCGCCGCCGCTGACGCGGCCCTGTTGCAGGTGCGCGGCCTGGTGAAGCATTTCCGCGCCGGCGGCCGGCTGTTCCGCCGCGCCGGCGCGCCGGTTCGCGCGGTCGACGGCGTCAGCCTGTCGGTCCGGCCGGGCGAAGCCGTCGGCCTGGTCGGCGAGAGCGGCTGCGGCAAGTCGACGGCAGCGCGCGCCATGCTGCGCCTGATCGAGCCCGACAGCGGCGAGGTGCGGTTCGGCGGGACCGACATGCGCGCCGCCGGCGGTGCGGCGCTGATCGCGCTGCGGCGGCGCATGCAGCTGGTGTTCCAGGACCCGTATTCCTCGCTCAATCCGCGCCGCACCATCGGCCGCACGCTGACCGAACCGCTGTCGGTGCACGGCATGCTGCGCGGCCGGCCGGCCCGTGAGCGCGCCGCCGCGCTGCTGGACGAGGTGGGGCTGCCGCCGGCGGCGCTCGACCGCTACCCCCACGAATTCTCCGGCGGCCAGCGCCAGCGCATCGGCATCGCCCGGACGCTGACGCTCGAGCCCGAGCTGATCATCGCCGACGAGCCTGTCTCGGCGCTGGACGTCTCGGTGCAGGCGCAGGTGCTGCTGCTGCTGCGCCGGCTGCAGGAGCGCCGCGGCCTGGCCTTTCTGCTGGTCAGCCACGACCTCGGCGTGGTGCGCTGGTTCTGCAGCCGCGTCTGCATCATGTATCTCGGCCGGATCGTCGAGGAGGGCAGCGTCGAGCGGGTGTTCGGCGCGCCGCGCCACCCCTATTCGCGCATGCTGCGCGACGCCTCGCCGGTGCCCGATCCGGCCCGGCGCAGCGACCTGCCGCTGGCAGTCGGCGAGATCCCCTCGGCCGCCAGCCCGCCTCCCGGCTGCCACTTCCACCCCCGCTGTGCGCGCGCGATCGCCGCGTGCAGCACGGCGTATCCTGCCTGGACGGAGACCGGCGACGGCGGCTTCGCCTGCCACAACCCGCTTGACGGCTGAGATGGCGCAAGCGCCCGCCCTGCATGTCGAGGCGCTGCGGACGGAGTTTCGCATCGGCGATGCCTGGCACGCCGCGGTCGAGGACGTCTCCTTCGCGGTGATGCCGCGCCAGACCCTGGCGCTGGTCGGCGAGAGCGGCTGCGGCAAGTCGATGACGGCGCTCTCCATCATGCAGCTGGTTCCCGCTCCGGCCGGGCGCATCGCCGGCGGCCGGGTGGTGCTCGACGGTGTCGACCTGCTGGGACTGCCCGAGCGGGCGCTCGACCGGCTGCGCGGCGACCGCATGGCGATGATCTTCCAGGAGCCGATGACCAGCCTCAATCCGGTGCTGACGATCGGCCGGCAGGTGGCCGAGCCGCTGCGCATCCATCGCGGCCTCGGCGCGGCCGCGGCACGCCGGCGCGCGCTCGCCCTGCTGGAGGAGGTGCGCATTCCGTCGGCCCGCCGGCGGCTCGACGACTACCCGCACGAGCTGAGCGGCGGCATGCGCCAGCGCGTGATGATCGCGCTGGCGCTGGCCTGCGAACCGGCGCTGCTGCTGGCCGACGAGCCGACGACGGCGCTGGACGTCACGATCCAGGCGCAGATCCTGGCGCTGCTGGCCGATCTGAAAGCACGGCACGGCATGGCGATGCTGTTCATCACCCACAACCTCGGCGTCGTCGCGCAGATCGCCGACGCGGTGGCGATCATGTACGCCGGCCAGATCGTCGAGACCGGCCCCGTCGAGGCGATCTTCGCCGCGCCGCTGCATCCCTACACGCGCGCGCTGTTCGCCACGATCCCGCGCCTCGATGTCGCCGGGCAGCAATTGGCGGCGATCCCCGGCCGCGTGCCGCCGCTCGGCCAGATGCCGCCGGGCTGCCGCTACCGCCCGCGCTGCGCGCTTGCGCAGGCCGGATGCGAGCAGCCCCAGCACCTGGCGCCGGCCTCCCCCGACCACCTGGCGCGCTGCCACCTCGTCACATCGGCCTCCCGGCAGGAGCCGCCGGCATAGCAATCCGAAGAGGCGCTGGAACGGGAGCTGCGATTTTCCGCTCGAGCGCGCCAGCATCGATGTCGGGCAGGCCCGCCTGGCGGCGCGTGCATGCGTTGACACGACCGGATGCCATGGCGGAAGATCGGCGTGACGGCGATTACGATCGGAAGCCTGGATTGCAATCATCTGCGTGCCGGAATGCAACGACACGCTGAAATCGCCGGCGGCGGAATAGGCGGCCTTGGACTGGGGATGATGCTGGCCCGCCGCGGCTGGTCCGTCCGCATCCACGAGCGGGCTCCCTACATCCGCGAAATCGGCGCCAGCGTCTCGCTCAAGAACAACTGCCTCTCGGTGCTCGAGCATTACGGCCTGCTGTCGACCCTGGAGCCGTTCGGGACCAAGATGACCTTCGCGCGCATCATCGATCCGCGCGGCCGGGTGATGCAGGAACGCCGGCTGGCCGGCCATCATCGGGTGTATTCCTTCCCGCGCCAGGCTGTGGTCGACGTGCTGGCCCAGGCAGCCCGCTCCGCCGGGGCGGAGATCGCGACGGACTCGCAGATCGCCGGGGCGGATCCGTCCGGCTCCCTGATATCAGAAAGCGGACAGCGGTTTGCCGGCGATCTGGTCGTCGGTGCGGACGGCGTGCGCTCCCGGGTGCGCGACTCGCTCGGGGTGGATGCCCGCGTGTATGAGTTGGGAACCCTGGTCGACCGCTTTCTCGTGTCGACCCGCTCCTTCACCCCGGAGCCGGTGATGGCGGATCACTGGTCGGGTCATCGGCGGATCGGCATCATGCCGTCGGGCGAGCATCAGAGCTTCGTCTACGTGGTGATGCCGAGACGCGACCGCCTGGGCGCGCGGCTGCCGCTCGATGTGCAGAGCTGGACCCGCTCGCATCCCAGACTGGCGGACGCGATACGAATTCTTGCCGCCGTCGAAGGCTTTCAGTCGCGCTACGCCCTGGTGCAGTGCCCGAGATGGTCGGCCGGGCGAGCGGCCGTGGTGGGCGACGCCGCGCACGGCATGCCGCCAACTCTGGGGCAGGGCGCCGGCCTGACCATGATGAACTGCCACGCGCTGGCCGAATTCGTCTCCGACGCTAAAACGGTAGAGCAGGGTTTGCAGGATTGGGAGCGGACGGTCCGCTTCATCAGCGATGTGACGGCGCGCTGGTCTGTCCGTTATGAGCGCTTCGTGCACCAGCTGCCCGGCTCGGTCGGCGTGCTGCTGCGCCCGGGCGTGCTGTGGGCGTTCGGCCGCTTCCGTTTCCTCAACGAGAGCATGCGGATCGCCGACAAGGGTCTGGCGATCACCAAGGTGCGGATCGCCTGAGTTGCGTGCCATTTCCCTGTGGCCGGTGCCGGCCGCCTGTCGGATGCGGAGGCCGCACGCTTGACGACACCCTCGCTCCGCGACATCACCGATCGGCTGGACCGGATGCCGGCCAGCCGCTTCCATGTCGGCCTGCTGCTGATCACCGGCCTTTCGCTCTATTTCGACTCGCTGGATATCGGACTTACCGCGTTCGTCTTTGCCGCTCTGCGCACAGCCTGGGGCATCAGCCCGCAGGCGATCGGCATCGTCGCAGCGATCGGCCTGGCGGGATTTGCGGTCGGCAGCCTCATCGTCGGCTTCATCGCCGACCGGTTCGGCCGCAAGCCGGTGATCATCTCCTGCCTGATACTCTACTCCGCATTTTCCGCGCTGCGCGGGTTGTCGCCGAACATCACCGTATTCTGCACCCTGAACTTCCTCGCCTACGTCTTCGTCGGCATGGAGAGCTGCACGGTGCCGATCTATCTCGCGGAGCTATGGCCGTCACGGGTGCGCGGCGCGTTCCACGGCTGGATGATGGGGTTCTTCTCCATCGGCACCGCCTCCGCACCGCTCTGGGCCCTGCTGACCATTCCCAATGTCGGCTGGCGCTGGGCGCTTTTTCTGACGGCGCCTTTCGCGTGCATCGTCGGCTTCATGCGGTCCGGCCTGCCGGAATCGCCGCGCTGGCTGTATCGGCAGGGCCGGGTAGACGAAGCCGAGGCGGCGACCGCCGCGATCGAGCAGCGCATAATGCGGCAGACCGGTGCGCCCTTGCCGCCGGTGCCGGTCCGCACGGCAAAAGCAGAAATGCCGAAGGAGCCATTGCCCGCCGCCATCATCCTGCGTCCGCCCTATCGCTGGCTCACCCTGATGCTGTGGTCTTCCTGGCTGACCGTCTATGGCGTGTTCTACACTTTCCTGAGCGTGCTGCCGACCTTGCTGGTGATGGAGGGCTATTCCATCATCCGCACGTTCCAGTTCTCCATCGTCATCTACGGCGGTTTCATTCCAGGCTTCACCTTCGCCGGATATTTCCTGGAATGGGTGGACCGGAAATACTGGCTGCTGACCTGCTTTGTCGCGGTCACCGCCTTCGGCACGCTGTTCGGCTTTGCCACCGCCACCTGGCAGGTCGTGACGTTCGCGTCGCTGACCGCTTTCTTCCTGGGCGGCGCCGGCTCCTCGATATACACCTACACCCCGGAGATATATCCGACGGAAATCCGCGCCACGGCCATGGGCATCGCCTCCGCCTGGGGCCGCGTCGGCGCCATCCTGCTGTTGCTGGCCTTCGGCGTGTTCTCGGTGCTGCAGGGCAAGCTCGCGCTGTTCCTGGTCAGCGATGTCAGCCTGATCGTCAGTATCGTGCTGGTGGCGGCGTTCGGTCCGTCGACGCGACAGCGTCCCCTGGAGGATACCTCGGCGCCGGCGACCGTTCCGGCCCGGTTCTGAGCGGAGCCGCGCATGCCCATTGCGTATCTCGGAGCAACCCTGTTCGACGGCACCTCTCGCGTACCGCGGCGCGAGTCCTGTATCATCGTCGAGGGCGACAGCATCGCCGAGATCGTGTTCGGCGGTGCCGGAATAGACGGCGTCGAGCGGATCGATGTGCACGGGCTGACCGTGATGCCCGGCCTGATCGACAGCCACATCCATCTCGCCATGTGGGGACTCGACCTCCTGAAGCACCAGGAGAGCGAGATGGCGCTGCTGGCCTGCCAGACGGTGGCCAACATGCGCCAGGTTCTTGAACTCGGGGTCACCTACGCGCGCGATCTCGGCGGCTTGGCGGCGGGGTTTCGTGAGGCGGTCGACCGCGGCCTGGTGAAGGGGCCACGACTGAAGACCAGCGTCGCCTATCTGAACCCGACCGCCGGCATGATGGACAAGACCTCGCGCCAGGGCCTCGTGTGCGAGGGGTTTCCGGGGACGCCCGATCCGGTCTGCGACGGGCCCGAGGAGGTGCGGCGCAAGGTTCGGGAAGTGGCGCGCGCGGGGGCGGATCTGATCAAGGTCGGCAGCACCGGCGGCGTCAGTTCCTGCCGATGCCACCCCTGGCAGCAGACATTCAACCGTCCCGAACTGGAGGCTGCCGTCGAGGAAGCGCATCGGCTGGGCCTCAAGGTGGCGTGTCACGCTCTGGCAGGCCCTGGCGTCCGGATGGCGGTGGAAGCAGGTGTCGACACGCTGGAGCACGGCGCGGAGCTCGACGAGGAATGCGTCGCCATGATGGCGGCGCGCGGCATGTGGTACGTGCCGACGCTCGCCGCCTACCGGATGGCTGCCGAGCGCGGCAAAAGCTACTACCGCACGCGCGCCGATGCGCTGGCAGCCTCCCACCGCAGAAGCGTGCAGATGGCGATGGCGGGGGGCGTGCAGATCGCCATGGGATCGGATGCCGGCCCGTTCGGTCTCGATTCCGCCCTGGAGATCGACATGCTGGTGGAGGCAGGAATGTCTCGCCACCAGGCGCTGATCGCCGCAACGAGCGATGCCGCGAAATGCCTCGGCGTCGACGATCAGGTCGGCACCGTGGAGGCAGGCAAGCAGGCCGACCTTCTGTTCCTATCGGGTGATCCGCTGAGCGAAGCCGGATTGCTGCGGGATCACGCGCGGATCGCGCTCGTCGTACAACGTGGGCTCCGCGTCGCGGGGTCGATGGTTGAACGCCCTTAGAGCGTGACGACCGAAGGTGGAATCACCGCAGGCTGAATCACGCTCTCAACCGACGAGTTATACCAGCTGGCCTAGAGACTGACCGTTGCCCAGTTGCGGGTGCCGATAGATCGGATACGGTCGGGATCGTTGATCAGGAAGAGCCAGGCATTCCGACACGCCTGCACGATGTCATCG
>Ga0213875_10000686_pt1 | contig 26457 bp, 17 predicted proteins | sample BarmaccomBMRX_R8_FD_160105 | JGI IMG/M metagenome (GOLD analysis project Ga0213875, IMG submission 160105) | Root-associated microbial communities from Barbacenia macrantha in rupestrian grasslands, the National Park of Serra do Cipo, Brazil - RX_R8 | ecosystem: Host-associated > Plants > Roots... | reverse complement strand
CCTTTGACTTCCTGACCAAACCCATTGATTTTCATGATGTCGAGATTACGATCATCAAGACATTGGAATATGTGAACCAACTGCGCGAAAGTCGCCGCGCCGAAGAATATCGTATCGCTAAAGAAGCCGCCGAACAGAATTATGAACGCTTGCGGGAATTAGAAGCTTTGCGCGACAGCCTGACCTCCATGATCGTGCATGATCTACGCACGCCACTCACCTCATTTATCGGTGGTCTGGAATCAATGACAGTCATGGGCGACCTAAACGAGGATCAGTCCGAATGTCTGGACATCGCGTTGACTGGTGGTTATACCCTGCTGGGTATGATTAACGATCTGCTCGATATTAGCAAAATGGAATCTGGTCTGCTGCAATTGGAATATAACGAGATTGAGATCATGGCCTTATTGCAGCGCAGTGTGAATCAAGTCGCGGCTTTAGCCAGCAACAAAAACCTCAGCCTCATTGTCGAGGACTGCCCCGACTTGCCCCAGCTCAAAGCGGATCAAGAAAAATTAGAGCGCACGCTGACCAACCTCTTAGGCAATGCGATTAAATTTACGCCGACAGGTGGCACCGTCACCGCCAAAGTGGATGCAAGCCATGAGCCACAGATGTTGCTCTTTAGCGTTATAGATACCGGCGAAGGTATTCCCGATACGGCCTTTGAACGCATCTTTGACAAATTCGGCCAGGTTGAGACCCGCCAATCAGGGCGCAAATTGTCTACGGGTTTAGGTCTGACTTTTTGCAAAATGGCAGTCGAAGCCCACAATGGCCGTATCTGGGTTGAAAGCGAATTGGGCCAGGGCAGCAAGTTCTCTTTTCTAATCCCCCTTCAGCCAGCCTTGACTTAGCTAACAGCAAGCGCCGCTTCGAGTTATTCGATTAAGGTATAGCGATTGGATGGCTACAGGGTGGGATAGGCGCGGAGACCTGCCCCGCCCTGATTGTCTGTAACCTCTTATCCTCTAAGTGCTATATCTCTGAGGCTACTATTACAATTCTTTTCTGACCTACTATAAATGGTATGCTTCCATTACATAATTGATATGCAAAGTAGAAACCTCATTATAGCCGCGATCACCTGCCTTAGCAGCTTGTCAGCGGCTTCGTTCCGTGGTGAATTTATGGCAATGGCAGCACCGGCGACAAATTCCTATGACCCACAGGCACCGGCCCCCCCACAGGTGAAGGTTGTCGAAAATGGCGAATCAACGACGCGACCCGAAGACTGCCGCGGCATCATCGTAGGGCCAGGTATTAATCAGCCCGACCCATTTCCTGGGTATGCGGGCTTCGTGGGCTGGGAGTCACCAATTCGGCTGGCCGACGGGGAATGGATAGTAGGCTTCAATGCTGGCTACTGGCACGCCTCTGCGCCAACACCTCTGCGCTACCCGCCTGCCACTCTGGAGCAGTTCCGCAAACTGGGGGTGCCGCTTAATATTGTCGCGCCCACTGGCGGACGGGCGATGATTACCCGCTCAACTGATGCAGGCAAAACCTGGAGCAAGCCAGAGACCTTGATTGACACGCCAGCCGATGACCGCCACCCGGCGTTTGTGCAATTGAGCAAGCGGATAATTCTCTGCTCGTTCTTCACCTACCCTGGTATACCAGAGCACGGTAACTACATCAAAGAACCAGAGTTAGCCGCGCGTGTGAACGTTATTCGCTCTTTTGATGGGGGCCGCACCTGGGAAAAGACACCTCATCGCCTCCCATCACCGTTCGTTTCCGATGAGACAGACGGGCCACTGGTGCGCTTGCAGGATGGCTCTGTCATGCTGGCTATGGATGGTCGCCCGTCCAGTGGCCCGCCAGATCAGGCCGCCTTTTTTCGCTCCACAAATCGGGGCCGCACCTGGAAGTTGCTCTCGACACTTAAAGCCAATCACGATCTTCAGGAAGTCACGGTAGCAGAGTTGCCAGACCGTCGTTTGGTCATGATGGCACGGCCCGAAGGTGACATTAGTTGGTCATACGACCAGGGCCGCACCTGGACGCAGCCTATCACCTTTGGCATGAGGATGTTCGCGCCGAGCCTCTATGTGCTGCGCGATGGCACCCTGGTTTGTCTCCACGGCTCCTACGCACCAGGGGCGGGTGGCCTGCGCGTTATCTTCAGCACGGACGGCGGCCAGACATGGATTGCGCCAGCTAAGGATCATGGTTTTCTCGTAGATAACTCCTACGGCTATGGAAAAGCGATGGAACTGCCAGACGGATCACTTTTCATCACCTATATTGCCACTGGCGGCCATCGTACTGAAGATGCCAAGCAAAACGCTGTGCGTTGCATTCGCTTGCGCATACGGGCTGACCATTCCGGCATTGACCTGCTCCCGGCACCGAACCACTGAAATGATAAATCTTCTCATCGTTCATTCTTGGCATAAGTGGCATCATGCTTTTTCTAACACGTCGGAACGGGTGCGCCAAATTAATCCAATTCTGCACTGGTTTATAGTTGTTTGCGTCCTCGGCATTAACGCGATTGCGTTTGGAGACGTGATTGCGCCCGACAAACCAGGCAAATCAATTTCTGCCAATACTTTAGAGCGTATCGTCCTGTCCGCCGATGGCAAAGGCTTCATACGCGCCACATCGAAAAAGCCGTTCCGACCGTGGGGCGTAAACTACGGCAACAATGGACGTTTAATTGAGGATTTCTGGGATCAAGATTGGCAGACAGTAGCCGATGACTTTCATAAAATAAAACAAATGGGCGGCAATGTGGTGCGGGTGCATTTGCAGTTCGGCAAGTTTATGGAAACGCCGGACAAGCCCAGGGGCGCTGCTCTACAGCAGCTTGGGCGATTACTCCAACTGGCACAAACGACGGGTCTCTACCTCGACCTGACTGGCCTCGCCTGTTATCGTCGGGCTGACACACCACCGTGGTATGATGCACTTAGTGATACCGCACGTTGGGAGGCCCAGGCTGTGTTCTGGCGTGCTATCGCCGCGCAGTGTGCCAGTAGCCCGGCAGTCTTTTGCTATGACCTCATGAACGAGCCAATCTCGCCAGGGTCAAAGGCGGACAAATGGTACACCGGTGAGTTCGGTGGCTATTCCTTCATTCAATTCATCGTCCGTGATCCGGCGGGACGAACGCGCAGAGAGATTGCAACAGCCTGGATTGACAAGCTGACAGCGGCGATCCGTCAGCAGGATAAGACCCATCTCATCACCGTCGGTATGTTGCCTTGGGTTACAGACAGCGGACATATCTCTGGAATCGTGCCTAAAGAGGTCGCGCCTCACCTTGATTTTCTTAGCGTCCATATTTATCCGACGACTAAGCAGCCCGCCGAGGCGACTCGTGCCTTGCAGGAGTGCAACGTAGGCAAGCCTGTAGTCATTGAGGAGACTTTTCCGCTGCATTGCTCGGTGCCGGAACTTGAAACCTTTCTGCGTTCTTTCCGCACCATCGCTTGCGGTTGGGTCTGGCACTACGACGGCAGCACTGTGGAGCAATACGCGGCATTGCAAAAAAGCGGTAAGCTGACCATGAACCAAGCCATCTGGCAAAGTGCATTGCAGTCATTTATTCGTCTCCAGCCAGAATTTGTGTCGGAGGAGAAACGACTACCATAAGCTGCTCAAATACAATAGGCTGCTCAAGAGTGAATTTATGCAAGGTGTCTTCACTGGCACAGATAAAATCATTTTCGGCCTATTTCCTTTTTCGTGTATAAATATTAAACTCTAAACTGAGGTTATAACTCGGAAGAGAATAACTTCTATATCTAAAAGGGGGAGAATATCTCATGAAAAGATTGTCCACCGGTTTAGCCACAGCAGGCGTAGTGCTGGGTATGGCATCAATGGCCCTCGCTGGCACGCCCAAGGCTGGCGCTCCCGGCAAGGCTGCAAAGTCCGCCCCGCCAAGCTGTGCTGTCTGCAAGATGGCACTTTCGACGAAGAAGACCAAGACCAATACGCAAATGGTCAAGATCAAAGGTAAAACCTACTATTGCTGTTCCCATTGCAAGATGGAGGCTCCAACCAAAGGGAAGACCGCGCCGAAGAAACCCTAATTCTTCCTCCGTCGGTGATGCGTATCAAGGTCACAGGTTTTCAGTTTATCGAAAGCCTGTGACCTTTTTCCTTTTGGCGAACTAACAGCCATTGCAGGGGCGCATCAATAATTGGGCTTATTCAGTATTGGATAAATGATAGATTTGCGGTAGACTCTAAAGTGATAAGTTCAGGGAGAGGTCGCATAGCCTGGTTTAGTGCAGCAGCCTACTAATCTGCCAACCCGTTAAACGGTTCGTGGGTTCAAATCCCACCTTCTCCGATAAACATCCACAAGGCCATTACGCATCCCAGGTGGTTGCGCTATGCCTTGTACAAGAGACTCTATCCCCGCCCTTGGCCCCTGATATTTCTGGACGAAGGAGATAATCGCTCCACACCCCAGCCACCTGCACACTGACGATAGAACACTGCAAGGATGCCTCGACTGCGCTAACGCTCGGCTCAGAAGACGCTACCACCCCATGCGTAGTAATTTAGGTTAATTAACGCAAGTTGCTACTTGGGGCCAGTGGTTGAAACGGGGGCTGCAAAACGAAGTCGCCCTGCGGCGACTCCCTTAGTCCGCACAGGCGGACTTGGTCTTCCAGCCCGCGAATTGATTCGCTGGTGGCTCCGTAGCAACTTGCGTTAATTAGTATAATAAGGGCTAAGATTATGCTTGTTGATCCGACAAAGCACACTCTAATGCCAAGTAATATGAAATGCGATGTTCATGCCTGCTGCGGCAACTATTTCACGCCTGGAGAATCTGAATGCAAATTGATGTGCAAGCCACTGCACCCCTGAGAGTTTCTACGCCTTGCCTTGTTATCCCAATCTGGCAAGACACTAAGCTAAGTGGCCCTGCGGCCAACCTGGATAAGAAGCTAAACCGCCTCATTTCAGGTGTTATCGCGGAAGATGGCTACAAGGGCACTGTGGGCGAAACCCGTGTGCTATATACTCAGGACACCATTCCGGCCCCGCGTGTTATTTTGATGGGGATAGGCAAGCAAGCCAAAATGTCAACGACCAAGCTGCGCCATGCAGTGGCCAAAGCTGCCCGCGGGGTGCGGGCCATCAAACGGGAAAGCTTCGCTCTGGCCGTTCCTGCTGTAGCAGGCATTGAACCGGAGCAAGCAGCCATTGCTGTAACCGAAGGCATCCTGTTAGGGTTACACGTTTTCAATGACTTTAAGACCGATGAGGACAGCAAAGGCCAAACCAAAATAACTGGCGCTACGTTGTTGGTAGAAGATGTGGCAGCCGCGCGGCGCGGCGTAGCTTACGGGCAGTTAACGGCAACCGCTAATATCCGGGCACGTGGTTGGGTCAACTTGCCATCCAATCTAAAATCGCCTAAGTTTCTGGCCGAACAAGCCCAGGAGATCTGCGCTCGCAACGGCTTAGAATGCGATATGTGGGATGAGACCAGAATCCAGGCCGAACGCATGGGCGCACTCTATGCTGTCGGCATGGGTAGTGATAATCCACCGCGTTTTATCATCATGGAATATGCTCCCCCTGGAATGGAAAAGGAGCCGCCCATTATTCTGGTGGGTAAGGGCATGAGCTATGATACGGGCGGCTACTCGCTCAAGCCCACGACCAGCATGGAAGACATGAAAGACGATATGGCCGGGGCCGCCGTGGTGTTAGGGGCGATGTCGGCCATAGCAGAGCTAAAACCAAAGCGCCGGGTTATCGGCCTTGTGCCCAGTGCCGAAAATATGGTCAGCGGCAATGCCCAGCGCCCTGGGGACATTGTGACGGCCCGCAACGGCAAAACTATCGAAGTGGTAAACACCGACGCCGAAGGCCGCCTGATTCTGGCCGATGCCTTGAGCTATGCCTGCGAATTAAAGCCTGCCGCGATTATAGACTTCGCCACTTTAACCGGAGCCATTGGTGTAGCCATTGGCCAGGAAGCCGCTGGCCTCTTTGCGACTGATGAAGCCCTGGCCGACAAAATTGAACAAGCTGCCGAAATCACTGGCGATCGCGTCTGGCGATTTCCGCTCTGGGATGAATATAAGGAGCACGTTAAAGGCTCGATCAGCGACCTTAAAAATGTCGGCCAGGAGCGCCGCGCCGGAGCCATTGCCGGGGCCGTCTTCCTGGAGAACTTCGTCGCGGATGACATCCCCTGGGCACACATTGATATGGCCGCCGTCGCCCTTATCCGCGAAGACCGCCCCCTCTCCGCCCGTGGTGCCACTGGCTACGGCGTCCGCTTGACCTTAGAACTGCTCAAGAACTGGTAGATGATTTAGATTGAACCGCCAAGGACGCCAAGAGCGCCAAGGAGAAGAGGAGAGGGGAAACCAGATAGAGTAAGTGTTTGTCATGCTGAGCGCAGCGAAGCATCTATTTTGAGTGAGGCTAAAGTTCGAGTGGAATCAGGCCCCCTATATCTCCGCAGAGTAGATGCTTCGCTGCGCTCAACATGACATCCAATCTTGCAAATTGAACCAATTCCTCTAAAGCGTCTTCTACTTTCCCCCTCTCCTTTTCTCCCCTCTCCTCTTCTTCTTTCTTGGCGCTCTTGGCGTCCTTGGCGGTTCAATAAACTGAGGAATTATGCGCGCTGATTGGGATGATGATCTCTCCATTCTTTCTTCCGAGAATGTCAGTTTCGCGGTAGAAACGGCGGGGCTGGGGACACGCTTTGCCGCAGTGCTCATTGATATGACGCTGCAACTGCTGGTGGCCTTTCCAGTTGCGATCATCGCTAATTATCTTTCGGCCTACTGGATGCCATGGTTAGATACAGCGGGCGAATTTGCGCTAAGGCTTTTTGAAGCTCTCGTTGGCTTTCTGAGTTTTTTGCTCTTCGCCGGATATTTCTTCTTTTTCGAGTGGCTGATGGATGGGCAGACGCCGGGCAAGCGGTGGCTGCATTTGCGCGTTTTACAGACTTCAGCCATGCCCGCGACAGTGTGGCCTGTCTTCGTGCGCAACCTGCTTCGCATTGCCGATTTTCTACCCTTCTTTTATGCAGCGGGTGCGCTCGTGGCTGTGCTAAATCCGCATAATCGGCGGGTGGGCGATTTGGTCGCGGGCACTATTGTGGCACGAGAAAGGCCGCAGAGCGCACAGCCTCTGGTGCTGGATATTGATGAAGCGGTGGATGCCTTTATCTCCGCCACGACTGCCAGTGTCATCAGCACGCCCCACGCCACCGTTTTGACTCCAGCGGTAGCAACTGCTACCAGTGATCCGGCGAATGCAGGTTCTAATGCAGTTGCGGCTCCTGCAACACCCATGTCTCCCATAGCGGCAACCCAAAGCCCCGCGGATATTCGCGCCGCGACTCTCAACCTGAAGCTATCACCCCAGGATTACGAACTGGCCCGCGAGTTTCTGCTGCGCAGGAGTAAGATGCAGGCAGCGGCACGGCAACGGTTAGCGGAGTCCTTGGCCACGCGCTTGGCACAGAAGTTGGGCGAACCGGTGCCGCCACCACATGACAGCGAACCATTCCTCGAACGCATCACCACCATTATTCAAAGCAGTGGCAGTGGGCCGGGCGAAACAACACAGGTGAGGCGATGACAGCAATCGTCATAAGTATTGACACGCGAAACATTCAGGCGGAGCCATGAATGCCGACCGTATCGCTCCTGGGCCAAATCCCGTTTTCGTCCGCGAGACACGGGTGCGCTGGCGGGGGCACGCTTTTACCATCATTTTTAGCTACGTTGTATTATTAGCCATCATGATGCTCGGCGTTTACTGGTCGAGTGCTACCCAGATTGAAGTGACTCCTAACCCACTTCGGCGCATGGCTCAAATCGGCCATAGCCTGTTTCTGAATCTGAGTTGGGTACAGACCCTGGGTTGCTTACTCCTGGCCCCGGCTCTAACCGCCACTTCGATTGCGGTGGAGCGGGAACAGGGGCTTTTAGAAAGCCTGCAAGTCGCTCCGCTCTCGGCCCGGCACATTGTTAGCGGCAAGCTCCTGTCAGTTCTGTTGTTTATGGGGCTGTTGCTGTTAGCCACCTTACCCATCGCTTCACTCTGTTTCTTGATGGGCGGAGTGTCGCCTGCCGAGTTCGCCATTGCCGCCTTATTACAGGCCATAACCGTCCTGACGGGTGCAACGGTCGGCCTTTTTTGCTCCGCCTGGACACGACGTGCCAGCAGTGCTATGACCTTCACCTGGATTTTTATACTGCTGTGGGGCATTGGCAGTTTTTCTGCGGTTTTTGTGGCCCGGATTGTCACCCATGATTGGATAACGCAACTCTTTGGCGATACCAATCCGGTGTTAGCTGTGGTTGCACTGATCGAGCCGCAATTCAGGCGCAGCCGTGTAGCGATGGGAGGTTTTGATGTTGCGCCGTGGGAGGTTAGCTTAGCCTTCCAGTTATTGCTGACTCCCCTACTGCTATGGCTAGCCGTGCGCGGTGTCCGTAAACCTCTCAATGAACCTTACTGGATGGAAGCATCGAAAAAATCAGGGACGCAGCCACAAACCATTGATGCTGCACCTGATCCTGATATAGTTCAACAAGGCAGACAAGAGGCACTATCCGCTATTGAACGAGCTTCGGCATTAAGTAGCCAGTCCCGTTGGGAGTTGCCGCTCTTGCGCCGGGTTCATTTTGCCAATCCACTCCTACAGCGCGAGGTGCGCTCCAAATTTCGTATTCGCCGGATGCCACTCTGGAACATACTCATTATCGGAGGGGTGTTGCTGATCGTAGCTTACTGGTATCTCTATGGCATGATAGAGATCATTGAAAATCCAGGCGAGCGTGAGGCTTACTGGTGGACAATCTGTTTCCTCGGCTTGATAGTCTTAATGATCGCCGCTTCGATTATGGGCGCAGGAGGCTTCACGGGTGAGCGTCAAAATGGAACGTGGGAGGGGCTAGCACTTTCGCGGATGAGTTCAGGCCAGATTATTGTGGCTAAACTGCTGGCTCCCTTAATCGCCTGCTTTGTTTATTCCATCCCCGCCTGGCCCCTGCTCGGATGTTGCCTGTTGCAAGATGGTGTTATGGGAAGCTATCCACGACCAGGTGTGCAGTTGATTCAAGCTGCTATTGCTATCCTCATAGTGTTAGCCACAGTCTGGTGTTGCATCGCATGGAGCCTGTGGTTATCCTGGCGGAGTCACCGCACGGCTACCGCGGCGGGATGGGCCATAGGAATCCAAATCGCCCTCTATGCTTTTGCGCCAGGCTTCTTCTTTGCCCTCTCCGACACCACCGGAAGCAGTCAGGCAATGGCGGAATTCCTTACACTCTGGCACCCTTTCTTCGCACTCAGCAGCACGGCGAATCAAAGTAACCAGGGCCATGAAATTCAGCTTGCAGGAATTTGTGGTCTGACACAATTCTTAGCAGGAGGTGTGCTTTTAATGAGCCTACACCGCGCTATGCGCTATGGTGGACGGGAAAAGGATGAGGCGCAGGGCCAAACACCCGCCCCTGAAGGAGCGGGCTGAGAGGCAAAGCCCGGTGAACCGGGCTGGGGATGCTACATTAGCCCGGTTCATGGGATTTACCTTTTCGGCTCGCTCTTTCCTCGCGGGTCAGTGGCAGTATTATATTATCTATGCTACTTGAGATTAATCCCATTCTACGACGTGAGGTGCGGGTGCGGTGGCGGGGGCCAGTGGCCTTTGGCCTGGTGTTTGGCTACGCGGCTCTGCTCGCCGCGCTAATGGGTGTCGCTTATGCCAGTCGAGTTCATTATGGAACGTGGTATACAGCACAGGGGCAGGCGATGTCGTCCCCGATGGCTGCCGTCGGGCATGAATTATTCCGCGACTTGACAGCGATGCAGATGGTGGCCTGGATGCTGTTATCGCCAGCTCTGACTTCGGCTTCCCTGGCCGGTGAGCGAGAACACGGGATGCTGGAATTGCTGCAACTCTCACCCCTTTTCCCCTCGCGCATTGCGGGTGGCAAATTAGTTTCTACTTTAGCCTTTCTGTTCCTGATGATGCTGGCCCCTATTCCCGTTATCGCCATGTGTTTTCTCATGGGTGGCATTTCGCCAGGCGAGTTCATTGGGGCGGCTGTCTTGCAAGGTGTAACAGCTCTTTGCTGCGCCACGATTGGCCTCTTTTGCTCAGCTTGGTGTCGCCGCGCCAGTACCGCGATGGGAGTTTCGTTTGGCATTATCATTCTGTGGACAATTGGGGCTTTCGTCAAAACGGAGTTCCTGCGCTTTTCACCCACGATAAGCACCTCCTATTGGGCGGAAACTGGCTCCTGGCTGCTTGAAATTCTGGCACGAGCCAATCCTTACTACTGTGTTTTTCACTTAGACGACACCTCCTGGGCCGGGCCTTGGACAATTGATGTTCCCGCCTGGCAGATGAGTGCCATCTTACAACTGGGGCTGACAGCCCTCCTCTTCTGGTCGAGTACCTGCGCCTTGCGCAAACCTCTCGCTGAAGCTGGATTCGCTGAACCTTCCAAAGAGCGCAAGCGGCCAATACCTAACGAAGAGGAGAATCCCCAGCCGCCATCACCTCAGCCTGATAAAGCCCGTAAAGCTGCGGGAGGTTGGATTGAGCCGCGTTTCGTTGCCCGCTTGCATTTCAGGAATCCAGTGCTACAGCGCGAGTTAGTGCGCAAATTGCGGATGCGCCGACCACCTTTCATCGTGCTGCTGCCCTTAGCAATCTTAGCCTTGGTCATTCTCTACTATTATGTGGACACCTTCATGCGCCTGGATGAACCTCGTATGCGCGGGCTAGTGTGGTGGAGCGTATCCGCCCTCGACATGATCTTAATCATTTTACTGGCATCGGCCTTTGGCGCAGTCGGGCTGGCCCGCGAGCGTGAGGCTGGCACCTGGGAAGGGTTGCAGCTTTCACTCCTATCGCCGCACCAGATTATTTTTGGTAAAGTGCTTCCATCACTCTTTGCCTGCTGGCTTTCCTGGGTCTGGCTTTGCCCCCTGCTTATCCCCTGCATTAGTTGGTTAAATTGGAATACTTATGAACATCGAGAAGAAGTCACCCTCTACCGCGCCGTAGGCACAATTTTCATTCTGGCATCCGCTGCGTGGTGTTACACCTGTTGGGGTTTGTTGCTGTCGTGGTGCTTCCGCCGCGCCTGGATTGCAGTCGGCGTTACGATTGCTACTCTTATCTTCGCACTGATTATGGTGCCCACTTTCTGCTTTATGAGTAACAATTCCAATGACTCAGGCATTATAGGCTTTCTGCACTGGTGGCACCCATTGTTCGGCATGATTGTGCTCTCAGAAAACGAATGGCACTGGTCAGAGCGCACTTCATTGTTCCTGGAAACTCCCCTTGCTTTATTCCTCTTAGGCTGGGTTTGGCTGTTTCTCTTACGCCGGAATATGAATAATGCTATCCGTGAAAAAGATACATTTCGACCAGAGCGGTAGAGGCGCGACCAGCAAGACGCGATCAATCGCGTCTCTACGAAACACCCAGATTCTCATCGAACTTCTTAGCTTGAGCCGGACTCTAATTCAGAGGAGGGGTTTAGGGATTGGGGTCTGTAGTTAAACGAGTGCAGTTATGCCGGGGGCTGCTTGCTAAACCCTGAACCCCAACCCCCTAAACTCCCAGCACGCTGCATGAGGCGTCAATTTCTCCTAAAATGTCAGTTACCCTAACGCTGCGAGTTCCTGCTTATGCAACAGCCCCTTCAAGAATTTGAATTCAACGCGATTTTGAAGCGCGAGGTGCGGGCGCGGTGGCGCAGGTGGCCTGCTTTTGTCGCCGTGTTCCTCTATGCCGCGTTACTGGCAGTTGCTCTGGGCTGGCGCTATACACAGACCCTCTCCAGTGCTGGGGGCATTTCCACCACTGACGCGCCCCGCATGGGACGTGAGCTATTTGACACCATGACTTTCATTCAGGCTTTAGGGTGGATGCTCTTAGCGCCTGTGCTGACCGCCACAGCTATCACTGGCGAGCGCGAACGGGGCACCTTGAGTGGCCTGCTGCTATCATGCTTAACTCCAAGCGAGATTGTGCGTGGCAAACTCTTATCCGCGTTTTCATTTATTGGCCTGATGCTCCTGGTGCCGCTGCCCATCATGGCGATTTGCTTCCCCCTAGGTGGCGTTTCCCCTGGCGAGTTTGTTATCGCAGTGGTGCTCAACGCAGGCACGGCTGTGGCTTGCGCTGCGGTGGGATTGGTGGCTTCAGCCAGTCAGCGTCGCTCCAGCACGGCGATTGGATGGGCCTTGGCCAGCATCGTCCTCTGGTGCATCGTGCCTCCCATTTCTCTCTTTAGTCCGCTCTCGGCGGTGATGTTTGTTCCGACAGGCCAAGCCATTGTAGCACTTTTTCTGGGATTAATTTTTCTATCCATTGTGCCCTTATGGATGGTTAAAGAAGCGGCTTTCCGCATCCTTCGCCCATTACCGGATCCCCCGCCTGTTGAACGAGTCTCTCAACTTTCAGTGTTTACCAGCCCCACAACGCCCTACCAAGAATCGTCAAATTATGAGGAATCCTTGCCTGCTTCGCCAATGGCGAAATGGCAACGGTTACCCTTAGTTTCCCGTTTGAAGTTTGATAACCCGGTGCTGCAACGGGAGGTGCGTATCCGCTTGCAAATGCGCGAGGGAGCCTGGGGCACGGAAAGCCAAAACTCGCCGGGGTGCTGGCTCACCATTGGCGTGTTCTTTTTATGCTTTGGCCTGATACTGGTTCTCAGTGCGCCGGAATCGCGCTTGATAACCTGGACAACGTTTACCAACCTCTGGCTGTTGGGCGTCATCATCGGCACGACCTTAATGGGCGCATTGGCCTTTGCTCGTGAACGCGAGCAAGGTATGTTACAACCCGTGATGCTGACCCTGATGACGCGGCGCGACATTCTGGCCGGAAAAATCGGCGGGTCGCTCGTGGTGTGCGCTTACTTTTCTCTGGCCTTGCTGCCCGTGCTGTTGCCCTGCCTGCGCGGTCTGTGGAACTCGCATGGGCAAGGCTTGGATCAAAGCGTTTTCGGGCTGAGCTTAGCTAAAACAGAAAACAAGATATTGGGTATCTCGGTCTTGCAAGCTCTATCTACCGTCGCGGTTATCATGGTAACAGCATGGTTTTGCACTGCGTGTGGTTTGCTGCTCTCGTGGTTTAGTCGGCAGACGTGGATTGCTACCGGGGGAGCCTTAGCTGCCATTTTTCTGCTAAATGTGCTCCCACCTCTGGTGACGCCAGTGGAGGAATCCGGCTTTTCCCTCGCCCGCTTTTATCAGCCGTTCTTTGCGGTGCAAGCTATTCTGCGCAGTAATGCCACACACGGCATGGTTATCGCCGGATGGTTTACGCTCTTTTATTTTAGCCTCGGTCTACTTTTCCTATTCGTTGTCTATGCCGCTATGCGCAATGGTGCGCGGGAGAGTGAGAGCAGATAGAAGGCTAACCCGATTATGGAACTTAATCCCATTGTAGCGCGAGAATTTCTGGCGCGTTGGCGTGGCTTTCGCGCCTTCGCGTTGCTTTTCTGTTACTCGGCGCTACTGGCAGGTGGGATAGGTTTTATCTATGCGTACGGGCGTGACACAGAACACGCAGCAGCACGGGGACATGAACTATTTCGTCAATTAACCTGGATTCAAACTTTAGGTTGGATGTTACTGGCTCCAGCCCTCACTGCGACTTCCATTGCGGGTGAGCGCGAACGAGGACTTCTAGAACAGGTGCAGCTTTCACCACTCTCGGCCTGGCGGATTGCGTGGGGTAAGTTGCTCTCCGCGCTTCTTATGATTGGCCTGCTGCTCGCGGTGCCTTTACCCGTTATCGCTATCTGTTTCTTTCTAGGCGGCGTTTCACCTGCCGAATTTGGTGCGGCCCTGGCTTTGCAGGCGGCAACGGCTGCCACCTGCGCCACCATTGGCCTCTTTTGCTCCGCGTGGTGCCGCCGCTCCAATGTCGCAATGGCTCTCGCTTTTGCGACTGTCTTTGGCTGGGGCATCAGTAGCTTTATTGCGCTCGTCCTTGCTGAAATTGGCAAAGCAGGCGGATTTTCTAAGGCTGATGTGCAAGGTACTGTCTGGGCGTTGCTGGACCTTTCTAAAACCAGTGCACTCTGGGATTTGCTGAGCTTCTATAGCAGTAGTAACCCAGTTTATGCCGCGGTTAGCTTGAGTGAATTAGTGTCCAGCCTACCAGCGCCAAGTTTACTAACAGTCATGGGAGATATTCCCTTATGGGCACTCTGCATCGCTCTCCAGACATGGATAACATTGTTTCTCCTCTGGTTAGCGGCACGCGCTTTACGCAAGCCCTTTGTGGAACAGTACTGGTATGAAGTCTCCAAACGGCGGCGCAAGCACAAACCAAAGACCCTTCCCGCGCCCACCCCAACCGAAAATGAGACCCCTAAGTCACGCGTGCGCCCGTTGCACTGGGAATTACCTTTAGCTTCCAGAATAGCTTTTGCGAATCCGATTTTGCAGCGTGAAATTCGTGGTAAGTTGCGCCTGCGACGGGTCTCTCCCTTCTTCGGGGTCATCTTGACGATTATATTCCTGTGGCTACTGTATGATTATTGCACCGCCGTCTACCATGCCTTTATGAACAGCTACAACCGGGTAGATACCTGGTGGGCCTATTCCGGTCTGGCGTTGCTGGCGATAGCTCCCATAGCCGCCGTGATGAGTGCGGGAGCCTTTACCCGCGAGCGCGAATTGGGCACGCAGGAAGCCTTGCTCTTATCATTAATGAAACCCGTGGAGATCATTAGCGGCAAATTAATGGCAACGCTGCTAATCTGTGGCGTGGCTATTTTACCTTTAGTCCCGCTCATGATTCCCACCATTAGACACGTTTCGCCAGTCCACAACGTGTACAATGGCCTCGACGATGGCGTCGTGTATGATGGCGTTGCTCCCGGCTATGCAGTCGTGGCGCTGCTCCTCATTTTTGCCACCGCCTGGTGCTATACCATATGGGGCATGATGCTATCGTGGCTCTGCCGTCGCACCGCTGTGGCCACGATTTGGACACTGGGCACCCTCTTTGCCGCCAATGCTTTCTTGCCACCGCTGATAGACCTCTATATTAATCGTCCCTACTCGTCTTATTATTCTGGGGAAGCAAAGCAGATACTACTTTATTGTTGGCACCCTTTCCTGGCTTTTAGCTGGATGACCGATACCACAAGACATCCGCCACTAGCCTTTGCGCTCCTGGTCTGTGCTGTCCTATTCATTACGGGTTGCGGTTTAATGGTTCTGCTGATGCACTTGATGCAAGACGCGCCACGCGAGAGGGATCACAGTCAACACAGTCAACCTGGCAGATGGCTCTACCAAAAGCTTTAGGAGCCGTTAGCAAGTCTTATGAGTTATCTAAAAGTAGAGAGCCAATAACCGCGTCTCTACCGGCCCCTCCTAACTTCCCCTCTGCCAAGGGGGAAGGGCTTCTCGATAGCTGGTCAATTTATGAAAAATATCAAATGGCGCAAATTCCTAATGGCCTTACTCTGGGCGGAGACATTCATTGCGTTTCCTATGTGGCTGGGGTCTGTGGCCTTTTATGCCATGATACTTAATCCCCGTTATCAAGAATTTTGCTTGCGGTTTGGAATTTGGGGGATTACTCTTGGTATGACATTGCCAAAACTACCGCTTAACATGCTGGGCGTATTAGTAGGCTATTGCACTGGGATATTCGTAGGATGCCGATTATACGGCAAACACCGCTTTTCCTCATGGATATTGGGGGAGAAAGAGATTTGGCTTCTGTCCAAATTCACCAGGCGCATACTAAGCTTGATTCCAGGGAGATGAGAATGCAACTCAATCCAATCTTGACCAGAGATATGCGCGCACGCTGGCGGGGGTGGCGGGCCTTTGGCCTCGTCTTCGTTTATGCCACGCTGCTGGCTCTCTTGATGTGGTGGCAATACAAGAACCTGTTTGCTTCGCCAACTTTCGCCAACGACACTGACCCGCGTCAGCGCATGGCCTTTATGGGCAACTCCCTCTTTCGCGGCTTAACAACCATACAGATATTTGGTTGGATGCTGCTGGCCCCGGCCCTGACCGCCACTTCCATTGCCGGAGAACGCGAGCAGGGCCTGCTGGAATCGCTGCAACTATCCAGTTTATCGCCCTGGCGCATTCTCATGGGCAAGCTGTTATCGGTAGTGGCTTTTCTGGTTTTGATGCTGCTGATACCCCTGCCTATTACCGCCGTCTGCTTTATGTTGGGTGGCGTTTCGCCCGGTGAATTTGCACTCGCTCTTGGGCTGCAAATCGTCACGGCCCTCACTTGCTCTTTACTAGGCTTAGCCGCCTCGGCCTGGAGCCAGCGCGCCAATGTCGCGCTGGGTAAGTCCTTTATCTATACCCTCATCTGGAGCGTTGGCACCATCGTTGTTGCCGATAATCTCGGTGGGCCAATAGGCTTGCTTAAATTGACCAGCCCCCTCTTCCTGGCGCAGCAGATGAGCGAATTATATGGCACAGTGATTCAATTAAGCGGGCCTGGAAGTAGCCTCATCAGTGGCCCTGGCAGTGTCACTACGGTGATTCAGACGACGGGTGGGTTCGCGCTCTTGAACAACAGTATTCTCTCCTATGGCCCAATCACCATAGCTTCCAGGAGCTTTCCCCTATCCCTTTCCAGTTCTATCATTAATAGCACTGGTGCAGTGTGGAGAACTCCGTGGGCCATTTGCATTGGCTTTCAGGCCGCATTATCGCTGCTGTTGCTTTTATTAGCCGTGCGCGGCATTCGTAAATCGCTGGATGCACAATATTGGATTGAACGCAAAAGCTGGATTGAGAAATTAAAGCGTTACATTCCCCAACCTGACCCCAATGCCGAAGTGCCCCAAGACTCTACGCAGCGATTGAAGCAGAAAACTCGCCAGGCCCTGTGGTGGGAGTTTCCAGCCATCTCGTGGCTGCGCTTTGCTAATCCCATCTTACAGCGCGAGGTGCGCAATAAACTGCGGTTGCGCTGGGCCGAGTGGAAAGGTGGCTTAATCCGCCTGTGCTTGGCTTGTGGGTTTCTTTATTACTACATCAACTGGCTGGCTACCGCGATTTTCTTTGTGCAATTGAGAGCACGCATTGCGTGGCAAATGGCCTATTTTACCTTAGGGGCTATAGTGATCACCTCTGCCGTGCTGGGAGCCAGTGCTATCACCCGCGAGCGCGAAGCGGGCACCTGGGAAGGCTTGGGGCTGTCGCTGCTATCGCCGCGCAAAATTCTCACCGGCAAGCTTATCTCGCTCTTGTTCTCTTGTCTGCTCTATTCCCTACCCCTATGGCTGCTTATGCTCGGCTGCACCAATTTTGATTTGGGTCTAAAAAATTCCGCAGCATTCAATGCGGTTGACTCTTTAAGCGGTGGCGTAATGATTTTCAATACCCTGTCAGCCTTGTTGATTATCGGTGCAACAGCCTGGGGCTGCATGGCATGGGCAATGCTGATTTCGTGGCGTTACCGGCGCACACCTGTGGCGGTTGGGTGGACTTTAGGTTTTTACCTGGCTTTATTCATTCTGTTACCAGCTTTTCTCAGTTACACCCGTGATACCTCCATCCCCTCAACAGGGCGCTACCTCAACGTCTATAGTTATCCTGCCACTATTACTATTAGTCCCGGCCTGAGCTCCAACTGGGGAAGTTGGCAAAGTTCCAGTTCCATGTCGTTGGAATTTAATCCTGAGACACTGGTGTTCTGGCGTTGGGTGCATCCCGTTCTGGCGCTTGGTTATTTATCCAACTACTCGCGGGTAGACTACTGGCGAAGCTCCGCCGTTCAATCTGATCCGGTAACCGATGGGCTTATCCCGGCTATCGCGCTTAGCACCTTATGGCTCATCTTTGGTTTCATCCCATTAGGGGTATTGCATTACTTGATGCGCGACAACCCACGAGAACGTGATTGGAAGCAACGGGAAGGCTGGCTGTATACTCCATTGTAGTGGTGCCTCACGTTTATGGAGTTGAATCCAATCCTCCAGCGCGAAGTTCGTGCGCGCTGGCGTCGCTTACCGGCTTTTGCTACCGTCTTTGGCTATGCCGCCCTGTTCTCGGTTTTAATGGGTGCTGTTTACGCGCAATACGCTAAGACCTTTCACTTCGATCCACAGCAGAACTCAGCGGCTTTAGGTCATGAATTATTTGTCACCCTGACCTGGATGCAAACTTTGGGCTGGATGCTGTTAGCTCCCCTGCTCACGGTGACTTCTATCACGGCAGAGCGGGAGGCTGGCCTGCTTGAAGCCTTGCAACTATCTCCTCTCACACCCCTGCGCATTGTAACGGGCAAGTTGCTCTCTGCCCTTTCTTTTATGGCTTTGATGCTCCTGGTGCCGCTACCGGCCATTGCAGTTTGCTTTCAACTGGGCGGCGTTTCACCTTATGAATTTATGCAGGCTTTGCTACTGCATATAACAACGGCGGTAACAGGGGCCATTATCGGTCTGAATTGTTCAGCCTGGAGCCGTCGCACCGCCACCGCGTTAGGGGCCGTTGCCGCTTCTCTGCTGGTGCTAAACCTCGCCTGCTTATACCTTGGCCCAATTCTATGGTACGCCCACCCTATCGTTGCTACTCTAGCTATCTTTAATCCCGAATTCGGTTTTGCATCATGGGCCGAGAGTATGCTGGTTCAAGTCACGCTCTCCTGCTTTCTCGTCTATAACGCGGCAGGGGCTTTGCTGCGCCCCCTGAATGAGAACTCACCGCCCCCCATTTTGATGGATGCCGCCGGTTCACAGTTGGCCCCGGCACCGACCCACGAGGAGAATCAGGTTAATCTCCTGGCTGCTGGCACTTCCCCCTCATCCGAAATTACCATAGAAGGCACCGACCACTTTCCCTTTGTGCGCTGGTGGCAGGTGCCATTGCCCGCCCACTGGCGGTTTGCTAACCCTATCTTACAGCGCGAGCTTCGACACAAATTTCGTTTTCGCCAGGAATCCGCTTATGGTCAGTTCGACCTCGCGCCAGTTTCCTTTATTGTCATCACCTGTTTCTTCTTGCTCGTTGAGGCATTCTGCTTTATGGGCGTGTTGCTGCAACCCGACGTACGCGCTAATCTCTGGTGGCTTCACGCCTATGGGTGGCTGTTTATAGTTATTGCTGCCTCTGCATTAATGGGAGCATCCGCTTTTGCGCGGGAGCGGGAAGCGGGACTCTTAGAACCGCTGCTGCTGTCCTCTCTCTCGCCCCGGGAAATCTTGTGGGGCAAGCTCTGCGCTCCGCTCTTGGCCTGTTGTTATTATTCGCTACCTGTGCTGTTAGCAATGGTACTCTGTATAGACATCATCCCCGCTTTCATGACGGGCATTTCACCGCTGCAAGCAATCGCCACATTACTGATAGTTGGGGCCGCCGCTTGGTGCTATACAGCATTAGGGCTTTGTCTCTCCTGGTGTTGTAAGCGTCTCTCCATCGCTTTGACCTGGACTCTTGTAGGCTTGTTCACGTCACTGCTTTGCGCACCGCTGCTGTTGAATGCTTTTGGCGATTCATCCTGGTGGCAGCCAGGGCATCCTTTCCTGGCACTGGCAGCAGTAAGCCATCGCAGGGACGCTTTTAGCATCGCTGCCACGACACTACCCTGCGCCCTTATACTCTTTGGTGTTGGCTGTATCCTGCTGCTGTGGCTGGCGTGGGCGATGCGCTACGGGGCACGCGAGAAAGACCGCAAAAGACAATGAACCACCGATAAACACAGATGTTTTTAGATGCTGGATGATAGATGCTTTTAGTTGACCTCTCTCCTTATCCGTGTCCATCTGTGTGCATCTGTGGCTAAACATTTATTATGGAATGGAATCCTGTTCTGACCCGCGAGATGAGGGTGCGCTGGCGCGATGGACGCGCTTTTGTCCTGATGTTGGCCTATGCCACCTTCTTTGCTCTGGTTTTGGGTTGGTCGTACCGGGGGCTGTCCTCATCTCTCGCGCATAACCCTGGTTGGGGTAATATGATGGCCCTGGGGCGTCAGTTATTCAGCGCCTTGACCTGGATGCAGACTCTCGGTTGGATGCTGATCGCGCCTTCCTTGACGGCCACCTCGATTGCAGGCGAACGAGAACAGGGACTCCTGGAAGGCTTGCAACTCTCACCTCTCGTGCCCTCGCGCATCGTGTGGGGCAAACTGTTGGCAGCTTGCTCGTTTATCGCTTTGATGATCTTAGCTTCGCTCCCGATTGTGGCGACCTGCTTTTTATTGGGGGGTGTCTCGCCTGCCGATTTCATGCTCGCGTTGCTGCTGCATGTTGTGACCGCAACCACCGGGGCTATTATTGGCTTAACTTGCTCGGCCTGGAGTCGGCGCGGTAGCATCGCCCTGCGCATGACCTTCGCTCTCATCATTATGTGGAACATTGGCAGTGCAATTGCCTATTTAACAACCATAGCCTTTCGATTACCTGCTTCCACTGGCACCACCGCCACAGTCAACTGGCGGATTCTCTTCTTGCACCTCTTTGGCTACACCAATCCCATCCTTGCCTCCTTTGCTCTAGTCGGGAATATGCCGCGTGCGGTGCCGTGGATTGTGGCTTCTTTGCCCTGGGCTATGCCACCCTGGGCTATTTCGATTATTTTTCAGTGCGCGTTATCCGCGGCCCTGTTGTGGTCAGCCACTCGTGCCTTGCGCAAGCCATTCCAGGAACAGTATTGGATTGAAGGGAAGAAAATCGTTGCTCCCCCTCGCCGTAAAGCCCGTGAATTGAATGCTACTGTTGCCCCTATTAGGTCTAATGCAGACAACGCGCAATCCCCGTGGTGGGAGTTACCCCTTTCGTCGTTGGTACAATTCTCTAATCCAGTTCTCCAACGCGAATGGCGGGGCAAATTGCGGATGCGCAAAGCGCCACTACTGGTGATTGTGTTCGAGTCGGCTTTAGGGTTGATCGTTGGCTATTATTATTTTCAAGCTTTGTGGTGGGCGTTCTTTGAACCGTCGTCGCGCCAGACCATCTGGTGGGTGCTGGCCGTGATTGCCATTATCGTAGTGGGGTTATCTTGTGCCATCATGGGCGCAGGGGCTTTCACTCGTGAACGCGAAGCTCAAACGTGGGAAGCCCTCAACCTTTCTCTCTTGTCACCGCGCCAAATTATCACAGGCAAATTAGTCGCACCTCTCCTCGCATGTATGATCTACTCCCTCCCGCTGTGGCCACTCTTGTTGCCCTGCATCCGCAGCACAGTCTCTACTGGCGATAGTTCGCAGGGCATCGCATTTACACAAGCAATAGCAACAGCCCTGGTGTTTGGCGGCATGGCCTGGTGCTACACCATCATGGGCATGTTCATTTCATGGCGCTGTCGCCGCATGGCCGCAGCCGTGGGATGGACACTCGGCACGCTCTTCTTCCTCAACGTCTTTCTACCGATCTTCATAGGGTTTTCGGTTGGCTCAGGTCCAGCACTTGACGTGGTGCGTTGGTGGCAGCCACTCATTACCTTTTTATATCTGGGCACTCGCACCCAAGCTGGAAGCGTGCTGTTTAACGGTACTCTGATCGCCCTCGTGTTTGGGGTCGTGGGGAGTATATTACTGGGTTTTCTATACCGCTCCATGCATGTTACCTGGCGCGAAAGAGAAGACTCGTGATAGAGAAGCCCTCTATAAAATCAAACTTGCAGTGAAGCAGAATACTCTGTCATGCTGAGCGCAGCGAAGCATCTACCCTACGGAGTTATAAAACTATTGGCTTCACTACAGCTCTATGCACACTCATACCAGATGCTTCGCTGCGCTCAGCATGACAGACTCTTACTAAGAGAAACTTCCTCTTGAAGCAACCTCAAGGCAACTATGCAGTTACTGCTGCCAATAACCGTCGGCAGCCATCGGCCCAGAGAGGCAACGATTCATCCGGGTCAGCGCCAAGGCTATTGCCAAAGTATTCAGCCGAAAGATAGCCTTTGAATCCTTCCTCTTGCAACCAGGTCAGCATTTCTGGCAGGGGCAGAATACCTTCACCAAATGGACAAATGGAATTGGCATCGGCGCTCCTGGCATCATGAAAGTGCGTATGCGCGATAATGCCCTTTAAGAATTGTTTCGTCTGAGAGAAGTCTTCACCGTTTAACTGGGGATGCATCACGTCCCAGTTGCAGCGCACGGCAGGATGATTCACCTGTTGGATAACGGCGGCGACATCACGACCTAAGCGAAAGTAATCGTGTGTTTCCAACCACAGCGCGACGCCCCGCGCTTGCGCTTCAACAGCGATGGCACTTAAATTATGAGCAGCCCACGCGATAGCATCCTCGCGTGCAATAGCAGGGTCATCAGCGGAGCCTTCAGCCGTGGCAGGGTCACGCACTGGCTCACCACCAAATACCCGCAAGCCGCGCGCTCCTAAATCGGCAGCCAGGTCGAGCAAAGGCAAAGCGGCTGCACATTCTGCCTGGCCCGCCGCGCCATTTCTGGCAAACTTTAGACTCGTGGCCACGCAGGGAATTTCCAGGCCAGCATCCGCGAAACGCTGGGCCGCTCGCTGACGCACTTCCGGGGGCGTGTCCGCTTCAAGGCCATGACAGTGGTTACTATCTACCCGCACTTCAACTCCGTCATAGCCGTAACACAATGCGCCATCTATTATCTCGGCCACTGTCCACTCAGGACAGGCAAAGGTCATAAAAGATAGTTTCAAAGTATTCTCCTCTTAAATTGATGGCTAAAGCTCTAGTTCGCTTAATGTACTTACCCTTGCCAAGCTTTGGCCCGGTTTTAGCTCTATAGCTCTTAGGTATAACTGGCAATTTCATGCCACGCTGCTTTCCCCAACACGCAATAAGTGTTATGCTAAAGTATTAAAATTAGCCACTGTGGGGCATTGACACGACAACTGTAGCCTATGCTTGATACTTCAACAAGAGCATGAACAAGGATTCTGGCAACATCGCAGCCCACAACACAGCAGAAGCCGCCAAGGAGGAACTCATCGTGGTGCAGGTCGAAGTTCCCCCATCGGCTCCGCTACCGTCAGCCGAGAGTCCTCAAGCTTCATCATCCAGAATATCCCCCTCTAAGCCCCTGCCCTATCAAACTCAAGAAGACAATGATCTCTATGGCAGTTCCACGCATGATAGAACGCACCCAAGAGAATCGCACTTACATCTCCGTTTCTTACCTAACCCAGCGGAGCGGCTGCATGAAGATGTCGAATTGGCACCAGAAGATGAGGACTTAGAAGTCGTAAGCATCCTGCGTTCGCACAGCATTCTCCAGGCGGATCGTGAAACGGTCGCCTGTCTTGAACTCTTAAAGCTTTTCCGCCAACGCCTCTACCTCACCGCTAATCTGGGGCTATTGCTGCTGCCAATTTTTACGCTGATCTTTGCTTTCTTCTCACCCAGCACCTCAAAACAAGTCATACTCACACACGCTTGCCTAATGCTCCTCTGCCTGGCGGTGCGGTTTCTTTCAAACCGAGTGCCGTCTCTGCTCTTCGCCCGTATGTTGGGCCTTACCGCCTATAGTTTGTTCTCAATGGGATCGTCTCTTGTTGTTGTGCAAATAAGCCAAGACCCGCACCTCGGACATAACCAAATGATCGCTTATGCGGGCCATAACCAGATTATGCTTTCCACCCTGCTGCTGCCTTTTTCGGCCTGGGAAAGTTTGGTAGTGATGGTTATCGCTATTGCGACCCTGGCGTGGGCGACCTGGTGGACTGCCGCACCCGGTTTCAATGATTTTTACTTCTCTCTTTTATTCGTATTTGAAACCACTGCTCTCTTTGTCGTGTTTGTCGCCCACTTTCAAAATGTTCTCCGCCGTCAAGCCTTCGATGCCACCTTTGATTTAGCACACAACGCCGCTCAATCGCAGTTGCTCTCCACTGCTGACCAATTAACCGGGGGGTATAATCGTCGCCATCTGGAAAAAGCGCTGGCCCTGGAAGTGGCGCGAGCGGTTCGCTTTACTCATCCTCTTTCGGTTATCATGTTTGACCTGGATAATTTTAAGCAGGTCAATGACACGGCTGGCCATCGCGCTGGTGATGAAGTGATACGACAGGTGTGGCAAATAGCTAATGCGACGGTGCGAGAAATTGACTCCGTAGCCCGCTACGGCGGCGATGAATTTACGGTTGTCCTCCCAGAGACCCATGAAGCCGATGCTTATGCGGTAGCGGAAAGGCTGCTGGTGGCAGCGCAGACACACCTTCAGCAGCACTTCGGCCCACAGCATCCAGGCAGTGGGGTTACGCTTTCGCTTGGCCTTATCACGCTATACCTGGATTCGACTATCTCAGTCGAATCCGTTATCGAACAGGCCGACCAACGCCTTTATCAAGCCAAGCGTCACGGCAAGAACCGCATTGTTGCTGGCATCCTCAAATAAATTCGTCGCCAGGTTATAGGTTTTGCCATCCCCGCGCTGAGTTACTATCCTTCAGATTCGTCTGCGCCACCACCCAATTCCACCAGGGGATCGCCAATATCTATGATGTCTGCATCCGTGCGGCCAACATCTGATAAACCTTCAATGATGCCACCATCATCGGCATCAGCAGTTTGTGACATATCCGCATCAATTCCGGGAGCGGCATCGCTGGTGATGATATTATTAGAGGATACACCTGTGCCTCCGCTTAATCCTGCATCACCTGTGGCATTGCCCGTAATATCAGCCGTGCCAGAAGCCGTGCCAACGCCCAGGCCGCCACCGTGTCCGGGGCCACCGCCCGGCCCGCCTCCTGAGTTTTGATAAAAGATGTTCATATCAAACCAGACCGTTTTTTGCATAGTACCGTGTCCTTTAGTTGCAATTGATAACTGTTAAAGGCAAAGGGCAAAATCGGTTCCTACCCTTCCGCATATATCTCTATGTGGTAAGAATACGATACAGCTAAATATGTTCAGCCTAAAGAGGCCGGGTGCATGATAGAACGCTTTAATGATGGGCGTGACTGGTTTTTCGAGAAGCGATTTGGCTTGTTTGTCCACTGGGGCTTATATGCTATTCCAGCGTGGCACGAGCAACTTCAATGGCGGGGGCGGGTGCCGCGTGAGGAGTATGTGAAATTAGCCGCGCAGTGGAACCCAACACATTATAATCCTGATGCCTGGCTGGACTTAGCCGCGCAAGTGGGCATGAAGTATGTCTGCTTTACGACCAAGCATCATGAGGGGTTCTGCCTGTGGGACACACAGCAAACAGACTATAATACCATGCACACGCCCTATGGCCGTGATGTGTTGGCAATGCTGGCCGAGGCGTGTCATCGCCGTCATGTGCCGCTTTGCCTCTATTATTCCTGTGTGGATTGGCACCATCCTAACTATCCGAATCAGGGTCGTCACCATGAGTTAGCTGGCCCCCTCCCTGGTGATGAGCCGGATCATGCAAAATACTTAGAGTTTCTAAAAGCTCAGGTGCGCGAGTTATGCACCCATTATGGTGAGATTCATGGGTTCTGGTGGGACATGAATGTGGAAGAGCATGTTGACCCATCCATCAACGCTATGATTCGCCAACTCCAACCCAAAGCCGTTATCAACAATCGCGGTTATGACGAAGGCGATTTTGGCACCCCGGAGCGTGATTATGATAAAGGCGTGGATGATACTCTCACCTTTGAGCGATTAACCGAAGCTTGCCAGTCGGTTGGCACCCAGAGTTGGGGTTATCGGCAGGATGAAGATTATTACGCGGACCGTCACCTCATCCGTAGCCTGGACAAGTATCTGGCGCGTGGTGCCAACTACCTGCTCAATATTGGCCCGATGGCCGATGGCACTCTGCCTGACGCGGCATCAACTGTTCTCCAGCGCATTGGCCAGTGGTATAACGGGGTGCAAGAATCATTGGAAGATGTGGTGCCCGTATCGCACCTCACCTCTAACCGCGACGTGCTGCTCACGCGTCGCCACAACACACTTTATGTTCATCTTTACCGCGACCCGATTGCCGAAAGTGTATCCTTAAAACCTCTGAATCTCGTACCACAGCGCGCCACCCTGCTTAATAACGGGCAAGCGGTAGAATGGGCTGTAGACCTAGTGCCCAGTGATCATATCGAACATCAGCCTTATCTGCGCTTGTGCAAGCTGCCCGTGAATGAGTTGGCGAATACCGTCCTGGTGGTAAAACTGGAATTTGATGACTTGCCAGCAGCCATGATGAAAACAGAAACTACGCTTAACCAAAACGATTTACTAACCCGCTAACATCACGCTCATAAGGACAAGATTATTAAACTTTCTCGATTACCAAAATTGAAGACTTTAATCATAAAGGCCACCACTGTGATGCTACTGGCGGTGGCCTTAGCGCACCATCATGCTAATGGTCAAAGCCCACGGCAGTTACCTCAAGCGCCTACAGGTTTGATGTGCCAGTTGCTTGCGCACTCGGAGCTAACAGTCATCACCACGCGCCACCCTCAGTTCTCCTGGATCGTCAATGATTCGCATCGTGGCGCAAAGCAATTCGCTTACCAAATCCTCGTTTCCTCTAACCAGGGCATGATGCAG